>LXOW01140227.1_pt1 | contig 62474 bp, 55 predicted proteins | sample 1368591 | NCBI WGS metagenome assembly LXOW01 (sample SAMN04884650, study PRJNA319009) | bovine gut metagenome | isolation source: Cow rumen | host: Bos taurus | place: Italy: Legnaro (PD) | collected 2014-07-09
TCCAAGCGAGGATACCGGCCTTAATTTTTAAGTGGTTTAAAAAGTTTTAGCGGACAGCAATAGTTCTTTTTCTTGCATATCTCAAAACTTAATCGTACCTTTGACTCCGTCGAAGGTCCTCCGTCTTGGATATGCAATAGAAACCCCGCATTATAGCCGCCCCTTATCAAGGGGCTCTAAATCTTGCATATCTCAAAACTTAATCGTACCTTTGACTCCGTCGAAGGTACTCCGTCTTGGATATGCAATAAAAAATGCAAGCACTTTTTCTTGCATATCTCAAAACTTAATCGTACCTTTGCAGCCTGATATGACAGAAACAGCTGCAATACCCCACGAGAGAGCGACCTATGTGCGTGCCAACAGCCACGACGACGGTTGCTGCTATTGGTTCCCCATGCGAGTGAGCTATGGCCGGAGCATGGAGGTGGCAAGGGAACTGCAGGCTGAGGGCGTGCGCTACTTTCATCCCTGCAACGAGAAGGTAGTGACGCGCAAGCAGACCGACGCGGCAGGGAACGTAAGCGAGAAGGCAGAGATTACCGAGGTGCCCGTAGTGACTAACCTTATCTTCGTCTATGCCACGCGTTCAGAGCTTCGGGAGCTGAAGGGCAGGACGGGACCTCTCTCCTATATGCGCTTCATGACCTACCTTGAGCGTGAGGGTGCCCATGGCGAGATGTCCTACTCCGAGACCCTCGCAGCGCGGCGCATCACCGTAATACCCGTGGCCGATATGGAGAGTTTCATTGAGGTGACGGAGAGGGAAAAGGGCCATGTGACGCTCATCCCCTACGAGGAGATCTTCCGCCATTACGGCAAGAGGATACGCTTCACCGAGGGTCCCTTGAAGGGCAAGGAGGCTGTCATACGCCGAATGAGTAAGAACAACAAGAATAAGAAGGTGCACTTCGAGATTGACGGATTGCTCGTGGCCGAGCTCGACTATGTGCCCCGACGAATGTACGAACTGCTGGAGGATTAAGGTGAACGCAATAGTAACGATACTGCTCCTTGTGGGCTCAAACATATTCATGACGCTGGCCTGGTACGGCCATCTCAAGCTGTCGCAGATGAACATCTCCACAAGCTGGCCGCTGTGGGGCGTCATACTCTTCTCGTGGCTCATAGCCCTCGCAGAATATTCCCTGCAGGTGCCGGCCAACAAGATAGGCTTCGTGGGTAACGGCGGGCCGTTCACCCTTATGCAGCTGAAGGTGATACAGGAGGTCATATCCCTCATCGTCTTCACTGTCATAGCAGGGGTGCTCTTTCAGGGAGAACAGCTGCACTGGAATCACGCTGCAGCATTCGCATGCCTCATCCTGGCTGTATACTTCGTGTTTATGAAATAAAATCAATCTATAAACTTACAATCTTTATTTACTATGGTTAATTTCAAATCAGTACTTTTCGCTTTTAACCTCTCTCTCATCACTTTCTGCGCTGCTCAGGCTGAGACCGCCGACACGCTGAAGCAGGATACAGCAGAGGCCAAGAAGCCTGTCTTTACCGTTATCAAGGAGAATCCTATCACGTCAATCAAGAACCAGAGCAAGTCAGGCACCTGCTGGGACTACTCCACTCTCTCCTTCTTCGAGGCAGAGATACTGCGCAAGACCGGCAAGACCTATGACCTCTGCGAGATGTTCGTCACCAACAAGAACTATATGGACCGTGCCATCATGTCCGTACGCCTGCATGGCGACATGCAGTTCTCGCAGGGCGGCTCGGCCTACGACGTTCAGTATGTGCTGCAGAACTACGGTATCTGCCCCGAGGAGGCAATGGCACTGCCAGGAACGCAGTATGGCGACACGCTCAACAACTTCGCTGAGTTCTTCCTCGTCATGACACCTTACGTGGAGGCTCTGGCCAAGTCTAACAGCAAGAAGCTCACGCCGGCATGGAAGAAAGGACTGCAGGGAGTCATCGACGCATACCTCGGCACCGTGCCTGAGAAATTCGTCTATGAGGGCAAGACCTACACCCCGCAGAGCTTCGCACAGAGCCTCGGACTGAACTGGGACGACTACTACAGCTTCACCTCCTACACACATCGTCCCTTCTGGACGGAGTTCCCCGTAGAGGTGCAGGACAACTGGCGCCAGGGAATGTCGTGGAACGTGCCAATGGAGTGTCTGGGCCGCATCATCGACAATGCCATCATGCAGGGCTACACTGTAGCATGGGGCGGTGACGTCAGCGAAGACGGCTTCACCCGTGACGGCCTCGCAATGCTCGTCGACACCAAGAAGGTTGTCGACATCGAGGGCAGCGATATGGCCAAGTGGCTCAAGCTCGATAGCAAGGAGCGCAAGGACAAACTCAAGAAGTTGGGCATCGACACCCCTGAGCTCACTCCGTCGCAGGAGACACGCCAGGAGGAGTATGACAACTGGGAACTCACCGACGATCACGGCATGCACATCTATGGCATCGCCAAGGACCAGACGGGCCGTGAATACTACATGGTGAAGAACTCATGGGGCGAGACCGGCGACTACAAGGGCATCTGGTACATGTCAAAGAACTTCATCATCGCCAAGACGATGGATTTCCTCGTAAACAAGAACGCAGTACCAAAGGATATTCTCAACAAACTGAAGAAGTAACTTGCGCGCTCTTCTTCCACTCATATTCTTCATCGCCGCATACGTAGGACTGTCAGTCATTGCAGGCGATTTCTACGCTATGCCTGTCACGGTGGCCTTCATGATGACGGCCATCGTGGCAGTTGCATTGTCGCGGGGAACGCTGAAGCACCGCATCAAGGTGTTCAGCCGAGGAAGCGGCAAGGACAATATCCTCCTGATGATATGGATCTTCATCCTTGCCGGAGCCTTTGCCCATTCGGCAAAGGGGATGGGCAGCGTCGATGATGTGGTGAACCTCATGCTGGGCATCCTGCCAGGCAATATGGTGATGGCGGGACTCTTCCTCGCTGCTGCCGTCATCTCGCTGAGCATAGGAACCAGCGTAGGCACCATCGTGGCACTCATGCCCATAGCCGTTACGATGGCCCACACCATGAACGAGTCCGTGCCCTTCATAGCAGCAATAGTGACAGGCGGCTCCTTCTTCGGCGACAACCTCTCCTTCATCTCCGATACCACAGTATGCGCCACGCAGTCGCAGGGCTGCAAGATGAGCGACAAGTTCCGCACCAACATCCGCATAGCAGCTCCGGCAGCACTCATACTCTTCGTTGCCTATGCCGTCATAGGATGGCAGTCGAAGGTGCCCACCGACCTGCCTGAGGTGAACTATCTCAAGGTCATACCCTACCTCACGGTGCTCGTCACTGCCATCATGGGCATGAACGTGCTCCTGGTGCTCGTCATAGGCATCGCCCTCAGCGGCATCGTAGGCATGATGTCAGGCGACTATGGGCTCCTCTCATGGATGAAGGTAATGGGCGAAGGCATCATGGGCATGAGCGAACTGATCATCGTCACCATGCTGGCAGGAGGCGTGCTGGAGATGATACGCACCAACGGCGGCATACGCTTCCTGATGAACAACATACTGCGTCATGTCCACTCTCCCCGCTCTGCTGAGCTGAGCATAGCCGCATTGGTGAGCGCCACGAACGTATGTACGGCCAACAATACCGTAGCCATCATCACCGTGGCCGGCATCGCAAGGGATATCTCCCATAAATACGGCCTCGACCCGCGCCGCGTGGCAAGCATCCTCGACACCTTCTCGTGCATCATACAGGGCATACTGCCCTACGGGGCTCAGCTGCTCATGGGAGCCGCACTTGCTGGCATCAGCCCCCTGCAGATCATACCTTATTTATATTACCCCCTCATCCTCGCCGTCTTCGCCCTGGGAAACATCTTGATGGTTAGAAAATTGAAGACTGAAGAGTGAAATTTTCATTTTTCAATGTAGTTAATGCTTAATACTTAACCCCGAACGAGGCGACTATGAAACGCTTGTCGTTTCAAGGAACGTCCTGAGTGGGTCAACGAAGTTAATGCCAAAGGGACGTGGGCGTCTCGCCCGCGACAAAGCCTAAAGCTTAAAGCTTAATGTTCAATGAAAGAAATCCTCTCCTTCCTGACCCTTCTGGGAAAGAATAACAACAAGCCTTGGTTCGACGAGCACAAGGCACAATATCTTGAAGTAAAGAAACGCTTCGATGCCTTCGCAATGGCCTTCGCACAGGGTGTGGCAGAATTCGACCCACGCTGCGAGGGACTGCAGCTGCGAGACATCACATACCGTATCTACCGCGACCTGCGCTTCTCCCACGACAAACGGCCCTACAAAGACTGGTTCGGCGTCTATGTCTGTCCGGGAGGCAAAAAGTCGGGAATGGCAGGCTACTACATCCATCTGCAGCCGGTCACCTCCACCTATTTCCTCTGCGGAGGCCTCTATAACCCCACGAAAGAGGTTGTGAAGAGCGTACGAGAGATGATAATGCTCGAACCGGAGCAGCTGTCTGCCGCCTTGCAGCAATGCAGCGACTTCACCCTGCCCTGGGATGCAGCCCTGAAGAAGGTGCCGCAGGGGTATAGCGAGAACGACGAGCAGGCCCCCTACTACCGCCTTAAGAGCTATGAGATATACAAACCCATTACCAAGCGCGATGTGCTGAAGAAAGACTTCTTGCAAACAGCCCTGGCCGATCTCCGTCGCACCCACGACTACAACGAAATGCTCAACCGAAGCGTTGACTACGCCAGGGAGATGTACTAACGTTTAAGGTGGGTTCTTCGCTGAAGCTCAGGCGCGAGCGGAACTTGCGCTCCGTAGGTGCTCAGGCGNNTCAGGCGCGAGCGGAACTGTTAATTCGCTTGCCTATAGCGACCACGCTCCCAATTCTTTTTTTTACTGTCATCTGTCATAAAGCAATCATTAACTCCTTACTGTCAGCAAGTTAACAGTATGACGGATGTTTTTTTGCCGTCATAAATTGTCATAACCGTCATCTGTCACCAATCCGGGTCGGATTGGTCTGTAATAAACCCTCCGTTACACCCTAAACTATGCTCTTTCAGACACCAATTCGACTTGAATTGCTGGCGTATAATGATAAATGTCAGCAAATGACGGTAAATGACAGTGATTTTTATACTGTCATAAGCATTACACGTTGATTGTTAGTAATTTACAGCGATATTATGACAGATGATAGTTTGTTGCCAAAAAAACTTACGCTTCTTTTTGTGCGGTCAGACCTTGCAGAGGCTGGTGACGTGGGTGTCCCGCCCGCGACAAAAAAAGGTGATGATAAAGAGTAAACAAACTGTTTTTAAGTTTGTTAGACGGTGTAAGTTACATACACGGGTTTTTACGTACACACAATAAACAAGCGAGTAATGGCAATCCGTGCAGGTGAAAACGATTCTTTGTAAAAAAACGATTTCCCTATTTAGGATGTCAGNNTATTTAGGATGTCAGTGGCGGGACAGGAAGTATTTTCTCCATGAAATATTTGCAGAATTGAATATTTTTCAGTAACTTTGCACCCGCATTTGGTTCTCCGGGGATGCCGAGATGTTGATTGAGGCTGACTGGAGCTAAGATGGGAATGCAGTGTGAGTCTGCAACATTACCCGATGCTGTGAGTCCTTTCTTCAGGACATCCGCTATGGTCACTGGCCGTTTTATTGGAATGGGAACGTTAACGTTAACGTGAACGGACGAAGGCTGGGAAGACCGGATGTTACTTCTAAGGATGAAGTCAGAAGACCTGCCATTTGTACCTCTGTCGACCTAACGGTAGGTGATGTGTGCCTGCGGGACTACGGGCACGTACATCGTTTTTATATGATTAAGTGTAACTCTTGCTGCATGAGCCTGCCGCAGACACATTGCGTGTTGAGCGGGGGGAATGAGCGGCGTTTAATGCGTTTTTTCATGGAACAGTATCACATTGCATACGTACGTTTTATTGAGAGTATGAGAGAGTTTAAGAGTTGTCTGAACGACCTGAGAGGTCTCTCGGGCCTGGGACGTGGCGCTGGAGAGCGCATCATGGAGCTGGCTGGTATGGCCGATGCCGCTATTGCCGTGGCTGAGCAGGAGACGTTCCTCCCGAGCAACGACCTGCTGCAGGTGACGAACGGCCTGCTGAGGATGAGGCAGGAGCTGAGACAACCCTTGGAACTCCAGATTCTGAGGAAGGCCCAGAGGATGCTTCACGGCGCTGCCGATGCGATGATGGGTATTACGAACGATGCTGATGTGATGTCGGTTAAGGAAATGACGAGGTAATTAACAATTATAGATAGAAGATTGAAAATTGAAAATTATTAATTGAGTGTAAAGATTTATTCAGGATAATGATTAAGAAGATATTAATAGCGAATCGTGGCGAGATTGCCTTGCGTGTGATGCGCAGCTGCTATGAGATGGGCATCAGGAGCGTTGCCGTCTACAGTACTGCCGACCGTACGTCGCGTCACGTTCTCTTTGCCAATGAGGCAGAGTGTATAGGAGGTGCTGCCAGCAGCGACAGCTACCTTAACATAGACCATATCATTGAGGCAGCTAAGAAGCACGGCGCGGATGCTATCCATCCGGGCTATGGCTTCTTGAGCGAGAATGCCGACTTTGCGCGCCGCTGCGAGCAGGAGGGCATCACGTTTATCGGTCCGCGCCCCGAGACGATGGAGGAGATGGGCGACAAGATTAGTGCCAGGAAGAAGATGATTGAGGCCGGTGTGCCCGTTGTTCCCGGCACGGAAAAGCCCCTGAAGAGTGCCGACGAGGCTGTGGAGGTGGCCAGGAAGATAGGCTTCCCCGTGATGTTGAAAGCCTCTATGGGAGGTGGCGGCAAAGGCATGCGCCTTATCACCAGGGAGGAGGACGTGAAAGAGATGTATGAGGCCGCGCGAAGCGAGGCGATGTCGGGCTTCGGCGATGATACGGTGTATATAGAGAAGTTCGTGGAGGAACCCCACCATATAGAGTTTCAGGTGCTTGGCGACAAGCACGGCAACGTGGTGCACCTCTTCGACCGCGAATGTTCCGTGCAGCGCAGGCATCAGAAGATTGTTGAGGAGTCGCCATCGCCCTTCGTGGACTATAACCTCAGGATGGAGATGGGCGCCAAGGCCGTTGCTGCGGCTAAGGCCGTAGGATATGTTGGTGCCGGAACGATAGAGTTCCTGGTGGACAAGTACCACCATTTCTATTTCCTTGAGATGAACACGCGCCTGCAGGTGGAGCACCCCATCACGGAAGAGGTGGTGGGCGTTGACCTGGTGAAGGAGCAGATACGTATTGCCAACGGTGAGCCGCTACGCTTCAGGCAGGAGGACCTCAGGCAGCACGGCCACGCTATAGAGTGCCGCATCTGTGCCGAGGACACAGAGCACGACTTCATGCCCTCGCCGGGAGTGATACAGCAGCTGACGGTGCCACAGGGCATCGGCACCAGAGTCGATTCGCATTGCTATGAGGGATATGAGATACCGATGCACTACGACCCCATGATAGGCAAGCTCATAGTATGGGCCACGACAAGGGAGTATGCCATTGAGAGAATGAGGCGTGTGCTGTATGAATATAAGATTACGGGTTTGACGACAAACATACGCTATCTGCGCAGAATTATTGATGTGCCCGATTTCAAGAACGGCGACTATAACACCTATTTCATAGAGCGCAACCAGGAACGCCTGAAGCCACGCAGCGGGTTTAAGAACGACTCGGAGCCCATGGCCGTCATTGCGGCTTACATAGACTATCTGATGAACGTGGAGGAGAACCAGCCCCATGGAGTAGGTGAAGACAGCACGGCCATCTCAAGATGGCGAGCCTTCGGACTGCAGAAGGGTGTGCTGAGGGTGTAGAGATAAAGCCGCAGCCCGATTGAAGATTGAAAATTGAAGATTGAAGATTGAAAATGGAGATACAAGTAGGAAATAAGATGATGGAAGTGACCTTGCTGAGCAAGGAGGGCAACCACGTTAAGGTGGCCCTCGATGGCAAGGTGTATGATGTGGATGTGTGCATGCTTGAGAATAATGTGTGCTCTATCATCCATAAGGGCAATTCATATAACGCCGAGCTCACCCGCGAGCACGACGGCAAGCACTATCGCGTGAACCTTAACTATTCCGTCTACGATGTTGACATGCTCGACTCGCAGGCCAAGTACATGCGTATGCGTCGTAATAAGGATGCCGGCTCAGGCAATCAGGCCGATACCGTTGCTGCCCCGATGCCCTGCAAGATTGTGAAGGTGTTCGTGAAGCCTGGCGACAATCTCTGCGCCGGTGACTCGCTGCTGACGATGGAGGCCATGAAGATGCAGACGAACTACAAGGTGGCCGAAGACTGCACCGTGAAGGAGGTACTGGTGAACGATGGCGACAGTGTGATGGCTAACCAGGTGATGGTGAGATTGAACATTGAAAGCCCCACCCCGCCCCTTCCCTAAGGGAGGGAGTAGCTGGCGCTTGATTATGTATTTAAAGATTAAAGCTTAAAACTTAAAACTTAAAGCTTAAAGAAAAATGAAACTTACAGCAAGAGAAAGAATAGAAACATTGCTCGACAAGGGTACGTTTGTAGAGCTCGATAAACACGTGATGCACCGTTGCACGGACTTCGGAATGGAGGAGAAGCGCTTTGAGGGCGACGGTGTTATCAGCGGATACGGAAAGATTGACGGACGCATAGTGTTCGTCTATGCCTTTGACTTCGCCGTGCTGGGCGGCTCGCTTAGCGCTGCCAACGCTCAGAAGATAGCGAAGGTGCAGGATCTGGCCCTGAAGAACGGCGCTCCCATCATTGGTCTGAACGACTCTGGTGGTGCCAGGATACAGGAGGGGGTGGAGTCGCTGACGGGATTCGCACATATCTTCAGAAGAAACGTGATGGCCAGTGGTGTGATACCACAGATTTCGGCTATCATGGGCCCCTGTGCCGGAGGATCGTGCTATTCACCGGCCCTGACCGACTTTATCCTGATGGTTAAGGGTCAGAGTCAGATGTTCGTTACCGGCCCCAATGTGGTGAAGGCCGTTACCAACGAGGATGTGGACAAGGAGACGCTGGGCGGTGCTATGACCCACAACAGCGTTAGCGGAGTGTCGCACTTCATCTGTGACGATGACGAGGAGACGCTCATGACCATTCGCGAACTCATCGGCTTCATTCCCTCGAACAATATGGAGGATGCCCCTGCACGCAGCGTGACCGACGAGGTGACACGCGTATGTCATGAACTGGACGACGTAGTGCCCGCCGACCCCAATATCCCTTACGACATACGCAACATCATCGAGCCCATTTGCGACCAGCAGTATTTCTTCGAGATACAGTCCGAATATGCCAAGAATATCGTTGTAGGCTTCGGACGCATGGCAGGCAGGACGGTGGGCTTCGTAGCCAACCAACCCAACCACCTGGCAGGGTCGCTCGACATCGATGCCTCTGACAAGGCGGCACGCTTCATACGTTTCTGCGACTGCTTCAACATACCCCTTGTGGCCGTTGAGGACGTGCCCGGATTCCTCCCAGGCGTTGACCAGGAGCATCACGGCATTATCCGCCATGGTGCAAAGATAGTGTATGCCTTTGCCGAGGCTACGGTGCCAAAGGTGACGCTTATCACAAGAAAGGCCTACGGAGGCGCTTATATCGTGATGAACTCAAAATGCATCGGTGCCGACATCAACCTGGCATATCCTACCGCCGAGATTGCGGTGATGGGAGCAGAGGGAGCATGCAACATCCTCTACAGGAAGGAAAGCCCCGAACAGCGTCAGGAGCGCATCAAGGAATACCGCGAGAAGTTTGCCAACCCGATGCCTGCAGCACGACTGGGGTATATCGACGAGATAATAGAGCCCTGCGACACCAGGCTGAAACTTATTCAGGCTCTGGAGATGAGCCGTAACAAGAATCAGAGTAATCCACCGAAGAAACATGGCAATATGCCATTGTAGAGATATAAAGAAGGCCACCATAAAAAACGTGGACTGGCCGCCTTTTTTTGTATTGTAATAGAATGCGAAGCATCCTGACTGTGAAGCCGGGATGCTTTTTTTGTGGCAGTTAGTTGGTAGATAGAAAAAAAAGTGTTAACTTTGCAGGTTGTTACGCTAACGATGGCGTAAACGATTATCAACGCCCCCTGTCCGGCTCCACTACAACCCTCCCAAGGAGAGAGGGAAGAGGGTGGGGAGTAAATAACGGAAACGGGCATTAAACAGAAAATAATGAGAACAAAAAAGACGACAACAGAGGCATCCGTGATGGAGGCAGCTGCAGTAGCCGAGAAGACTACTAAGAGAACTGCTACGAAGAGGACCTCTACAAAGAAACCAACATTGGCAAAGAAGACTGCCACCAGTACACGCAAGACACGAACCACAAAGAAGGCAGAGCAGCCTCAGACGGAGCAGCCTCAGGCAGAGCTTATTGAGCAGACCGTGCAGCAACAGGAACAGCCTCAGGCAACTGCGGAGGACACCGTGCCCGTAGCCACAGAGGAGAAGACTGAGGCACAGCCCATGCCGCAGCCCAAGCAGGAGCAGCCCGCTCCACAGGCAGAGGCTCCCAAGCAGGAGCAGCCCGCTCCGCAGACAGAGGCTCCCAAGCAGCATAAGCCTCAGGAACAGCCTAAGCAGCCCAAGCCACAGGAGATTCCGGCATTGCCAAGGATGACCATCAGCAACATCGTAGACCTCACGCAGGCTCCGCAGCGCAGCATAGTGCTCAACGACCAGCAAATCCAACAGCTGACGCTCGAGGAAGTGGAGAAGAGACGCCTGTTCCTGCAGGAGGCATTGTGCAATGTGCTTGACTATGATGTAGTTATCAGCGATACGAATATATGGTTAGAGCTGCTCCTCTCCAATTATCAGGGCGGCGGTAGCGCCAATGCCCGCCTGGCCTTTGAAAGGCAGCTGGACTTCATCTCGAAGATGATGAAGCGCCGCGGCGGAAAGTTCGTCATCATGGGCGAGACATACGAGGAGATAGACCGCTTCGCAACGATACAGGACCCTGTGAACCACAAGGAGGCCGACTTCTCCGACCCCGTGGTGTGTCTAAACACGGCAGCACGCCTGGCCAAGCGACTAATCCTCTCACAGCAGCGCGAGAACCGCCTAAGGATTGAGGGCATCAGCTCGGAGAGCCATCATGCCGCCTTTGCCGATCCCGCCATCGTGCGACGCGTGGTGGAGCTCTTCGCAAGCGGAAAGAAGGTGCTCCTCATCACCAACGATGCCAGCGTGGCCATACGCTCCATAGCGCTCTGCGATGACCTGCAGCGCATCAACAACGTCAGCGACGAGGAATGGGACAATACCTACGCCCTGGTGCGCCCTATGGCATTCACCTTCGAAGACCTCAGGCTGCTTGACAACTATACCAAACAGTACCACTACATACACGTGGCGGCAGGCCTGGCATGGATGAGCGACGTGAAGCCTATGGAGAAGCGCCCCGCAGCAGAGCCTCTCGTGCTGTCGGAGCAGGCCTTCAGGCCAGGCGACAGACATCGAGGCGACAACCTCTTCGTGAAGCTTGACGAGCAGGGCAACACCAGCCTCTCGGCACAGCAGCCCGCGCAGCGCCAGACCCAGAAGAAGAAACAGCAGCAGAACAAGGGTAAGAACCAGTCGGCACAGAAGGCACAGACACCTGCAGCGCCTGTGGCCGAGGAGGCAGCCGACAACAGCCATAGCCAGCCAGAGCAGATCAATGCCGCTCAGACCACGCCTGCTGCACCTGCCACACCTGCTGCCAACCCCGAGCCCGCTCCTCAGCCGGCACCTCAGGCAACACCTTCTGCGGGCAAGAAGTCAAGAAGCCCCAGAAAGCGCCCCGCAGCAAAGAAGCAAGCCTAACAACAACGAAACTATGGTGTCCGACGGTTCCCCCGTCGGATACTACCAAAATAACTTACAGACTAACTAACTTACTTACTGTTTAACCAATGAAACACTACTTAATCGGAGCGCTGTTGGCCGCCACCCTCAGCGCCAATGCGCAGAACACCCCCGTGAGTCAGATGGAGAAACTGGACCGTGGCGTGGTAGCTCTGCCCACCACATCGGGAAAAGGAAAATTCGTGAGCTGGAGGCTGCTGGGAACCGACGATCCCACGCGTACCTCCTTCAGCGTGTTGCGCAACGGCACGCTGGTCAGGGCAAACCTCAAAGTGACATGCTACGAGGATGCCAGCGGCACCAACACGTCAAAGTATCAGATTGTGACATACGTTGACGGAGAACCCGTCGACACCTCGAAGGCCGTGCAGGCATGGGACAAGGCGTGGCTGAAGCTGCCCCTGGACCGCCCTGCCGGAGGTTCCTTTGATGACGGTGCATACACCTATTCGCCTAACGACTGCTCCGTAGGCGACGTGGACGGCGACGGGGAGTATGAGCTGTTCGTAAAGTGGGACCCTTCCAACGCCCACGACAATTCGCATAACGGATATACTGGCAACGTCCTGATAGACTGCTATAAGTTTGACGGCACAAAGTTGTGGCGCATAGACCTGGGCCGCAACATACGTGCCGGAGCCCACTACACGCAGTTCATGGTGTATGACTTTGACGGCGATGGCAAGGCGGAGATGATATGTAAGACCGCCCCGGGCAGCAAGGATGCTGCAGGGGAGTACGTGAACCAGGCCACCGACAATGAGAACATCAAGATGGCCAACAACCAGAAGGTGTGGTTGAATAGTTCTGGCCGAGTAGATGGGGGGCACGAATACCTGACCGTTTTCAATGGACTCACGGGCAAGGCTGTCAACACCATAGCCTATAACCCCAACCGTAACACCACCTCTGCCTTGAGCGAGGCTGACGGTACGTTCAACTGGGCTATAGGAAAGACCGATAATCACGGGTATAACCGAGGAGACCGCTATCTGGCTGCTGTGGCCTATCTCGACGGCCCGGAGGGAAAGCCCAGCGGCATCTTCTGCAGAGGATACTACTCCTATGCCTTCATCTGGGCTGTGGACTTCGACGGTCAGAAGCTGATACCGCGCTGGCTGCACCGCTCAGATGATAATAGCAGCGCGACCTACCGCGTTGTAACTTACGATGCCAACGGTACCGGTACTACTCAGAAATATTCCGCAAAGGCATCTACCAGCGGTGGAGGCAGCAAAACCATGTTCGGCAACGGCAACCACAACATGAGCATTGCCGATGTTGACGGTGATGGCCGCGACGAGATAATATGGGGCTCTGCGACGCTGAATGCTGACGGCACGCTGCGTTACGCCACAGGATTCGGCCACGGCGATGCCATCCACATTGGAAAGATGATAGCAGGCCGCGACGGGCTGCAGGTGTTTCAGGTACATGAGGAGGGAGGTACATACGCGTGGGACCTCCACGATGCCAATACAGGCGAGATACTGCAGAAGGGCGGACCGTCGGGCGTAGATAACGGCAGGGGCATGGCTGCACAGCTGACGGCAAAGACAGCCGACTGGTGGTGCAGCTCGGCATCAGACCGCAACCAGCGCAGCGCTGCAACAGGTACCGTCAGCTCTGCAGCTAATGGTTCGCTGAATTTCCGTATGTACTGGGACGGTACGGTGCAGGACGGACTGCTCGATGGTAACAAGATAGACAAGTATAACGATGCTTCGGACAACTTCAGCCGCCTCGTGGAATTCTACAACATCGGCCCGGGAAGCACCTGTAACGGCTCGAAGAACACTCCTAACCTCAGCGCCGACATCTTCGGTGACTGGCGTGAGGAGATAATCCTCTACAGCGTGAGCGACGAGGAGACCTACCTCGGCGTCTACAGCACGAACATCGTGACGAAATATGCCGTGCCGACCCTTATGCACGACCATACCTACCGCATGGCGATATGCTGGCAGAACACAGCATACAACCAGCCGCCACACTTGGGATATAACCTCAAAGAAGCCACGGCGCCACATCTCGCCATGAAGGAGATGGAAATACAGGAGGGTGAGAGCATGGAACTTGTCGTTAGCGGACTCTATGTCAACTCTCTGAAGCTGGGCTCAAGCATCGATGCTGACGGAACGGAGAAGTCTGGCGGTGTGCCTGCTGGCTTCACCTCATCAAGGAGCGTGCTCAACAAGACCGTGACCATCAAGGGCACGCCTGAGAAGAGCGGCGACTATAAGTTCATCTTCCAGCTCGGAGGACTGGCNNCGGGAACGTTAACGGGAACTGGAACGGGACCGAGGTGTACACCGTATCGGGTCATCTGCTCCCTGCTGCCGATGTTGCCAACCTGCCTGAGGGCATCTACATCATAAAGCGCAAGACCGGCAAAGGCGTGAAGACCATCAAGGTAGTGAAGTAAAAAAAAAGGTTCCGCTCCCACACCTTATTAGATATACAAAAACAAAGACATTATGAAGTTCAAGGAAGAGATCAACGAGAGCTACACAATGGCCGAGGCCATCAAGGAAGCCCAGCGCTGCCTTCAATGTAAGGTGCCGCAGTGTAAGAAGGGTTGCCCTATCAGCAATGACATCCCCGACTGGATTCACGAGCTGAAGAAGGGCAACATGGGCAACGCCATCAGCATCATACGTGCAAAGAGCAACCTGCCCGCCGTCTGCGGTCGTGTCTGCGGACACGAGAAACAATGCGAGGGAGCGTGCGTGCTGGGCAAGAAAGGCCAGCCGGTGAATATCGGCAAGCTGGAGCGTTTCGTGGCCGACTTCGACTCGGAGAACGAACTGACACATGAGGACGTGGCGGAGAAGACGCGCGGCAAGGTGGCTGTCATCGGAGCAGGGCCTTCGGGCATCACCGTTGCTGGCGACCTGGCCCGCATAGGCTTTGCCGTAGAGATGTTTGAGATGGAGGCCCAGTGTGGCGGTGTGCTGCGCTACGGCATCCCCGAATACCGCCTGCCCAAAGAGGTGGTGGCGCGCGAGATACGCCACATCGAGAAGATGGGCGTCATCATCCACCGCAACACGCATGTGGGAGTGGAGATAACGGTTGACACCCTCTTCGAGCAGGGCTTCGACGCTATCTTCATCGGCACAGGACTGGGTAAGCCGAAGTCGCTGGAGATACCCATCTACCAGAACGGACGTTGCATCTCTGATGGCGAGGGCGCCACGAAATGTGCTGACCTGAAGCGCATACGACTGGCGGCACACTTCCTGCGCCGCGTGGAGCTCATCTCCGAGGGGTTCATGAAGCGTGACGAGATTCCCGTTGACGAGGGTGCAAAGGTGTATGTCATCGGTTGCGGCAACACTGCAATGGACGCTTCGCGAACAGCCCTGCGCATAGGAGCCTCTGCAGTCGATATTATATACCATCGCGGCATCGACACCATGTCGGCATTGCGCGCAGAATATGACGATGCCGTGAAGGAAGGCGTGAACTTCAACTGGTGGAGCTCCATCACGGAGATACACGTGGATGACAACCTGGACATCAAGGAGATAGTTCTTGAGACCAAAGAGCCAGACAAGGAACCCGTGAGAAAAGTATTGCCAGCCGACAATATCATCATGGCTATTGGCGCAACGCCCAACACCAAGATAGTACGTTCCACCTCAGGACTGGAGAACGACGACCGTAAGTTCCTCATCACGCGCGACGTGCCCTACGGCATGACCACCCGCAAGGGAGTCTTCGCCGGCGGCGACGTGGCCAACCGTCAGGCCACCGTGGTCCACGCCATGCAGGATGCAAAGCTGGTAGCCCAGGGCATCACGCAGTATGTTGATGCCGTCAAGCTGATGAAGTTGATAAACATGTAACCTTCCAACCCACATCAGACCGCCCGCGAGGTGTTCTAATTATATCAACATGTCAAAGACCGCTAAATATCTTCTTTTTTCTCGCAAGGGCTAAGAATACTCTTTCAGAGTCCTGGTGACCATACTCTCTGTCAACTTGTGAGCTGAGCTCACGCTGCCATCCTGCATGTTCCCCATCGGCGGTGCCGATATTCTTAGCTACGCAAGGGGCAAAGGCGCGCCTTCGGCGCTTACGAAACGGGACATATGTCCCTACGAAGACGAAGGCGGCGGGACGAGGTGAATAAAAAAAACGGACGAAGCTTTTGTGGCCCGTCCGTTTTTGTTTGGTGTGTATGGTTTATCAGTCTTTTGGTCTGATGTTCATTGCCTGAAGCATGTTGGCTACTTCTTCGTTGATGCGCTTGCCGAAGTCCTGCATTGACATGACGGCCTGCTCGCCGCCACCCTGCTGGCGCATGGCTACGTTGCCTTCGGCCTCTTCTTTCTCACCGACGATGACCATGTATGGGATGCGCTTGATTTCGTTGTCGCGAATCTTACGGCCAATCTTCTCGTTGCGGTTATCGACGATGGCGCGCACGCCAACGGAGGTGAGGTAGTCCTGCACCTTGTCTGCATAGTCGTTGTACTTCTCGGAGATAGGCAGGATGGCCACCTGCTCTGGTGTGAGCCAGAGTGGGAAGTGTCCTGCGGTATGCTCGATGAGCACGGCTGTGAAGCGCTCCATGGAACCGAATGGTGCGCGGTGAATCATGACAGGGCGCTGCTTGCTGTTGTCATCGGCGGTGTATTCCAGTTCGAAGCGCTGTGGGAGGTTGTAGTCAACCTGAATGGTGCCCAGCTGCCAGCGACGACCGATGGCATCCTTCACCATGCAGTCGAGCTTAGGGCCGTAGAAGGCTGCCTCGCCTGTTTCGCGACGTGCATTGAGGCCGCGCTCTTCGCAAGCGTCGATGATGGCCTGCTCGGCGCTCTGCCACATCTCGTCGGTGCCGATGTATTTCTCCTTGTCCTCAGGGTCGCGGAGAGAAATCTGGAACTCTACCTGGTCGTCCTTGAATCCGAAGATGGAGAATACGGCCTGTATGATGTCGAGTACGCGCAGGAACTCTGTCTTCACCTGGTCAGGGCGGCAGAAGATGTGTGCATCGTCCTGAGTGAATGAGCGCACACGGGTGAGTCCGTGGAGCTCTCCAGACTGCTCATAGCGGTATACGGTGCCGAACTCAGCGCAGCGGAACGGCAGCTCACGGTAGGAGCGTGGCTTGCTGGCGAAGATCTCACAGTGGTGAGGGCAGTTCATTGGCTTGAGCATGTATTCCTCATCCTCTTCGGGGGTGTGGATAGGCTGGAAAGAGTCCTTGCCGTAGTGAGCCCAGTGGCCGGAGGTGACGTAGAGGTTCTTCGAGCCGATATGCGGAGTGATGACCTCCTGATATCCGAAGCGCTTCTGTATGGTGCGCAGCATCTCCTGCAGGCGCAGGCGCAGGTCGGTGCCTTTTGGCAGCCAGATGGGAAGTCCCTTGCCCACACGGTCTGAGAACATGAAGAGCTCCATCTCCTTGCCAATCTTGCGGTGGTCGCGCTTCTTGGCCTCTTCGAGCATGACGAGGTATTCGTCGAGCATCTTCTTCTTTGGGAATGAGACGCCGTAGAGGCGCTGCAGCTGTGCCTTGGTGGCATCGCCGCGCCAGAAGGCACCTGCAATGGAGGTGAGCTTGATGGCCTTGATGATGCCGGTGGATACGATGTGCGGACCCTTACAGAGGTCGGTGAAGTTGCCCTGGGTATAGGTGGTGATGGAACCGTCCTCGAGGTCTTGCTCGATATGCTCCACCTTGTAGTCCTGACCCTGAGCCTTGAACTGTGCCACAGCATCGGCCTTGGATACTTCTTTGCGCACTACTGCCTCGTCTTTGCGGGCCAGTTCCTGCATCTTTGCCTCTATGGTGGGGAAGTCACCTTCCTTTATCATCTCGCCGTTAGGCAGCTGCACATCATAGAAGAAGCCGTTCTCCGTGGCGGGTCCGAAGCCGAACTGTATGCCAGGATAAAGCTCTTGCAGGGCCTCTGCCAGGAGGTGGGCTGAGGTGTGCCAGAAGGCGTGCTTGCCCTCGTCGTCGTCAAAACGGTAGAGCTCAATCTTTGCATCGGCATCTATGGGACGGTTCAGTTCAGTCGTCTCGCCGTTGATGCCGCATGCTACTACGTTGCGTGCCAGGGCGGGGGAAATGCTTTCTGCAATCTGAAGACCTGTGGTGCCGCTTTCGTATTCGCGGACGGAGCCATCAGGAAAGGTTATTTTTATCATAATAGTATGTTGTTTGTTGTTTTGTTATTGTTGCGTTGAGAGGGTGCAGTATCGGCTGTAGCAGGTGACGTGGGCTACAGGGATTCGTCGTCGGGGCGCTGTATGCCCGTGCGCTTGGGAGAGGGGCGCTTGTGGCTTTTCTTGGCAAGCCACAGGGCTTTGCGGCGCTCATAGTCCTCGCGATGATATTCCAGATAGTTGTCGGCCATGACTGTTGCTCGCTGAAGCTGCTGTTGGTTTACTCGCTGAAGTTACTGTAGATGACCTTCAGCACGATGTTGTTATTGTCGGTAGAGCCCCGTACCAGCTTAGTGCTTGTTAGGGACATGTCGTAGGTTACTTTCGTCAGCTCGCTTGAGGACGAGAGGGTGGCGTAGGTCGTCTCTACGGGTATTATCATCACCTTGTTCCAGTCAGGATGCAATGCGGCATATTCCTCGTTGCTCAGCCCTGACATTGCACGCTCCTGGTACATTTGGGAGATGAGGTATGAGATGTTGCCGAAGGTGTAGCCGTTGTATGTCTTGGAATAGGAGGAGAGGTGTGTGTTGCGATAGTCCACCAGCTTCTGCTTTGCGAAGAAGACGTCGGCGCTGTCTTTCTGCACCAGCAGCAGCGTCTTTGGCACAGGCAGGCTGTAGTCGGACAGGTTGCTGTTGTTGATGCGCGAGATGAAGAGACGTGCTGTGCTCAGGGTGTCTTTGCTGTGTTCTTTTGACATCACTTCGTCAACGGGCAGGGTCAGCTCGGTGAAGATGCCTGCGGGGGTCTTGAGGTATGTGCAGGAGTTGTCTTCCACGAGTTCCTCCATCTTGTTGGTCTCTTGTGAGATGTATGTCTTTTGCAGCACCTCTTCCGTAGCTCCGAAGATGGCAGCGGTGTGGAAGAGCGTGTCATTGTCCATGAAGGAGTAGTATACGAGGAGGCCGGCATAGTCGATGGTGGCCATATTGCCCAGTCCGCCGGATGTCTCGAAGTAGAAGCCCGGACAGATGTTGTGGTTGAACTGATACTGCTGCTCAAAGTATTTCGACGTTGCAGGGTTGAAATACTTGCGCATGATGTATGTGCCGTAGTTGTTGTAAGTGTTGCCCTCGATATCGGTATAGGGCTCGTTGATTGTTACTACGATGTTGTTGGAGTATTCTGTGCTTGTGCGGTCTGCCAGCGAGTACACGCGGTTCGACGTTGTGTATGAGAGCTGCTTGTGTATGGAGCCGTTGTCGGTTCTGATGTAGCCTTCGTCGATGGGGTTGAAGTTGCTGGGATAAGCCACTCCTTCCTCATATGGTATCCTCATCTCATGGGCCGTCAGCTTCATCTGCTCCAGTGAGTCTCCATACCATGTTGGCATGTAGAGCATGATGGCGCATGAGTCGCACTTCACCTGTGACCAGCGCGGCAGAGAGGGGTTATAGTCCTCGACGACGATAGAGTCGAGTTCCTCGAACTGTCCCAGCATGAGCGGCCTGAACTGCGTCATGTAGTTACCCTGTATGTATAGACCCGTTTCGGGGTCCTTGATTTTGCCGAGGTATCCTGTGGTTGACCTTGATACCAGGTTTGTTGCCCTGACGGAGCGCGACGCCACATTGAATTCTTTTGTTTCAATGTGTATGGTGTCGTTGATGTCGATGAGCGAAGAACCGAGTGTGTCGGTGGTGTCGTCGCAGCTGACGAGGGTGATGAGGAATGTGGTTATTATAAAGAATATCTTCTTCATTGATAGAGAGAGTCGTAGAATTTTATGTATTTAGCAGCGAAGTCTTCCTGCTGAATGTCGGCGAAAGGCTTTTCGGCAGCGGTAACATATTCGAGGAGCTTGGGGTCAATGTCGGGGCTGGTCTGTATCACGCCGTCGGAATGGTCTATGGCTATCTTCTGGAATTCCAGGATGTCCATAGCGTCCTTGTAGGGCAGCAGCGTTTCCTTTGTCACGCTTCCGAATACTATGCAGTCCTTGACGTTCTTCTCCAGTTTTATCTTCTTGGGTTCGGCAAAGAGCGATGTCACCACTTTGGCGTTGGCCACGGCGGGGTCTTCGTTGTATAGTTTCTTGACGAAGAGGGGCACAAGTGATGTCATCCAGCCCTGACAGTGTATCACGTCAGGTGTCCATCTGAGCTTCTTGATGGTCTCGATGACTCCGCGTGCGAAGAAGGCGGCGCGTTCGCCGTTGTCTTTGTAGGCCTTGCCGTTGGCATCTGCCGTCTGTCCCTTGCGCTGGAAGAATTCCTCGTTGTCGATGAAATAAACCTGCACCTTTGTTCCCACGATGCTTGCCACCTTGATGATGAGCGGATGGTCAATGTCATTGGTGGCAATGTTGAGTCCCGACAAGCGTATCACCTCGTGCAGCTGTCCTCTGCGCTCATTGATATTGCCCCAGCGTGGCATGAAGGTGCGGATTTCGCAGCCTGCTTCCTGGATCATCTTTGGTGCTAATTTTCCCATTCGAGCCAGTTCCGTTTCTGCTACGTAGGGTATGATGTCGTGGTTTATGAAGAGAACTTTTTTCATTATAGTGGGTTTTGGTGAGATTTATTGTTAGATGTAGTGTGGCGGCACACCCTATCGCCTGACAGGGTGTGCCTGCTGAAAAACTACATAGGTATGCATCCGTGTTTCTTTGCTGGCAGCATCTGCTTCTTCGTGGCAAGCTGTGCAAGAGCCTTGATGATGCGGAATCGGGTGTTGCGTGGCTCGATGACATCATCGATATAGCCATACTTGGCTGCCTGATATGGGTTCTGGAAGAGGTCTGTGTATTCCTTTTCCTTCTCCTCGATGAATGCAGCCACGTCGCCGCCTTCCTCCTTTACCTGCTTGATGCCCTTGGCCTGCAGCACCGCTACGGCACCTGATGCGCCCATCACGGCGATCTCTGCTGATGGCCATGCGAAATTGATGTCGGCGCGGAGCTGCTTACAGCCCATCACGATGTGTGAGCCGCCGTAAGACTTGCGGAGCGTTACGGTAACCTTTGGCACGGTAGCCTCTCCGTAAGCATAGAGCAGCTTGGCGCCATGCAGGATGACGGCGTTGTATTCCTGACCTGTTCCCGGGAGGAAGCCTGGCACGTCGACGAGGCTTACGATAGGAATGTTGAATGCGTCGCAGAAACGCACGAAGCGTGCTCCCTTGCGTGATGCGTTAACATCGAGCACACCGGCATAGGCTGATGGCTGGTTGGCCACGATGCCTACTGACTGGCCGTTGAAGCGTGCGAAGCCGATGATGATGTTCTTGGCGAACTTTGGCTGTACCTCGAAGAACTCTCCGTCGTCGGTGATGGCAGAGATGACCTTGTACATATCGTATGCCTGGTTGGTGTCCTCAGGGATAATCTCGTTGAGCGAGTCGTCAAGACGGTCTATTGGGTCGGTACACTCGCGGCGTGGAGTCTGCTCCATGTTGTTGGAAGGCAGGTATGACATGAGTGTCTTTATCATCTCGATACCCTCTTCCTCGGTCTGTGCCGTGAAGTGTGTCACGCCAGACTTTGAGCCGTGTACGCTGGCTCCACCGAGGTGCTCGGCATCCACATCCTCACCAGTGACGCTCTTTACCACAGCGGGTCCGGTGAGGAACATGTAGGATGTTCCCTCCATCATCAGGGTGAAGTCGGTCAGGGCTGGAGAATATACGGCACCTCCGGCGCATGGGCCATAAATCATGGATATCTGTGGCACTACTCCTGATGCCAGGATGTTGCGCTCGAAGATTTCGCCGTAGCCTGCGAGGGCGTCGATACCTTCCTGTATGCGTGCGCCGCCAGAGTCGTTGATGCCTATTACGGGAGCTCCCATGGTCATCGCCATGTCCATCACCTTGCAGATCTTCTCAGACATCGTCTTTGAGAGTGAGCCGCCGTTGACGGTGAAGTCCTGTGCGAAGATGTATACGAGACGTCCGTCGATGGTTCCTGAGCCTACCACGACGCCGTCGCCGAGGAAGTGCTTCTTCTCCATTCCGAAGTTGGTGCAACGATGCAGCTTGAACATATCGTACTCTTCGAATGAGCCTTCGTCAAGGAGCATGTTGATGCGCTCGCGTGCTGTGAACTTACCGCGTGCATGCTGCTTCTCAATGGCCTTCTCGCCACCGCCAAGGCGTGCCTTCTCGCGGTTCTCTATCAGTTTCTTTATCTTTTCTGACTGTGTTGACATATTTCTTGCGAAAGTTATGCAAGTGTTGTTCTTGCTAAAGTTATAAAGTTGTGAGTTACTTTTTTGGTTCGCAGAGTTCTGTGAGGATGCCTGCTGTGCACTTTGGGTGCAGGAAGCCTATCATCATGTTCTCAGCACCTGGGCGTGGGGCCTTGTCGATGAGGCGAATGTCCTTGCCCTCGCATTCTACGAGTGCCTCGGCAACGCCGTCTTCTACGGCGAAGGCTACGTGGTGAACGCCTTTGCCACCCTTCTCGAGCCATTTAGCCACGGCGCTGTCGGGAGATGTTGGCTCAAGGAGCTCAAGTTTTACCTCACCCACCTTCAGGAAGGCGGTCTTCACTTTCTGGTCGGCTACCTCCTCAACGGCGTAGCACTTAAGTCCGAGTACGTTCTCAAAGAAAGGGAGCACAGCTTCGATGCTCTCAACACCTATTCCCAGGTGGTCTATTCTTGAAATCTTCATAGTTTTGGGGTTTATGCTTTTTTGATTGATGTTACGTTATGTCGTTATCGCGTTATTACGTTATTACGTTATACCGCTGTTATAATATAATAAGGTGTAGCGGCTTAGTTGACAAAGAAGCCGAGCAGGGCTCCTGCTGCTACTGCCGATCCTATCACACCTCCCACGTTGGGACCCATAGCGTGCATGAGGAGGAAGTTGTGGCGGTCGTATTCCAGTCCGAGGTTGTTGGAGATACGTGCTGCCATAGGCACGGCGCTCACTCCGGCATTGCCTATGAGTGGGTTGATCTTGTTGTCCTTGCTGAGGAAGAGGTTCATCACCTTGACGAAGAGCACGCCCGATGCTGTTGCTATGATGAAGGCGAAGGCTCCGAGTGCGAAGATCTTGATGGTATCGAAGGTGAGGAAGTACTGTGCCTGCGTAGAGCATCCCACGGTGAGACCGAGCAGTATCACCACGGCGTTGTTGAGCGCGTTGGTGGCAGTCTTTGCCAGACGGTCGGTCTTGCCGCTTTCCTTCAGCAGGTTGCCGAAGAAGAGCATGCCGAGCAGAGGCAGTCCTGAAGGCACGATGAATGTGGTGAGGAGCAGTCCGATGATTGGGAAGAGTATGCGCTCTGTCTGGCTCACCTGTCGTCCTGGCTTCATCTTTATCACGCGTTCGCTCTTAGTGGTGAGCAGTCGCATCACTACAGGCTGCAGCACTGGCACGAGTGCCATGTAGGAGTAGGCACATACGGCGATGGCTCCGAGCAGCTCTGGTGACAGCTTGCTGGTAAGGAAGATGGCTGTTGGTCCGTCAGCACCTCCGATGATGGCTATTGATGCAGCCACGTTGGGTGCGAAGCCCAGTGCAAGTGCTATCATGTATGCTCCGAAGATGCCGAACTGTGCAGCGGCTCCTATGAGTATGAGCTTGGGGTTGGAGATGAGTGCCGAGAAGTCGGTCATCGCTCCGATGCCAAGGAATACGAGCGGCGGATACCACCCTTGCTTTACTCCCTGATAGAAGAAGTTCAATACGGAGTTTTCTTCATAGATGCCTATCTCCATTCCGCTCTTGAACGGTATGTTGCCGATGATGATGCCCAGACCTATCGGCACGAGCAGCAGCGGCTCGAAGTCTTTCTTTATGGCGAGCCAGACGAAGAGTGCTCCGACGCATATCATTATCAGATTGGTGTACTCTGCGTTGGCAAAGCCCGTCATCTGAAGGAAATGGTCGAAATTGGTTGTTATGAAATCACCTACTGACATGTGTGTATATTTTAATAATGTAGTGTGTTATCTTGTTTTTGTGCAATGGGTTGGTGTTGCCGTTATGCTATTGTCACAAGTATGGTGCCTTCCATTACGGAGTCGCCTTCCTTGACCATGATGCTTGTTATGGTTCCGGCGTTCTCGGCCTCTATGTTATTCTGCATCTTCATAGCCTCAAGTACTATGACGGTGTCGCCAACGGCTACTGCGTCGCCAACCTTGACGTTTACTGACGTGATGGTGCCAGGCAGTGGGGAGCATACCTTGGTGCCTTCGCCAGCCTGAACCTCCTGTGCGGGCTTCTCTACCTTTGGCGTCTCGCCTACCACCTTGGCGGCAACAGGCTTTACCGGTGTGGGTTTATGAATCTGCTTGCCTACAGAGATGGGCTGCTTTAACTCTACGTCGAACTCGGTTCCGTTGACTGATACCTTTGCCAAGGTTCCTTCTATATCGATGATGTCAACCTCATAGTCAACACCCTGAACTTTATATTCGTATTTTGCCATGATTGTTGTATTGTCTTTGTTTGATATTTTGGGGATGGATAGTGGGTCTGTTATTGGTTGGTAGTTGGATTCTCAAGCGAGCCTGTCGACACGATGTTCCATGCTGTCTGGTGAGGCTTGATGGTAAGGATGCCCGATTCTACGTCGTGCTCGTCGTCGAGGTACTGTTTCAGGGCCAGGGCGATTACGGCAATGTAGATTTCCTTGTCGCGTCCCTTTGTCTCGATACCGTCTTGCAGAATGTTGCTTGTGGCGTGGCGTACTTCGTTGAGCTTCTTACCTGTCTGAACGATAGGCTTGAAGGGCTCCATCTCGGCTATGGCCTTGAGCTTGTTCTGTCTGTCGGCAAAGTAACCGAAGATTTTGAAGAAGCCAAAGAGCAGGGCCAGGCAAAGGAATACGACACCCATACAGAGCACTGTGATGCCGAAGCCGTGGGGGTCATCCTGCTTCAGTCTCTCCACTACCTGCATGTTCAGGGCTTGGGAGTTGATGGCGATGGTCAGTAAGACCGCCAGTGTCAGTGAGATACGTTTCATTTTTGTTGGTTATGTTTTGCTGTTTGTTTGGTTCGGTGTTATTGCCAGCTGCGGAATAAAGCACAGTCGGCTGTAGCAGGGCATACTGTTAGCTGCAGCATAGCAGCACTATCAGCTGTGCTGTGAAGATACGCAGGAACATGCTCAGCGGATAGACCGTGGAGTAGCCTATTGACGGTGCGTCCTTTGAGCATGAGGCATTGGCGAAGCCCAGTGCTGGCGGGTCGGTACATGCGCCTGCCAGCATACCCATGATGGTAAAGTAGTTGAAGCGGTACACCTTCCTTGCTATGGTTCCTATGATGAGAATAGGTATGACGGTGATGAGGAAACCTGTGGCTACGTATAGCAGACCGTCTCCGTCCACTACGGTGTTCCAGAAGTTTGCTCCCGCCTTTATTCCCACGCTGGCCAGGAAGAGCACCAGCCCTATCTCTCTGAGCATGAGGTTGGCCGATGTGGTGGTGTAGGTCACCAGGTGTGCCTTGTATCCGTAACGCCCGATGAGTATCGCCACGATGAGCGGTCCGCCTGCAAGGCCGAGCTTCAGGGGAACGGGTATGCCTGGGATGGCGAATGGTATGCTGCCCAGAATGATGCCCAGAATGATGCCTACGAAGATTGTCGCAATGTTTGGTGCGTCAAGGCGCTTCTCCATGTTACCCAATACGGACGAGATGCGGTTTACGCTGACCTTGTCGCCTACCACCATCACCTTGTCACCTACCTGCAGAGGCAGGTCGTTGCGTGCGAAGATGTCCATTCCCTGTCGTGTCACGCGGGTCACGTTGACGCCATAGACGCTTGAGAAGTGCAGCTTGGCAGGTGTCTTGCCGTTGATCTCAGGCTTGGTGATGAGGATGCGGCGTGATATCATCTGCTTTGTCTTCTCCTGCTCGGCAAACTCCGGCACCACTGTGACGGGTCCGATGAATGCCTGCACGGCTTCTGCGTCGGCCTCGGGGCATACGATGAACACCTTGTCGCCCCTCTCCAGGGTTGTGGAACTCTTGGGGATTATCAGCTCTTCACCCCTGAGGATGCGTGAGCAGATGAAGTCGCGCTTGAGGAAATTGTGTATTTCCAGTATTGTGTGGCCTGCAAGGAACTCGTTCTGCACTATGAGGTGCATCAGGTGTGGCTTGGAGGTGGTGTCGTTCTCCTGGGTATTCAGGTCTTCTTCCTCCTCCTGCAGCTTCACGCCGCAGAGATAGCGTATTGCTATCGTCGCTCCGATGATGCCCACAACGCCGAGGGGATAGGCGCAGGCATAGCCGTTGGCGATGGCAGGTGTGGCCGCTCCCATGATACTTGTGAGTGCTTCGGTAGCGGCACCCAGACCTGGCGTATTGGTTACGGCACCGTAGAGCGTGCCTATCATCATGGGCAGGTTGTTGGCGTCGCCAGTATTGAAGAATGAGAAATAGCAGATGAACATCACGGCGATGTTCAGTACGATGAGGCTGGTGGCCAGGATGTTGAGCGTGATGCCTCCCTCCTTGAAACTGGAGAAGAAACCAGGACCCACCTGAAGGCCAATCATGAAGACGAAGAGAATCAGTCCGAAGTCTTGCATGAAGTTGAGTGTCGCGATTGGGGCGGTGAGTCCGAGGTGTCCGGCAAGGATGCCTGCGAAGAGCACAAAGGTCACTCCAAGTGAGATCCCCCCAATCTTTATCTTTCCGAGGTATACGCCAATTGCAATGACGACAGCATAGAGTATGGCGATGTGCGCCATGCTGTCGGTTTTAGTAAACAATTCTATTAGCCATTCCATGTAGCCTAATCTGATGTATTACTTGATGGGGTTGATGTTTTGAAAATTTGCGCGCAAAGTTACGAAAAAAAAATGACATGGACAAGAAAAACCCCTCAAATGCGGCCTTTTTTAGGGAAACAAAGCATTTGCCGTTTCTTTTGCATAAACTTTTTAACCTTCGTTAACCGTAGGGCAAGGTATCAAAATAATTGTTATTTTTTGTTGTATTCTTGCTTTAATAGAAAAAAAAGTAGTAACTTTGCGCTCCGAAAATTTACAAACAAACAACCATTGATATGGCAGAGACGATAGACATAAGAGAGCTGAATGCTCTTATAGAGCAGCACAGCAATTTCGTGACGAACCTTACCTCGGGCATGGACCGCGTGATAGTAGGCCAGAAGCACCTTGTGGAGAGCCTGCTGATAGGCTTGCTGAGTGACGGACACATACTTCTTGAGGGTGTGCCGGGCTTGGCCAAGACGCTTGCCATCAAGACGTTATCAACACTTATTGACGGAAAGTTCAGTCGCATACAGTTCACTCCAGACCTGCTGCCTGCCGACGTGGTGGGTACTATGATTTATTCGCAGAAGGAAGAGACCTTCCAGGTGAAGCGCGGCCCGGTGTTTGCCAATTTCGTGCTTGCCGATGAGATAAACCGTGCTCCGGCCAAGGTGCAGAGTGCGCTGCTGGAGTCGATGCAGGAGCATCAGGTAACCATTGGCGATCATACCTTCTCTTTGCCTGAGCCGTTCCTGGTAATGGCCACGCAGAACCCAGTGGAGCAGGAGGGTACCTATCCTCTGCCAGAGGCCCAGATGGACCGTTTCATGCTCAAGGTGGTCATTGGCTATCCCACGATAGAGGAGGAGAAGCGCATCATGCGCGAGAACCTCGCTGGCAGCCTGCCAAAGGTGAGCCCCGTGAGCAGCGCCGATGAGATTATCAAGGCTCGCGACATCGTAAGGCAGGTGTATATCGACGAGAAGATAGAACAGTACATTGCCGACATGGTCTTTGCCACACGCTATCCCGACCAGTACGGACTTGCTGACCTCAAGGCTATGATAACCTTCGGTGCGTCGCCGCGTGCGTCTATCAATCTGGCAAAGGCAGCGCGTGCCTATGCCTTCATAAAGCGCAGGGGATATGTCATCCCTGAAGACGTGCGTGCCGTTGCCCACGACGTGCTGCGCCACAGAATAGGACTGTCCTATGAGGCTGAGGCAAACAATATCACGTCAGAGGAAATCGTGTCGCGTATTATTAATAAGGTGGAAGTGCCTTGATTTAGGATGACTTGTTAATTGGCTAATCCGTTAATTTGACTGACTGTCGTGGATACAGAAGAACTTCTCAAGAAGGTGCGTCGCATAGAGATAAAGACGCGAGGCCTGAGCAACAATATGTTCGCAGGTCAGTACCACTCTGCCTTCAAGGGTAGGGGTATGGCCTTCTCTGAGGTGAGGGAATATCAGTATGGCGACGATGTGAGAGACATCGACTGGAACGTCACAGCCCGTTTCCACCGACCCTACGTGAAGGTGTTCGAGGAAGAACGAGAGCTGACGGTGATGCTGCTCATCGACGTCTCTGGCTCGCTGTTCTTCGGCACACGCGGCCAGCAGAAGACGGAGATGGCAACGGAGATAGCCGCCACGCTGGCTTTCTCGGCCATACAGAACAACGACAAGATTGGCGTCATTTTCTTCTCTGACAAGATAGAGAGGTATATCCCCCCAAAGAAAGGCCGCCGACACATCCTTTACATAATACGTGAGATGCTCGACTTCAAGGCCGACTCTGTGCGCACCGATGTGGCTGTGGCGCTGGAATATCTCGGCACGATGCAGAAGAGACGCTGTACGGCCTTTGTGCTGAGCGACTTCTACGACCGCAAGGACTTTGAGAAACCCCTCCAGGTGTGCCGCTCCAAGCACGACGTGGTGGGCATACAGCTCTATGACCCCCTGCAGAAGGCCCTGCCCGATGTGGGACTGCTGCGCATTCATGATGCGGAGACGGGCTACGAACAGTATATCGACACCTCAAGCAAGGCTCTGCGCCGCGCACATCAGCGATACTGGCAGGAGCGCGAGGAAAAGCTTCAGCAGACATTCATCAGAAACAATGTGGACTATGTCAGCGTTGCCACAGACGGCGACTTCGTCAAGGCACTCCGACAGATGTTCGCAATGAGATAGATATCGTTATTGTGTCTGCGATAATATCGCAGACTCTCCAACGGCATTACAGCAGACTCTCCAACGGCATTATCGCAGACACAACAATGATAAAGAAGAAATTTTGAAGAAGATATTTAACATATTGCTCCTCCTTGCGCTTGCACTAACGGTGCAAGCCAATGTGACTGCTACCATCGACTCTATACAGATGGTGGTGGGCGAGCAGACACGCCTGCATCTCTCCGCAACGGTGAAGGAAGGGCAGAAGGTGGTCTTCCCTCAGTGGAAGGCGCAGCAGCAGCTCACACCAGGCATAGAGATAGTAGACCTGCCCGTGACCGATACCATAGCGGCCTCTGACGGCTTCATCACCATCACCCAGCATCTGACGCTCACAGCATGGGAGGACTCCCTCTATTACATACCGCAGCTGAAGGTAAAGGTGAACGGAAAGGAGGAACTCTCAAAGAGCCTCGCCCTGAAGGTGTTGACAGTAGAGGTGGACACGCTCCATCCCAACCAGTACTTCGGACCGCGCGACGTGCAGGACAATCCGTTCCTGTGGGCCGAGTGGGCAAAGGTACTGTGGCTCACCTTCCTGCTCATAGTGCTATACGTACTGGGCTGGCTCGCATACATCAGGCTGAAGAGCAAGAAGCCAATAACGCTCAAGGTGCGCATAAGGAAGATTATCCCTCCTCATCAGAAGGCACTATCGTCAATCCAGGGTCTGAAGCAGGAGGTGCCCGCAATGGCCGACTCCCTGTCTGCAAAGACTTACTACACCCAGCTGACAGACATTCTGAGGACATACATGCAGGAGCGTTTCGGCTTCAATGCTATGGAGATGACCTCGGCAGAGATAATAGAGCGCATTGAGGGTTCCGACGAGAAAGAGGTGAAGCTGCAGGAGCTGGCCACGCTCCTTCAGACTGCCGACCTTGTGAAGTTCGCCAAGTACACCGCAGGAATGAGCGAGAACGACCGCAACCTCATGTCGGCTATCGACTTCATCAATCAGACGAAGCAGGAGAACGTGCCAACGGAGGAGCGCATAGAACCCACCGTCACCGAGCAGGAGAAGCAGACGATGCGCATGAGACTGTCGCTGAAATGGGCTGTCACTCTGCTCGTTATCGCCGCGGCAGCACTTACGGGCTACGTTTGCTGGCTGCTATTTGAACTGAGAGGGTGAGGGGGCGAATTGAAAATCGATAATTGAACTTTCGGAGCAGCGAGAGCCATGACAAGCTCGATTGATTATGGCCGAGTCGTGACGAAAGTCGACGAAGTCATAATTGAAAGCTGAGAGTCGACGAAGTAAAACTTGATACTGTAGAATAGAAAATTGGAATTTACTCAACCGATATATTTCCTACTGCTGCTGTTGCTCATACCCTATGTGTTGTGGTATGTGCTGTGGCGCAACAGGGGCAAGCGCAAGATGGAGGCATCGCTGACCATCAGCGACAGTTTTGCATATAAGGATGCTCCTGTCAGCTGGCGCGTGAGGCTGATCCACCTGCCAATGATACTGCGCTGTGCCGGCTTCGCCTTGCTCGTATGCGCTCTGGCACGCCCCCAGACCCACAATGCTTGGGACGAGCGAAGCGTGGAGGGCATCGACATCATGCTGGCAATGGACGTCTCGACGAGTATGCTGGCAGAAGACCTGCGCCCAAACCGCATCGAGGCGGCCAAGCTGGTGGCAGGAGAGTTCATCAGCGACCGTATCAACGACAATATCGGACTGACAATCTTTGCCGGTGAGGCCTTCACGCAATGCCCCATGACGACCGACCACACCTCGCTGCTCAACATGCTGAAGGGCGTGAGAACCGACATAGCGGCTCAGGGACTCATCAGCGACGGTACCGCAATAGGTATGGGACTGGCCAATGCCGTCTCAAGACTGAAGAACTCTAAGGCCAAGAGCAAGGTTGTGATACTCCTTACCGACGGTTCGAACAACATGGGAGACATCTCGCCCATGACAGCAGCGCAGATAGCCAAGAGCATCGGTGTGAGAGTATACACTATCGGCGTTGGAACGAACAAGGTGGCGCGCTATCCTATGCCTGTGGCAGGAGGCGTGCAGTATGTCAACATACCAGTAGAGATTGACACCAAGACGCTCAAGAGCATCGCTGCCGTTTCAGAAGGTAACTACTACAGGGCCACCAACACAAAGGAACTGAGGCAGATATACCGCGACATCGACAAGTTGGAGAAGTCCAGGATGAACGTCAAGAAATTCTCAAAGCGTTATGAGGCCTACCAACCCTTCGTGATGGGAGCATTGCTGATACTCATCATTGAATTGCTGTTAAGGCTTACCGCCCTGAGAAGGACAACGTAGTTAATATTGAACATTGACCATTGAACATTGAAGATTAGTCGTGCGATTTGAAAGTACCATATATCTCTATCTGCTGGCAATCATCCCATTGATGTTTGCCCTGATGGCTTATGCAGAATGGCGCCGACGCAGTCTGCTCAAGAGACTCGGCGACAAGAAGCTGATAAAGCTCCTCATGCCCGATGCCTCCACAAAACGCCGCTGGCTGAAGTTCATTGTGTTGCAGGCCGCCCTGGCCCTTGTCATACTCATGCTGGCAAGACCGCAGATGGGCACAAAGGTGAGCCATGAGAAGCGCAACGGCATAGAGACCATAATATGTTTCGATATAAGCAACTCCATGCTGGCCGAAGACGTGAAGCCCAGCAGGCTGCAGAAGAGCAAGATGCTCATAGAGAACCTCGTAGACCATTTCTCCACCGACAAGGTGGGACTGATAGTCTTTGCCGGCGACGCCTTCGTACAGCTTCCCATCACTACCGACTATGTATCTGCCAAGATGTTCCTTGGGCAGATAGAGCCCTCGCTGATACAGACGCAGGGTACCGACATCGCCGCAGCAATCAATCTGGCCTCAAACAGCTTCACCCAGCAGAAGAACATCGGCAAGGCAATCATCGTCATTACCGATGGTGAGGACCATGAGGGCGGTGCTATGGAAGCCGCTCAGGCAGCACGCGCCAAGGGCTACCGCGTCTTTATCCTCGGCATAGGCAACACCTCTGGGGCACCGATACCTTTGGGCAACGGTGAATACCTCACGGACAACAGCGGCAACGTGGTGATGACGGCACTCAACGAGCAGATGTGTCGCGATATAGCCAATGCCGGCAGCGGCACATACATACACGTGGACAATACCTCTTTGGCACAGGAACGGCTCAATGACGAGCTGGCAAAGATGCAGAAGGGCGACATGCAGTCCGTTGTGTACGATGAATACGACGAACAGTTCCAGGCTTTTGGCATACTGGCCATAGTGCTGCTCATCGTCGAGGTGCTCATCAGCGAGGCCGTGAACCCATGGACGCGTAAGATTAACCTATTCCAAAAGAAACAAAGACATTGAAGCAAATACTGATATACATATTGTTATTAACGGGCTTCTCGCTGTCGGCAGTGGCGCAGAGTGACCGCTCACATATCCGTTCAGGCAACCGCGACATGAGAGGAGGAGCTGAGGGAGGTGCGGCCAAGGCAGAGGTGAAGTACCGCAAGGCCCTGACGGCCAACGCATCCAACCCGCAGGCTCTCTACAACCTGGGATGTGCCCTGATGGCTCAGAACAAGGACTCGCTGGCGATGGAGATGTTTGAGAGGTCCGTGAAGCTGGAGAAGAGCAAGCAGCGCAAGGCTATGGCCTATCACAATATGGGTGTCATAATGCAGAAGCAGCAGCAGTACGGTCCGGCCATGCAACAGTACATGCAGGCTCTTCGCCTTGCCCCCCATAGCAACGACACGAGATACAACTACGTGCTCTGCCAGCGTCTGAAGAAGGACGAGAACAATAACAATGGCGGTGGCGGCAACAATAACGATAAGGACAACAAGCAAGACAAGGATCAGAACAAAGATAAAGACAAAGATAAGAACCAAGACCAAAAGCAGAATAAGGATAAGGAGCAGCAACAGCAGCCCCAGCAGCAAATGAGTAAGGACAATGCAGAGCAGTTGCTCAATGCTGCCATGCAGGAGGAGAAGTCAACCCGCCAGCGTATGAGGAAGGCCATGAGCCAGCCCTCGCGACGCAACCTGCAGAAGAACTGGTAATGTCCATTAACGCTTAATGCTTAATGCTTAAAGAAATTTTGAACTTGAAACGACTATACAACATATTATTCCTGCTTGCCATCGTTACGGTGGCTTTTGCGCAGAAGATATCTGTGCAGGGGCCTACGCATGTCAGCAATGGTGAGCAGTTCTACCTTCGGTACGTGGTAAACACCACCGACGTGAAGGACTTTAGGATAGGCAACGTCCCAGATGCCTTTGAGGTGCTGATGGGCCCAAGTACAAGCACGCAGCAGAGTTTCTCCATCGTCAACGGACATACCACTCATACCTCATCGGTAACATACACCTTCGTGCTGATGGCCACGAAGAACGGCAGTTTCACCATTCCCTCAGCCCATGCCAACGTGGCTGGCAGCCCTGCTACGTCGTCGGCATTGAAGATAACGGTGTCGGGTACGGCACCAAGCGGTCAGCAGGGCATGAGCGGCAGGCAGCAGCAACAGCAGCGCCAGCAGCAGCCACAGCGTGTGGACAGGGCCGGAACGCGCATATCGAGCAACGACCTCTTCATCAGGGTTACGGCAAACAAGAAACATGTGCACGAACAGGAGCCCATACTCCTGACATACAAGGTATATACGCAGGTGGAGCTGACACAGCTGGAGGGCAAGATGCCCGACCTTAACGGTTTCCATACACAAGAGATACCTCTGCCGCAGCAGAAGACCTTCCATACGGAGCGTGTCAACGGGAAGCTATACAACTGCGTCACGTGGAGCCAGTATGTGATGTTCCCGCAGATGTCAGGAAAACTGGAGATACCGGCTCTGACGTTCAAGGGCATCGTAGTGCAGGAAAACCCCAACGTGGATCCCTTTGAGGCTTTCTTCAACGGAGGCTCAGGATATATAGAGGTGAAGAAAGAAATCGTGGCTCCAAAGGTGGAGATACAGGTAGACCCCCTGCCCACCAAGCCTGCCAACTTCTCAGGCGGCGTGGGACACTTCTCTATCCAGGCCTCGCTCGACAAGAACACCGTGAAGGCTGGCGACCCGGTAAGCCTGCGATTCGTGGTCAGCGGCAAGGGCAATATGAAGCTGCTGAAGGAGCCCGTGCTCTCCCTGCCCAGGGACTTTGAGAAATATGACGCCAAGGTGACCGACAGGACCAGACTGTCGGCAGAGGGCATCACGGGCAGCATGATATATGATATTCTCATCGTGCCGCGCAACAAGGGTGAATACACCATTCCGCCTATTGACTTCGTGTACTTCGACATAGCATCATCGTCATACAAGACCCTTAAGACCCAGCCACTGACCATCAAGGTGGAGCAGGGTAGTGGCAACCGTGAGGGCGTCACCGACTACTCGCAGCGCAGCGATACCGACATCCATGAGTTCAGCAAGGGGCTGACAGACAAGGAGAATGCCGAAGACACCTTCTTCGCATCGCCGGTATATTGGGTGGCCCACTCAATCGTCATCACCCTCTTCGCTCTCCTCGTATGGCTGTTCCGCAAGCGTGCCCGCGCTTTGGCCGACATCTCAGGCATGAGAGAAAAGAAGGCCAACAAGGTTGCGGCCAAGCGTCTCAAGAAGGCCGACAAGCTGATGAAACAGGGTAAGGCGGGTGAGTTCTATGACGAGGTGATGCGCGCCCTGTGGGGCTTCGTGGCCGATAAGTTCAACATGCAGGTGGAGGAGCTGACGCGTGACAATATCACCGAGAAGCTGACATCGCGCAATGTCGACGAAACCGTCATTAACGACCTTATAGCAGCCCTCGACGACTGTGAGTATGCGCGTTATGCTCCCGGCGATCCGGAAGGCAACATGCAGCGCACATACGACAAGGCGTTCTCGATACTGACAAAGATAAACAAGTAACCAACGTTGAAACACTTCATATACATATCATTACTGCTGCTTGCTTCATGTATTAGCGTTAGTGCAGCACCTGCAACTGCCGATACTGCCGCCGCTGCTGTGGCTGACACCGTAGCAGCCGCCAAGAAGGCACCGCAGCAGGCCGTGTCGGCACAAGACTATTTCTCTGCCGGCAACAAGGCTTATCGTGGGTGTGACTATCCGCGTGCCATACTCAACTATGAGAAGGCGCGCAAGCTTGCTCCGCTCAACGAAGACATACGTCATAACCTTGAGATAACCCGCGGAAAGACCATAGACCGCATGCCGCCAGAGGGAGAGATGTTCTTCACAAGATGGTATAAGGGAACGATGATGTCCATGACGATAGACGCCTGGGCATATATGTCGCTCGCTGCTCTTGTTGCGGCCCTGCTGCTATACCTTGTCTACCTGTTCGTCGACAGTATGATGGTGCGACGCATGGCATTCTATCTCTCGGCAACGCTCGTGGTGGTATATGTCATTGCCACCATTATGGCCTGGCAGCGCAAGCACGCCCTGACCACACACGATACAGCCGTGATAATGGCCGAGATGGTAACGGTAAGGTCGTCACCTACGTCAAAGTCGCCTGAGACATGCATCATACATGAGGGCACCTTCGTGCGTATCACCGACAAGGAGATGTCGTCAGGAAAACTAAAGGACGGCAAGGGCAAAGGCTGGCTGGGCATAGAACTCTCTGATGGCAGGGAAGGCTGGATAGAAGCCAACACAGTGGAGGAAATATAATAAGGAACAATCAGGTTTCAGCAATCTGCGAAACAAGCCATGAACATTGTTGACAACATAGGTATCATGCTCTTCATGGGAAGCGACAGTGCTTTCCTCGACTTTTTCGCACTCACCGTGACAAACGCGTTGGTGTGGGTGCCTATGTTCATCGTTATGGCCTATATGGTCATAAAGAACAATGACAACATGCAGCAGATTCTCGTCTTTTTCGGTTGTCTGGCCTTGATGATGGCGCTCTCCGCAGGCGTGTGCAACATCGTGGCAAAGCCGCTTGTGGAACGTCTGCGCCCATGCAACACCCCAGAACTGAAATATCTCGTGCAGATAGCAGGCAACTATCACGCCAAGGACTTCAGCTTCTTCTCCTCCCATGCCGCCAATACCATCGCTGTGACAACATTCTTCGCCATCATAGTGAGAAGCAAACGACTCTTCATCGCACTCTTTTCATGGTATCTGCTCAGCGTGTGGAGCCGTCTGTATCTCGGACAGCATTTCCTGACAGATATAGCAGTGGGTACGATGTGGGGCATCGTATCGGCAATCATAGCATGCTATGTATATGTTAAGGTGTACGCAAAAGTGACCGAGAAGAAAGCATTCATATCCGAACAATACACCACGACCGGCTTTGCCCTTTCTGATATCAACATCATCGTGACGGTATTCCTGCTCACGTGCATAGCGGCAATGATATGCGGGCCGTTTATGCAATAATCCGGCAATTCGTTAATTTGTTAATTAGTTAATTCGTCAATTTGACCCCTTCTGTTCCCCACATAAAGATAAAGGACTATAACTATCCGCTCCCTGACGAGCGTATAGCCAAGTATCCCCTTACACATCGCGAGGAGAGCAAGCTGCTGGTATATGATCAGGGAGCCATCAGTCATGACCAGTTCAAGAACATAACGCGCTATCTCCCAGAGGGGAGTCTCCTTATCTATAATAACACGAAGGTGATACAGGCCCGTCTGCATTTCCGCAAGGACAGCATACACACTCCTGCAGGGCAACAGGGCGCCTTGATAGAGGTCTTCCTGCTTGAGCCGAGCAGCCCGCGTGACTATGAGCAGATCTTCCAGCAGCGCGGTGAGTGCAGCTGGATATGCATGATAGGCAACCTGAAGAAGTGGCATAGCGACCAGACGCTGCGTCGTGTCATAAGGATTGGCGACAGGGATGTCACCATAGAGGCGCGTCGCGGTTCGGAGGAGGCAACGGGCTGGATAGTCACCTTTACTTACGATGAGGACGTGTCGTTTGCCGAGGTGCTTGAGGCAATGGGCGAACTGCCTATTCCGCCATATCTCAACAGGGACACTGAGGAGAGCGACAAGACCACCTACCAGACGGTCTACTCAAAGATTGACGGCAGCGTGGCGGCTCCTACGGCAGGCCTGCACTTCACGCAGGAGGTGCTCAACGATGTCGATGCCCACGGCATAGAGCGCCAGGAGGTGACGCTTCATGTGGGTGCGGGCACGTTCCGCCCTGTCAAGAGCGAGGAGATAGCGGGACACGAGATGCACCGCGAGTTTATCAGCGTAAGACGTGAGACGCTGCAACGCCTCATAGCACATGAGGGAAGGGCCATCGCGGTAGGCACCACATCGGTGCGCACGCTTGAGAGCCTCTACTACATAGGCCTTAAGCTCTTACGGAACCCCAACCTTGACGAGGCAGCCCTGACGGTGGAGCAGTGGGAGCCGTATCAGCAGCCGGCAGGGGAGGAAGACGTGCCGCCCCTTGAGGCATTACAGGCCATCGTAGGCTGGCTCGACCGCAACGGCCTGTCCACTCTGCGCACATCAACGAAGATAATCATAACGCCTGGCTACACGTATCATGTGGTGACAAGGCTCATAACAAACTTCCATCAGCCACAGTCAACATTACTGCTGCTCGTATCGGCCCTCATAGGCGATGATTGGCACAGGGTGTATGACTATGCCCTGAACAATGACTTCAGGTTCCTCAGCTATGGCGACTCTTCGTTGCTAATACCAAAGAATGTATAACCTTTTCATTTCCCGATATATATGAACTACGGATACATAAAGGTAGCTTCGGCCATACCGAGCGTAAAAGTAGGAGACTGTCACTACAATCTCCAGGAGATAGAACAGACGATAGTACGTGCAGAGGGACAGGGAGTAGAGGTCATCGTCTTCCCTGAACTTTCCATAACAGGCTATACATGCCAGGACTTGTTCCGTCAGCAGATACTGCTCGATGTGACGGAGCAGACTGTCGTGATGCTGCTTGACTTTACACGCCAGCTCGACATCATCTCCATTGTGGGAGTGCCTGTTCAGGTCGGCTCCATACTGCTTAACTGCGCAGCGGTGATACAGAAGGGCGAATTGCTGGCCATCATTCCCAAGACATATCTGCCCAACTACAACGAGTTCTACGAGAAGCGTTGGTTTGCATCGTCGCAGGACCTCCATCCCACAGACATCATCTATGCCGGCAGCCGTGTGCATGTCACGCCGCAGCCCACTATCTTCCATACTTACACGGGAGCGACATTCGGCATAGAGCTGTGTGAGGACGTATGGGCTCCGGAACCGCCGTCAACAAAACTGACCCTCTCTGGGGCAGATATAATATTCAATCTCTCGGCTTCTGATGAGCTGATAGGCAAGCATGCCTACCTGTGCCAGCTGCTCTCACAGCAGAGTGCACGCACCATGAGCGGATATGTGTACTCCAGCTCCGGTTTTGGCGAGAGCACGCAGGATGTGGTATATGGCGGTAATGCCCTGATATATGAGAATGGTGTATGCCTGGCAGAGAGTGAGCGCTTCTCCTTCCAGCCTCAGATGGTGGTGTCGCAGATAGACTATGAGAAGCTGCGTGCAGAGCGCCGTAACAACACTACCTTTGTCAATGCTCAGCGTACGGGCTATTCCAACAACGACATTCGCCATGTAGAATGCCATTCTGTCTCCACAGAGCGCGACTTCGTGCTCATGCGTGAGGTGTCGCCCACACCGTTCATCCCCAAGACTGCCGACATGAAGTCATCCTGCGAGGAGATATTCAATATCCAGGTGGCAGGATTGGCCAAGCGCCTTGTCCACACCAACTGCAAGCGCGTGGTGATAGGTATCAGCGGTGGCCTCGACTCTACGCTGGCATTGCTGGTGTGTGTGAAGACCTTCGACAAGCTGAACCTGCCGCGCAAGGGCATCCTGGGAGTGACGATGCCGGGATTCGGCACTACCGACCGTACTTACACCAACGCCATGAACCTGATGAACTCACTGGGTGTGATGGTCAGGGAGATAAACATCCGTAAGGCCTGCATGCAGCATTTCGAGGATATCGGCCACGACGTCTCCGTTCATGATGTGACATACGAAAACAGCCAGGCACGTGAGCGCACTCAGATACTGATGGACCTGAGTAACCAGGTCGGGGGCTTGGTAATAGGTACCGGCGACCTCTCTGAGCTCGCTCTCGGGTGGGCCACGTATAATGGCGACCACATGTCGATGTATGGTGTCAACGTCTCCGTTCCCAAGACCCTCATACGCTATCTCGTGCAGTATGTGGCAGAGTCGCCGTCGCAGCTCGGTGTGACTGTGGGCGATAACGATGTCAGGTCAAGGGCCACGCTGAAAGACATCATCAATACGCCCATATCGCCGGAGCTTATCCCCGCTGATGCCGAGGGAAACATCTCGCAGAAGACCGAGGACCTCGTAGGACCATACGTTTTGCACGATTTCTTCCTCTATTATTTCCTGCGCTGCGGTTTCCGGCCTGCCAAGATACTGATGCTGGCCAAGCACGTCTTTGCACCGGCTGATGCGGAATATCACTTTGACGACGAGACAATAGAGAAATGGCTCAGCACGTTTCTGCGGCGTTTCTTCTCACAGCAGTTCAAACGCTCCTGCCTGCCAGACGGCCCGAAGGTGGGCTCAGTATCGCTGTCACCTCGCGGAGACTGGAGAATGGCATCGGATGCTAATTCCACTCTATGGCTCAATGACATAAAATGACTTGATTGAATAGTTCAGCGAAACTAATCTTCAATATTGAATGACTTTCCATCCCAAAGCAAAAGTAAACCTCGGGCTGAACGTCGTAGAGCGCAGGCCTGACGGATATCATAACCTTGAGACGGTGTTCCTGCCGATAGACGTTGAGGATGTCCTTGACGTCAGCATTGCCGCAGACGCCGACGAACCCCTGTCCATTACGGTAGAGGGGACCGACGCATTGTGCCCCTTGGAAGACAACCTCGTCTATAAGGCCTATATGCTGCTGAAGCAGGATCTTCCCCTGCCCAATGTCCGTGTGCGCCTCACCAAGCAGATACCGTCACAGGCCGGCCTGGGGGGCGGCTCCAGCGATGCTGCCTATATGATACGAGCACTCAACGAAGTGTGTGGCCTGCAGCTCAGCGATAGCAAGATGCAGCAGTATGCAGCGCGTCTCGGGGCCGACTGTCCGCTGTTTATCAAGGCCGAGACAGTATATGCTACTGGTATTGGCGACATCCTGATGCCTCAGCAGATACCGGCCCTCTCTGAACACGGGCGGTACATCATGGCTCTGGTAAAGTTGCCTGTTGCGGTGTCTACCAGGGAAGCCTATTCAGCCATAACGCCCCGTCAGCCCTCCAAGTGTTGCCGCGACATAGTACAGCAGCCCATAGAGACCTGGAAGGACGAACTCGTCAACGACTTTGAGGAGAGCGTATTCAAAAAGCTGCCCATGCTGGCAGACGTGAAGCAGAAGCTCTACGACCTCGGTGCCGTCTACGCAGCAATGTCGGGCTCAGGCTCCACAGTCTTCGGCATCTTTCCCAACACTCATGACACCTCATCCACCTGCATGAGAGTATGCGATATCAACGCAGACGCCTCTCTCCCTTCACTCTTCACTCTTCACTTCCCCAATGCCTATACAAAAATCATCACGCTCTAAGCAGCAACCCGTTGACCCCATGATGGGGCGTATCCCGCCACAGGATATAGAGATAGAAAAGGTAGTGCTGGGTGCACTCATGATCGACAGCGATGCTTTCACCATCGTGTCCGAGATTTTGCACCCTGAGACGTTCTATGACCGTCGTCACCAGAAGATATATCAGGCCATCCAGACGCTTAACATGAAGGAGCAGCCTGCCGACATGCTCACCGTTTGTGAGCAGCTGAAGCGTGACGGCACATACGAAGAGGTGGGAGCGCCGACCTACGTCATCGACCTCACCAACAACGTTATGTCGTCGGCAAACATCGAGGCCCATTCCAACATCCTTGCCCAGAAATACATGGCGCGCCAGCTTATCTCCTATTCCTCAAAGGTACAGACGCGCGCCTTTGATGAGGGACTGCCTATACTTGATGTGATGAACGAGGCAGAGGGCGAGCTCTTCGAACTCTCGCAGCGCAACATGAAGCAGGACTATACCCAGATAGACCCTGTCATCGATGCCGTGAAGAGGGCTATCGTGAAGGCATCAAAGAACAGCGGCGGTATCACGGGAGTGTCAACGGGTTACACCGACCTCGACAAGAAGACTGCAGGATGGCAGGCCTCCGACCTCATCATCATTGCAGGACGTCCCGCGATGGGCAAGACATCCTTCGCCCTCTCTTTGGCAAAGAACATAGCCATAGACAATGGCGACCCTGTAGCATTCTTCTCGCTTGAGATGAATAACGAGCAGCTTGTCAACCGACTCGTATCGAATGTGTGTTCCATTCCCGGCAACAAGATTCTCAACGGACAGCTCAACAATGAAGAGTGGAGGCGTTTCGACAATAAGGTAGGCACGATGCTCGGCAAACCCCTGTATGTTGACGATACCCCGGGACTGTCAGTCTTCGAGCTGCGCACGAAGGCACGCCGTCTCGTCAGAGAGAAAGGCGTGAAGCTGATAATGATAGACTATCTGCAGCTGATGAATGCCAGCGGCATGAAGTTCAACAGCCGCCAGGAGGAGGTGTCTACCATCTCGCGCTCACTCAAAGGCCTGGCCAAGGAGCTTAACATCCCCATCATAGCACTATCCCAGCTCTCGCGCGCCGTAGAGCAGCGACCAGGAGAGGACAGCCACCTTCCGAAGCTGTCAGACCTGCGTGAGTCGGGTGCCATAGAGCAGGATGCCGACATGGTACTTTTTGTACATCGTCCAGAGTACTACCGCATCACGCAGATAGATGGCAAGGACGTGCGCGGCCTGGCACAGATAGTGATAGCCAAGCACCGTAAGGGCGCAACGGGCGATGTGTTCCTCAAATTCGTGGGAGAGTTCACGCGTTTCGCCAATCAGGATGAAGAAGACCCGTATACCTCACGTGGAGGTGATGACGGACAGTTCTACAGCTCCGGCATCAACGACATCCCATACACCCCGGAAGACGACCTCAGCGGCCCGGGCACTATCTCCAACCGAGAAGCCCCTTTCTGAACAACCTTCCCCCTCGTCATTTTCGTTATAATCCGCATCCACAAGGGGACGTGGGGGTCTCGCCCGCGAAAGCAACAATCCCCTGGAAAACAACAATCCCCTGCTGCGTTGTGATGGCGCAGCAGGGGATTGTTGTGTTTTAAGTCTGAAGGGTCTGTTGCGGCTTAGAGCTCGTCGTCGGAGAGCGAGAAGGTGTTTCCCTTTGTGATGTCGCCTGTTGTGAGTCCGAGTTTGAGCCATTTCATGCGCTGCTTGGATGTGCCGTGGGTGAATGACTCCGGCTGTGAGTAGCCGCGTGCCTTTTCCTGAAGGTAGTTGTCGCCGATGACCTGTGCGCAGTTAATGGCTTCTTCGATGTCGCCGTCTTCAAGGCTGGAGAATTTCTCGTTGTCGTGGTATGCCCATACTCCTGCATAGAAGTCCGCCAAGAGTTCCAGTCGCACGCTGACTTTGTTTGCATCTGTCTGTGACATGCGGTTCATCTGGCTATGGGCTTTGTTGAGTGTGCCCAGGAGGTATTCTACGTGGTGTCCTACCTCGTGTGCTATGACGTAGGCATAGGCGAAGTCGCCGTCAGCACCAAGTTGTTTTTTCATTGAGGTGAAGAAGCTGAGGTCTATGTACAGACACTGGTCGGCGGAGCAATAGAAGGGACCCATTGCTGCCTGTCCGCCACCGCATCCTGTCTGTACGCTGCCCGTATAGAGCACCATGCGGGGTGCTTCATAGGTCTTGCCCATCTTCTGGAAGATGTCTGTCCATACGTCTTCTGTTCCTGCAAGAATCTGGCGGGAGAATTTTGCCAGTTCTTCTTCTTCCGGAGTAAATTCTCTGCCCTGCGTCTGTGTCGTTACATTCGACATCTGACTGTCGGTGACCATCTGGAGTGCGTCGAGTGGGTTGCCGCCCATCATCCATGTGATGAGGGCTACGACGATGACACCACCGATGCCCATTGANNAGGTGTTTTAAGTTAATGTCTTTACATCATCCATTCGTCTGCTTCGTTGCTGCTGAAGTCCAGGAGCAGCTGCTGCACGCGTGGTGAGTTCATGTTCAGGCGATACCAACCTCGTGTGTCGGTGCGCTCTATCATTGAGCCGCTGAGGGATGAGGTGCGCCGAAGGTATTCGGCAACATCGTGGTATACTTCCCTGCGGTCAAGGGGCTGGAAGAGGGAGTTCTCCATGTTGTATACGTGAAGGGCAAGCCGCCGAAGGGGTAGTCCTTTGTCGCCTGCTTCACGTAGTATGGATAGTATATCGTCTTCTATGTTCATCAGCCTCTTTGATGCCTCCAGAGTGTCGGTTTATACAAAAAGAAGTGAAGGGATATGTCTGTTACCCTTCACTTCCTTCTATTGTGTTATTTGTAAAAGCTTATAGCCAAAAATTAAGGTAGGTTAAAAAATAACGAACCGAAATTCTTATGCCAGAGCGATCTTATTGTCCTCAGTAGAGGCAACCTTACCCTCCTTGAGCAGCCAGCCAAGTCCGAGGTATACATCCTCAGCAGTTGTCTTAGCCTTCTTAGCGATCTCAGCTACTGTGAGAGCCTTCTCTGCTGCTGCGAGTGCGTTATAAACGTCACCTGCCTTGAAACCAGCGTTCTCAGCGTTTACGTAAACAACGGCTGCTGCTGCCTTCTTTGCTGCTGGAGCCTTCTTCTCTTCTGCCTTCTTTGCTGGAGCAACCTTTGCTGCTGCTTCCTTCTTGGCAGCCTTTGTTGCTGCTGCCTTTGAAATCTTCTTTTCTGCCATAGCTTTTTTGTTGTTTTTTGTTATTATCCTTTCGAATACTGTGTTAATTATGGATCGGATGAGTTGCCTCTCCTATCATTATCGGGTGCAAAGTTACTGCTAATCAATTAATAAAATATAATTTTCTCGGTAAAATTCTCACTTTCTGCGGGTAATTTTGATAAAAGTCAAAGGTCAGGAGGGACTATGGGGCGTAATAGCATGTGTATCTCTTGCGTATGTGGATAATTCTTAGTACCTTTGCACCACTTTTGGAAGTTAAGAGTGAAGAGTGAAGAATCGGCTTCGCCGGGGTATGGGTGTCTGCGATGGTATCGCAGACTCTCGGACGGGAGGGAAGAGTGAATAATCATGTTGACAAATAATAATAAGGTATATATAATGGAAAAGGTAATACTTACAGGCGACAGGCCTACCGGAAAGTTACACATTGGCCACTATGTGGGCAGTCTTCGCCGCAGGGTGGAGCTGCAGAACAGTGGTGAGTTTGATGAGATATTCATTATGATTGCCGATGCTCAGGCATTGACGGATAATGCTGACAATCCTGACAAGATCAGGCAGAATGTCATTGAGGTGGCACTGGACTATCTTGCTGCGGGCATAGACCCCGAGAAGACCCACATCTTCATTCAGAGTGCCGTGCCAGAGCTGACGGAGCTGACATTCTATTATATGAACCTCGTATCGGTTCAGCGCCTTCAGCGCAATCCTACGGTGAAGACTGAGCTGGAGATGCGCAAGTTTGAGGGCGGCACTCCTACGGGCTTCTTCTGCTATCCTATCTCGCAGGCTGCCGACATCACGCTCTTCAAGGCCACTACGGTGCCTGTTGGCGAAGACCAGAAGCCTATGCTTGAGCAGACTAACGAGATAGTGCGCCGCTTCAACCATACGTATGGCGAGGTACTGATAGAGCCGAGGATTCTCCTTCCCGACAATCAGGCCTGCATGCGCCTTCCTGGTACTGACGGCAAGGCGAAGATGAGCAAGTCGCTAGGCAACTGTATCTACCTCTCTGATACGGCCAAGGAGCTGAAGAAGAAGGTGAACTCTATGTTTACCGACCCTCAGCACCTCACCATTGAGTCGCCGGGACACCTGGAGGGGAATACCGTATTCACTTATCTGGATGCCTTCTGCAAGGACGAGGATTTTGAGCGTTTCCTCCCCGACTATAAGAACCTCGACGAGATGAAGGCTCATTACCAGCGTGGCGGCCTTGGCGACGGCACGTGCAAGAAGTTCCTGCTGAATGTGCTCAACGACCGTCTGGAGCCTATCCGCGAGCGTCGCCACCAGTGGGAGCAGCGCATTCCCGAGGTGGTGGAGATACTGCGAAAGGGTACGGAGGCAGCTCGCGAACGCGGCATTAAGACCCTCAACGAGGTAAGGCACGCCATGCGTATTGACTATTTCGAGGACCCTGACTTCGTGAAGGAGCAGATGGAGAAGTATTAAGTAAGGAGTTAAGGAGTTAAGGAGTTAAGGAGTTAAGACAAATGCTGTAGATGAATGGTGTCGAACGTAGCAGGCATAGTTTTAACTCCTGCCCGAAGGGCGAGCGAAGCGATAACTACTTAACTCCTGGCTACCAAGAAGTTAATTATGCTCTGGATTTTATTAGCATTCCTTAGTGCTGCGCTGCTTGGTTTTTACGACGTGTTCAAGAAACAGTCGTTGAAGGAGAATGCCGTCATTCCCGTGCTTCTCCTCAATACGCTGTTCTCGTCGTTGATTTTCATGCCCTTTATCTATCTCTCCGGTAGCGGAAAGATAGGTTCCGACTCCATCTTTTTCTGTACGGAATGGAGTTGGGCAGAACAGCGGTACATCCTCGTGAAGGCGGTCATAGTGCTGTCATCGTGGCTGCTGGCCTATTTCGGCCTTAAGCATCTGCCCCTGACCATTGTGGGGCCGATAAATGCCACGAGGCCGGTGATGGTGCTGGTGGGTGCCATGATAATATTCGCAGAGCGCCTGAACCTGTGGCAGTGGCTGGGCGTGCTGGTGGCTCTCATCGGCATTGAGTTGCTGAAGCACACCTCAAAGAAGGAGGGCATCAACTGGTGGAGGAACAAGTGGATTTACTTCGTCTTTCTCGGCAATGTGCTGGGTGCCCTGTCAGGACTGTATGACAAGTACCTTATGGCCACGCCCGACAATGGGGGAGTGGGACTCAACAGGATGGCCGTTCAGTCGTGGTACAACATCTACCAGCTGGGCATGATGGCCGTCATGCTGCTGTGCCTCTGGTGGCCCACTCACAAGAAGACCACACCCTTCCACTGGACATGGGGAATACCGCTAATAAGCCTGTTTCTCTCTGCTGCCGACTTTGTGTATTTCTATGCGCTGGGACTTGACGGCGCTATGATAAGCATCGTGTCGATGGTAAGGCGAGGCAGCGTCATCGTCAGCTTCCTCTGCGGAGCAATGATATTCAGGGAGAAGAACCTCAAGGCCAAGGCCTTCGACCTCATGCTCGTCATCCTGTCGATGCTGTTCCTATATTTGGGTTCGAATTAAAGTGAAGAGTGAAGAATCGGCTTTGCCGGAGCTTAAGGGAAAAAGAAACCCACCATATAGATTTATGAAACACCTACTAACTGCTGCACTTCTTTTGTGTACTGTCTTCACCAATGCCCAGAAGGCAAAGATTGGTGACTATATTGAGAATTTTACCAGTAACGAACCTACAGGCATGAAGGCACGTACCGTTCAGTATGTGCCTGACAATGGTGATTTCCTCTGCATCAATGGCAAGAACCGCTTTACCCGCGCCCTGTATGGCAACCATACGGAATACCGCGTGGAGACGAGCGACAAGCCTGTCTTTGCGTTGTTCAAGGCAAAGAACTATCGTAGCTTGAGGTTCTACCTTGACGGTGTGCAGCTTGACAGCGTGGATTACTGCGAGGCGCGTTACGGTAAGGGCCGCCGTTCATATGTGCTGCGCGACAAGCGTTGGGGCGAGTCGGCACGTGTGACCATGGAGGTAGTGGCGCGCCATGATGATGAGGGCTGCTATTTCATGCTCCGCACCGAGGGTTTCGGCAAGCCCGCAGCCTTGACTTACAGGATGTGCCGCACCGCTATCAGCAAGCTGAGCCGCAATGGAGACATCGGTGCCGACAAGGCAGGGTGTTTCGAGCCCTCACCAACCGAGGAGGGACTGGTGACAGAGACGATTCAGCTGAAGGAGACGGCTTTCGCTTATACCATCCCCCATACAGATAGGGAGGTGGGTCATACTATGACGCTCTTTGATGGAGCGACGAAGCAGGGCAAGGACATTGCCAAGAGTTTCGAGGCTTCCCGCAGCCATTTTGAGACGTTGGCAGAACGTGTGCGCTTCACCACTCCCGACCCTATGCTCAACACTCTCGGCTCTACGCTGGTGCTGGCTGCCGATGGTGCATGGGACGGAGAGACGTGGCTGCATGGTGCCATAGGCTGGCGCATGCCACTGGCAGGATGGAGAGCAGGATACCTGGGTGACGTGCTGGGATGGAACGATAGGGCTGTGAGGCATTTTGATGCCTACGCCAACAGTCAGGTGACGGATGTGCCGCCAACCATCGACTCTCCCACGCAGAGCGAGAAGGAGAACCTGGCAAGGGCCGACAAGAAATGGGGCACGCAGATGTATAGCAACGGCTATATCTGCCGCAACCCTAACCGTAATGACCAGATGCATCATTACGACATGAACCTTAACTATATCGACGAGCTGCTGTGGCACTTTGAATATGACGCCGATACGGCATATATGCGCAAGATGTGGCCGGTGCTGACGAGACACCTCGCCTGGGAGAAGCGTAACTTCGACAAGGACGGTAACCACCTCTATGATGCGTATTGCTGCATCTGGGCCAGCGATGCCCTGTACTATAACGGCGGCGACGTGACCCACTCCAGCGCCTATAACTATCGCGGCAACCTCCTTGCTGCAAAGATAGCACGTATCATCGGTGAAGACCCACAGCCATATCAGAAGGAGGCCGATGCCATTGAGAAGGCTATGAACGAGAGTCTGTGGATAGGGCAGGGGCAGCATGCCTTCCATAAGGAGATGCCTCCGCATTGGGCAGAATACAAGGACCGGATGGGACTGGGCCGTGTGCACCCCGATGCTGCGCTGTGGAGCATCTATACTCCGATAGACTGTGGTGTGGGAACGCCTGAGCAGAAGTATAGTTGCACGCAGTATGTTGACAGGGCTATCCCGCATATTAACGTTGAGATGGAACGTCCCGCATTTGACAGCAAGGCGCTGGACAGCTCTGTAGGCAACGGTACTTATCAGGTCATTTCCACCTCTGACTGGATGCCTTATTCCTGGTCAATAAACAATGTGGCATCTGCAGAGATAATGCATACGGTGCTGTCCTTCTTTGAGGCAGGCAGGGCCGATGAGGGTATGAGGCTGATGAAGGGTAATATCCTCGACCAGATGTACCTCGGCGCTTCTCCCGGAAACCTTGGACAGATTAGCTATTACGATGCCGCGCGTGGTGAGTGCTATCGCGACTTTGGCGACAATATCGGCATCTCTGCCCGCGCTATTGTGCAGGGACTGTTCGGCATCGTGCCCAATGCTCTTGACGGAAAGTGCGTCATACGTCCAGGCTTCCCGCTGATATGGGACAGCGTGGAGGTGAAGCTGCCGTATATGGAATATAAGTATAAGAGGGTGGGGGAGACAGGTGTGCTCTCTGTCACTCAGCATTTCACGAGACCCCTTCAGATTATTGCCCGCATCAACGGCGCACAAGGTGCCTATAGCGACTATGCCGGTGATGCTTCTGAGACGCAGACCATAACGTTCCCTATCGGTAGCATTGAGCCCGCTCCTGCAGTACAGCCGTGCATAGGAGGAAACGATGACTTGCAGCAGTTTATGGTGGCCAACGAGGTCATCCCCAATCAGGAGATAAAAAAGATTATCCCTGTCCCGATGCCGTTTAATGCGAGAGTTACCGATATCTTCAAGGAGCAATATGTGTCGCCGCGTCCCATGAGCACCTCTTTGGAGATACCCATTCAGGGCATAGGGGAGTGGTGTCATCCTAAGTTTACCGTTGAGATTAACGACTCGGTGTTCCGTGCCCTCACCGTGAACGATATGCGTACCATTGCAGGCATCGACTATGCAACGCCAAGGACGGGCCAGAACATCCTCTTCGCGTCTTTATGGGACAACTATCCCGATGATGTGAGCATCCCTGTGAAGAAGGTTAAGGCCGATGCCGCGTCGGTTCTCCTTGCCGGCAGCACCAACCACATGCAGATACACATCGATAATGCTGTGATATATGCGGAGTATATCGATGGTACGAGAGACTCGCTGCTTCTCGTTCCGCCCTTCAACTACGGCCCGATAGAGCAGGATTACTACATCGACGGCAAGGCCTTCAGAATTGCTGCATGCCCTAAGGGCGGCCAGGAGGGCAAGTCGTGTTGCGCTGGTGTGATGAGGCCGATAAGGGTGAGCCTGTCGAGCGACGTGGCTTCAAGGCAGTTGGGACACGAGATGGGTGTTCCCGCAACGGAGGTCTACGGAAGATTACTTGATGGCGGTGCGGCGCAGATTGTGACGATGCCGCTCAACCCCGACAAGAAACTCTGCGACATCACGCTGCGCTGCCTCTCCAACGACATCGTAGTAGGCATAATGGCCGTGACGCTGATTCAGAAAAATTATTAAAGTGGTCGTTATAAGCCTATGGTGAGGCTGTCGCTTGCGAGAGAGTCAACGGGCTCTTTTGGCTCTGTTTCTACCTTAGGCAAGTAAGGCTTAAGGCCGTTGAGCATGGAGCGTGTCTGTCGTAAGCGGGAATGCTGCAGTTCTGTGGCAGAGCTTTGGTTGTCTTCGTAGAGTTCCAAAGCCTCTGCGAACATATTGTAGATAGAGGGTGCGGAGTCTTTGCTGACCCCATCCATGAGATAATGTGCGAAGGCGGTGTGGAATATCACATCGCCTTTGTCGTTGCCCTCCACAAGGGGCAGCGCAAGGTCGTAATAGGTCAGTGCTTCTTTGTAATTACCCATATTGAAGAGGCTCTCGGCACAATAATATATGTACACGGCCTGTTCCTTTGGCGAGAAGGCGGTAAGGGCGGGGATGCCCTTCTTCAGGTTGAATGCCGCTTCTTCATACATACCTTCTTTATAATATGACATCCCGAGATATGCCATGAAGCGTGGGTTGAGGGTGTACTTCTCCTGCAGCTTAGTGAAGGCAAGTATAGCCTCGTGGTATTTCCCTCCCTGAAAGTATTCTATGGCTTTCGTCAGCAATTCCTGAGGCGTCTCCTCTTGCTGCTGTGGCATCGGGGAAGAAACCATAGTGCCCGCTGCGGTAGTGCCCGTCTCTACTGTAGTGCCCGCAGCCGCAATGTTTTGCGATGCCGCTGCTGAGAGGCATAGCGATGCTGCAAGGAGCAAGGCAGGCAGGCTCTGCTTCTTCAATAGTGTCAGCAGGTCTTTTATGTAGGTGCGGCGCCAGTCAGCGAGGTGCATCCTCTTCCTGCCGTGTTTCAGCAGGTCTAAGTCCATCATCACCGTTCCTTGTGCACGCAGGGAGGCAGAGTCGCCCAGCTGCTTCTCCATTTCCTTCAGGGTCAGCGTCAGTTCTTCAACTGACTGTTGCGTGGTGAAATGGGCCAGCATGTTGGAGTAGTAGATGTCCGAGTCGCTCTCGGCTCCGTATGCCGGCGAGAGGATGGCATCAGTAAAGGTGATGTCGGGGAAGAGGTTTGACAGACACTCTCTTGCCCGGCTCATCTGCTGCTCATAGTCTTTGTTGCATCCTATGGAGATGATGATATCAGAACTCACTGGTGAAATGGAATTTGATATTCTCAAAGTCTTGTTGCGCCATCGACAGCACATAGCCTGAGTCGGCAAGGAAGACATCGCGTCCGTCCTTGTCTTTGGCCATATACTGATACTTGCGCTTTTTGAAGTTTTCTAATTCTGCCGCATCGTCGCTCTCTATCCAGCAGGCCTTGTGGAGGTGTACGGGCTCCCAGCGGCATTTGGCATTGTATTCGTTCTCCAAACGGTATTGTATAACCTCAAACTGCAGCTGTCCTACCGTGCCGACGATTCTGCGTCCGTTGAACTGGTTGACGAACAACTGTGCCACACCCTCGTTCATCAGCTGCTCCAAGCCCTTCTGGAATTGCTTTGACTTCATGGGGTCGTCGTTCTCGATGTATTTGAACATCTCAGGCGAGAAGGAGGGGAGGCCTCTGAAGTGCAGCAACTCGCCTTCGGTCAGGGTGTCGCCAATCTTGAAGATGCCGTTGTCGGGCAGACCAACGATGTCTCCTGCCCATGCCTCGTCGATGGTACTCTTTCTCTGAGCCATGAACTGTGTGGGCGATGAGAAGCGCAGCGTCTTGTTCATGCCTACGTGCAGATAGGGCTGGTTGCGCAGGAATTTTCCTGAGCAGACCTTGCAGAATGCGATGCAAGAGCGGTGGTTGGGGTCGATATTTGCGGTGATTTTGAAGATGAAGCCTGTGAACTTAGGCTCTTCTGGCTGGACCATCCTCTCCTCGGCCTTTGTGGGGCGTGGTGACGGGGCTATCTCGACGAAGCAGTCGAGCAGTTCCTGAACGCCGAAGTTATTCAGAGCCGACCCGAAGAACACGGGTGCCGTCTCTGCTTTCTGGTATCCTCCGCCGCTGATGCCGTCATCGGCGCGCTGTCCTACCGTCTCGTCAACAGAGGGGTAGATGCCCTCTATCATCTCAAGGTCCTCACGCAACTGGTTGGCATCGTCTTCGCCCACGCGCTCGTCCAGCTCGCTGGAAGTGATGTCGACGCTGACGGTCTCCGTCACGCGCTGCTTGTCGGGGGTGAAGAGGTTCAGTTTTCCTTCGTAGATGTTGTATACGCCCTTGAACTTCGCACCCTGGTTGATGGGCCATGACAGTGGTCGCACCTTGATGTTGAGCTCTTCTTCCAGTTCGTCGAGGAGTTCGAAGGGGTCGCGGCCCTCACGGTCCATCTTGTTGATGAAGATGATGACGGGGGTGTTGCGCATGCGGCACACTTCCATCAGCTTACGCGTCTGGGCTTCTACGCCCTTAGCGCTGTCTACCACGATGATGGCAGAGTCAACGGCGGTGAGGGTACGGTAGGTGTCTTCGGCAAAGTCCTGGTGGCCAGGGGTGTCGAGAATGTTCACTTTGTAGGGTGGGGCATCGGGCGACATCGATGTTGGCAGGTAGTCAAACTCCATTACCGACGTGGATACGGAGATGCCACGCTGCTTCTCAATGTCCATCCAGTCAGAGGTGGCAGTTTTCCTGATTTTGTTGCTCTTTACTGCTCCTGCAACCTGTATCTGTCCTCCGAAGAGGAGGAACTTTTCTGTCAATGTGGTCTTGCCGGCATCTGGATGTGAGATGATGGCGAAGGTTCTGCGACGGGATATTTCCTGATTCACTATTCTTCTGTTTGTTATAGGTGGGTTTTAACAAGGCTCCCACCTTTTTTGTTTGTTCTTGTGTGTCTGTAGGGGGGCTCAGTCTTCATCGCCGAAGTCCAGTCCTTTTTCTTTGTCTTCCTTGTAGTAGTCGGACAGCATGCCGAGGAATGTGGTGATTTCCTTTACGGCATTCTCTGTTGACGGGCTTACCTCTTTCTTCTGCAGTCTCAGCATCATCACGCCATAGAGGGCGTTGAGGCAGGTCTCTATCTCGCTGACGTCCTTGCTGCCACGGCTGCGCAGCTCCACGATGAAGGGCAGCACCTTGTAGTATTCCGCATTGTAGAAGGGAAACTTCGGCGACTGCAGCAGCTGTTGGTGCAGCTCTGTCATCTGCTGCACTACGATTTTTATTATCTGTATGTGTCCGCTCTCGCTTACTCCCTCCTCGCGTATCATGCGTATGAGGTTGCCATACCAGTCGGTCATGTCTTCCCTCTGCTCGTCGGTAAGTTCGAAGCGTGAGATATAGTCGCGGCGAATGGTGGAGAGGTCGCAGTGGTAGGCACGTATGATGTCCTCTACCTGCCACATGTACAGCACGTATTCAGCAATGTTCTTGCTACGTAGTTCTTGGGCTATTATCATTAATATATAGAATAGAGATTGAATGCTGTTCCTATGAATACGGCGAATGAGAACACCATCACGATTGTTCCTATTACCCTGTTTATCAATACTATGCCGTTTAGAGAGAAGTATTCCCTGATTTTGTCTATGAGCCATGTGAGCCCATACCACCACAGTACCGCTCCCCCGATGATGCTGAGGTATCCCAGCGACATCTCTACAGGATGGTCGGGTATTACGAATGCAAACTGTGCAAACATCGCCATGAAGAGGAAGATGATGAGTGGGTTGGATACCGTCACGAGGAATGCCGTCCAGAAATTGTGCTGTAGAGACCCTTTCTGGTTTTTCTTGCTTTCGTGCACCTTCCTTCTGGGATCGCTCTTGTAGCAGTACACTCCGAAGCAGAAGAGCAGTATAGAGCCTGATATCTGCAGGAAGAACTTGTTCTGCGGATTGTCTATCAGCTCCATCACGAAGCTCATTCCGAAACCTGTTATCAATGAGTAGAAAAGGTCGCTCAGCGTTGCTCCGAGTCCTGTTACGAAGCCATACCAACGCCCTTTGTTCAGCGTTCGCTGTACACACAACACACCTACGGGACCCATAGGTGCCGAGCATACGATACCGATGATGAGTCCCTTGACGATGATGTCGAGAAAGTTGAATTGCAAGCCTATTATCTCAAAAGGCATTTGCGGCATTTCTGGCATATTTCTTATATATCTAAAGGTGGGAGTCGCTGTCTCCCACCATCTCCGTCGTATCTGAAAAAGGAGGACAGTATTCCTGTAAGCCGGGTTCTGTGGTCATCATGCCTCCTAAGGCGTGATGGCGCCTTATCATTTATCTATATTGCCAGTTGCCTGGCAATTCTCCCTTTCGGTGTAGCGTCCTACCCTCCATCGTTGCTGTTGCATCGGGCGGGTAACCCTTACATGACGATGGTATACATGAACTTGCAGCCCCTAGTCGGCACAGCCTGCCTGTCACCAGTCAGCTGGTGGTCTCTTACACCACCTTCTCACCCTTACACCGCCAAATAATAAAAGATGTATAAATGACTATGAACAAAGAAAGGCGATGCGGTTCTTTTCTTCTGCCGATACCTACTGTTGCCAGTAGCTTGTATTTTCGCAAGTAGGGCACCCTGTGCTGCCCGGACTTTCCTCTCGTGCACCAAGGCACCAGCGATAAGGCCGGAATACTGCCGTCCTATATGTCATCTCTTCCCTTTCTCTTACCTGTCTCATCCCTTTCTCTTCTCTCTTACCTCTTCCTCTTTTTGAATTTCCGGTAGAGTTTCCATCCCAGCAGGGCTCCGTCAATGAGTGCTGTCGAAGATGAAACGATGTCGAGTGCCCTTTGCGTTGGCGAACCGAAGAGTCCGCTGCGGGCGGGTTCTTTTTCGTGGAACAGGTTGTCCCAGAGTTTCGAGATGTCTTCTTCCTTTCTGTTAATCTGTGTCATGTACTGCTGCTTGGCCTCCTGTGTACCGCCCTCGAAGCCTGCAAGCTTGAGCAGAGACTGCTTGATGAGGCGCTTGCGGCACATGACGACGAGTAACAGCAGGACTGCATTGACGCAGGCCACGATGAGCAGGGCCGTGGTCATGGAGCCCGTTACTGATGCCATGGCGTAGGCCGCAGCAAAGGACAGGCAGATGAGCAGCAGCAGTATGAGCATCGACACGATGACGATGATGGCGATGATGGAGACGAGTGACGATGCCTTGTCGGCCATCTCTACCTTTGCCTGCTCTTTGCGAAGCAGCGACCACTGCTGAATTTCTTCAGCAAGGGTCGCTATCTTCTCTATGTTTCTGTCGTTCGAGAACATCGCCGATGAATGAACGTTGTTAATGTTTATGCCTCAGCAACTTCCTCGGCCAGTTCCTCCGCCTGCTTCTTAGACAGGGAGATATTGTGCTTGCTGCAGAAGTCCTTGATGGTCTCTTGTATCTGATGCTTGTCGCAGAAGTCCTTTACTGCGTCAGAGATCTTCTCACGTGTGTCCTCTCCCTTCTCTGGTGCAAGGAGGAGAGCTGCTGTTGCGCCTGCTACGGCACCGCCGATAACGGCTGCTATGTAACCGAATGCCTTCATAATTGATTTGTTGATTTTAAAGATTAGAAATAGTGGTAATGAATTAATTTTAGTGCAAAAGTAAGAAAAAAACACAGAAAAGAGTAAATAATTGTGTTAAAAAAGGCGAAAAGACGGAAATATCTGCGATTTTTTACTACCTTTGTAGCGTGAAATTGTGTTTTCACCGAAGCATAACGGTGGAGCAGCAGTCATTCAGAGTATAATAAAACGTATTCATTAACAACATAAGAAACAAATTACACAATGAAAAGAACATTAATTGTTTGTGCTACCATGTTGGCAGCAGTCGCATTTGTAAGTTGCGGTTCTTCTAAGGAAAGTGCATACCGCAAGGCTTATGAGAAGGCAAAGGCTCAGGAGCAGTATCAAACTCAGACTCAGGTTCAGCCCCGTCAGACACAGCAGCAGGCTCCAGTAGTTACTCCACTTGAGCAGTCAGCTCCACAGCAGAGCGTTGCTTCCGACAATGTGTCGGTTCGCAGCGAGAACGTTAGCATTATCAGCGGTAAGGGTCTCAGAACCTATTCTGTGGTTGTCGGCTCTTTCGGTGTGCGTTCTAATGCCGAGGGTCTGCAGAACTCCCTCGCCCGTGCCGGATATGATGCACAGATAGCATACAACGCAGAGCGCAACATGTATCGCGTTATCATCAGCACCTTCGACAACAAGGAGAGCGCTGTACAGAGCCGTAATGCCATCCGTCCTACTTATCCTGACGCATGGCTGCTCTACAGACAGTAATATCCTTGCATATTCGTAGTAAGAAAAGAATCTGCTTGAATAAAAAGACTATATAATATTACTATATAATATTAAGGTGGCAAGAATTCTTGCAATAGATTATGGTAAGAAGCGCACCGGGCTCGCTGTGACAGACATGTTGCAGATTGTGCCCGGTGCACTTGATACTATCGATACCAGTGCTCTGATGAAGTATCTCGACGATTATGTGTCGCGCGAGGCAGTGGAGCGCATCATCATCGGCGAGCCGCGACAGCCCAATGGGCAACCCTCGGAGAATATGCAGCGCGTCAAGACCTTTCAGGGACAGTGGCGCAGCAGGCATCCCGAGATACCCATCGAGGGCTACGATGAGCGTTTCACCTCTGTCATGGCCCATCGTACCATGCTCGATGCGGGGCTGCACAAGAAGGCCCGCCAGGACAAGGCTCTCGTTGACCGCATCTCGGCCACGATAATATTGCAGGACTACCTCGCCTCCAGAAGATAGACATGATATTACCGATTTATATTTACGGCCAGCCCGTGCTCCGCAAGGTGGCGCAGGATATCGACAAGGACTATCCCGACCTGGCCGTCCTTATCAGCAACATGTGGGAAACCCTTGCCGACAGCGAGGGAATAGGCCTGGCGGCACCCCAGGTGGGGCTGCCCATACGCCTCGTGGTAATCGACCTCGACGTGCTGAAAGATGATATGCCCGAATATGCGGGCTTCAGGAAAGTGTTCATCAACCCCCACATCGTGGAGTACGACGACTCCTCCACCGACTCTTCGCAGGAGGGATGCCTCTCCCTGCCCGCCATTCATGAGAACGTGGTGAGGCCAAAGCGCATTCATGTTACGTGGCTCGACGAAGACTTCAATGAACACGACGAATGGGTGGAGGGCTATCTGGCACGCGTCATGCAGCATGAGTTCGACCACCTCGAGGGAAAGATGTTCATTGACCGCATCTCAGCCCTTCGCAAGCAGCTCATAAAGTCGAAGCTGCGCTCACTCCTGCAGGGAAAGTTCCGCTGCGGCTACAAGGTGAAGATTGCCCCGCCGGCAAGGTGATGGCCGAAAGATAACAACGCAACCCCGTCTCTCTTATCCGCTTCAAAGTACTGATATTGCTCCTGTGCTGCAGCGTTGGGCTTAACGCTCAGTACAAGGTGGAGCGCCTGCTGCTCAGTGGGCGCATAGCCTTGCATTATGAGGACTATGTCCTGTCGATACAGTATTTCAACCAGGCCATAGCGCAGAAGCCATACCTCTGGGAACCCTGGCAGCTGCGTGCCATTGCGAAGTACTACCTTGACGACTGGCAGGGAGCTGAGAGCGATGCGTCGAAGGCCATCAGTCTCAATCCCTATGTGACGGAACTCTATGACCTCAGGGGCATGTCGAGGATTAACCAGAAGAAGTACACTCTGGCCATCGAAGACTATACCTCTGCCATTAAGAACGAGCCAGACAACCGCAACTACTGGTACAACCGCGCCGCATGCTATATGGAGTCGGGGGAATACGACAAGGCCCATGAGCAGCTCGACACTGTGATAGCGAGGTGGAGCAACTTTGCCGCACCCTGTCTGCTGAAGTCGGAGACATACCTTCACCAGAAGGATACCGTGAAGGCTGCGGAATGGATTGACAGGTCGCTGAAGATTGACGAATATAATGTCAATGCATGGCGCGTGAGGGCCAACATCGCACTCTACAGGCAGCAATGGGCCGATGCCGATACGTGCTTCTCGAAGGTGCTGCATCTTGCTCCAAAAGACTGCAACAGCTACATCAACCGTGCCCTTGCACGCCTTCGAATCAATAACCTGCGCGGTGCGATGTCTGACTATAACATCGCTCTCGACATCAACCCCAACAGTTTCCTTGGCCACTACAACCGAGGCCTGCTCCGCCAGCAGGTGGGTGATGACAACCGTGCCATCGAAGACTTCAACTACGTCCTCGAACTGGAACCCAACAATATTATGGCACTCGTCAACAGGGCCACGCTGCTTGACCGTACGGGCAACCTGCGTGCAGCTATCAGGGACTATTCCCGCGTGATAGAGAAATTCCCGAATTTCATCACCGGCCTGCAGCACCGTGCACAATGCTACCGTAAGTTGGGTAGGACTGCAGAGGCCGAGAAGGATGAGTTCCGCATCCTGAAGATACAGATGGACAAACACCTGGGCATACAGCAGCGTTGGAGCAAGAGCAAACTCAACGCTATGCGTAAGCTCAGCGATGTGGACCCCGAGAAGTACGACCAGAACGTCATTGAAGACCAGCCCGTCCAGGCCCACGAATACAAGAGCGAATACCGGGGAAAGGTGCAGAACCGCCAGGTGGCTGATGGCTACATGCCATATATCGTCATGACCACCGATAGCAAGAACATCGGAATGTCGTCCTACGTGCCTTTCGACGATACCGTGGAGGAATACACACGCCAGCTGGCCTCCATCCTGGGTAAGGAAAAGGCCGCTTCGCTTCTGCCCAGGCTGGGTTTCATGGGCGAGGGCACGGGCATCTCCACACTCGAGGTGGTGGACAGCATCACATCGCTAATACAACATACGAAAGACCCCAATGCCGCCGTCAAGCTGCTGTTGCTCAGGGCCGTGGCCTATGCCAGCGCACAGAACTACGAGGAGGCGCGCAAAGACATCGACAATATCCTCGCCATCGAGCCCAACAATGTTCTGGCACTATGGCAGAACGCCGTCTGCGGAGCAATGATTGCCGAGTATGAGCGTGGGCAGACACCCATAGAACAGCAGATGAGAGCGGCAGGCGTGATGAGCGACTTCGACAAGGTCCTTGCCCTCTCAGGCGACAATGCCTTCATCTACTATTGCAAGGGAACATTCTGCGCTCGCACAGGCGACTATGCCAAGGCCATAGAGTTCCTTACCAAGGCCATAGAGCAGAACCCGGGCTTGCCGCAGAACTTCTACAACAGGGGACTGGCATACCTGCACTCAGGCGACATCGTCAATGCAAAGAAGGACCTCAGCATAGCAGGCGAAAAAGGCCTCTACAACGCATACAGCATCATTAAGTCAAATTGAAAATTGAAAATTAATTTGTTAATTTGTTAATTCGAACGACATGAAGCATCTCCTCATAATCATCATTACGCTTCTCGCATCCATTTACAGCTCGGCAGCATCACCCTCCGGAGTGGGTGAAGAATCTACTCTTCCCTCTCCCCTTTCTGTTCCCGACAGCATTCTGCCCTATGTCCTGAAGGAAAAGCGCGCCGCCTATCTGGTCGACAGCAGCTCCAACTGTCAGCTGCGTCGCATTGACGCACAGCGGGTATGTCTGCTACGTCACGTGATGACACCCGAGGTGGAGACCATCTGTTACATCTACGACAACCAATGGCAACTGCTCAGCACGCAGTCGTTCGATGATATAACCCTAACGCACCGCCCCGATACGATGAGCCAGGAGCGATATGAGGAACTGCTGCACCTCATAGAGTTTCCGCTTGTGGAGGCACGCTTCGCAACATCCGCAGCAAGTGCAGAGGAAGCCAACCAGATTCCTGAAGATCCGCTTACCCTGTCGCTGTCGCTGAATGTGCCAATGATTACCGATGAACAGCGAAAGCAGTTGAAAGAGATCTTGGTGCAAAAAAATGTAAAATGGAACGGCGAAACGTTTAAGGAAGATTAAAAACGGACTTTAGAGAGAAAAAAAAACGACAAAACATTTGCAGAGTCAAAATAATGTCGTAACTTTGCAACGTGTTTTTCATGGTATTAGATTATTAAGGTTAATGGAGACTGGCTGTCGTGAGACAACCAGTCTTTTTTTGTCTAATTCCTTAATAGGGTGTTCAATTTGTTGTACCCAGGGACGTGGGCGTCTCGCCCGCGACAAAAAAGGTTCGACCTCTTATAATTCGTTAATTCGTTAATTCGTTAATTTGTTAATTTGTTCGTCCCTGATGCTCTTGGCAAAGAGCGCATAGAACTCCCGCATCATAGGATCGGAGAGCAGGCCCATCTGCTTCTCCATTACTGCTTTGTCGCCTCGCCGCATCGGTCCCGTCTGTGCCACACGTGGTGACATCACGGAGGCCTTCGCTGCCGTCTCCCTGATGAGCGGACCATAGAGCGCGAAGTCGATGCCGGCCTCGTTCACGATGCGTTCCGCGAGAGTATAGCAATGGTTCGCCATGTTCGATGCAAAGACCGCTGCCAGATGCAGCATCAGGCGCTGCTGGCTGTCGATGCACCTCACGGACTGTGAGACGCTCTCAGCGAGGCTGCGCACCGTTTGTAGCGACGCTTCGTTGGCGGCCTCGATGAAGAAAGGTATCTCTTCGTATCGCAGCTCTCTCCCTTTTGTGAACGACTGCATGGGATATAGCACGGCAGCATTCTCCGTGATGCCGTCAAACACGCTCAGCGGCACCGAACCCGCCGTATGCATCACCACACCCCGAAGTTCCTTGGGCAGCGCTGCAGCCACTTGCCTCACGGCATCGTCCTTCACCGCTATGACATACGCGTCAGCATCAGGCCTCACCGCCTTATAGCTGCACAAAGCCTCTGCGCCGACCCTGCCGGCCACCTCCGCGGCCTTCTCCTCAGAACGGCCAACAACCTGCAGCACCTCGTGACCCGCACCACGCAACGCCCACGACAGATGCCACGCTACATTACCAGTACCAATAATGACTGTCTTCATATACACCTTATTAATAATATAGATGCAAAGGTAGCACTTTTCGTGCATTCCGCAAAACAATTCCCTTGATTTCCACACTAAAAACACAACTTACGGAAACTACGGGAATGAAATTTTCAAGCAGTACATACACCAGGCCTTTGTAAAAGGGCAACTTTGAGGTGGTAAAAGGGCAACTTTTGGGTGGTAAAAGTTGCCCTTTTACCACCCAAAAGTTACTCGATTGCAAGACGCTGATTATCTGACAGTTGTAAAAGACCTAATTTCGACCTTTTTCTATGCAAAGATACTAATTTTTTCCGAATTATTCGGGATTTCGAAAAATAATTTTGCCTTTTTGAAAATATATACACCATTTTTGACTTATGTCATTGTTTGTTAGTTTGCATGTTTCGTAACTTAATCGTACCTTTGCAGCATACTTTTCGGAAAATGACAATGAACGATAAATGGCAATGGCAGGAATCAGGAACTGCATGGAGGGGTGTCGGTGTGTATCATATTACGCTGACGGTGCCGTCGCGCGATCCGTTGTTAGGGAAATTGGTGATTCCGGATGGTGATCCCTCGAAGGCTTGGATGGAACGGACGGCATTAGGCAATGCTGTTGTTGATGAGCTGTATGTTATGGGGACGCTTTATCCGGCAATCCGCATTCTTCAATTCTGCCTGATGCCTGACCACCTACACGCCGTTATCCACGTGACGCAGGTGATGGAGACGAGCATTCGCGCCGTTGTTCGTGGTTACTGGCAGGGGGTGAAGAAACTTGGCAGGGCTTATACTTTGTCGGTTGCTTCCGAATTATATNNTGTTTTCACGGAGCGGCCTTTCATTCGCCCCCTGTCCCGCCGAGGCCAGCTGCATACCATGATACGGTATGTTCAGATGAACCCGCAACGGTTGGCTACCAAGCGCCTTAAGCCTGGTTATTTCCGTGTGCAGAAGGATATTGAGATTCATGGCAGGAAATATGATGGCGTGGGGAATGCTGCCCTGCTGTTGGCTGAGCATTTTGCGCCTGTTCATGTGCGGAGCGCTATGGTGAAGGCAGCAGAACAGGGTGATGCCGAACCATTGCGCAATTACATGAATGGCTGTGTGCTGTCAGCGCGCAGGGGGGCGGTGATGGTGTCGCCATTTATCTCGCCTCAGGAGAAGCAGGTGATGCAGGTGCTGCTCCAGGAGCAACACCCCTTCGTGCTTCTTACGGACAATGGTTTCCGTGATTACTACAAACCTGCTGATGAATTGTTTGATGCGTGTGCTGCCGGGCGTTTGCTTATACTCAGCCCTTGGCCATACGACGAAGGAAAGCGACACATCAGCCGTTCTGAATGCGTAGCACTAAACCTAATGGCAGAAGAAATCAGCAGTACCCAATCGTAACGTGGCTGGGATTCTGTCACGTGGCACAGTTGTGGAGCGGCTTTCTTTTATAAGATTTGTTAATTTAGGGAGAAGTGTTTTTGTTTCCGATATTTTTTTGTACCTTTGCAGACAAGTATCGCCGATGCTCCGTAAACGGTGCAGCTACGGCTGAGTCCCTGAGTGCAGGGTGGCGGTATGATTTTCGTGGAATAATAACAACAAGACATTAGCAGTTATTAGAAGAACATAGAAACCTGAGAAATTTCTAAAATCAGATAAGATATAATTGTGAATGCCTGCGCTTATAGCGTGGACGTCACTTATCATCTGATTGGGCAATCTCAGGGCCTCTATGTTCGATAAGAGCGGACACGCTTTTATCGTGTATAGAGGTCTTGACGTATTCAAGCCCAAGAGAATCCGATAAGTGCTTTTGCCTGAATCTATAAGCGCAAATGCTATCCCAAACAATTATGCCTCCTGATGAGGGTGGCAATCTCCCGTGTATAGACATCAGGGAGAACAGCCTGCGTGATATCTCTGAGGAGGTGCTCAAGTCGCTTCTTCGTGACCACACCACAGGCCGCAATAT
>LXOW01385958.1_pt1 | contig 62231 bp, 53 predicted proteins | sample 1368591 | NCBI WGS metagenome assembly LXOW01 (sample SAMN04884650, study PRJNA319009) | bovine gut metagenome | isolation source: Cow rumen | host: Bos taurus | place: Italy: Legnaro (PD) | collected 2014-07-09
AAAATACGCTGGATTGGAAGGTGTTATGTAAAAATAGAAAACTGTGTTGGATTGTTGCATTATTCCAATGATAATATAAATATTCTTACAAAAGAAGGTAGTCTGCTTGTAAGGGGTAAAAATTTGGAAATCAAATGTTTTTCGGATGTTGAATTATGTATTGAAGGTCAGATTCAAGGCATAGAATATATGGAATAGATCGGTTGAGATTATTGTTATTTGTTAAAAATACAATAATTCATGGGAGAAACTCATGTGGAAGAAGATTCTAAGGTGGATTTTGGGAATTCTGACTGTTGAAATTAGTGGAGAAGGAAAAGAAAGGTTTTTATCCATATGTACAAAGAGAAATATTTGTTTTTGGAACATTTCCTTTGACCAGGAAAAGATATTGCTAAATATTTTATTGTTTGATTTTTGGAGAATAAAAGAAGTTGCGTTAAAAACAAAGGTGTTTCCTGTTGTTCGAAAAAGAAGGGGATTTCCTTTTTGGATGACTTCTATGTTGTGGAGGAAAGGCGCTGTTTTAGGCGTTGTAACAGGAGCTTTATTTGTGTGGGGACTTAGTTTGTTTTTGTGGAATATAAAGGTAGAAGGACAGTGTATGTATTCTAAAGAAAGCATTGTGAATTGTCTGGAAAAGCATAGAGTAACAACTGGGGTAAGGGTAAAAAGTATTACTTGCAACAAGATTGAGGAAATACTCAGAAAAGAATTTGATCATATTAGCTGGGTGTCAGCACAAATATCAGGGAGTAAATTGAATATCCGCATTGTGGAAGGGGAAAACCTCTTTCAAAAGAAGAAAAAAATGAAGAAATTGCATCTGATTGCTCACAGAGATGCAAAAGTAAAATCCATTGTGGCAAGAACCGGGCTTCCCTGTGTTAAAGAAGGACAGCAGGTGAAAAAAGGTGAACTGTTAATTTCCGGAATAATTCCTATGGTAGATGATAGTGGAGAAATCACAAAAAAGAAGCCGGTAACTGCGGATGGAGATGTGTGGCTTTGTTACGAAGAAACAAAAGTCGAAAGCTGTGCATACGAATATTTTTACCGAAAATTTACCGGATGGAGGAAAAAAACAGTATCTCTTAAGTTTGGCGGTAAAGAAATCTTTTTTGGAAATCCATTAAAACGATTTAATAAAAGCAAAAAATATGATATAATCTCTAACGTGTGTAATTTTTCTGTTGGAAATAGTTATGTATTTCCAATCAGAGTGTGTACAAAAGAAGGGCGTGAGTATACGCTCCTTAGAAAAAAGCATTCTGAAACAGAAGCGATTCAAATTGCGAAGAAAAAAATGAATGTAAAATTAAAACAAATCGAAAAAAGAGGAAATTTTCGTATCATTGAAAAGCAGATACAGAAAAAAGAAAAGGAAGTTGTGATTACAACAAAAGTAGAAATATGCGAAAAAGCATATCAGTATAAAAAAATCGGGAAAAACGAATGGAGGACGAGTAAAATCAATGAATTTGATGGAAATCATGATTGAGGTTCCGGTGGAACATGAACAGAATGTGTGTGGACAATTAGACAAACATGTCAAAATGATAGAGAGAACATTGAATGTAACGATAGTTTCAAGAAATGGTCAGATAAAAATTATTGGAAACCCGGAAAGGGTGGAAAAGGCAAGAAGTGTATTTGAAAGCCTTATAGAATTATCAAAAAGAGACAACGAAATTACAGAACAAAATGTAAGTTATGCACTGGCTTTGGGATTTGATGATAAGGAACACTCTTTGGTTGAGATTGATTCGGATTTAATCTGTCACACAATACAGGGAAAACCAATCAAACCTAAAACATTAGGACAGAAGGATTATGTAGACCAGATACGAAAGAAAATGATTGTATTTGGACTAGGACCGGCTGGTACGGGTAAGACCTATTTAGCTATGGCAATGGCCATTACAGCTTTTAAAAATGATGAAGTCAGTAAGATTATTATGACAAGACCTGCCATAGAAGCAGGAGAAAAGCTTGGTTTTTTGCCGGGAGATTTGCAAAGTAAGGTAGATCCGTATTTGAGACCTTTGTATGATGCATTGTATCAGATTATGGGTGCAGAAAGTTTTCAAAAAAACATGGAAAAAGGATTGATTGAAGTTGCTCCTCTTGCTTATATGCGAGGAAGAACATTGGATAATTCTTTTATTATTTTAGATGAGGCACAAAACACGACTCCTGCACAGATGAAGATGTTTCTTACTAGAATTGGTTTCGGTTCTAAGGTGATAATTACAGGAGATTTGACACAGAAGGACCTTCCAAGGGATACTACTTCCGGATTGGAAGAGGCAATGAAAGTACTTAAAAATATTGACGATATCGGTTTTTGTAAATTGACTAGCCAGGATGTAGTCAGACATCCATTGGTACAAAAGATTGTAAAAGCATACGATGCGTATGAAGAACGAAAGAGTAAGTCAGGGAAAGCGGCGGTGAAAAAAACAAACAATGGAACGCGGAGAAAAAAAGATAATTAAAAATTTGATGAATTATATACCGGATATTTTTTTAATAGCATTAACTGTTGGTGGAATGAGAGGTCTTGTGTTACAACATGAAATCAGTGGATTGTTGGCAAGTAAACTTATATTTGCCAGTGTGTTATTGATTATACTGTTTTTTACGACACTTCGTTTCTTTCAAGCGTCTTCGCATAAAGGGAAAAAAGAGGGAAACAGCATTAAAATCTTTGTTATTTGTTATACCATTTCCTTTTTAGGAGTATTGCTTGGCACGTATTTTCATGTGAAGGAATTATGGATGCTTGGTGGATTTATGTTTACCATGTTGTCTGATTCTTTTCTTGGACTTGTTTATCAGATACTTTTTTGTATGCTTCAGGCATTGATACAGGGCTCAGATTTGAGTGGTTTTATTTTGCCATGTTTGGTTGGTGCCGGTTTATGTCTGTTGGTACCTTGTTTGAAGAAACTATCGAATGTAGGATATGTATTTATAATTGGAATGCTGTCCAATTTCATAGTAATTATGCTGGAAAGTGATTATCAATTTGAAAAAATAGTTTCTTTAAAAACACTAGGAAGAGAAGTATTATTCGGTTGTATGTTTGTTGTGTGTATTTCAGGCACACAATATATAAAAAAGAAACTTGGTCTTGAAAAACATGGATATGAACATCAGGAAACAGATGCAGCTAATGAAACGATAGATACACAGGAAGAACAAGTAGATACTGAAAATAAAGTGGCAGATATCGATATTATAAGTGAGCAGAAGATTACTAAGATAAAGGTCGCTGAAGATGTGGATTATTTGCAGTTTACGAAAAAAGATCAGACATTTTTAGTGGAGTTAAAACAACAGCAACCTCTTGTTTATTCACATAGTCTTATGGTTGCAACTGCTGCAAGAGGAGCGGCACAGATATTAAATTGTAATGCTCAATTATGCTATGCAGCCGGACTTCTTCATGAAATTGGTCGGTTAGAAGGGTTGAATTATGTGGAAGAAGGGTGTAAAATGCTACGAAAGCATAATTATCCCGAAGAGATTATTCAAATCATTGAAGAGCACAATGTGAAAGGAAAACCTATTTTTTCAAAAGAGTCTGCGGTAGTTATGTTGTCAGACGGTGTGATTGTCCTGTGCGAACGTGTGGGCAATACAAAAAGTGTGGAAGAGAAAAAAGAAATGATCCGAAAGCTATTTGCACTGCGTTTTCAGCAGGAGAGCGTTTTGCTTTGCGGATTTAGTTTAGAAGAATATAAACGTCTGCAGGATTTCTACCAAAGTTGGGTGGAACTTCGGGCGTAAGGAGGCAAAAGAATGACCTTTCATTTTGAATATGAGGTTGAAAAAAAGTTTCCCTTTGATTATGAAGCATTGATCAAACGGGTGGTAGAACAGGTACTGGATTATGAAAAATGTCCGTACGAAGTAGAAGTAAATATTGTAATTACGGATGATGAGGAAATACGACAGGTTAATGAAGAGTATAGAGAAATTGACCGTGCCACGGATGTATTATCATTTCCAATGGTTTCTTACGATACACCGGGAGATTTTTCAAAAGTGGAAGAAGATGAGATGTTGTTTCATCCAGAGACTGGTGAGTTGATGCTTGGAGATATTATGTTGTCTATTGATAAGGTGTATGCCCAGGCCGAGGAGTATGGACATTCTGTTGAGAGAGAATTGGGATTTCTTGTTGCACACAGCATGCTTCATCTTTGTGGATATGATCACATGGAGGAAGAAGAACGGGCTGTGATGGAGGAAAAACAGAGAGAAATTATGGATTTGTTACAACTATATCGATAGGGTGAAAATATGAGTGAAAGTAAACAGAAATCAAATGAGATATTAAAACAGGGAACGATACTTGCTTCTGCGTCGATTATTGTTCGTATTATTGGAATGCTTTATCAGATTCCTCTTAACAATATTCTTTCTGGTAAAGCCATGGGATTGTACAGTATTGCATTCCAGATATACAGTATTGCATTGATTATTTCATCTTACGGTTTGCCTTTGGCAGTATCAAAATTAGTTGCCGCCAAAAAAGTAAAAGGTGAATACAACAATGTGTTTAAAATATTTAAAAGTGCACTTTTATTTGCGCTGATTAGCGGTGGAATTGTTAGTATCATTATTTATCTAAAGGCAGAAACTTTTGCCGGTATGATGAAATTCCCTGAGGCAGCCATGCCCCTTAGAGTATTGGCCCCTACCATTTTAACAGTTGCGTTACTAGGTGTAATCAGAGGATTTTTCCAAGGTCAGAATACCATGATTCCTACGGCAATTTCACAGTTGTTTGAACAGGTAATCAATGCAATTGTGAGTATTGTAGCCGCAGTGTGGATGCTAAAAATATGTCAAAATCCGGCGGAAAAAGATGCCTATGGAGCGTCAGGAAGTACCATTGGTACGTTTTCTGGTGCGGTAACAGCATTGATTATTATGGTATTGATATACATTGTGAACCGACCTGTTTTTGAAAAACAGAAAAGAAGAGATCGCCATCCGGTGGAAGATACAAAGGTTGTTTATAAGATGTTACTTGTAACAGTATTGCCGGTAATTTTAAGTCAGTTGGTGTATCAGGTAAGTGGTATTCTTGATACTACCTTATTTGGTACAATTATGGAAGGACACGGAATGCCGGAAGCGGAGCGAACAGAGATGGTTGGTGTATACGGCAGAATGTATACATTGTTGTTAAGTGTTCCGTTAGGAATTGCCACAGCTATGGGAACATCCATTATTCCAAGTGTGGTAGCATCATTTTCTAGTGGAGATATAGCAACTACAAAATATAAAGTTAAGACCGTTGTGAAATTTAATATGCTCATTGCTATTCCTTGTGCAATGGGATACACCGTATTGGGAGAGGCGATTTCAAATACCTTATTTATCAATAAATTCGCTTTGAACCATATGGCAGGAAAAATGTTGTTATTTGGAGCTATTGCATTGGTGTTTTATGCATTGTCTACGGTTACCAGTGGTGTGTTGCAGGCGTTAAATCAGATGCGATTACCTATGATACATTCTGCGATTTCATTAGGAATTCATGTGGTTATTGTGGCTTGTTTATTAAAGTATACGGATTTGGGAATTATGGCACTTATTGTAGGAAATGTTACATTCCCGTTGGTAGTTTGTATTTTAAACTGGCGTTCTGTGGGGCATCACTTGGATTATGACCAGGAAGTAAAAACCACTTTTGGGGTACCGTTTGTTGCGTCAATTATTATGGGATGTGTATGTGTTATCGTTTATCAGGCGATATTTAGAGGAATGCATTTATTAGGTGTAAGATCCTTTTTTGTTGATAATGCGTTGGCAACACTTTTAAGTATATGTATCGGTGGAGTTGTATATTTTGCGGCTCTTCTTAAACTAAATGGTGTATCAGAAGAAGAGTTACTGGATATGCCACTTGGAAGAACTATGTACACTTGGGCAAAGAAATTTCATTTGTTTTCATAGTACGGTCTGACGAAGATATAGTTTTATTCAAACTGCGTTTAAAGGACTTGGCGTGGAATTTATATTATTATTTAAGAAAATGTCTTTTTGTGAATGAGCAAAAAGGCATTTTTTGCATATTATTTAGAAAGTATGGAAAAACTAATGAAAAAGAAAGAAGGGCGAGTATGGTGAAATCCTATATTTTTTGGATCATATCAGTAATCAGTGTTTTGTGTATTGTGTTTGAATGGATGTCATATTCCAGTTATATGAGTTATGTGAGAAATCAGACAGCACTAAAAATGAAGGCAAAAGAAAATCAAATTGTAAGTCAGGTGGAAAGTACAGAAATTCCGGTGATGCACTATGAAAAGACGAGTGTACGGGAAGATGATGGGGGAAAATATGTTTTGCTAGTGGAAGATTTTGAATTAGTGATTTGGAGTGAGACGGAACAAAAGGTGATAGAAAAAACAGGAATTGATGTGCGCTCTTTGCCAGTGGAAGAACAGGAAAAACTAACGGGAGGTATTTCTGTAGATTCCTTGGAGGAACTATATGGAATCTTAGAGGGGTATTCCAGTTAAATGATTTCTTGGGATTCTTATGTAAAAAGACTTCGAGAGAACATGGAATAACACTTGCATATTTTTGCAGATAACGATAGAATATAGAGTAATGTGTTGATTTTTGGATAAAAGTCATAACTGTTTTATGTAATAGGAAATTGTGATGCAATTGTCCTGATTTTCTTTAGGTGGTGAGTTTGTGTGAAAAAAGATGTGATTATTGTAGGCGCTGGGGCATCAGGTATGATGACTGCTATTTGTTGCGCCAGAAATGGATTAAAAGTGCTTCTCTTAGAACACAAAGACCAGGTTGGAAAGAAAATTTTGGCAACGGGAAATGGAAAGTGCAATTATACAAATAGAAATATGTCGGAGAACTGTTTCAGGGGAGAAGATGTGACGTTTATGAAACAGGCACTTTTTTCTTTTGGAGCAGAGGATGCCATTACGTTTTTTAGAAGCCTTGGCATTGAGCCGAAAGAAAAAAATGGGTATGTGTACCCTTACAGTGAGCAGGCAGCAGCCGTTGTGGATGCCATGAAGATGGAGCTTTTACATTTAGGTGTGGAAATTCAAAAACAGCATGTGAGTAAAATAAAGGCATTAAAAGATGCGTTTGAACTTTGCACAGACGGGGAAACATTTTCATGTAAAAAGATAGTGCTGGCAACCGGAGGAAAAGCATCTTCAAAACTTGGTTCCGATGGAAGTGGTCTTGTGATGGCAAGAAAGTTGGGACACGATATTGTCCCTACAGTACCTGCTTTAATCGGGCTTTGTTGCAAAGAGGAATATTACCCGCAAATAGCAGGAATTCGAATGCAGGGAAAGGTTACCTTGCTTGTGGATGGAGAAAAGGCAGCAGAGGACGAAGGTGAGTTACAGTTTACAAAGTACGGAATTTCTGGTATTCCGGTGTTTCAGGTAAGCCGGTATGCTGCAAAGGGAATCGAAGAAGGAAAACAGGTAGAAGCTGTCATTGATTACATGTCGGCCTTTTCAGAAAACGATTTGATAGAATGTCTGAAAGAAAGATTTCATCATACATATAAAACTGCACAGGAAGCGTTAATCGGATTACTTCCGTCAAAAATGATACCGGTTTTATTACAGCAAAGTGGCATAAAAGCTACCATGAAAGCAGAAAAGATAAAGGAACCGCAGATGAAGCAATTGGCAATGCAGTTAAAGAGAAAAAAGACGAAAATTACAGATACCAATGGATTTGAACAGGCTCAGGTTACCGCAGGCGGTGTGAGTATGAAAGAAGTGGATGTAAATACCATGGAGTCAAAAATTCACCCAGGCTTATATTTTACAGGTGAGATTTTAGATGTCGATGGAATTTGCGGCGGTTACAATTTGCAGTGGTGCTGGACCAGTGCGTATCTGGCTAGTCGTGCAATTATAGGATAAAGGTGAATGTTGTGTTAAGAATATCTCAGGTGAAAATAAACATTTCACAATTTTATAAAGAGAAACAAGACAAGATTTCGGAAAAAGGCTGGGAAAATGTCTGGGGAACTATGGAGCAGNNGGTGAAAGAGTTTTATATTATAAAACAATCGGTGGATGCCAGAAAAAAGCAGGAAATCTTTTATAATTACAGTGTAGATCTTTTGTTAGATTCCAAATTGGAAGAAAAACTATTGGCAAAAGATAAAAAACATATACTTTTAAAGGCGGTTACAAAGTCTTATGTTTATCCTGAAATGGGAAAGGATGCATTGAAACATCCTCCGGTGGTAATTGGATTTGGTCCTGCAGGAATGTTTTGTGCATTACAGTTAGCGTTAATGGGATATCGCCCCATTGTGTTAGAACAAGGCTTAGATGTGGATACCAGAGTGAAAGATGTAAATGAATTCTGGGAACATGGGAAATTAAATGTGAAGAGCAATGTTCAGTTTGGAGAAGGCGGAGCAGGAACATTTTCCGATGGAAAACTAAATACATCCATAAAAGATGCTACCGGAAGAATTCGAAAAGTGTTGGAGATTTTTGTGGAACATGGTGCAAATCCTGAGATTTTGTATATGCAAAAGCCTCACATTGGAACGGATGCCCTTTGTGAAATAGTAAAAAATATTCGTTTACATATTGAACAATTAGGTGGAGAAGTAAGGTTTCAGCAGTGCGTGACGAATCTTCGGACGAAGGATGGAATTCTTACAGGAATAGAAATCAATCATAAAGAGTGGATGGATGTGGATGTTGCAGTTTTTGCCATTGGACATAGTGCAAGAGATACCTTTCGGATGCTTTATGAAAAGCAGTTGACGATGGAAAAGAAGCCATTTGCTATCGGAGTTCGTGTAGAGCATAAACAAAAGATGATTGATAAAAAGCAATACGGAGAGCTTGGAGGTATCCTTCCGGCGGCGGATTATAAATTAACGTATCAGGCGAAAAATGGACGAAGCATTTTCTCTTTCTGTATGTGTCCTGGAGGAATTGTTGTAAACGCATCCTCGGAAGAAGGACATCTTGTGGTGAATGGAATGAGTAATCACAAGCGTGACGAAGAAAATGCTAACAGCGCCCTTGTGGTAAATGTAACTCCCGATGATTTCCCGACGGGGGATGTGCTTTCCGGTGTGGAATTTCAAAGAAAATGGGAAAAAATGGCCTTCGAGGAAGGCAATGGATTGGTCCCGATACAATTACTGAAGGACTTCAAGGAAAAAAGAAAAAGTACAGTTTATGGTGAAATTATGCCGGTACATAAAGGAAATGTCACTTGGGGAAATTTGTGGAATTGTCTTCCGGAATATGTTTGTGATACACTAGTGGAAGGCATGGACAAATTTGGTCAGATGATAGAAGGGTATGACCATCCGGATACATTGTTGTCAGGGGTTGAAACAAGAACATCTTCCCCGGTTCGAATTGTTCGTGATGATGAATTTGAAAGTAACATAAAAGGCATATATCCTTGTGGAGAAGGAGCCGGATATGCGGGAGGCATTACTTCGGCAGCCATTGATGGAATAAAAGTATTTGAGGCAATTCTTCGAAAATACGCAAAGACTGAATAAATAGGAGGTAATCAAATGGATCGTAAATACATTTGTGATAAAAAAAGAATCGTTATAAAAATTGGTACATCCACCATTACTCACGATGAAACCGGTGGTTTGGATCTTGTAAAATTAGAAAAACTGGTTAGAATAACTACAGACCTTCGCAATCAGGGAAAAGAAGTGGTTATTGTATCATCAGGAGCCATTAATGTTGGACGAAAAGCCATGGGAATTAAGGAAAGACCAAAGGAAAGAGCTATGCGTCAGGCATGTGCAGCTATTGGTCAGTCAAGACTTATTATGGTGTATCAGAAGTTGTTTGGTGAATACAATCAAGTAACAGCCCAGGCTCTTCTTACAAAATACACTATGATTAACGATATCAGTAGAAAAAATGCGCAAAATACATTTAACCAGTTGTTAGAAATGGGGGTTATTCCTATTGTAAATGAGAATGATACCGTTTCTACCGATGAGTTGGAGTATGGTAATTTTGGAGATAACGATACATTATCATCCATTGTGGCAGCACTTATTGGGGCTGATTTATTGATTTTATTATCGGATATTGACGGATTATACACAGATGATCCAAATGTAAATCCGGATGCCAAGTTTATTGAAGTGGTAGATGAAATCGACGAGAAATTGGAAAGTATGGGAAAAGGTGTTAATAGTGATGTAGGAACCGGTGGAATGGCAACGAAAATTTCCGCAGCGAAGATTGCAAATGATTCCGGTTGTGACATGATTATTGCAAATGGAGAAGACGTTTCTGTTATCCATAAGATTATGCAGGGTGAAAAGTATGGAACGATTTTTAAAGCACATCGCTTAAATGGTTTCCATTTGATTGATTATATTAAAACAGAGCAGTATCAGTAAGGAGAAGTAAAATGACTGAGGAAAAAATTGCAAGAATTAACGAATTATATCATAAATCAAAGAAGGAAGGTTTGACGGCAGAAGAAAAGATAGAGCAGGCAAATCTTAGAAAAGAGTATATCAATGCCATTCGTGCGGATTTAAGAGGAACACTTGATAATGTTTCTATTTTAAATCCGGATGGAACAGTGACAGATTTAAAAGATATCAAAAAGAAAAAAGCATGATGATCAAAGAAAAGAAAACTTACACAAAGCAGGAAATCAGGGACGAAATCCGAAAGAAAAAACGTAGTATGTCAAAGCAGGAAATATCGGATTGCAGTAGGATAATCTTTGAAAAACTTGAATCTTTGGAAGTGTGGAAACATGCAAATACTGTCTATACTTATGTTTCCTATAATCAGGAAGTGGAGACGAAAACACGGTTAGAACAGTGGCTTTTAGATGGTAAAAAAGTTGCAGTTCCAAGAGTGGAAGGGGATGAAATTAATTTTTATTATATTTCTGAACTTTCAGAACTTACCAGTGGATATCAGGGAATCGAAGAACCAAGTACGGATACCGAAGCTTTGGAAGATGGAATTATCTTGATGCCCGGGCTTGCCTTTGACAAAGATATGCATCGCTGTGGCTACGGTGGTGGATATTATGACAAATATTTAAAGAAAAATCAAGGTAGAAATTATGTAAAGATTGCCTTGGCATTTGATTTTCAGATTGTAGATGAAATACCGGTGGATGCGTATGATGTGCCGGTGGATATGATTGTGTCAGAAGAAAGAATAATAAGTAGTGATATGTGAGTATTTCTTAAAAAAGATGATTTGGAAAATGTGTGCTCTTTTGAATTCAAAATTTGAATTTTGAGGTTGTGCGATAAAGAATGGAGATTACTATGAAAGAAATAAGCGTTGAAATCGATCAGAACGCACCGGTGAAAGAACCGGAACGCCAGTTTTTCTTTATGGAAAAATGCAAAGAAGAATTGAAAAAACAGGAAACAGAGTTAGGAAGAAAATTGACTGCCAACGTTACAACATTTGGCTGCCAGATGAATGCCAGAGATTCTGAAAAGATTGTAGGTATTCTTGAAACTATCGGATATGAGATGGTTGAGGAAGAGGATGCTGATTTTATCATATATAACACATGTACTGTACGTGAAAATGCCAACTTAAAAGTTTATGGACGATTAGGACAGTTAAAGAAGAAAAAACAGAAAAATCCATATATGAGACTGGCACTTTGCGGATGCATGATGCAGGAAGATGTTGTGGTAGAAAAGATTCGCAAGAGTTACCGATTTGTAGATTTGATTTTCGGAACCCACAATATTTATAAGGTGGCTGAACTGTTGTATCAGCGTATGATGACAGACCGCATGGTAATTGATATCTGGAAAGATACGGATAAGATTGTGGAGGACCTTCCAAGTGAGAGAAAATTTTCTTTCAAGGCAGGAGTTAATGTAATGTATGGATGTAATAATTTCTGTACATACTGTATCGTTCCTTATGTGCGAGGTCGCGAACGAAGCAGAGAACCAAAAGATATTATCCGTGAAATTGAAAAACTGGTAGCCGATGGTGTTGTAGAGATTATGCTTCTTGGTCAGAATGTAAATTCTTATGGAAAAAATTTAGTACACCCGGTTTCCTTTGCACAGTTGTTGCAGGAAATTGAAAAAATTGAAGGATTAAAGAGAATTCGTTTTATGACTTCACATCCGAAGGATTTGTCGGATGAGTTAATAGAGGTTATGAAACATTCGAAAAAAATATGTAAACATCTTCATTTGCCGGTACAGGCAGGAAGTACAAGACTGTTAAAGGAAATGAATAGAAGATATACAAAGGAAGATTACCTTGCTCTTGTAGATAAGGTGAAAAAAGAGATTCCTGACATTTCCTTAACTACAGATATTATGGTTGGTTTCCCTGGGGAAACAGAGGAAGACTTCTTAGAAACCATGGATGTAGTGAAAAAGGTGCGTTATGATGCAGCGTATACATTTATCTATTCTAAGAGAACAGGTACTCCGGCAGCAGTTATGGAAAATCAGGTACCGGAAGACGTGGTGAAAGAACGTTTCCAGCGTTTATTAGATGAGATTCAGAAAATATCTGCAGAATTGACAAAAGAAGATGAGGGAACGATCCAGGAAGTGTTAGTGGAAGATGAAGATTCACAGGATACACAGTTGATTACCGGAAGATTATCAAATAATCTGTTGGTACATTTTAAGGGAGATAAATCTTTGATTGGTCAGCTTGTTAAGGTGAAATTGGTGGAATGTAAGGGATTTTATTATTTAGGAGAACTTGTAGAAGACTAATTCAAAATTAAGTGTAACGAGATAAATGAAAAGTGCGTATTACCTTTTGTTGAAAGGAAATACGCACTTCTTTGTTATAGGAACTTGAGATGATATTGTCCTGTGACAAAAAATGTTTTGTTGGGATGTGTAGTTTATGCCAAAGTTTTTCAAGGAAAACTGGTTGATTATTCTAAAAAGATAATCTATCAATCAGTTGAAATGAATGATTTTAGGGTGTTGGTCAACATATCATAAGTGAGTTTTGCCATATGTTCCGGTGTTTCTTTTCTGTCTTCGATAATCCAGTTTTTTACCATTCCTACACATCCAGAGATACAATAGGAATGAATATACATAATATCTTCCTTGTTTGTAGATTTGAAAATCTTGTTGGCAAACTCAGAAGAACTGTCAGCGATATAACTTTCTAACTTAGTGATAAAGGAAATGTCACCGTGAGGACCTGACAGGGCACGACACAAATCTCTGTTTTTGTCAAGTACTGTAAATAGTTTTACTAAATGGACGGATCCTTCTTCAATGTCCTTAATCTGTTCTTCACCAAGAGTAATGATAGAAACAAGGTCATTCATCAGTTCGTTTTCAAGTTGTTCTAACATATCATGGATATCTGTATAGTGAAGATAAAAAGTGGAACGATTGATGTCAACTTCTTCTACCAATTCTTTTACGGTAATTTCATTGATAGATTTTTTTGTCATAAGTTTTGCCAATCCGTCACGCAATTGCTTTTTGGTCTTGCGAATGCGTCGATCTGTTTTTTTCTCCATAATAGAGCCTCCTATCAATCNNTATAATGATGCTGGTTTTATTTGGGTAAATGCATTGTCAGTTATGTTTTGTATTTATTTGGGTTTATGTAAGGAAAATTGTGTAAAATACTTTGGTGATTATGTCTAAAAAAATCAGTAAAATAGATGTCAAATTGTCCTGTATTTATGAAATTTGAATGAAAATAAACACTGAACGACAATGTGTTGATTATCCAACATTAAGATGAAAATTGTCGGTTGTGTTTTGAATATACTTAAATTATAATACGAAATAAGAAAATAATCAACACGAAGTCTAATAAACTATAAAAAGTTGGTTAGTTACTAATCACACATTAATTAGTAACGCATATTCTGAATGATAAAGTGCCTGTGAATGCAGGAAACATGAAAGGAGAAGGTAGGTATGCTTTTAAGAGAATGGAAGCAGATTTTCAAGAATCCAATGCTTATTGTGGTGTTGATTGCAGTAGTGGTAATCCCATCTATTTACACCACATTGTTTTTAGGTTCCATGTGGGATCCTTATGGAAACTTGGAAAAATTGCCGGTTGCAGTTGTAAATTTAGATCAGCCGGTAGAATACGAGGGCGACACGTTAAATATTGGAGAAGATTTGGTTGAAAAACTGAAAGAAAATGAGGAACTTGACTTTAGTTTTGTAGATAAAACAACTGCAAAAGACGGGTTGACAAACGGTGATTACTATATGGTAATTACTATTCCGGAAAATTTCTCAAAGAATGCATCCACACTTATGGATGAAAATCCTGAAAGGATGCAGTTAAATTACAGTACAAATCCGGCAAGTAACTACATTGCATCAAAGATGAGTGAAACAGCATTTGCAAGAATTAAAAACCAGGTTGCAAATGAGGTGACAAAATCATATACAGAAACAGTATTTGATAATCTTTCAACTATTGGAGACGGAATGCAGGATGGTGCGGATGGAGCACAAAAGATTTCCGATGGTGTAACAAAATTACAGGATGGAAATACGAAAATTAAGGATAATCTTACATTGTTGGCTGACAGTAGTATTACATTTAAAGATGGCAGCGAAGAATTAAATGTGGGATTGAAAACATATACTGACGGCGTATTAAAGGTGTCTAAAGGAACAGAAACTTTAAAAGCTGGAACAGAGAAACTTGCAAGTGGTTCGGAGACACTTAGTAATGGCGCAAACCAGTTGAACAAGGGTATCAGCACCTTGGCAGACGGAACAAAGAAACTGGATGAAAACAAATCAGGCATGACAGATGGTGCACAAAAATTATCCACTGGTGCAGATGCACTTTCTACAGGAGCAAGTAGTTTATTCATTGGTACAAATAACTATGTAACAGGAACGACTCAGTTTGCAAGCGGTGTTCAAGGATATATTGGTGGTGTTCAGGCACTTCATAATCTGTCTCTTATACACATCTGACGCTGCCGACGAGCGATCTAGNNGTTTGCAAGCGGTGTTCAAGGATATATTGGTGGTGTTCAGGCACTTCATAATGGTGCAAATCAATTAAGCGGTTTGACAAATTTGGGAACGGTATCTGATGGAATTTCAAAATTGAATGCTGCAGTTTCAACTACTACAGATCAGAATACTTCATTGGTAGATGCTACTACACAACTGGCAGAAGGATTGACAACGATTAAAAAACAGGTGGATGCTGCATCAAATACAATGGAAGCAAAGAATTTAAAAGCATTGCAAGATGGATTATCAGAGGCATCTTCAGGAATTTCATCGGCTGCAACAGGCATTGATACTGCTGCAGATACGATAGATAAATCTGCAGTAGCAATTGATGGTGCCAATTCTGCATTGACTTCCGGAGTTTCTGTTGTAAATATGCAAATCGCTGCAAACAACAATAAGATTTCAAATACAGTATCTATATTAAATACAGAAGTAAAAAAGAAAAATGATGAAATAACCACTGCAGGTGAAAATGCCAAGACAAATGTGAATGCTCAGGTAAATAAGGCAATTGCATCTATTGAAAAAGCAAAGGAAAGCGGAGCAATTTCAGAAAAAGATGCAAATGCAATGATTACAGAGTTGAAAAAAAGTTTAATTACCACTCCTGTTGTTGGAAATATTTCAGAAGTGAAAGAAGAAAGTGTAGCATTGAACCAAATACAGATACCGGAAAAGGTTACAACATCTGTATCAAGTGCAAGTGAAGGATTAAAGACTGCAAGCGAAGGCTTGAAGACAGGTGCAAAAACAATTAATACCGGAGCTGGTAAATTGTCTACATTATCAAATAAGATGCCATCTAGTGTAAACACAGATACATTTACTGCTTTATCTCAGGCACTTAATTCAGCAACAATTGGTGCGAAGAAAATCCAAGTAGGAACTGCACAGGTTTCACAGGCATTAGGAGAATTGGAAAAGGGAACGGAAAGTTTCCCAGCAGCAGCAAAAGGTATTAATTCATTGTTGACCGGATTTGACACTTTATCTGCAAATGATCTTTTACTTTCAAACGGTGCGCAATCATTACTTGATAATTCAGAAGCATTGAAAAGTGGCGCTAAACAGGTATCAGATGGTGCTGCGGCGTTAAAAACAGGAAGCTCATCATTAAACGATGGTGTAAAAACTTATGTTGGTGGTGTAGAAAAAGTTAACAAAGGTGCAAGTCAGTTAATGACCGGTTCTGCAAAACTTGCATCAGGTGCAAAATCCTTAAATGATGGAATAGATAAAGTGAATACCGGTGCAAATTCTTTATACAAAGGAACAAGTAAATTAGTTGATAATAATGATAAATTAGTGAGTGGATCTGAGAAATTGGCAGATGGTGCTGGAAAAATCAGTGATGGAGCAAATAAGCTGGCAGATGGTTCTGATGCACTTTCTGATGGCCTTACAAAAGTAGCTGATGGTAGTGATGAATTGGCAACAGCTCTTTCAGACGGAGCAACAGAAATTAAAGATAAAAATCCTAGTGATGCTTCAATTGAAATGTTTGCCACACCTATTGACGGTCAGGAAACAAAGATTACTGAGATGCCAAATAACGGTCATGCAATGTCGGCATATATGATGAGTGTAGCATTATGGGTAGGTGCTTTAGCATTCTGCTTGGTATATCCATTGACAAGATATGATGGTAAATTAAAAAATGGAGTTGCATGGTGGGCTTCAAAAGCATCCGTATTAGCAACTATTGCAGTTGTAATGAGTGTTGTTATGATTATACTTCTTAGAGTATTTAACGGTTTCAAACCGGAGGATCTTGGAAGAACCATGTTGGTAGCAGCCCTTGCAGGAGTAGCATTTATGAGTATTATGTACTTCTTTGATGTACTTCTTGGAAAAGTTGGAAGTTTCATTATGTTGATTTTCATGGTTATCCAGCTTGCAGGTTCAGCTGGAACATATCCGGTAGAACTTTCAGGAGATTTTGTTGCTAAAATCCATAAATTCCTTCCATTTACTTATACAGTAGATGCTTTTAGAAAAACGATTGCAGGCTCAGGAAGTATTGCTGAAACTGTAGAAGTTTTAGTTGGAATTATCGTTGTATTTTCACTTTTGACTTTAGGAATGTTCTGCATTAAGTCAATCAAGATCAAAAAAGATAAACCTACCTTGGATGATTTCTGGGAGGAGAAAGGTCTTGTATAGAAACAGATTAGATTATGAGCATACTAATAATGGGCTAAAAGGATGAAAAGAAGAGAGTTGTGAAAAAATCATGACTCTCTCTTTGCTTTGCAAAACATAGAGACAGATTGAACACAGAAATTGGAATAATATTCCATAAAAACTGTGGTTTGTTGTGATTATTCACGAAAAAATATGTAAAAATAGTGATAAAATGATTGATTTTACTAGACAATAATGTTACAATTATTTTACTAACAAGTGAAAATTGTTTAAAATTTTCAGCGAAGAAACTATTATGGTTTGGGCTTAGGGGCTTGAGACTGTAAGTGTGGATTAAATGAACAATAGAAAGGTAGGAGTTCAATTATGCGTATTTGTCAGAACTGTAAGACAAAAAATGTAGACGAAAGTGTATTCTGTAGAGAGTGTGGAACTAAGATTGAGGATAATCCATACATCTGTAAAGAATGTTTATTTGAAAACGAAGAAGGAAGTAAGTTCTGTATTAAGTGTGGAACTAAGATTGGCGCTGTGAAAGCTGTTGCACCTATTGAGTCAGCTGCAAGTAACAGAATGGCTGGATATAACGAAGAAACTGTAAAAAAGGCAAATGAGTCAGCAACATTTGATTATAATGTATATATGAATGGAACCCCATCGGAGGATGCTAAGACAGTAAAGGAAGAAGTAAATTTTTCTGATGCTGCAGCACCTGCAGTAATGGAAACTGAAGTAAAAGTGGAAGTTCCTGTGGTTGAGAAGGCTTCATTTGAGGGAGAGATGAATACTGTAGGAAATACAGTAGGAAATATTGTTAATGAGGGTGTTGTAGCGAGACAAGGAGATTGGATTTATTTCTCAAATAGTGGAGATAAAGGAACATTATACAAAGAGCGTATCGATGGTACAGATAAGACAAAAGTCAGCGATGAAGTATGTTTCTGTATCAACGTTGTAGAGAACTGGGTATATTACCGTAATAACTCAGACGGTGGAAAGCTTTACAAGATTAAAGTTGATGGTACAGAGCGTACTAAGATTTTAGATGACAGTGTTGATTGTGTAAGTGTTGTTGACGGAGTGATTTACTTCGTAAACTACTCAGATGATAAGAAATTATACAGAATCAACATTGATGGTACAGGAAAGCTTCGTATCTCAGAAGATAAGTGTATGTACATAAATGTAGTAGACGGTTATGTTTATTATTGTAACATCACAAACGGACAGAAGTTGTACCGTGTTTCAGTTGATGGAGCAAAGAAAGAAGAAATCTGTGATGACGAGAGTATGCATATCAACGTAGTTGGAAGTTGGGTATACTACAGAAACTTGTCTGATGGTGGAAAAATCTACAAGATTAAGACAGATGGAACACAGAAGACAAAATTAAATGATGATGCAAGTAGCTTTGTAAATGTAGTTGATCGTTGGGTATATTATGGAAATCTTTCAGAAGGTATCAAATTATGCAGAATGACAACAGAAGGAACAGAGCATGAATTGTTGAACAAAGACCAGAGTGTTAGCATCAATGTAATTGACAACTGGGTATATTATCGTAATGAATTCGAAGGAAGAAAACTTTACAAGATTCAGACAGATGGATCTGGACGTCAGCCAGTTTGCTAATTTCGACATAGCTAATAGATAAAAGAAGCTGAGGAGTAATGCTTATAGCGTTACTCCTCAGCTTCTTCTTTGGTTTTATTTGAAACTTTGTTATTTTTCATCATAAAGTTTGGTTAAAAATTCATCGGAAAGCAGTTCGATAAACTCCTCATCATATTGAGGAAATTCTGTGGAAAGCTCATTTTTGATGTATTCTAGTTTGTGTAGATAATTTACTTCATCTGCTGCAGTGCTGTCCACAACCTGTTCTAATCTGGTTTCAGTGATGTTTTGCTCTAACCAGTCCTTAATTACAGAATTTGCGTTATCTTCTTCGGAAATTTGACCTTCCAATGCTTTTGCTTTTTTGTATGAAACAATACCAATGACTAAAAATGCTGTAAACATAAGAAACATGGATACTTGTGAAAACTTGTTGGTTGCAATTGGTAAATGTATAATTTCAAAAAATGATAAAACAGCAATAGCATCACCTAATAAACCAAAAAAACCAAAAATAAGTGCAGATGAATGGGCATCCTCGTATCGGTCTTTCTTTGGTACGTATAGTGTACTTTTGGCATTTCTTAGATTTTTTGTATCTTGAAGTAGCTGATATTCAGCAGCTTCAGCGGAATAGTCTTTTTCTTGTGTTGTCTTTTCTGTGTTTGTCATATATTTGTCTCCTAACTTTGTTTGTAATAATGATGAATTAATAGTAGCATAGAAATGGATGGCTTTCAAGCAATGAATCTTTGAATTATAAGGTAAACTTGCATAGTGAAGGGCTTTATGCTAACATTAAATTGTTGTTTCATAAATGTATGGACATAGGAATATACTTATAAAAAACAATGGAGTAAATCTATGGAACGACAAGATCGAATTATGATGGCAAGACAAGGTTGTATTTCAAATTTGAATAACCTAAAATGTGGTATAAAACAGGAAAGACATGAGGATACTTTGGAATTTAAGTTATTTCAAATTCCAAGTACGCTAGGACTTCGAAGTATGATTGCTATTGGTCTTTTTCTGTTTCTTTTTGGTATGAAACAAAATTGGTATCAGGTGAAAAACTTTGATTGCGATAAAATTGTACATATGTTGGAGAAGGATTGGTCTTCCTATATTGAACAAAAGGCAGAAAAAATTTTAGCCTATATTGATTAGAATGATAAAACACCTTAGTCTGAGATTTGAGGTNNCTACATTTGATAAAAGATAGAAGAAAGTTGAGTGGTACATGTGAGAAAATTAGCGTTGTCGGATGAAATATTGTTAACAGTAGACAAACCGGCAAGATATATTGGAAACGAAACAAATATGGTGATTAAGGATACGCAGAAGGTAGATGTAAGATTTGCTATGTGTTTTCCTGATGTATATGAAATTGGAATGTCTCATCTTGGAATACAGATTCTTTATGATATGTTTAATCAAAGAGAAGATACGTATTGTGAAAGAGTGTATTCTCCATGGCCGGATTTGGACAAGATTATGAGAGAGCAAAACATTCCTTTGTTTGCATTAGAATCTCAGGAGCCAATTAAATGTTTTGATTTTCTTGGAATTACATTGCAGTATGAGATGTGTTATACAAATATTTTGCAGGTTCTTGAGTTGGGACAGATTCCAATCTATGCAAAAGACAGAACAGAGGAAGATCCTATCGTAATTGGTGGTGGACCATGTTCTTACAATCCGGAACCGATTGCAGACTTTTTTGATATGTTTTATATCGGAGAAGGAGAAACTGCTTATTCTGAATTGATTGATATTTATAAAGTTATGAAAAAAGAAGGAAAGAACAGAGAAGAAATCTTAGAAACCATAGCAGATAAAGTACCTGGAATCTATGTACCTAAGTTTTATGATGCTGAGTACAATGAAGATGGAACTTTAAAAAGTTTCGAGCCAAACAACGCATTTGCAAAAAAGAAAATCATGAAGCAGGTGCAAATGGATATGGCAAATACCTTTTATCCAGAAAAGCCGTTAGTTTCTTATATAAAACTTACTCAGGACAGAGTTGTGCTTGAAATACAGCGTGGTTGCATCAGAGGGTGTCGNNGAAACAGCCAGAAAGATGCTACAAAGTACGGGACATGAGGAAATTTCTTTAAGTTCTTTAAGTTCCAGCGATTATAATGAATTGCAGGAATTGGTGTACTTTTTGATTGATGAATTCCGTACGAAAGGGGTAAATATTTCCCTTCCTTCTTTGCGTATTGATGCATTTGCCCTTGATGTTATGAGTAAAGTGCAGGATGTGAAAAAGAGTAGTCTTACCTTTGCACCGGAGGCTGGTTCTCAAAGACTTCGTGATGTTATCAACAAAGGATTGACAGAGGAAGTAATTTTAAAAGGTGCCATGGATGCATTCCAAAGCGGATGGAACCGAGTTAAGCTATATTTTATGCTTGGACTTCCTACAGAAACCAATGAAGATATTGAAGGAATTGCCATTCTTTCGGACAAGATTGCAAGAGAGTATTATACTATTCCAAAGGATCAGAGAAATGGTAAGGTAAGTATTGTTTCCAGTACTTCGTTTTTTGTGCCAAAGCCATTTACACCATTCCAGTGGGCAAGAATGTGTACAAGCGAGGAATTTTTGGAAAAACAGCGTTTCTTAAATGGAAAAATGAAAGAACAGCTCAATCAAAAGAGTATCAAATATAACTGGCATGAGGCTGAATTGACACAGTTAGAAGGTGTACTTGCCAGAGGAGATCGAAAACTTAGCAAAGTAATTTATGACGTATATAAAGCCGGCTGTATGTTTGATTCCTGGTCAGAATTTTTTAAATACGATGAATGGGTGAAGGCATTTGAAGAAAATGGCATCGATCCATTGTTCTATACTTCAAGAGAACGAGAGGAAGAAGAATTGTTCCCTTGGGATTTTATTGATATCGGTGTATCTAAAAAGTTCTTATGGAAAGAATATCAGACTGGAAAAAATGAAACTGTAACTCCAAATTGCAGACAAAAGTGTGCAGGATGTGGAGCAGCTGTATTTGGAGGAGGTGTCTGCTTTGAAGGCAAGAATTAAGTTTAGTAAAACAGGTTCCATGAAGTTTATAGGACATTTGGATGTGATGCGTTATTTTCAGAAAGCCATTCGTAGAAGCGGCATCGATGTAGCGTATTCGCAAGGATTTAATCCTCATCAGCTGATTTCGTTTGCAGCGCCTTTAGGTGTGGGGCTTACAAGTGATGGGGAATATATGGACATGCAGTTAGTTTCCACTTTTTCGTCAAAGGAAACGGTAGAACGATTAAATGCTGCAATGAACGATGAGATACGGGTTAAGAGTTTTGTAGAACTGGAAGAAGGAAGTAAAAATGCCATGTCTATTGTGGCAGCAGCAGATTATTGTATTTCGGTGAAAGACGGATATGAGTTTCCGGACAATTATCAACAACTATTTGAAACATTTTTGGCACAAAATGAGATTATAATGAAAAAGAAAACAAAGAAAAGCGAAAAAGAGATGGATATTCGTCCATATATTTATGAATATGCTTTTTCGGCACAAGAGTTTTCTGAAAAAATTGGTGGTACTGCTGATGACAGTGCTGCACAGAAGTATGAAAATGGGAAGAAGATTTATTTTCAGATTACTACGGGAAGTGTAGTAAATATTAAGCCAGAGCTTATTTTGGAGGCATTTTGTTTGTATGCTGATATACCATTTGAAAAGTTTGCATATCAAATTCATCGAATGGAAGTGTATGCAGATTTAAATGCAGATACAAAGGTTAGTGAAGAACACTATGGTAAAAACCGTAATCTGGTTACACTAGAAAGCTTTGGACATGAAATCGAGGGATGACAATGCAACGATTATTGATTACCAGGTATGGCAACGGAATTGCAACGTCCATGTTTCAGGACCAGGAATTATTACAGGTTCATATAGAAAAAGAACAGGATGTATCATTGCTTGGAAATATTTACGTTGGAAAAGTAAAAAATATTGTGAAAAACATCAACGCAGCATTTGTGGAAATTGAAAATGGGCAGATGTGTTATCTGCCTATTTCCGAAAAAGAAACACCTATTTTTTGCAATTCTAAAAACAGCGATAAAATTTGCATCGGGGATGAACTTTTGGTTCAGATTTCCAAGGATGCCATTAAAACCAAAAGCCCTTCTGTTACTACAAAAATTCAATTTGTGGGGAAATATTGTGTAGTGACTTATGGTGACAAAAGGATTGGAGTATCGGGAAAACTTAAGGATCCGGAACAAAGACAAAACTGGGTAAAAAAAATCAAAGAATTTCTGCCTAAAGACCATTGTTTTGGCGTCGTTGTCCGAACCAATGCCATAAATTGTGAGGAAGGGCAGCTGTTTGCTGAATTGGAAGTATTACAGAAACTGATGCTTCAAATTGTGGAAACAGGAAAATATAAATCCTGCTTTTCAAAGATTTATCAGGCACCATTAGGGTATTTATGTGATATTAGAGATGGGTATGATGAAAGTATCGAGGAGATTGTGACAGATGATAAGGAAATTTATGATACGATTCATGCGTATTTATTAAATTTTCAACCGTCAGATGTAGCAAAACTTGTGTTTTACAATGATTCGATGCTGACGCTAAATCATTTATATGGGATAGAAACAAAGATTGAGAAGGCGTTGCAGGAGAAGGTTTGGTTAAATTCCGGCGGATATCTGATCATACAGCCTACGGAAGCTATGAATGTCATTGATGTAAATAGTGGAAAGGCAATTGCAGGAAAGAAAAATACGGAAAGACATTTCTTGAAGATTAATCTGGAGGCAGCAGTGGAAATTGCAAAACAGATTCGTCTTAGAAATATTTCCGGTATTATTATTATAGATTTTATAGATATGGATGAGGAAGCGTCTAAGAAAGAATTGATTGAGACGTTAGAGAGAGAGATAAAAAAAGATTCTGTCAAAACAGTGTTTGTTGACATGACGAAATTAAATCTTGTAGAGTTGACGAGAAAAAAGATGAGAAAATCTTTGGCAGAACAGGTAAAGGAGTTAAAGTAGTTATGAGGAAGTTACAAAAGAGAGGGAAAATTTTAGCGATAGCTTTAATGATAGCGTTAGTATTTCCAACAAAAACAGGTCAGACATGTGTCAATGCAAGTGCATTGGATGAAGCCAATGCATTGCAACAAAATGATGGTTTAGATGAAACGAAAAATGAAAAAGACGAACAGAATACTTGTGTTGACGAAACACAAGGTGAAAATGAAAAAGAAGAGCAGAACAACATTGTAGACGATACAAAAGGTGAGAATGTAAAAGAAGAGCAGAATGATAGTGGAGTGGATACACAAAATTCAGAAACTTCAGGACAACAGGTGGAAAATACACAGGATCAGGTACCTGCAACAGCAGTAGTAGAAACAGAAAACACTGATTTGGAAACAGATACGATTTATTATTATATAGATGACAAACGGATACGTTATGATGGCTATAGAATGAAGGCGATTTCATTTAATGGAAAAGAATTAAATCTCTGTGATACAATGCCTGGAATTATCATTGAAGGTGTTATGATGATACCTTTGTATGAAACGGTGGAAAGTGACGTGATTGGTGGAAGTGTTGTTGTAAGCGGAAGTGGCATGATTGCCAGTAGAGCTGGATATTCAGTATATTATGAAGAAGGATGTCAGGCAATAAAGGATGAAAATTCATTAGGGGCAATGGATGTGAATCTTGTAAAGATTAGGCAAAATCAAAAAGATTTTTTTATGGTTCCGGCGTATGAATTGTTTAGTGAATTGGGTGCAGATAAAATCGAATTGTCAGATGATGCTGCCACACTTATTATTACCAAAAATACGGGAAAATTTTTGAATTTAAAATTTGATCTATCAGGGGATACGAATAAGAAGGGTGTTTCTGATATAAAAATATGGGGAGATGGAAAAAAAGAAGCTATGAAGGTTTCTTATAGTGGATACGTAAAACCTCAGTTTACCGTAACAAAAAGTTATGTGAAAGTTAATTTGAAAGGTACATTGATAACTAGAGAATTTCAAGAAAAAATTGTGGACAGTAAATATGCACAGAATATTAGTGTGAAAAATGTAGGAAACAATGTTCAGATAGCAGTGAAAAAGAAAAACGGGCTATCAGTAGTTACACAATATGGTGATGGAGCGTTAAGAGTCTTATTTAATATGAAACCGATTAAAGTTGCAGTAGATTGTGGACATGGAGCCAATACTCCTGGAAAAAGAACACCGAAAATGCCTTGCAATATAGATTTTGACGGAGACGGAAAAATTGATGTAAAAAAAGGTGTTTCTATTCGTGAACATCAGGCGAATGTTGGTGTTGGAAAAGTTTTGGCAAATGAATTAGAACGTATGGGATTTAAGGTGTATCGCTCAGCTTTTGGTGCTAAAGATATTTCCCTTTCTGCACGTCAAAGAAATATTAAAAGATTTGGAGCGAAGTATTCTATAAGTGTTCATTTCAATGCAGTAGGTTCGGGAAGAACATTTAATAAAGCACAGGGATTTGAAGTGTTTAGTCACAGTTCTAAAGCAAGAGATTCAGCAAAACTTGCATCTATAGTAGATAAAGAAATGGCTAAGGGAACAAAACAGATTAACAGAGGTGCAAAAAAAATGCCATTAGCAATGTGTAATACATATGCTATGGGAACGAAAGCCAGTATTTTAGTGGAATGTGCATTTATGACGAACCTTCACGAAGCAAAAACTATGATGGGTAATTCGAAGTATTGGAAAGAGACTGGAAAAGAAATTGCAAAAGGGGTATGTTCTTATTCCGGTATTTCGTATTTCGATGAGTAAAGAAAAATACTTTTGGATACAAAATATCTGCTAAAAATGTTAAAAATGGATTAATATATTACAGTTATATTAATAATTTACAAAAATTTACAGAAATGTCGATATTTGTTTGCTGAATGTTCAAATATGATGTATAATTAACTTAGTTATAAAATCAAGACTTCCTGATGTGCGTATAAAAAAGTGAGAATAGGAGGAATGGGGTTATGGAAACTAATATTTTGTTAGAGAGTGGTACTAACGAACTTGAAATATTGGAGTTTCGCGTAGGGGGTAATTACTATGGAATGAATGTTGCAAAAATCAAGGAGATTTTAACATACAAGAAGCCAACTCCAATACCTAATGGTCATCCATGTATTGAGGGAATTTTTATGCCTCGTGAAACAATTATTTCAATTATTGATTTGGCGAAGTGCCTGCATTTGGAACCTTCAGGAGATGAAAGCCGTGATATGTATATTGTGACAAACTTTAATCAGTTGCATACTGCTTTTCATGTTCATGAAGTGGTAGGTATTCATCGTGTATCCTGGGCGGATATTGTGAAACCAGATGAGACGATTAATACTGCAGGAGCTGGAGTTGCCACAGGTATTATTAAGTATGATAAAAAACTGATTATCATTTTGGACTTCGAGAAGATTGTAAATGATATTAGTCCGGAGACAAGTTTACGTGTTTCTGATATTGCACAGTTAGGAGATCGACCAAGAAATGAAATTCCTATCTTGGTAGCTGAGGATTCACCATTGTTAGGTAAGTTAATTTTGGATTGTCTTCATAAGGCTGGATATAGTAATGTTACTGTAGCAAGCAATGGTAAGGAAGCTTGGGATAAGTTAAAAGAGTATAAGGCAAGCGGCGATTATAGAAAACATGTTAATTGTGTAATTACAGATATTGAGATGCCACAGATGGATGGTCATCGATTGACGAAGTTGATTAAAGATGATGATGATTTAAAAGAAGTTCCAGTTATTATCTTCTCATCATTAGTTAACGAAGAAATGAGAAGAAAAGGTGAAAGATTAGGAGCTAATGCTCAGCTTTCAAAACCTGAAATCGGTTCTTTGGTGGCAGCGATTGATGATTTGGTTGGAAAAAACAGTGAAAATAAGGCTTCATAAGTCTATAAGGATGCAAAGTGCCACATGTGTTGTGGCACTTTTTCGTGTAATAGGAAATTGCGATGCAATAGTCTTATAATACTAAAAGTGCGACCTAGGGAAAATTTGTGCTTATTAAGAAAAAAATTAGGGGTACTAAAGATTTTGTTGAAATAATACGAAATATACAGTAGGGTATGTAGTGGAAAGTGAAAGGTATATATAATACTGTTACTTTGATAAAGTATGGAGGGAATTCTTATGGGGCAATGTAAAGTGTGTGGCAAAAGCATTGCGGATGATATGGAATACTGTGAAGACTGTCAGCCAGAATTACAGGATATTGATTTAGATGCAGAAACAGCTGATATTGACTTCTCAGGATTGGAAGATTATGATTTACCGGAACTTTCGGGAGATTTGTTTGAAACTAATTTGGAGTTTGAATTAACGGATCCGGCAAATGATTTAGAAAATCCAGATATTATCGTGCGTGAGAAAGAGCCAGAAATAGAAGAAGATATATTTGCAGAAGTAGATCAATTGGAAGAAGAGGAAATTCCAGAATTAAACAGTGCAGGTACAACAACTTCAGAAGAAGCAGGTGCGGAAACTGCAGATGCTTCTGTCAGTGAAGAACCAAATATTGATTTGTCTGAATTAGAGAGTATCCCAGATTTAGATGGATTATCGGAGCCTATGGATATACCACAGCCTGATATCGCAGTTAGTGAGGAGAGTGCGGATTTGCCGGAATTTGAAGATATTCCAATGATGGATGAAACACCAGATATTCCATCAGAAGAAGATAGTGTATTAACAGATGATTTAGCAGTAGGGGATGAAAATTTGGGAGCAGATGATTTGCCAGTATTAGATGATGATATTTCTTTGTCATCTGTCGTTGCTGAAGATGCATCGGCAGATGATGGATTGCTTTTGGATAGTGATCTGGATGCTTTGTTAAATTCTTCGGATGATGGTATGGATTTGTCAGGACTTCTACCTGAAGATGATGCAATTGGAGCAGATGTTGAAACAGATGCAGTTGCGACAGATGGTTTAGGAGATGCAGAGAGTAGTGTAGATGCACTTTTAGATTCGATTTCTGATGGTGGATTGATGGGAAATATCATGGGTGGAGATAGCGATGTGCCAGAGGATGATTTTACAGCAATCGATGATATACCTGAGGCTGAGGCTTTGGCTGAAGTGGAAGAGGAGAAACCTAAAATTAGTATTTGGAAGCGATTGTTTGGAAATCTGAAGGATGAAAAATGGAAAAAAGCAAAAGAAAAGGAAGCCCAAGAGGAAGAAGAACGATTAAAGAAAGAGGCGGAAGCTAAGGAAGCTGAAAAAGCTGCAGGTGAGGGCGGCGAAGGCGAAGGAGAAGAAGGCAAAGAGGTAGATCCTAAAGAAGCCAAAAAAGCTGAAAAACTCGCCAAGAAACAGGAAAAAGCAAGACTGAAAGAAGAAAGAAAAGCTGAAAAAGCCAGATTAAAAGAGCTTGCGCAACAGGAGGAAGATGAGGACCAAGGTCGTATCAACCGAGTTGGAGCTACAATTGTTTTTGTATTTTTGGGATTGGTTTGTGCCGGTATTATTGTGGGTACAAATGCATTTAGTTATAAGAGCAGTGTGCGAAGAGCAGAAGTTTATTTTAAAGAACAGCAGTATACGGAAGCCTATAATCAGTTAGCAGGTTTAGCGATTGAGAAAAAAGATATGGAACTCTATCAAAAAGTGAGAACGGTTATGTATGTAAATAAAGAGCTAAACTCGTATTACAACTATACAAATCTAAGATTATATGCGGAAGCCTTGGATTCGCTTTTGAAAGGCCTTGAAAAATATGATGTGTATTCGGAGGATGCTATTGAGCTTGAAGTTATTGATGATTTGGATAAACTAAGAAACAAAATTCTTGATACGATTGAAAATGAGTACAATTTAACGGAAGATGAGGCTTACAAGCTTATTCAGGAAGAAGATCAGGCAAAATACAGTAAGGAAGTCATTGATATAGCAAATCAGGATTAAAGAACTGAGAAAAAGCATATGTAATGAATTATCAGGTAAACTGTTACAACAAATTTGAAAGAGGTATTGTAATGTCATACAGATATGTTGTATGATAAGAATTGTTGAAAGAGTCAACAATGTTACAATACCTTTTTTGATTCGAAAGGAGCAATAACATGATTGCAATTATTGATTATGATGCAGGAAACATAAAAAGTGTAGAAAAAGCCCTGGTTCATCTTGGAGAAGAAGTTGTTATTACAAGGGACAAACAGGTGCTATTATCGGCAGATAAGGTGATCTTGCCTGGAGTTGGAGCATTTGAGGATGCCATGGGAAAACTACATAGTTATGATTTAGTAGATACAATTAAACAGATTGTGGATAAAGGGACACCATTTTTGGGAATATGTTTAGGACTTCAATTGATGTTTGAGCGTAGTGATGAATCTGAAAATGATGTGCCAGGATTGGGATTATTGCCTGGAGAGATTGTGAAAATTCCGCCACAGGAAGGATTAAAGATTCCTCATATGGGATGGAATTCCATTGAAGTAAAAAATGGTTCAAAGTTATTTGAAGGTATAGAGAACAATTCCTATGTATATTTTGTACATTCTTATTATTTAAAAGCAAAGAATGAGGAAGATGTAGCTGCGACTACCGAATACAGCACACACATTCATGCGTCTGTGGAACATGGAAATATATTTGGTTGTCAGTTCCACCCTGAAAAAAGTGGTGAAGTAGGATTGAAGATACTTAAAAACTTTGCACAGTTTGGAAAGGAGAATGCATAATGTTTACAAAAAGAATTATTCCTTGTCTGGATGTGCATGACGGACGTGTAGTGAAGGGGGTAAATTTCGTAAATCTTGTGGATGCAGGTGATCCGGTTTTAGTTGGTGCTGCTTACGATAAAGCAGGGGCAGATGAACTTGTATTTTTGGATATTACAGCCTCATCGGATGCCAGAGCCACAAAGATTGACATGGTTCGTAGAGTGGCAGAAACAGTCTTTATACCATTTACGGTAGGAGGCGGTATCCGTACAGTTGATGATTTTAAGGCAATCCTGCGTGAAGGTGCGGATAAAGTATCTGTAAACACTGCGGCGATTATGAATCCATCATTGATTGCTGATGCGGCAGATAAATTTGGAAGCCAGTGCGTAGTTTTAGCAATTGATGCGAAAAGAAGAGCAGATGGAAGTGGCTGGAATGTATATAAAAACGGCGGTCGTGTAGATATGGGAATCGATGCGGTAGAATGGGCAATGAAAGCTTGTGAGTTAGGTGCAGGAGAAATCCTGCTTACTAGTATGGATGGAGACGGAACAAAAGACGGATACGATATTGAACTAACCAGAACCATTTCTGAAAATGTGTCAGTTCCTGTTATTGCATCCGGTGGTGCCGGTAAAATGGAAGATTTTAAAGAGGCTTTGACAGTGGGAAAGGCAGATGCAGCATTGGCAGCATCTTTATTCCATTTTAAAGAACTGGAGATTAATCAGGTAAAACAGTATTTGCGCGAAGAGGGAATTAGCGTAAGACTATAGGATAAAGGTAAAAGGTAAAAGGGGCTGTGAGTAATCATAGCCTCTTTGGATTTATCGGAAACAAGAAAGCGAGGAGTAAAGATGTCTGCAATTTCAAATGATTGGTTAGCAGCCGTTGGTGATGAATTTAAAAAAGATTATTATAAAGATTTGTATCAGTTTGTAAAAAAAGAGTATAGTGAAAATGTGATTTTTCCGGCTTCAGAAGATATTTTTAACGCTTTGCATTTGACACCTTTGTCAAAAGTTAAAGTTGTAATTATAGGTCAGGATCCTTATCACAATGTGGGACAGGCACATGGATTATGCTTTTCCGTAAAACCTGAGGTGGAGATACCACCATCCCTTGTAAACATATATAAAGAATTGAAGGACGATTTGGGATGCGAAATACCGGATAATGGATATTTGGTTAAATGGGCTGAGCAGGGAGTGTTGATGCTTAACACGGTTTTGACTGTGAGAGCACATGAAGCTGGTTCCCATCAGGGAAAAGGTTGGGAACACTTCACGGACGCCATTATAAAAGCAGTAAATGAGGTGGACCGACCGGTAGTATTTATTTTGTGGGGAAGACCGGCAAGAATGAAGAAAAAAATGCTCAACAATCCGAAACATTTGATTCTTGAAGCACCACATCCAAGCCCATTGTCTGTGTATCGTGGATTTTTTGGAAGCAAACCTTTTAGTCAGACAAATGCCTTTTTAGAGGCAAATGGAGTAGAACCTATAGACTGGCAGATTCCAAATATTCATTCATAATGGATGTAACGGTTGACAATCAGGGATAATATACAATATAATAACAGAACAACTATGTGTGTTTTTGAACAAAACACTTTAGTGTAGTAAAGTGATAAAGTGATATGCCAAAGAGGCAGAAGGAGGAAAACATGATAAAAGCAGATTATAAATTTTCAAATCATTTCGATGGACATGACCTGCTGCATACTCCGGAAGGAATGCGAGATATTTATGGAGAGGAATGTGCACGTAAGGTTCGCGTACAGGAGACTATGCATCATGTTTTGAAATTGTACGGATTTAACGATATTCAGACACCGATGTTTGAGTATTTTGATATATTTAGCGAACAAAGAGGAACCGTTGAGGCAAAGGATATGTATCGTTTCTTTGACAGAGAAGGATATATGTTGGCACTTCGTCCGGACATTACACCATCCATTGCAAGATGTGTATCGAAATATTATAAAGACGAGGAGTTGCCAATCCGCTTCTGTTATTCCGGAAATACATTTATTAACAACACAAGTTATCAGGGAAAATTAAAAGAGACAACACAGGTTGGTGCAGAGTTAATCAATGATGATACATCAGATGCAGATGCTGAGATGATTGCTGTTACTATTGAGTGTTTATTGGCATGCGGAATAAAGGAACTTCAGATTGAAGTTGGCCATGCAGATTTCTTTAATGGTATCGTTGAAGAAGGTAAATTTGATGATACAGAAAAAGAAGAACTTCGTAATCTCATTATGCAAAAGAACATGTTTGGCGTGGAGCAGATGATTGAGGAAAAGAAAATTGAAGGAAACTTAAAAGAGTTATTTTTAAAACTTCCTGAGATGTTTGGTAATTTGGAAAACCTTTCGTATGCAAGAACCCTTACTACAAATGAGAAGGCACTTCACGCTATTAATCGTTTGGAAAAGTTATATGCAATTCTTAAGACATATGAGCTTAACAGCTATGTGACGTTTGATTTAGGAATGTTAAGCAATTACAAATACTATACCGGTATGATTTACAAGGCATATACTTATGGAACCGGTGAGCCTATTGCAAAGGGCGGAAGATATGGCGCTTTGACAGAACAGTTTGGTAAGAAAGCACCAGCCATTGGATTGGCGATTGAAGTAGATCAGGTGATGATGGCATTATCAAGACAAAAAATCAATGTGTTAAAAGAAGCACCTGCTACTATCGTACTTTACAAGAGTGATTTCAGAAGAATTGCCATTGATATTGCAAAGACATTCCGTGCAAAACAGACGAAAATCGAGTTGCTTCGCAAGTCTTCCAGAAGAGATTTAAAGGAGTACAAAGAGTTTGCACTTCGCAATGGCATGGAACAGATTTTGTTTATTGAAAATGAAGAACATGCAATATTGATTGATTTGAAGAATGAGACAGAGAAGGTTCTTAATGTACAGAACCTGATTGAAGGATAATAGATGGAGGTTTCTTATGAGATATATTACATTTGCACTTGCAAAGGGTAGATTGGCAAAGAAAACACTTGGTATTCTTGAGAAAATCGGAATTACCTGCGAAGAGATGAAAGATCCTCACACAAGAAAGTTGATTTTTGTAAATGAGGAATTAAAATTAAAGTTCTTTCTTTCGAAAGCATCTGATGTGCCAACATATGTTGAGTATGGAGCAGCAGATTTTGGTGTAGTTGGAAAGGATACGATTTTGGAGGAAGGCCGCAAGATGTATGAGGTCATCGACCTTGGTCTTGCAAAATGCAGAATGTGTGTGGCTGGTCCGGAAGAAGCAAGAAAGAATTTGGAAAGTGGCGAGATTATCCGTGTTGCCACAAAGTATCCGAATATTGCAAAAGATTATTTCCAGAACAAAAAGCATAAGACAGTTGAAATTGTTAAATTAAACGGTTCCATTGAGCTTGCTCCAATTGTGGGCTTGTCAGAAGTAATTGTTGATATTGTAGAGACTGGTTCTACCCTTAAGGAAAACGGATTGGTAGTACTTGAAGAAATTTGCCCATTGTCAGCTCGTATGGTTGTAAATGAAGTTAGTATGAAGATGGAGCAGGAACGTATTACTAAGATTATCAATGATTTAAAAGTAGAATTGTCAAAGATGGACGAAGCTGACAAGAATTAATTTAGAAAGGGTGTGAAACTATGAAGAAAGTAGTTTTAACAGAAGATACAAAAAATAATATTTTAGAAGATTTATTAAAGAGAAGTCCTAACAGTTATGGTGAATACGAGAGCATTGTTAGTGACATTCTTGAAAATGTAAAAACAAACAAGGATAAAGCAGTTTTTGAATATACAAAGAAATTTGATAAAGCAGATATCAACGCTTCAAATGTATTGGTTACTGAGGAAGAAGTAAAAGAGGCTTATGATTTAGTAGAGCCATCTTTGGTAGAAGTAATCCGTAAGGCTATTACAAATATCAGAGAGTATCACGAAAAACAAAAACAGTATAGCTGGTTTGACAGTAAGCCGGATGGAACCATTTTAGGACAAAAGATTACAGCACTTTCAAAAGTCGGTTTATATGTACCGGGAGGAAAGGCTGCTTACCCATCTAGTGTACTTATGAATGTAATTCCTGCACAGGTTGCCGGTGTTGAAAAGATTATTATGTGTACACCACCGGATGCACAGGGAAAAGTAACACCAACTACATTGGTTGCTGCAAAAGAAGCAGGTGTTGCTGAAGTTTATAAAGTTGGTGGAGCACAGGCAATTGCTGCTATGGCATATGGAACAGAAAGTATTCCAAAGGTAGATAAGATTACAGGACCTGGAAATATTTTCGTAGCTTTAGCAAAGAAAGCCGTATATGGACATGTAAGTATTGATTCTATTGCGGGACCAAGCGAGATTTTAGTATTGGCAGATGAGACTGCAAACCCAAGATATGTGGCAGCAGACTTACTTTCGCAGGCAGAACATGATGAAATGGCATCTGCAATTTTAGTAACAACAAGCGAAGAACTGGCAGATCAGGTTTCAAAAGAAGTGGATGGATTTGTGAAAGAATTATCAAGATCAGAGATTATTCAGAAATCTCTTGATAATTACGGATATATTTTAGTGGCAAAAAGCATGGATGAAGCTATTGATGCAGTGAATGAAATTGCTTCAGAGCACTTGGAACTTGTAACAAAAGATCCATTCCAGACTATGACAAAGATTAAAAATGCCGGAGCAATCTTCCTTGGAGAATATTCAAGTGAGCCACTTGGAGATTACTTTGCAGGACCAAACCACGTATTGCCTACAAACGGAACGGCAAAATTCTTCTCACCACTTAGTGTAGATGATTTTATTAAGAAGACAAGTATCATATCTTACTCAAGAGAGGCATTAGAGCCTATCCACAAGGATATTATCCAGTTTGCGACAGCAGAGAGATTGACTGCACATGCAAATTCCATTGCAGTTCGTTTTGAAAAATAAGATTGACAATTGAAATAGTGTTAGGAAAAAGTGTGTTGTGTTTTGTATATACATGACATACTTTTTTCAATTTCATATATTGAGCTCATTATGAAGTAGTTATGTCCGTTTTACAGGAAACTTTGTTCTATTAAAAAATTGCCATAAAATATGCAAGAAAAATGTAAAAATATATGTTACAATTAGTACAGAAGTGAAAATTGACATGAACAAAGGATGAGGAGTGGTGTAATGAGAAGAAATGGGAGAATTATTGTAGGAGTACTTCTGGCTGTGTTATGTTTTTTTAGAATGAATGGTTTGGATATTTATGCAGAGGAAGAAAAACTAAGCATTGCGCCGGAGAGTGTCAGTCTGCAGGTGGGGAAAACAAAGACTGTTACGGTAACGGGAAATTATAAAAAGCTTACTTGGACATCTGAGAATGAAAAGGTGGCTACTGTAAATACGAAGGGAAAGATTACAGCAAATAACGAGGGAACTACTACGGTTACAGCTACAAGTGAGGATAATACATCTGTTTCTTGTAAAGTGAAGGTTATTCCAAGAAAAATCAGAGTATTGTTACGAACGGATGGTTTTTCAAATATTTATCATACAAATGTTATTTTGACATCAAACAAGGCATTTACCATTTCGAATGGTTCCGAAAAAAAGACTTACAAAGCAAAAGAAAGTGTTACCATTGATAAAAAATATGAACTACTGAAAAATGCATCGAAAATTACAGTTACACCAAAATCTAGTGGAAAAATAACTGTAAAATCCATTAAGAGAAATCAAGGAAATCCTACATATCGAGGTACGTTGATTATTCGTAGTGAAAGTAGTGGCTTAGCGGTAATCAATAATCTCCCATTGGAGGAATACTTATATGGTGTAGTAGGAAGTGAAATGTCAGAGAGTTTTCCTAAAGAGGCACTTAAGACTCAGGCTGTAACAGCCAGAAGTTTTGCATATGCACATATGAATAGTGACAAATACAAGAGCCTCGGGGCTGATTTGGATGATAGTAATGCTTATCAAGTTTATAATAACATAAAAGAATCTTCTAAGATAACAGATGCAGTAGAGGAGACAGAAAATCAGGTCATAAAAGATGGAAAAAAGATTATTTCAGCCTATTATTTTGCAACTTCATTTGGAGAGACTAGTTTACCATCTGAAGTCTGGGGTGGAAAAACAGAAGATGCGTTTTACAATAGCATAGTGCAGATTTTTGGAGGAAAATCAAAAAATTTGTCAACGAATAGTAAGTTTAAAAAATTTATTGCAGATGAAAAGATAGAATTGTTTGACCGTAAATCAGAGTGGTATCGATGGTCATCAAATATTAGNNAATGAAAAAATAATGTCATGTTGCATGCTGTATCCAAAATATATTAAAAAGTTACAACCGGATGGTTCTTATGCTTCTGCAATGATTTCTACCGTGGGAACGTTAAAAAATGTAACCGTTGTAGATCGGGAAAACAGTGGAATGGTAAAGAGCGTAAAGATTAAAGGTAGCAAATGTACGGTTTTGGTGGAAAGTGTGACAGCTGCAAAAATATTGTTAGCTACTACATATGGAGAGTTAAAACGTCAAAATGCCAGTACGTTATCTAATTTGTATTCATTGCCAAGTTCGTATTTTTCTGTTAGTAAAGTGACATCAGGTTCTGCGGTTACATATGACATTCAGGGTGGCGGTTATGGTCACAATGTGGGAATGAGTCAAAATGGAGCAAAGCAGATGGCAAAAGATGGATATGAATATACGGATATTTTAAAGCATTATTATAACGTAGATGTGCTTGGAGTTACTGAGTAAAATTGAGCCTAATTAGTAAAAGAAGCGTATAGTTGTTTTTTGAATGGTGATAATAAGAGCAGGAGATGGGAATATGGTAAAAAAAGTTAATGAAATGGAATTTAAAGAGTTGGCTGACAAAGGTCTTTCGGTAGTAGATTTTTCGGCTACATGGTGTGGACCATGTCAGATGCTTGCACCTATAATGGAGCAATTGTCAGATGAAATGCCGGAAGTAGCGTTTTACAATATTGATACAGATGAAAATCAGAATATAGCAATGGAATTACAAATTAGAAGCATACCTGCAATACACATATTTAAAGATGGAAAGTCGGTGGCAAATACTGTAGGGTTCCAACCTAAGGAAATGATAAAAGCATTCATAGAAGAAAACAAATAATATTTTTTGTGCAATATAGTCTAAAAATGATTGTATAGTCGTTTTTAGGCTATATTATAGTTAGTGGGGCAATTAATAAAGCTGTGAATCGTTTTATATTAGTATATAAGTTTTTATGAAAGATTTTATGAAAGTTTCTTTACATTTTAAGAATGGATTGGTATAATTTAACTTGCGCATACACCTGTAGCTCAGTGGATAGAGCAATGGCCTCCGGAGCCATGTGCGGCGGTTCGATTCCGCTCAGGTGTAATACTATATTTGTTAGGGAAGTATTATTAGTTCAGGAGTATAAGGAGACTAAAGATGAAATTTAAGTATAAAAAAATAATTTTAATGATTACCATGTGTACCATGTGTATTGGAATGGTGACTATTTCATTGACTTCACCATCAAAAAATAACGCAGCAAAAAAAGAACAGGAACAAACAGATGCAAATAAATTCGTTGTAATGAACACCGGGGCAAAAATCCTTAAAGAAGCAGGCGTTGACGAGAAAAAATCTAAAATAAAGAAGGATGCAACAACCGAAGTGAATGAGCTTATCATGAATTATTTAAATGGTATGCTTACCTGTGATTTACAGGCATTATCTAAAATTGTGACGAATGTAGATAATATTGACGTTGAAGAAATGCAGGCAAAGAGAAGTCTAATTGAACAGTATCAAAATGTTGAGTGTCTTATCATGGATGGTTATACAAAGGGTGAGTACTTAGCTTATGTGTACAGTGAACTTAAGTTCACTGGTATTGATACCGCAGCCCCTGGACTTAATCGTTTATATATTGTTACTGATAAAGATGGAAATTTAAAAATTGAATTAGGACTCATAAAACAGGAAGTACAGGAATTTATTGCGAAAGCCGATGAGAGCAAGAATGTCAAGAAAATTATTGATACTGTAAATTATAAATTGGAAGAAGCGATTAATAACGATCCAAAATTCCGAGCATTCTACGCAAAATTGAACGGTGGTAGCGATGAAGTTGACAAGGAAGCTATGCCAGATGATACGGAAAATGCGCAGACAGAAGGTTTGACAGAACAGCAGACAGATGGCTTGAGTGAGAGTGCGACACAACAGCAGGCAGAAGGCGAAAGTGAAAATACCACAGTACAACAGTCGGAAGCAGAGTCTGAGACACAGAGTGAGCAGCAGACGGAAGAAAATGTAACACAGTCAGAACAGTAGTTGCAGACAAAGCAATAGAAGATGATATGTTATGTAAAATATTATTGAAACGATAGAGAAGTATTTACAGATGGCAGGGAGAGTGATTTCCCTGCCTGCTTTACATACGGAGGAGCTATATGGAACAGGAAATGAGATTAAATAAATTTTTAAGTGATGCAGGAGTATGTTCAAGAAGAGAAGCGGACCGTTTAGTAGAAGCGGGACGTGTTTTTGTTGATGGAAAACCTGCGGTACAGGGACAAAAAGTAACAGGAAATCAGCGAATTGAGATTGATCATAAGCCTATTAAAAAAGAAGAGGAAAAGGTATTATTAGCATTTAATAAGCCAAGAGGCGTGGTTTGTACTACAAGTAAGAAGGATAAAGACAATATTGTGGAATATATCAATTACGGAAAAAGAATTTATCCAATCGGTCGCTTGGATAAAGATTCGGAAGGGCTGATATTATTGACCAATCAGGGAGAATTGGTGGATAAGATTTTGCGTGGAAGTAATTTTCATGAAAAAGAGTATATTGTTACTGTAAATAAAAAAATCACACCGGATTTCTTGCGTGTTATGGGAAGCGGAGTACCTATTTTAGATACCATGACAAGACCTTGTGAGATTGAACAGATTGGTCCAAGGACATTTCGGATTATTTTGACACAAGGCTTAAATCGCCAGATCAGAAGAATGTGCGAATATTTAGATTATCGGGTAGTTGAACTGGAAAGAGTACGTGTGATGAATATCAGATTAGGAAGATTAAAAACAGGAACATACCGTAAAATAGTAGGAAAAGAACTTGAAGAATTATTAAGTTTGTTGTAGAAAATTTAAGAAAAAAAGCCGAAATCATGGCATAAAGGAGAGCTTGAGAGAACATTTGTAGAGAGAGGAAGGAAAAAGTTGGAACAGCAGGAAAGAATGAGAGAATTAGTAAGTATTCTTAATAAAGCTTCAAAAGCATATTATCAGGATGCTGAGGAAATTATGAGCAATTTGGAATATGATAAATTATATGACGAATTGGTGGCATTGGAAGAAAGCCTTGGCACAACACTTTCAAATAGTCCTACAAGAAATGTTGGTTATGAAGTGTTGAGCGAATTACCAAAAGAGGCGCATCCATCCCGTATGTTGTCATTAGATAAAACAAAAAGTGTGGATGATCTTCAGTCATGGCTTGGCGGTCAGGAAGGCGTTTTATCTTGGAAAATGGATGGACTTACCATAGTAATCACCTATGAAGATGGAAAATTAGTAAAAGCAGTTACCCGTGGTAATGGTGAAATTGGGGAAGTAGTTACTAATAACGTAAAAGTATTTAAAAATGTTCCGCTTAACATTCCGTTTAAGGGAAAACTTGTGCTTCGTGGCGAGGCTGTAATCAAATATTCGGATTTCAACGCTTTAAATGCATCCATTGCTGAAGTGTCGGAAAAATACAAAAATCCAAGAAATTTGTGTAGTGGTTCTGTAAGACAGCTTAACAACGAAATAACAGCAAAGAGAAGTGTGTTTTTCTTTGCTTTTGGACTGGTAAGTTGTGAGGGAAATGAAAATGTAAGCACGCCTGATTTTGAAAACAGCAGAGCATCTCAGTATCAATGGTTGGAAAGTCAGGGATTTGAAGTTGTAGAGCGAAAAATGGTAACAGCATCTAATATTCATGATACAGTAAAGTGGTTTGCGGGTGTGATTGAAAAGAATGACTTTCCTTCGGATGGTCTTGTGCTTATTTATGATGATATCGCTTTCGGCAGAAGCCTTGGTACTACAGCAAAATTTCCAAAGGATGCCATTGCTTTTAAATGGCAGGATGAAACCGCTGAGACTATATTAACGGAAATTGAGTGGAGTGCTTCAAGAACAGGACTTATAAATCCAGTTGCTATTTTTGAACCGGTGGAACTTGAGGGAACGACAGTGAGTCGTGCGAGTCTGCACAACATTAGTATTATCGAAGAAATGAAATTAGGCATTGGGGATAAAATATCTGTGTATAAGGCAAATATGATTATTCCACAGATTGCCGAGAATTTTACGAAGAGTGGAAAATTTACAGTGCCAGAATATTGTCCGGTTTGTCATGGAAAGACGGTTATTGAAAAGGAAAATGATGTGAAGGTACTTCGCTGTGTAAATGAAGAATGTCTGGCAAAGAAAATTAAATCATTTACTCATTTTATGAGCCGTGATGCCATGAACGTAGAAGGATTGTCAGAGGCAACAGTGGAAAAAATGATTGCAGAAGGCATTATTACGGAATTAGCTGATTTGTTCCACTTGGAAAAATATAAGGAAATTATTACGGAAATGGAAGGCTTTGGAGAAAAATCTTTTGCAAATATGATAGCATCTGTAGAGAAAGCTCGTACGGTAAATTTAGCAAAGTTTATTTATAGTCTTGGTATTCCGAATGTTGGATTATCCAATGCAAAACTTATATGTAAAGCATTGGATAATGATTTTGATAAAATACGAAATGCTACTAGAGAGGAACTGTTAGAGATAGACCATATTGGTGAAGTTATTGCAGATACTTTTGTTTCGTTTATGAAAAATGAAAATAATCAAAAGATTGTAGATGATTTGTTGAAAGAGGTAACCTTTGAGGTGGAGGAAAAAACGGATTCTGCAAACTTGAACATGGAGGGATTAACCTTTGTAGTTACCGGTTCTGTGGAACATTTTGCTAATCGTAAGGAACTTCAGGCGTTTATTGAGTCTCGCGGTGGAAAGGTAACCGGAAGTGTGACAAAAAAAACGAATTATTTGATTAATAATGATAATATGTCGAATTCTTCGAAAAATAAAAAAGCGAAAGAATTACAGATACCTATTTTGACAGAAAATGAGTTTCTTGAGNNATGGGAAACTTGATATTTCTATTGAAACATGGTATGATTAAGTATATATGTAAAAAGACGGTGAGTTAGTATGCCAATTAAGGTTCAAAACAATCTTCCGGCTAAGAAGATATTGGAAGATGAGAATATATTTGTTATGGATGAAAACCGTGCGTTAAGCCAGGAAATTCGACCATTACAGATTGCGATATTAAATTTAATGCCATTGAAAGAGGCAACAGAGGTTCAACTATTGAGAAGTTTGTCAAATACACCATTGCAGGTAGATTTGACATTTTTGACAACGGCAAGTTATGTTGGTACAAATACAGCTGCCAGTCATTTGGATAAGTTTTATCAGAATTTTGATGAAGTAAAACATAGAAAATTTGACGGATTAGTTATTACCGGTGCTCCAGTGGAAAAGATGGAGTTTGAAGAAGTGGAATACTGGGATGAGTTAAAGAGTATTATGGAGTGGTCTAAAAAATCAGTTACTTCTACATTACACATATGTTGGGGTGCGCAAGCAGGAATGTATTATCATTTTGGATTGCAGAAAGAACTTTTGGAAAAGAAATTATCCGGAATATACTTACATGAAGTATTACATAGAAGACATCCACTAGTGAGAGGTTTTGATGATGTTTTTTATGCACCGCATTCCAGATATACCTGCGTACCACTTGAGAAAATTAGAGAAAAGAAAGAATTGACCATATTAGCTGAATCTGAAGATGCAGGGGCATTTTTAGTCGCTACAGAGGATTGTAAGCAGGTGTTTGTGTTTGGACATCCGGAATATGATCGATTGACTTTGGATGAAGAATATAAAAGGGATATTAGAAAAGGATTAACGGACGTGGAAGTGCCATGTAATTATTATCCGAATGATGACACTACAAGAAGACCGTTATTAACATGGAGAAGTCATGCAAATGCATTGTACACAAATTGGCTGAATTATTTTGTGTATCAGGTTACTCCATATGATTTGGATGCTAATTAAGATTAAGGGTAAAGGGATAATTACATGAAGAAAAAGGTGGGATGAGGATGCTTCGCTTAGACGTTGAGTTTGTTCAAATGCTTCAGGATTTTTTTGTTGACAATCAAAATTCAATTTTTGTGGTATTTGGAATAAGTATGATAATTGTCTTGCTTTTCATTTTCTTTGCGCTTAGGAGAAAGATGAAAAAACAGGAATTGATTATACAACAATCTAAGATACAGGAAGAACGTTATCGAATTTTGGCGGAGATTTCCAATGATATTTTATTTGAGTATGACATTTATGCGGATCAGATGGAATACTCAGAAAAATATACAGAAAATTTTGGAAGAAGAGCTACGATAGAACAGTTTGCAGAAATGAAGGAAGAAATGCAGTATGTGTACAAGGAAGATGTTACACGATTTGAAAATTTTTGCATATTGTTAGGTGGAGAAAAGCAAAAATTTGATGCGGAATACCGTATGAAACGATCTTCTGGTGAATATGTCTGGTGTTATGTTTGTGGACAGACGATTTATGATACACACAACAATCCGGTTAAGGTTGTTGGTAAGCTGACAAACGTTGATATGCAGAAGAAAGAAATGGAAAAGTTGCAGTTTAAAGCAGAGATGGATGCAATGACAAACATTTTCAATAAAGTTGCTACAAGAGAGCATATCAATCATTTGATAAATACCAGTCGAAAACAGGATAAACATGCGTTGTTGATTGTTGATATGGATAATTTCAAAAAGATTAACGATACCTTTGGACATTTAAAAGGTGATGAAGTTTTGAAAGACGGAGTGTATCATTTAAAAAATATGTTCCGTGGAAACGACATTATCGGTCGTATTGGTGGAGATGAGTTTGTTGTATTTATGAGCAATGTAACATCTCGTGAGGATATTGTTAATAAAGCAATCAGCATTGGTAAGGCATTTAGAAAGACATACAATGACGATGCAAATGAGGTTATAGTATCAGCAAGTATTGGTATTTCCATATATCCGATGGATGGTAGTGATTATGAGGAATTGCTCGATAAGTCAGACCGTGCATTGTATGAAGTTAAGAAAAATGGAAAAAATGGTTTTTGTTTCTTTCATGAGGAACGAGAGACAAGTGAACAGTAAGATAATCAGGAAGCTATCCTTTTAAGGGTGGCTTCTTTTTTTGTGTAATAGGAAATTGCGATGCAATTTCCTATTACATAAAAAACGCTCCGCGAGGATGCGCAGACCGCGGAGATGGAGTTAATTGCTGCGCAATACCGCGGTCGCGCTAGAGTTTTGCAAGCAAAACTCTTTGTTCTGTAATAGGAAACTTCTTCTGACACTAGGACTGATTATGGCATATTATAATAGTAGGAGTGTGAGATGCTTATGAAGAACATTTATTTTGATCATGCAGCTACTACAAAACCAAAGGAAGAGGTAATTCGGGAAATGTTACCATATCTTGATGAACGGTATGGAAATCCGTCAGCTACGTACGGTTTGGGGATGCAAAACAAAGGTGCCATTGCATTTGCCAGGGAAAAAGTTGCAATGGGACTTGGATGTGATGCAAAACATATTTATTTTACATCAGGTGGTACAGAAGCTGATAACTGGGCGTTGATTGGCGTGGCAGAGAAAAATCGGATGAAAGGAAATCATATTATCACAACAAAAATAGAACATCATGCTGTATTAAATACGTGTAAGTTTTTGGAAAGAAAAGGTTTTGAAATTACCTATCTTGATGTGGATAAACAAGGTATCGTAAGTGTAGAAAACCTTGCAAATGCTATAAGACCGACTACTATTTTAATTAGTGTTATGTTTGCAAATAACGAAATAGGAACATTGGAACCAATTAAGGAAATAGGAAAAATAGCAAGAAGAAAAGGCATTATTTTTCATACGGATGGTGTACAAGCTTATGGGCAGACAAAAATTGATGTTGATGAATACGGATTTGATCTCTTTAGTGGCTCGTCGCATAAAATCTATGGGCCAAAAGGAATTGGATTTTTATATATCAGGGATGAAAATATGATTTCTGAATTTATTCATGGTGGAATGCAGGAGAAGGGAATGAGAGCAGGCACAGAGAATGTGGCGGCAATCGTGGGATTTGGAAAAGCAGCGGAACTTGCACAGATTGATTTGCAAAAGAAGAAAATGAAAAAACAAAAATTAAGAGATTATATGGTTGAGCGTATTATAAATGAAATACCATATACGAAAACAAATGGAGATTATAAACATAGATTAGCAAATAATGCAAATATCAGTTTTTCTTTTGTACAAGCTTCTAATGTGAAAACTATGCTAGATAATGAAGGGATATATGTTTCTACGGGGGCAGCATGTGCCTCAAGAGAACAACATCCGTCACATGTGCTTCAGGCAATCGGATGTAGCGAAGATGAAATGCAGGGAGCAATCAGGATAACTATTGGCGAGGAAAATACAAAAGAAGAAATTGATTATTTTATTTTAAAGTTGAAGGAGATAATAGACTCGTTGAGAAGAAAGTCTCTTTCTTATGGAATAAAAATGAAACTGTATACTGAAAAATGAGATTTGTACTGCATACATTTTTGTGATGTGGCTGACAGGTGTTAATTCGGAGCGTGGTTTTTAGGGATTGTGGTTGAGTAAGAAAATAAAATATGATAAAATTATTTGGTGTAGTTTCAGAGAATTTATGCTGGAGAAGTATGGTTAAATATCATGGGAAACAGCATAATCTTTGCTACAAATTGCTTTATACTAGTAAATAATAATGATAAACAGAGGATAGATTATGAGCGAGAAGAAAAAAGTTGTAGTAGGTATGTCAGGTGGCGTAGATTCGTCTGTAACAGCCTATTTGTTAAAAGAGGCAGGTTATGACGTTATCGGTGTTACGATGCAAATATGGCAGGAAGAAAGTTTTTCACAGGTGGAAGATAATGGCGGATGTTGCGGACTGAGTGCCGTGGATGATGCTAGAAGAGTAGCAGATACTTTGGGAATACCGTATTATGTTATGAATTTTAGAAAAGAGTTTAAATCCTGTGTTATGGATTACTTTTTGGAAGAATATTTGGCAGGGCGTACGCCAAACCCTTGTATTGCCTGTAACAGATACGTAAAGTGGGAAGCATTGCTTCACAGATCACTGGAAATAGGCGCTGATTATATTGCAACAGGACATTATGCGCAGGTTGTTCAACTTCCAAATGGAAGATATTGTATTAAAAAATCGGTTACTGACCGTAAAGACCAGACCTATGCATTGTATAATCTGACACAGGAACAGTTGGCTCACACGCTGATGCCAGTTGGTCAGTACGAGAAAGAGGAAATACGAGAGATTGCAAGAAATATGAATCTGCTGGTTGCAAATAAACCGGATAGTCAGGACATTTGTTTTATTCCGGATAATGATTATGCAAGATTTATCCATGAAAATACAGATGTGGTCATTGAACCTGGAAATTTTGTGGATTTAGACGGAAACGTTTTAGGACAACATAAAGGCATTACCAATTATACGGTTGGTCAGAGAAAAGGTCTAAATTTATCTATGGGAAAACCGGTGTTTGTTGTGGAAATACGTCCTGAGACAAATGAAGTTGTAATTGGAGATAATGAGGATGTTTTTCAGCCTAAATTATATGCCAATAAATTAAATTTTATGACCATTGAAGATTTGGATGGTGAAATGCGTGTTATGGCTAAAATTCGGTACAGTCATAAAGGTGCTATGGCAACCATTCGAAAGATAGAGGATGATGTGGTAGAGTGTATCTTTGATGAACCACAAAGAGCCATTACTCCAGGACAGGCAGTTGTATTTTATGATGGTGAGTATGTGGTTGGTGGAGGAAGTATCATCGGTGCAACACTAAAATAATGAGGTTGTAATTTTATAGTGGAGTCAGTATTTATGTGATAGGAAGATATTGAATTTGAAGAGATTTATGAGTCAAATTTGTTGAATGTAAGAAAAATAGATGAGACAAAAGAAAGGAAGAATGAAGTATGAGGGGAAAAAAGACGATATTGACGGTAGCTTTTTGGTGTATTGCTATTGGAGTGATTTACGGAATAGCAGCAAATTTTCCAAAAGAGCAGGCAAAACAAATGATTATTGGCATTGCGGCTTGTGTGGTAGTAGTATGGATGACAGCAAAGATTATTGCTATGCATCGATTAACTAAAATGGTAGCAGCACCGATTCCTTTTCTGTATGAAGAAAAGGATCCTGAGCGTTACGTGGAGGAGATGCAAAAAGTCATTGAGAAGACGACAAATCGTCAGCAAAAGGATTTGATTAAGATAAATATTGGAGCCGGATATGTGTATGCAGGAAAATATGATAAGGCAATAGATACCTTAAATCAGATAGCACTTCCGGGACAGGCGGAGGTTAATCAGGTGCTTGTATGTGCCAACAAAGCTATGGCATTTTTCTTAGCGGAGAAGAAAGAAGAAGTTTTGGAACTGGTGGAAAAAAATCGAAGTCTGTTAAAAAAATATCAAATATCATCCAATGGATTAACGAATAATATTGTGGTTACGTTGGCAATTGAACAGTATGAAAAAGCTGCTTATGAAGAAACTATTGGAATGCTTGACAAGTTGAAAGAGAAGAAAGTTTCTTCTATCTTGCAGGATGTGATTGACTTTATTTACTGCGAATGTTATCGAAATCTTCATATGCAGGGAGAAAGGGCAACACTGAAAAAAGTTATGAAGGAAGGAAAATTAGTTCCTGCCATAGCAAAGAAAATATAGATGTGTAATACTAAAAAAGTGTTCCAAACTACTTACAGTCTGGAACACTTTTTGACTTATTCTTCATTTTCTTTTAAGTTATTGTTTGCAGTGGCAAGCATTAGCTTAATACGGTTTAACTGGTTTACTTCACTGGCACCCGGATCGTAGTCAACAGCTACGATATTAGCTTCCGGAAATGCGCTACGAAGACCTTTGATCACACCTTTTCCAACTACGTGGTTTGGTAAACATCCGAAAGGCTGTGCACAGACAATGTTTCCAACACCGGAATGGATAAGTTCTACCATTTCTCCTGTTAAGAACCAACCTTCACCTGTCATATTTCCACCGGATACAAAAGGTTCTGCGTAATTTGCAAGAGTTTCTATTCGCTCCATTGGCTGGAAACGTGTACTCTTTTCCAAAGCTTTTCTTGCATGTCTTCGATAAAACTCAATAAAACTTATGACTGCTTTGTTGATATGCTCTTTTTTCTTACTCTTACCAAATAGCTCTGCGGAGAATTTAGCATTGTAGCAGCTGTATAAGAAGAAATCAATCAAATCAGGACAAACTGCTTCAGCGCCTTCTTCTTCCAATAAATCTACTACATGGTTGTTGGCAGTTGGAAGGAATTTAACAAGAATTTCTCCTACAATACCAACTTTAGGTTTTTGAATGTCTTTCAGTGGAAGAGTATCAAAATCATGAACAATGTTATAAATGTTTTTCTTAAAGTTTTTACCGGATTTTATATCTTCAATACACTTCGTTTCCCATCTCTCAAACAATGCGTTTGCAGCACCAGTTTCGGCTTCGTATGGTCGTGTTTTATATAAAACACGCATAAACAAGTCACCGTATACCAATGCTTGTAATGCACGGTTAACCATAGCTGGTGAGAACTTGAAACCAGGGTTATCTTCAATACCTGCACTAAGGGAAATAACAGGAATTTGACCATATCCTGCTTTTTCCAAGGCACGACGGATAAATCCAATATAGTTTGTAGCACGGCATCCACCACCGGTCTGGGTAATGATTAAGGCTACTTTATCTAAATCGTATTTGCCGGAATCAAGTGCTTGCATAAACTGTCCCACAACTAACAGGGAAGGATAGCAGGCATCGTTGTTTACATATTTTAAACCATAGTCTACACAGCTTTTGTTGCTTGGCAATAATTCCACGTTGTATCCGCAAGAATCAAAGGCTGCCATTAACATGTTAAAATGAATTGGCGACATTTGCGGTGTCAAAATGGTGTATTCTTTTTTCATTTCTTTGGTAAATATTTTTCTGTGATGGGCAGCATCTGCCAAATGGCTTTCTATATGCTTTTGATCACGGTCTTTAATAGCTGAAAGAAGTGAACGGATTCGAATTCTTGCAGCACCTAAGTTGTTTACTTCGTCAATTTTTAGTACAGTGTAAATCTTTCCGGACTTTGTAAGAATATCACTTACCTGGTCTGTTGTTACAGCGTCAAGTCCACATCCGAAAGAGTTTAACTGAATAAGGTTAAGGTTGTTGTTTGTACGTACATAGGAAGCAGCAGCGTATAAACGTGAATGATATACCCACTGGTCCATGACAATCGTCGGACGGTCTACTTCTCCTAAATGAGCAACACTGTCCTCTGTCAAAACAGCTACATCGTAAGAAGCGATTAACTCAGGTATTCCGTGGTTGATCTCAGGATCGCAGTGGTATGGTCTACCTGCAAGAACGATACCTTTCTTACCGGTTTTTTCTAAGTATTTGATGACTTCCTCACCTTTGTCCTGAATGTCTTTTCTTGATTGTTCCATCTCTTTCCAGGCAAGATGTACTGCTTTTTCAATCTCTGAGGCAGGAATATTGTTTTCTTCTGTGAAAACTTCTACCATTCTCTTTCTGACGATTTCTTCACTTTCAAATGACATGAAAGGATTTTGGAACGTAATGTCCGGATTTTGAAGTTCTTCTACGTTATTTTTGATGTTTTCACCGTAAGAAGTTACAATCGGACAGTTGTAGTGGTTGCCGGCCTTGTCCTGCTCTTTTCTCTCGTAAAATACGCATGGATAGAAAATGTAATCAATTCCATTTTTTAATAACCAGGAAATGTGTCCGTGGGCAAGTTTTGCAGGGTAACACTCTGATTCACTTGGAATGGATTCAATACCAAGTTCATAAACCTTACGTGTTGATTCCGGCGATAATACTACGCGGTATCCAAGCTCCGTAAAGAAGGTATGCCAGAATGGATAATTTTCGTACATATTTAACACTCGAGGAATACCCACTTTTCCACGTACCGCATTTGCTTCATCTAAAGGCTTGTAACCAAAGACTCTCTTTAACTTGTATGCAAAAAGGTTTGGAACTGTATCTGTCTTTTTCGCTTTTCCAATACCACGTTCACAACGGTTACCGGTGATAAACTGGCGACCGCCGGAAAAACGGTTGATGGTGAGGAGACAATTGTTTGTACAACCTTTACAGCGTGATAATGTAGTTTCGAACTCTAAAGCATTTATTTTTTCGATGGATAACATAGTTGTATCTGTTTTTCCATCAAAATGTTCTCTGGCAATTAGGGCTGCACCAAAGGCTCCCATGATACCGGAAATGTTTGGTCTAACTGCTTCGCATCCGGAAATAATCTCGAAACTTCGAAGAACGGCATCATTGTAGAAGGTTCCACCCTGAACAACGATTTTTTTACCTAAATCCTTAGGATCTGTAATCTTAATTACCTTAAGAAGGGCATTTTTAATTACGGAATATGCAAGTCCTGCGGAAATATCGTCAACACCTGCACCTTCTTTTTGCGCCTGTTTTACTTTGGAATTCATAAATACCGTACAACGGGAACCTAAATCAATAGGATTTTTCGCAAATAAGGCAATTTTTGCAAAATCAGAAATTTCGTACTGTAGAGATTTTGCAAAGGTTTCTATAAAGGAACCACATCCGGAAGAACAGGCCTCGTTTAACTGAACACTGTCAATAGTATGGTCTTTTACTTTCATGCATTTCATATCCTGACCACCGATGTCAAGGATACAGTCTACTTCTGGTTCAAAGAAAGAAGCAGCATAGTAGTGGGCAATTGTCTCAACTTCGCCTTCATCAAGCATAAATGCTTCTTTGATCAATGCCTCGCCATAACCGGTAGAACAAGCACGGACAATACGTGCACTATCCGGAAGAAGTTCGTAAATCTCTTTGATAGCACGAATTGTAGTCTTTAGCGGACTACCGTTGTTGCTACTGTAGAATGAATACAATAGGGAACCATCTTCTCCAACCAAAGCAACTTTAGTAGTAGTGGAACCGGCATCGATACCAAGGAAACAGTCTCCTTCGTAATCGGCAAGCTTCTTTTCAGTAACTTTATGTTGTTTGTGACGTTCAGTAAAAGCATCGTATTCTGCCTGATCTTTGAATAATGGCTCCATTCGGGTAACCTCAAAATCCATTTGGATACCATTTGACAAACGGTCACTTAATGATGCAAATGAGGTAGAAATCTCTGGATTTGCATTCATGGCAGAACCAACGGCTGCAAACAAGTGAGAATGATCCGGTGCAATAATTGCGTCCGGTGTTAGTTTAAGTGTACGGACAAATGCTGCTTTTAATTCTGTTAAGAAATGAAGAGGGCCACCTAAAAATGCAACATTTCCGCGAATTGGCTTACCACATGCCAGACCGGAAATGGTCTGATTTACTACCGCTTGGAAAATAGATGCTGATAAATCCTCTTTTGTTGCACCTTCATTGATCAATGGCTGGATATCTGTCTTTGCAAATACACCACAACGGGCAGCAATTGGATAAATTGCCTGATAATTTTTCGCATATTCATTTAATCCGGGAGCGTCTGTTTTTAATAAAGTTGCCATCTGGTCAATAAATGAACCGGTTCCACCGGCACAGATACCATTCATACGCTGGTCGATACCACCGGTAAAGTAGATAATTTTTGCATCTTCTCCACCAAGCTCGATTGCAACATCTGTCTGTGGAGCATAATCCTTTAAAGCAGTGGAAACAGCAACCACTTCCTGAACAAATGGAATCTCTAAATGTTTTGCAAGGGTAAGTCCACCAGAACCTGTAATTACAGGACAGAAATCCATATCACCAAGTTTTTCGTGGGCATCTTTGATAATTCTTGCTAATGTTTCCTGAATATTTGCAAAATGCCTCTGATAATCAGAAAAAAGAATGTTATTATCTTTATCCAATACTGCAACTTTAACGGTTGTAGAACCAATATCAATACCTAATGTGTTATATAACTTCTTCATATTTCTACCCGGAAAACCCGGCTCCTCCTCTGTTTCAATATATTTATATAAATTCTTTTTGTTGTATAAATCTAGAATCGCACGTTGTTTATTATAGTACAAGAAAAATGTTTAGGCAATAATCAAATGCATTAAAAAAAGATTAATTAGTAGAAAGACTGTTGAAAATGTTCAGTTTATAATNNGGAAAGAAAAAAGTATAATTAAAGTTGGGATGTTTCGTCAACTAGTTAGTTCTTTCAAAATTTTTGTGAAAAAAGACTTTGAGAGCGCGTGAAATAGATAAAGCAAAGTTAAAAAAGGAAAGTGTTTGTTGGAACATGGAGGAGATAATATGATTCAACCAAGATACAGTAACAGTGAATTATTGGAAATTGCCCAAGAAAGTTATGAAAAAATTATTGATTTTGGAAAAGTATTGTGTCAGGAAGGCTATTGGTCAGAGCCGGAAAGTTATTTAAAGATAGATATTTTGGAAATGATAGATTTGTATTTACAGTCTATTCTTATGAATTTGTATGCTTACTGTGGAGAAAATGGAGAGACACAGCGAAAGTTTATGCTGGATTTAATCCCGGGAAATGCATTAGGATGTCCGAAAGAAGGAGAGTTGCCGGACGAGGTGATTAGCAAAGCAGGAAAAATCCTTAACATGCCACCGATTATTATTCAGTTATGCGGACTTAGAGATAGTCGGGAGGATAGTTTTTATTCTAGTGATTTTTTGGATGCTTTATTTAATGTTTTGATTGCAGCCTCGTTGCTTGACAATAAGCAGAGCAAGTATGCAGACAAATTTATTGTGGAAACTTATGAAAAATTGGCTATGTTTATGAATGAGGACCAAATAAGTCATGTAGTAAATACCAGATATATATTTTATAAGTTAAGTTCGGAAAAGTTTGCGCAGGAAAAAGCACCTGTAGACCAGTTGAAAGAGTTTAGAAAAAAGGAATTAGAAGAAAAACGTGAGGCAGAGGAAAAACAAAAGAAATTAGAAGAAATTGAACATAAAAAAGAAGAAGCAAAGAAGTATATCGAAAAGAAAAAAATTGTTAACGTTAGTAAGAAAAAAACAGGAATTGAACAGCTTCAAAGCAAGAGCGAACAGATAAAACATTCGGATGAAGCGTTAAAAAGCGAAAACGAACAAATCGCTGAAAATACACAAAACGAAGTGATAACGGATGGTAATGTTTCAGAACCTGTATCAACAGAAAATGCTGAAAATGTGCAGAACGAGGTTTCTAGTGAAAACTCAGCAATTGAGAATGAACAGAAAGAAACAAAGGAACAGTCAGAAATTTCAACGGAAAGTAATGAAGTTGAAAGTAATCAAAATGAACCGGTAAAGCAGGAAAATCATCAGGACAAACCTGTCATAAAAACAGAAAAAAAATCGGTGTTTGATTATTCAGATGAAGAGTTGATGGAGCTTCAAAAGAAAGGAAAACTTAAGATTAAAATGCCTAGAATGGAACGTTTAAAATTGGAAAGAGAGCGTGCTATTCAAAAGATTCAGGATGAGAAGGTAGAAAAAATCCGTCAAGAGATTAATAAGATTAACCATGCGAAAGAATTGCAAAATCTGTTAGATGAATTAAATGGTCTTGTTGGTTTGGCAGAAGTTAAATTGGAAATACAGTCTTTGATTAATCTCATTAAAGTGAAAAAAATGAGAGAAAGTTACAATATGCCAAGTATGGATGTAAGCTACCATATGGTGTTTACAGGAAATCCGGGTACCGGAAAGACTACCGTGGCTCGTCTGGTGGCAAAGATTTATCAGGAGCTTGGCATTCTTTCAAAAGGTCATTTAGTAGAAGTGGACAGAGCTGGTTTGGTAGCAGGTTATGTTGGTCAGACTGCCATTAAAGTAAAAGAAGTTGTGGATAAAGCCATCGGTGGTATATTATTTATTGATGAGGCTTATTCATTAACGAATAAAAATGACGCCAATGACTTTGGTGGTGAAGCCATCGATACTTTAGTGAAAATGATGGAAGATCACCGTGATAACCTTGTTATCATTGTTGCAGGCTATAAAAACGAGATGGATGAATTTTTAAAGGCAAATACCGGTTTGATTTCACGATTTAACAAGTTTATTGATTTTGCGGACTACACAAATGATGAATTGTTTGAAATTTTAAAATTAAATACAGACAAAGCCGGATTAGTGATTGAGGAAGATGCCGAAAAAGAGCTTAGAAAAGACATTGAAGCTATGACGGAGGAAAGAAAATTCCTCTTTGGTAATGGTCGTGGCATGAGAAATACATTTGAAAGTATTCTTGGAAAACAGGCAGACAGAATTGTTACTTTAGAATATCCATCAAAAGACGAACTGGTGAAGATTAAATATGAGGATGTAGTTGGAATCATTAGTTACTAACTTTTTGTTCAGAATACTTGAAATTTTGGTGATTTTGCGATATTATATATAACATGGCGTGAGTTTACACAAAAAGTGGAAAATATCGCCAATTTCATGAAATCTGAAGGGAGCGAAAATGATGCGAGTGATTGCAGGAACAGCAAGAAGAATACAGCTTACAACGCCGGCAGGTATGGAGACAAGACCTACCACAGATCGCATCAAGGAAACTCTTTTTAACATGATACAGCCAAGATTGTGTGATTGCCGTTTCTTGGATTTGTTTAGCGGTAGTGGTGCCATTGGTATTGAAGCACTTAGCAGAGGTGCGGATAGTGCCGTTTTCGTTGAAGCAGGAGATGAGGCAGTTCGTTGCATTCAGAAGAATCTTTCAAATACGAAATTAGATTCTATGGCGAGAGTAATGAAGATGGATGTGCTTGCAGCCGTCAGGTCACTAGCGGACAAGGGCGAAGCTTTTGATATCGTTTTTATGGATCCGCCATATGGCAAGTTGTGGGAACAAAAAGTGTTGGAACAAATAAAGTCAACACCTTTGATTCATGATGACACTTTGATTATTTTTGAAGCGTCATTAGATACAGATATCTCATATATTGAAAATCTGGGATATCAGATTAATAAGATAAAAAAATATAAGACGAATATGCATGTGTTTTTGACGTTATAAGAGTGTAACGTTATGCATGTTTACAGGAGGATTAACCAATGGTCGTAGGAATTTATCCTGGGAGTTTTGATCCAGTAACTTTGGGGCATTTAGATCTGATAAAAAGATCGGCAAAGATGGTGGATACTTTGATTGTAGGGGTTTTAAACAACAAAAAGAAGGTTCCGGTTTTTACAGCAGAGGAACGAAAAAGTATGATAGAACTTGTTACAAAGGATATTCCAAATGTTCAGGTTGAGGTTTTTGAAGGATTGTTGGTGGATTTTGCCAGAATAAAAAAAGCGGGAGTGATTATTCGTGGTTTACGTGCTGTGTCAGATTTTGAGTACGAATTACAGATGACACAGTTAAATCGCCAGCTTGAGAAAAGTCTGGATAATATATTTTTAACTGCCAGCTTGGAGTATACGTATTTAAGCTCCAGTGCAGTTCGAGAAATTGCAAGCTATCATGGAGATATTTCATCTATGGTACCTGCGCAGATTATTGATTTGGTTGAAGAAAAGTATAAGAAAAAATGATTTTAGTATAGGTGTATATGATTAGGCGTATGCATGTTTGTAGAGGTTTTTTTCAAAAGAAAAGAAAGAAAATAGTTACTAAAAATATCAGGTCTGGGAAAATGGGGACTTAGGACAGAGAAGGAAGAGGAGTGTATTTGACATGGCAATGAGCAGAATTGAAGAATTGATTGAAGATATATTTGAGTTTGTAGAGGAGTGTAAATCAGCACCGTTATCCTCTACAAAGGTACTAGTTCCAAAGGATGAATTGTATGATTTGTTGGACGAGTTACGTTTGCGTACACCGGATGAGATTAAAAGATATCAGAAGATGATTGAGCAAAGAGACGCTATTCTTGCAGATGCAGAACAGAAGGCTGCTGCTATGGTAGCAGAGGCACAGAAGAAGATGGATGCGTTAGTAGATGAGCATCAGATTATGCAACAGGCATATGCTCAGGCAGATGCTATTGTTGATGAAGCTGCACAGCATGCAAATAATATTGTGTCAGCAGCGCAGGTTGAGGCAGATGAGATTCGTACAGGTGCCATTGGGTACACATCTGATATGCTTGCCGGTCTTGAAAATATTATGTCAAAAGCATATGCAGACAGCAAGGCACATTTTGAAGGTTTGATGTCGAGCATGGCAGAAAATCTCGAAATTGTCCGTGCAAATGCCAACGAATTAAACGGTACATCAGAGTCGGTAGAGCAGCCGGCTCCTGTTGATGTACAGCAGGAAGAAGCACAAGAGGACAATACAAAGAAAAATCAGAAAGTCATTAAACATCAAGGTGTGATAGATGATTTTTCATCAAGTGATTATTAAAATATAGGTGAATATTAGTACGAAAATGGTTTGTGTAAGTTTACATACACAATATCTTTGAAAAGATAATCCTGAACCTGCAATGACGCTACGAGTTTGGAAAAGGCTGGAAAGCCCTCCGGATGTGGCACATATCATGGTCAGGATTATTTTTATTTTATCAGGCAACAGGCTGTTTGAAATGTTTTGTATTCCGGAGGTCATTTCTAAATTACTGCCTAGTAGAAGACTGATAAATGATGGACATGGAAGAANNCCGCCAATTTTTGCAAGTGTCCGGAAACTGGATATGACAGCTTCGTCAAAGGTATTTATAAATGATGTGTCAGGCGTCGGATCATCACTTGTAATTGTTTGGTCAGATATTTTTGAATGAAAACATGGATTTATATAAAAAAATCGATAAACAATACTGCAAAGAATGGAAGAAAGCAGTATAATAAAGTAAGGAGTAAAATGAGGTAAATGTCCAAAGAAAATTGTGTTTGGTATGTATATCAAAAGAAACATAGGACTTGCGTTATTTACAAAGGATAGAAGATATTGAGCTTCACAAAGGGATATTACGTTTTTTTTCAGTAAATCGTTGCAGGTTTTTGCACCGATAGGAAAGCCACTTAAAAGCCCGATGAGAATGACATAGCAGCTTTGTTTACTGACACCAAACAGAGGACAAAAAATAGGGGATAGAAGTTCGCATAAAGGCTTGGTAAGATTGGCTGAAATTATAAAATTGGACAAAATACACATGGGAAGTAAAGCTGGTATAATAGTAGTCAACCACAGTTCACATCCTGATTTTGCACCATGAAAGCATAGCTTTGGTGTAAGAAAATAAAAGAGACATATTGTAAAAAGAAAGATGGATGTTGGTGTTTTTGTTTTTTTCATGGGACTCCTTTTTGAATGTTCTCTCTAAATTCTTGTGAAAAAGACTCAGAGAGAACATGTATTGTCCTCTCAAAATATGGTTAAATGCTTTGAGAGAACGGTAGATAGATGGGATTTTTAGTATGGTATGCATATGTAAGGATAGATTAGAACTATGAATTCTAATTAGGATAACAGTTTACGAATATGAAAATTGTTACAGTCGGGGAATATTAAAGGGGGCTTTGATATGGAATGTTTAAGAAATTTGAATATTGTGGCGATTTTGGTACGGATGTGTCTGTGCGTCATATGTGGCGGTGCAGTAGGTATTGAGCGTGAACGAAGACATCGGACTGCAGGTGTTAAGACGCATGTTTTGGTGTGTATGGGTGCTGCAATTTGTATGGTGACCGGACAGTATGCTGTAAATTATTTTAATATGCCATCCATCGATCCAACCCGTATCGGTGCCCAGGTAGTTAGTGGTATCGGTTTTCTTGGAGTGGGAACCATTATTACCACCAGAAGCAATCAGGTAAAAGGTTTGACTACTGCAGCCGGTTTGTGGGTGTCTGCGTGTATTGGCCTTGCTATCGGAATAGGCTTTTATGAGCTGGCACTAATCGCCAGTGTGTTTGTTGTAAGTTTGTTAGTTATTGTAAAAAGAATTGTCACTTCAGATGTTTCCATGACAACCGGATTTTTTTTGGAATTAAAGAATTCAGATTATATAAAAGAAATACTGGAAATGATAAAAAAGGAAAACTGTGCAACTGTGAAAATGAACATTAAGTATACGACAGATCATTCCGTTGGTGTTATTATGGATATTCATGGCATGGAAGAGGATTTGGAAAAAATATTCCAAGAAATACAGAAAAAAGATTATGTGATTTATTTTGAGGAATTTTTAGGTTAAATACGAGAAAGAATTATGTGGTTTATTTTTGGAAAAACGTGTAAAAACTCTGAGAGAACATGATAAGGAGTTTAGTGATATATTTTGGATAAATTAAAGAAAAAAATTTTTTTGATAATTGTAGGATAGAAAAGAGGAAAACATGGGAATGAATGATACCCCAAAAGGTGAGCGAGTACATATTGCTATATTTGGAAAACGAAATGTTGGAAAATCAAGTCTTATTAATGCAATTACGGGACAGGATATTTCGGTAGTATCAAATCAAAAGGGAACTACCACAGATCCGGTATATAAGGCAATGGAGTTATTGCCAATAGGGCCGGTAATGTTTATTGATACTCCCGGATTAGATGATGAAGGTGATTTGGGAGAACTTCGAGTAGAGAAAGCAAAAGAAATCCTTCGGAAAACGGATGTTGCCCTTATTGTGGCAGATGGCATAGTTAAGGATGATTTTTCTATGGAACAGGAATTGGAGCAGTATCTTTCAGCACAGGATATTCCTTATCTTTGGGTATGGAATAAATGTGATTTAGGTATGAGTAGTTTTGATGAAAATAAGCAGAAAGAACAGGGTGTATGTGTCAGTACGATTACATTGGAAGGTATAGATACGCTAAAAGAAATGATACCGAAACTTTTACCAAAGGAAGAAGAAAAAGTCTTGGTAAGAGATTTGGTAGAATGTGGCGACGTAGTAATATTGGTTGTTCCAATCGATAAAGCTGCACCAAAAGGAAGGCTTATTTTACCGCAGCAACAGGTTATCAGAGATTTGCTGGAAAAAGGAGCATTTCCGTTGGTGACGAGGGAGACGGAACTTGAGGAGGTTTTTCAAAAACTTTCCGTAAAACCGAAAATGGTGATTACAGACTCCCAGGTGTTTGCGTATGTGAATAAAGTAACACCTAAGGATATTCCACTGACTTCCTTTTCGATTTTGATGGCAAGATATAAAGGAGATTTGCAGGGATTGGCAGAAAGTGCTTCCTGCTTGCATAATTTACATAATGGAGATACAATATTGATGGCAGAAGGCTGTACTCATCATAGACAGTGCGGCGATATTGGAACGGTAAAATTACCAAATTGGATCAAAGAATATACCGGAAAGGAACTTTCCTTTGAAACGTCCAGTGGAGGCGGTTTTCCAAAAGATTTAAAGAAATATGCCATGGTTGTTCATTGCGGTGGCTGTATGTTAAACAGTCGTGAGATGAAATATCGTATGAAAGAAGCGAAACAGCAAGGTGTTCCAATGGTGAATTATGGAATATTGATTGCGTACATGAAAGGAATTATAGAGCGAAGCCTTGGTTTGTTTCCTGAGATAAAGATTTAGTGTTAGATAGGAGTTTTTATGTTTAAAATGTTTTTTCCTGATGATATTCAGGAGTCTACTTATGCAATTGATTTTGAAAAACTGTATGAAGAGGGGATTCGCGGGGTTTTATTTGACATTGATAACACGTTAGTTGAGCATGATGCAGATGCGGACGAAAGAGCGGTAAACTTTTTTAAACGATTAAAAAGTATTGGATTAAACAGCTGTCTGATTTCCAACAATCAGGAGGAGCGTGTTCTTCGTTTCAACAAAGACATTGGCACAAATTACATTTACAATGCACATAAACCTTCAGGAAAAAATTATAAAAAAGCTATGGAGATTATGGGAACGGATTTGTCAAACACATTATTTGTGGGAGATCAGTTATTTACGGATGTTTTTGGAGCAAAACGAATCGGAATGCGAAATATTTTAGTGCGTCCTATTGCGCCAAAAGAAGAAATTCAAATCGTATTAAAGAGATATTTAGAACGTATCGTATTGCATTTTTATGAAAAAGAGAGGAAAGGGAAACATGAACAATAATATTGTACTCATAGGATTTATGGGATGTGGGAAGACTACGGTAGGACAGGAACTTGCCCAAAGATTAAATTACAAGTTTTTAGATACAGACCAGTATATTGAGGAAAAAGAAGGAACTACCATTCGAAATATTTTTTCGGAAAAAGGAGAAGTATATTTTCGAAATTTAGAGACTAGTACATTAAAGGAACTTGTGGAAGAAACAAAGGAAAGTGTAGTTTCCAGTGGAGGCGGATTGCCACTTCGTCAGGAAAATGCTAAGTTATTGCAAAAACTTGGATTTGTGATTTATTTGANNTAATCCTGCGAAAAAAGTGGAAGAACTGCTTTGTTTCCGTGATCCGATTTATGAAGTTGGTGCACATATGGCGATTTCCGTGGACAATAAAACCGTTGAGGAAATTGCAGATGAAATTATAAGAAATTATGAGACGATGCAACATAAAAATAAAGAAGACTAGAAAGAAGGATATAAAATGGCTTTACAGTCCTATGATGCAATAAAACAGATTTTAGAAAAAAAACAACTGGATGCCATTGTGGTTTCCAATGGTTACAATATGCGCTATATCAGTGGATTTTCCGGTGCCACAGGGTATTTATATTTGTCAGTAAACCGAAAAGTTGTATTGACGGATTCTAGATATACTATTCAGGCAAAAGAAGAAGCTTGTGGATACGAAGTAATCCAAATTGAAAAAAAATATTCGGATTACATTGGCGAATTGTGTGCCGAGGATCAGGCAAAGAAAGTTGGTATCGAGGGAAAAGACTTTTTGTGTTTTGATTTTCAAAGATGGCAAAAGGACAGACCGGAGATTGACTGGTTGTTCCTAGGAGATGAGCTTACAGATTTACGAAGAATAAAATCCGAGGATGAATTAGAGAAAATTAAAGAAGCTGAGCATATAGGGGATATTGCCTTTGAAAAGATTTTAGACATTATTAAACCTGGTATGACTGAACTAGAAATTGCCGCTTATCTTGAATTTTACATGAAGCAAAACGGGGCAGAAGGACTAAGTTTTGATACTATTGTGGCATCGGGTATTAATTCCTCAAAGCCACATGCCGTACCGGGACATAAAAAAATTGAAAACGGGGATTTTATTACTATGGATTTTGGCTGTCTGTATGACGGATATTGTTCTGACATGACAAGAACCATTGTGGTAGGAAAGGCGAATGCCGAGCAAAAGAAGATTTACCAGTTAGTTTTGGATGCACAATTGGCAGCATTAGACATGATTAAAGCAGGTCTTACCGGTGCAGAAGTTGACAAAGTGGCAAGAGATATCATTGAAAAAGCAGGATATGGAAAATGTTTTGGGCATGGACTTGGACATAGTGTAGGATTGTTTATTCATGAGAGTCCAAGACTTTCTCCTTCAGATAGCTCCATTCTTTTACCGAATGTGACACAGACTGTGGAACCGGGAGTTTATATTGAAAACTTTGGTGGCGTGCGAATTGAGGACCTTGTGGTCGTTACGAAAGACGGATGCGAAAACTTTACTCATTCTCCAAAACATTTGATTGAGTTATAATGGTTGGAAATGGATTGGATTTGGTTCGTTGAAAAAAATAGTTGAAAAAAGGCGTAATCTATTATAAACTATAAAAAGTAGTGTGCGATTTTCGCACACGATTAACGCTAGATATTAATTAAGGAGGATTTATAATATGATTTCAGCAGGCGATTTTAGAAATGGTATGACAATCGAATACGATAACAATATTTATCAGATTATCGAGTTCCAGCATGTAAAACCAGGTAAGGGAGCTGCGTTTGTTCGTACAAAGCTTAAAAACATTAAGAGTGGTGGAGTAGTTGAAAAGACTTTCCGTCCTACAGAGAAGTGTCCACAGGCACATATCGAAAAGAAGGATATGCAGTATTTATATGCAGATGGAGATTCATTCAACTTCATGGATGTTGAGACATATGATCAGTTTGCATTGACAGCAGATCAGATCGGTGATTCATTGAAATTCGTTAAGGAAAACGAAATGGTTAAGATGCTTTCTCACAACGGAGAAATCTTTGCAATCGAGCCACCTATGTTCGTTGAGTTACAGATTACTGATACAGAGCCAGGTTTCAAGGGAGATACAGCTACAGGTGCTAATAAGCCAGCTACTGTTGAAACAGGTGCTACTGTTAACGTTCCATTGTTCGTTGAGACAGGTGACGTAATCAGTATCGATACTCGTACAGGTGAGTACTTGAAGAGAATCTAGAATCAACTGCGTTAGCAGTTGGGGTTAATGTAAAACCATTTTTGTTATAGGATGATATTAAAAAGAGCTGGAATCATCGAAAGATTGTTTTGGCTCTTTTTTGTTTCATAATATCGCAGTCATGCTAGAGTTGTTTTTTTCGTGAGAAGAATATTTACAGGGAGTGATTGAAATGTTGGATAAAATACTTTGTATTATACAGGTGGCATTAATACTTTTTGTGACGATTTCCAAAGTGAAAATGAGAAAATATATCAAATTGCACGAAAACGAGTTGGTTGAAGATAACGAAAAACAATTGATGCATAGAGTGAATAGCATAACAATTACAATTATACTTATATTGGTATTAGGTCTAATTCGTACATTTATTAAATAACAAAAGAAGGGAGAGGAGGCAACATGTTATTTTTATGTTATCCAAAATGTACCACTTGCCAAAAAGCAAAGAAATGGCTTGTGGAGCAAAAGATTGATTTTACGGAGCGTCATATTGCGGAGGAGCATCCGTCCTATGAGGAATTAAAAGAATGGTATGAAAAGAGCGGACTTCCGCTGAAAAAGTTTTTTAATACCAGTGGAATGTTGTATAAAGAAATGAAATTGAAAGACAAACTTCCTACTATGAGTGAAGAAGAACAGTTAGAATTACTAGCCACCAATGGTATGTTAGTAAAAAGACCTTTGGTTGTAAATGGAGATACGGTGCTTGTGGGATTTAAGGAAGCACAGTGGGCTGAAGATTTGAAGGGATAGAACTGTCTTGACTGGTACATTTTAGGTTAAAAAAATGCGAAAACAGGAAAAAATAAAAAAGGTAGGGGACTTAATGCAGATGTGTTTCTTGGGAAATGGAAAAATGGAAATATTACTTATTAATTTATGAATGTATTATAGCAAAGAAGACCGTATCTCTTGGTATAAATGGGAATATGCGGTCTTTTGGTATGCCTATCGACACCGGTAATCGAAACTGATATACTAGTACATATAAGATGGATATAACTCTAGATAAATAGCATCTGAAATTGAGATGATTGCAGATAGCTTGTTGCGGATATTGACGACAATGATGCAATAGACAAGAACGGTTAGGAGCGATAATATGGGGATTTTTTTAAATCGTGGAAATGAAGAGT
>LXOW01311762.1_pt1 | contig 61821 bp, 55 predicted proteins | sample 1368591 | NCBI WGS metagenome assembly LXOW01 (sample SAMN04884650, study PRJNA319009) | bovine gut metagenome | isolation source: Cow rumen | host: Bos taurus | place: Italy: Legnaro (PD) | collected 2014-07-09
TGTGGAACCGGTGGATCTGTGCGGTGTCACCGTCAGCAACGCCACGCTGAATAACTGGGACGATATCTGCCGCAAGAAGGTGGGCGTGGGCTCCCGGGTATTCATCCGCCGCAGCAACGACGTTATCCCGGAGATCCTGGGCGCGGTGCCCGGCGATACGCCCAAGGCCCCTGTGGAAAAACCGGAGGTCTGTCCCTTCTGCGGGGCTCATGTGGAGCATCGGGGGGTGCATCTCTACTGCACTAATCCCCTCTCCTGCCGTCCTCAGATCATCTCACGCCTCGCTCACTTTGCGAGCCGGGACGCCATGGACATCGACACCTTCGCAGACAAGACCGCCGAGCAACTGTTCAACGAACTGAACGTAGCCACCATCCCGGAGCTGTACACTCTGCGACTCGATAGGCTTCTTGATCTGGACCGGTTCGGGGAGAAGAAGGCCCAGAACCTGCTGAATGCTTTGGAGACCAGCAAGCATCGGCCCCTTAGCGCCTTTCTGAACGCCCTGGGTATCCCCAACGTGGGGGTGAAAACGGCTCGGGATCTGAGCTTGACCTTCGGCTCTCTCGACAAGCTTCGGAACGCCACCTTCGACGAGCTCATCGCCATCGAGGATGTGGGCGACGTGGTGGCTGAGAGCGTCCTGTCTTTCTTCCACGACCCCCGTATCAGCCAGCAGATCGACGACCTTTTGGCCTATGGGGTCTCCCCCACGGCAGACCGGGCGGCCACGGCCTCCCCCATCAGCGGCAAGACCATCGTGGTCACGGGAACGCTGCCCACCCTGAGCCGGAAGGAAGCGGAAGATCTCATTATGAGCCACGGCGGCAAGGCGGCAGGCAGCGTCAGCAAGAAGACCGACTACGTCCTGGCGGGCGAGGCGGCGGGCAGCAAACTCGCCAAGGCCCAGCAACTGGGCATCCCCGTCATCGATGAGCAGACACTTTTGGATTGGTTGAAATGAGAGTCGGAAAACTGGACAACAGCGAGTTGGAATCGCTGATCCTGTCGAAATTCAGGAAGATACGCCCCGAGTCCCTGACCGTGCCCCGGGTGGGCGAGGATTGCGCCGCCCTGGACTTCGACGGGGACCTGATCGTCATGAGCATGGACCCCATCACCTCTTCCGGGGATAAGAGCCTGGGGCTGTTGAGCGTGCACGTGAACTGCAACGACGCCATCTGCATGGGTGCGGAGCCCGTTGGCCTGCTGATCACACTGCTGTTGCCCACAGACTATCCCACGGAGAATATCGGCCGTATCGCGGACGATCTCAGCGCCGCTGCCCAGGCAGCCCACGTGGACATCCTGGGAGGCCATACCGAGTTTACCGACGCCGTGACCAAGCCCATCACCTGTACCACCGTGGTGGCCCGGATACCCAAGGATAGGAAACTGGCAGGACTGCAGATCGGCGATAGCCTCATCATGACCAAGACTGCCGCTCTGGAGGGCACGGCCATTTTGGCCACGGAACACGCGGAGCGGCTGTCTTCCCTGCCCCCCGAATTACTGCAGGAAGCGGAGACCTATTTCTCCCTGCTGTCCGTAGTCCCAGAGGGCAGAATCGCTCTTGCGCAAGGCGCTCACGCCATGCACGACGTGACGGAAGGCGGGATCCTGGGCGCAGCCTGGGAGGTCTGCTACGCCGCCGGTCTGGGGCTGGTCCTGGGCGTAGATGCCATCCCCGTGACCGACGCCACCAAAAGGATCGCCGCTGTAGCCGGCATCGATCCCCTGCGTCTGCTGGGCAGCGGGAGCCTGCTGATCGGATGTGCAGACGGACCGGCCATGGTCCATTCCCTTCATGAAGCAGGCATCCCCGCCGCGGTCATCGGCTCCGTCACGAAGTCAGGCTTCGTGACCCGCCAGGGAACGACCATCGATCCGCCCAAGGAGGACGCCCTCTACGACGCTTTTGCCCGATAAGTTGGGGGTTGCGCAAAGAGAAGGGCCTGTGCTATAATACGATGATTTTGGAGGTGGTCTATGTACAGCATGACCGGATACGGACGGGGCGCGGCGTCTTTGGAGGGCCGGGAGCTCACCATCGAATTGAAGAGCGTCAACAACCGGTTCCTGGACATCGGCATGAAGCTGCCTCGACAGCTCTCCTTCCTGGAGGATGGGCTGCGCAAGCTCCTGAACGACTCTCTGAGCCGGGGACACGTGGACGTATTCGTCAACTATAGGAACCTTCGGAGCGATTCGAAGACCGTCCGCGTGGACGAGGCGCTGCTGAAGGCCTACCTGACCTCCGCGCGGGAGAGTGCCAAGGCTCTTGACCTCACGGACGACCTGACCCTATCCCGTGCCCTCACCTTGCCTGACGTGACCACCATCCTCCCCGCTGACGAGGACCAGCAGGCCCTTATGGACCTGAGCACCCAGGTGATGGCCGAAGCCATCGAGAACCTGAAGACCATGCGGCACAAGGAGGGCGAACGGCTGAAGCTGGACCTGTCCGCCCGCATGGACACCATGACCGGTTACGCCGCCGTCATAGAAAAGCGGGCCCCCGCCGTAGTGGAGGAATATCGGGCGAAGCTCACCGCCCGCATAGAGGAGCTTTTGGGCGAGACGGAGGTGGATCGGGCACGTCTCGCTACCGAGGTGGCCATCTTCGCGGATCGGGCCGCCATCGACGAGGAGATCGTCCGGCTCAACACCCACCTGGTCCACTTCCGGGAGCTGCTGGAAGCGGAGGAACCCGTGGGCCGGAAGATGGACTTCCTGGTCCAGGAGATGAACCGGGAGTGCAACACCATCGGTTCCAAGGCCAACGACGCTGAGCTCACCAGCATCGTGCTCCTCTGCAAGGCGGAGATCGAAAAGCTGCGGGAGCAGATACAGAATATCGAATGAGAGAGGTTGACCCATGGTAGAACAGCGAAACGGATTGCTTTTGGTGGTATCCGGCCCGTCGGGCGTGGGAAAAGGAACGCTGGTCAAGGCGCTTATGGAGCGTAATAGTAGGATCAAGATGTCCGTGTCCGCCACCACCCGAGCGCCCCGTCCCGGCGAGATCGAAGGGGTCCACTACTTCTTCAAGTCGGAGGAAGAGTTCAAGGCCATGGTGGACCGGGGCGAGTTCCTGGAATACATCCACGTGTTCGGCACCAAGTACTACGGCACCCCCCGCTCCTTCGTGGAGCAGCAGCTCCATGACGGCTACGACGTCATATTGGAGATCGACGTCCAGGGCGCCATGAAGGTGAAGCAGGCTTTCCCCGACGCGGTGCTCATGTTCATCACCGCCCCCAGCATGGGCGAGATCAAATCCCGCCTCATCGGCCGGGGCACCGAGACCATGGAGCAGGTGGAAAAGCGCTTCGCCACCGCCTTTGAGGAGGTCAAGATGATCCCCCACTACGATTACGTGATCGTCAACGATGTGGTGGACGTGGCCGTGCACCACATGGAATCCATTTTAGAAGCGGAGCGGTGCCGCGTCAGCCGCAGCACCTTTCTTTCGGAAGCTATCGAGGAAATTGGGAGGTAAACAACTATGATGAATCGTCCGCCTGTCAGCGAACTGGCTGAGAAAGCCGGTTCCCGTTATCTGTTGGTGACCGCCGTCGCCAACCGGGCCCGTCAACTGCAGGATGACCCCGACGCCCTGGGGAACAACAAGCCCCTGTCCATGGCGGTGGAAGAGATGTACGAGGATAAGCTCGTCGTCATTCCCTCCAAGGAGGCATAAGGACATCTCCCGTTGACTTGGCCCGCTTCGCACTCTGTTACGAAGCGGGCATTTCTGACTCTGTCGAAAGCCATCACGACGTGAAAGGAGGGGCCGAATGTTTGCCAAGGTCATCGTGGATATCGCCAACGCGGCGGTGGATCGGGCATTCACCTATCGCATTCCGGAGGGACTGGACGTTCGCCCCGGCCATCACGTTCTGCTGCCCTTCGGTCAGGGGGACCACGTGAAGGAGGGCTTCGTCCTGTCCATATCGGAGGAAAGCGGTCTCGACGACGACGTGACCGTGAAGGACGTGCTGTCCTGTGTGGAGCCCTATACGGTGCTGCTGCCCGAACAGATCGCCCTCGCCCAATGGATGCAGGAGGTCTACCACTGCCTGCTGGTGGACGCCCTGCGGCTCATGATCCCCGCCCAGCTGCGCGGGAGCCGCATCCACGAGAAGCGGGAGCGGATCGTGTATCTCGCCGATCCCAGCGCTGGACTTGCGTCCAAGTCCCACATCCAAAACGATGTGGTGGACCTTCTCAAAAAGACCGGCCAGCCCATGTCCGTCAGGGATATCAAAGCTTTCCTGCCCGGCGCTGCCCCGGCTATCGCCGCCCTGCTCAAAAAGCGGGTCCTGAGTGAAAGCAGCTTCACGGTGTTCCGCCGCCCGGAGTACAGCGCCCATACCGACAAGGTGCCCGAGCTCACCGGGGAGCAGGCTGCCGCCCTGCAGCAGGTGGAGGCTCTCTCCCCCGGCGAGACGGCTTTGCTCTACGGCGTCACCGGCAGCGGCAAGACGGAGGTGTATCTCCGCTGCATCGAGGCATGCTTGCAGAAGGGCAAGGGCGCCATCGTGCTGGTGCCGGAGATCGCCCTGACCCCCCAGACCGTGGGCCGGTTCGCCGCCCGGTTCGGGGATAGGATTGCGGTGCTCCACAGCCGCCTCTCCGCCGGGGAGCGGTTCGACGAGTGGCGACGGATCCGCCTCGGTAAAGCCCCCATCGTCATCGGCGCCCGCAGCGCCGTGTTCGCGCCGGTGGAGGACCTTGGCCTCATCATCATCGACGAGGAGCATGAAAACAGCTACCAGAGCGAGATCACGCCCCGGTATCACGCCCTGGACATCGCCCGGCGACGGGTGAAGATGAACGGCGGGAAGCTCCTGCTGGGCAGCGCCACGCCGTCCCTGCTGAGCTACTATCGCGCTCTCAGCGGCAGCTATCGGCTCATTGAGCTCAGGCACCGGGTGGGCGGCAGGCCCCTCCCCATGGTGTCCATCGCGGACATGCGGACCGAGTTTTTGAACGGCAACAACGGCATCTTCTCCTCCCTGCTGATATCGAAGCTGGGGGAATGTCTGAAGCAAGGGCATCAGGCCATGCTGTTTCTGAACCGGCGTGGGTATTCCACTTTCGTCTCCTGCCGGGCCTGCGGACATGTGCTGACCTGCGATAACTGCGATATCTCCATGACCTACCACAAGGCCCAAAACGCCGTTCGCTGTCACTACTGCGGCGCCCGCAAGCCCCTGCCTTCGGTGTGTCCCAACTGCGGCAAACCCTTTATCAAGTACTTCGGCGTGGGCACGGAGCAGGTGGAGGAGCAGATACAGCGATTCTTCCCCGGCACGACCACCCTACGCATGGACGCGGACACGGTGGCACGCCGGGACGCCTATGACCAGATCCTCTCCGCCTTCGGTCGGGGCGAAGCGCAGATCCTGATCGGCACCCAGATGATCGCCAAGGGCCACGATTTCCCCAATGTGACGCTGGTGGGGGTGGTGGCGGCGGACACGACCCTGAGCTTTCCCGATTACCGTAGCGGCGAGCGGACCTTCCAGTTGTTGACCCAGGTCTCCGGCCGAGCGGGGCGGGACAAGGACCCCGGCCAGGTGGTCATGCAGACCTACGTGCCGGATCATCCCGTACTGAAATTCGCCCGGGTCCAGGACTATCCGGGCTTCTATCAATACGAGATCGCCCAGCGGAAGAAGTGCCTCTACCCTCCTTTCTCCCTGTTCATTCGGCTGCTGCTTTCAGGGGAGGATGAGGACGCCCTGATCGAGCGGGGCAAAGAATACGCCAAAGCGCTGGAAGCTGACCTGAGGGAGGCCCTTGGCGCAGAGGGTCAGCGAGATCTGCTGCTCCTGCTGGCCGCTCCCGCCCCCATCGCCCGCATCGCCGGGCAGAGCCGGTACCAGATCCTGGTGAAGCTTCTTCGGACAAAGCGGCTGCCCCAGGCCCTCCACGCCGTGTACGATTTTGAGACCTCCCACCGGGAGGACGGGTTTTTGAAGATTGAGATCAACCCGCAGGATATGTTTTGAGGTTTCCATATGACGGATAAGAAGCGAAAAAGATCCCCCTGGCGCCTGTTTTTCCGAGTCCTGCGTCCTTACTTGGGGCATATGATATGGGCTGCCCTGTTCGTGCTGCTGGCAGCCATCTGCGTGTATCTCGCGCCCTTCGTGACCAGCTTCACCCTGGACTACGTGATCCGGGGCGTGGATCCCCACATCCCCCAGGCTATCTTCGATCTGGTGAAGGGTCTTGGTGGCCGGGAATACTTTGGTGAACACCTTATCATCTGCGGCGCGGTGTACCTGGGGTTCACCGTGCTGAACGGTCTGTTCACCTACCTGCGCCGCCGGTCCACGGCCTACGCCGCCGAGGGCATGGCCAAGACGCTGCGGGACGGCCTCTATGAGCATATCAACGCCGTGCCCTACGACTATCACAAGCACGTGACCACCGGTGATCTGGTCCAGCGGTGCACTTCCGACGTGGAGACCGTGCGCAAGTTCCTCAGCGTCCAGATGATGGATATTCTGCGGACAGCGGTCATGTTCGTCACGGCGCTGGTCATCCTGCTGCGCATCCACGTGCCCATGGCCCTCATCTCCATGGTGACGCTGCCCCTGCTGGCCGCGTCCTCCTTCGTCTACTTTCGCTACGTGCAGAAGTTTTTCAAGGACGCCGACGAGGCGGAGGGCGCCCTGTCCGCCGCCCTGCAGGAGAACCTGACCGGGGTGCGCATCGTCCGCGCCTTCGGCCAGGAGCGTGCGGAGTATGATAAGCTGACCAAACTCAACGCCAAAACAAGGGATACCAACATACGGCTGAATCGTCTGCTGGGCTACTATTGGGGCCTGTCCGACGCGGCGGGGTATACTCAGATCGGCATCTCCCTGGCGGCAGGTATCTATTTCTGCGCCAAAGGCACCATGACGCTGGGCCTGGTCACCCTCTTCTCCACCTATACCGCCATGCTCACCTGGCCTGCGCGGCAGCTGGGCCGGATCCTGGCGGATATGGGCAAGGCCTCCGTCTCCCTGAAGCGGCTCACCGAGATCATGGACGCGGAGCCGGAGAAGGAGCCGGGCAAAGCCCTCGCCGTAGACATGACCGGCGACATCCGCTTCGACCACGTGTGCTTTGGCTACGACGCCCCGGACGACGTGTTGAAGGACATCTCCTTCACCGTGAAGCCTGGGGAGACCGTGGCCATCCTGGGCGCCACGGGCTCGGGCAAGAGCAGCCTTGTCCAGCTCCTGCAGCGGCTCTACACCTGCACCCGAGGCAGCATCACCATCGGCGGCGTGAACATCAACGATATCGACCACGCCTGCCTTCGCCGGAACATCGGAATCGTGCTCCAGGAGCCCTTCCTCTACTCCCGCTCCATCCGGGATAACATCCGCATCGTGAACCCAACCGCTTCAGATAAAGAGGTGGAAGAAGCGGCCCGCATCGCCGCCATCCATGACGTGATCATGGGCTTTGAGAAGGGCTACGACACCCTGGTGGGCGAGCGGGGCGTGACCCTCTCCGGCGGCCAGCTCCAGCGGGTGGCCATCGCCCGGACCCTGATGCAGAAAGCGCCCATCCTGATCTTCGACGACTCCATGAGCGCTGTGGACACGGAGACCGACGCCAAGATCCGGGACGCCCTCTACGGCATGAAGCGGGACGGCATCCTCTTCATCATCTCCCACCGCATCACCACCCTCTGCGAAGCGGACAAGATCCTGGTCCTGGAGAGCGGCAGGCTGGTGGACGTGGGCACCCACGAGGAACTGATACAGAAACCCGGGCTCTATCGGCGCATCGCCGAGATCCAGGATGCCCTGCCGAAAGGAGGTGACGCGGCGTGAGTTACCAGGAAGAACAGGATTTCACCAACGAACGGGTGGACCCGAAGCTGTGGAAGCGGCTCTACGCCTACGCCTGGCGGAACAAGAAGACCTTCCTTATGACCATCGCATGCCTGCTCTTCGTGGCGCTGGTGGACTCGCTCTACCCGCTGCTGGCCAACTATGCCGTGGACAGCTTCATCATCCCCGGCAAGAGCGCCGGCGCCTGGCTGTTCCTGATCGTGTATGTTGCCCTTGCCTTCAGCCAGGGATTCGGTACACTGGGGTTCATCACCCGCTGCGGAAAGATGGAGATGACCATCGCTTACGACATCCGGCAGGACGGGTTTTTGCAGCTACAGAACCAGTCCTTCTCCTACTACGACAAGACCGCCGTGGGCTACCTCATGGCCCGGATGATCAGCGACGTGAGCCGCCTTTCCGAGATGGTGGCATGGAGCCTGGTGGACCTCCTCTGGTCCTCCTGCTATGCCCTCCTCTGCCTTATCATCATGCTTATCAAGAACTGGAAGCTCGCTTTGCTGGTGCTGCTGGTGGTGCCGCCGCTGGCGATAGCCGCCCTGTTCCTTGAGAAGGCCATATTGAAGTATCAGCGGGAAGCCAGAAAGCACAACAGCCGCATCACCGGTGCCTTCAACGAGGGCATCATGGGGGCTATGACCACCAAGACGCTGGTCTACGAGGCGGAGAACGCCCGGGAGTTTCGGGAGATCACGGGGAGCATGCGCAAAGCCTCCATCAAGGCGGCCCTGACCAACGCGGTGTTCTTCCCCCTGGTCATCTCCCTGGGGGCCATCGGCACCAGCCTGGCTCTCTACCTGGGCGGCCAGGGGGTCCTGGACCCCGAGCACGCCTTCATCGGCCAGATCTCCGCCGGCACTCTGGTAGCCTTCATCACCTACGCGGCCAGCCTCTTCGACCCCATCCAGCAGTTCGCCTCCATCTTCGCGGACTTCCAGAGCGCCCAGGCCTCGGCGGAACGGGTCATAGGCCTCGTCGACTCCCCCATCGAAGTCACGGATTCACCGGAGGTGGTCGAGCGATACGGCGACGTCATCGAACCAAAACGGGAGAACTGGGAACCCATCACCGGCAGCATCCGCTTTGAGCACGTAGACTTCTACTACAATCCGGAGGAGCCTGTGCTGAAGGACTTCAACCTGGACATCCAGGCGGGCCAGACCATCGCCCTGGTGGGTGAGACCGGCGCCGGCAAGAGCACCATCGTCAACCTGGTCTGCCGGTTCTACGAGCCACGGGCGGGCACCATCTACATCGACGGCGAGGACTATCGGACCCGGTCCCAGCTGTGGCTCCAGAGCAGCCTTGGGTACGTGCTCCAATCCCCCCACCTGTTCTCCGGCACCATCGCGGACAATATCCGCTACGGCCGTCCAGACGCCTCCCTGGAGGAGGTCCGGCGGGCCGCTCAGCTGGTCCACGCAGAGCCCTTCATTTTAGAGCAGGCAAAGGGGTACGACACGGAGGTGGGCGAAGGGGGCATTCGCCTCTCCACGGGCCAGAAGCAGCTCATCTGCTTTGCCCGGGTGATCCTGGCCGATCCCCGCATCTTCGTGCTGGACGAAGCCACCAGCTCCATCGACACGGAGACGGAGCAGCTCATACAGGAGGCCATCACCACGGTCCTCCGGGGCCGTACCAGCCTGGTGGTGGCCCACCGGCTGTCCACCATCCGCAACGCCGACCGCATCCTGGTCATCCGCAAGGGACAGATCACGGAGAGCGGCACCCACGAGGATCTGCTCCGGCTGGGCGGCTACTATCACGACCTCTACGAACATCAGTTCCGGGAGGAACGGTTCCACATCGCCATGCAGGAAGCGGGCATGGAGTAAGCGAGTCACGCAGTAATGCTCTCCCATGTTGCCGGGGGAGCATTATTTGTCCCTGTTTTCTTTACAAAAGCCATGGGGCAAGGTATAATAGCATGATGTATATAGGAGGAGTATGCCATGGCGATCCGTACCATCCGCAAGGAGAAAGACCCTGTTCTCTATAAGAAGTGCCGGGAAGTCACCAGCTTCGACGAGCGGCTCTCTCAGCTCATCGACGACATGTACGATACCATGTACGACGCCGACGGTGTAGGCCTGGCCGCACCCCAAGTGGGGGTGCTACGCCGGGTGGTGGTCATCGACGTGGGCGGTCCCGAGGGGGAGAACGCCCCTGTAGAGATGGTGAACCCCCGCATCCTGGAGTCCTCCGGCCTTCAGGGCGGTATGGAGGGCTGTCTCTCCTTCCCCGGCCAGGGGGGCTACGTGGAACGGCCCAACTACGTGAAGGTGGAGGCCCGCGACCGGAACGGTGATCTCTATGAATACGAAGGGGAAGGCCTCTTCGCCCGGGCGGTCTTCCACGAGTGCGATCATCTGGACGGCAAGGTATACCTGCCTCTGGTGAAGGAGCCCCCCGCCGACTACAAGCCAGAGGAGTAGCCCATGCGCATCGCTTTTTTCGGCACCCCAGAATTCGCCGTGCCCACCCTGCGGGCCCTTGCCAAGACCGACCATACCCTGGCGGTGTTCACCCAGCCCGATCGGCCTGTGGGGCGAAAGGCCATCCTTACCCCGCCGCCTGTGAAGGCCGCCGCGTTGGAATTGGGGCTTCCGGTGTATCAGTTTGAAAAGATCCGGCGGCCTGAGGGCTGCGATGCCATTCGCGCCTTCGGCCCGGACCTCTTCGCCGTGGTGGCCTTCGGGCAGCTGTTCAGCGAGGAGAATCTGGCCATCCCGCCGCTTGGAGCCATCAACGTCCACGGCTCCCTCCTTCCCCTCTACCGGGGAGCGTCCCCCATGCAGCAGAGCGTCATAGACGGCCAGCCCGTGGTGGGCGTTTCCACCATGAAGCTGGTGAAACGCATGGACGCCGGGGACGTGCTGATGACGGCTGAAACGCCCCTGGGCGAGAACGAGACCTACGGGGAACTGTCCCTTCGCCTGGCCGAGATGGGAGCGGACCTGTTCATGAAGACCCTGGACGCTTTGGAACAGGGGATCCTCTCCCCTACGCCCCAGGACGAGGAGCGGGCCACCTATTGCCGGATGCTCACCCGGGACAGCGGGAGGATCGATCTTTCCGCCCCACGGCTGGTCGTCCATAACCTGGTTCGAGGCACCAACCCCTGGCCCGGGGCCTACGCCCTGATGGGGGAGGAGAAGCTGAAGCTGTGGCGCACGGTACTGTCCAGCGCTGAACCGCCGGAAGGGCTGCCTGTGGGCGGTCTGTTCGGGGACGCTAAGCGGGGGCTGTTCCTCCGCTGTTTGGACGGTGCATTGGAGATAACCGAATTGCAGGCCCCCGGCGGCAAGAAGCTGGACGGGAAGGCCTTCCTGCGGGGGAGGAACATCTCCGGGAGCGTGCTTTCATGAACAGCCCCCGCAGGGACGCCCTGCAGGCTTTCATGGACGTGGTGGAGGACGGCGCCTACGCTAACCTCAGGCTGAAGGATGTCCGAAGGGACCCCGGGGAGCAGGCGTACGTGACCTCCCTGGTGTACACCGCCCTGGAGCATCTCAAGTGGTCGGACTATATGCTGAGCCTCTACGTGAAGCCACAGAAGAAGGTGGTCAGGAATATCCTGCGCCTCGGCGTAGCGGAGCTGTTCTTCATGGACACGCCGGACCACGCCGCCGTCAACGGAGCCGTAGCGCTGACGAAGGAGTGCGGCAAGGGAGCCCTTTCCGGCCTGGTGAACGGGGTGCTGCGCCGCATGCAGCGGGATCGGGACTGCCTCCCGCCCCTGCCTGACGATCCGGTTTTACGGCTGTCCATCCAGTTCAACTGCCCCCGGTGGGTCGTTCAGGAATGGCTGGACCAGTTCGGAGAGGAGGAGACCGCCCGGCTGCTGAGCTTTGCGCCGCCAGCACTGGAGATACGAGCCCAGTACCCCTATACCGGCGAGGAGCTGGCCGCGGTGCTGCCGGTCCCCTATACCCGGGGCCAGGTGGATGAGAACTGTTTCAAGCTCAGTGATAGCGTCCCTCTCTCTTCCCTATCACTGTTTCGAGAGGGGAAGATCGCCGTCCAGGGCGAGGGGGCCATGGCAATCTGCCGGTTCCTGGGCGATATGAAGGGTAAGCGGGTGCTGGACGCCTGCGCCGCCCCCGGCGGGAAGTCCGCCTACCTGTGGTCGCTGACAGAGGGGGATATCGACCTCACCTGCTGGGAGCTCCATCCCCATCGGGTGGAGGTGATGGAGCGGACCTTCGCCCGGCTCCACGTGGAGGCAAAGTGCGAAGCCCGGGACGCATCCCAGGTCCCGGAAGACGCCGCCCCCGCCTTCGATGCGGTGCTCCTCGATGTGCCCTGCTCCGGGCTGGGCCTGTTGTGGGAGAAGCCGGACGTAGCGGTGCATCGGGCGGAGAACGACGTGTATGCCCTGGTGAGGACCCAGGCGGCCATTTTGGAGAACTGTGAGCGGCTCGTGGTACCCGGCGGGATCCTGTGCTACAGCACCTGCACCATTTCCCGACCGGAGAACGAGGCGCAGGTCGAGACCTTTTTACAGGGCCACCCGGAATATGTTTTGGAAGGCCAGCGGCAGCTCCTGCCCCACCGGGACGGCACCGGCGGCTTCTATATGGCAAGGATGAAGAGATGTATTTGACGGACCTCGACAAAACCGGCGTCGCAGCCCTCATGGAGGAATGGAAACAGCCCCGCTTCCGCACCGATCAGGTGATGGCGTGGCTCAATAAGGGCGCCCGGCCGGAGGAGATGACCAACCTTCCCAAAGCCCTGCGGGAAAAGCTCTCCGCTCTCCCCTACGGCGGCAGCGTCATCGAGCGCAAGCTGGTCTCCCCCAAGGACGGCACGGTCAAATACCTGTTTCTTTTGGAAGATGGAAACCTGGTGGAGGGGGTGCTGATGCACTACAACTACGGCAACACCGCCTGCATCTCCACCCAGGTGGGCTGCCGCATGGGCTGCAGGTTCTGCGCCTCCACGTTGGAGGGCTGCGTCCGGGACCTGCGCCCCGGTGAGATGCTGAGCTTCATCAAGCTCATGGAGCAGGACGAGCCGCCCCGGGAGGGCTGGAGCCGGTCCGTGACCAACATCGTGCTCATGGGCAGCGGGGAGCCTCTCGACAACTACGACAATGTGGTGGCCTTCCTTCGCCGGGTGACCAGCCCGGAGGAGCTGAACATCAGCCCCCGGAACATCTCGCTCTCCACCTGCGGCCTGGTGCCGAAGATCTATCAGTTTATGGACGAGGCGCCTCACGTGACGTTGTCCATCTCCCTCCACGCCCACTCCGACGAGGTGCGACGGACCATGATGCCCGTTGCCAACGTATACCCCATCGGGGACCTCATCGAAGCGGCACGGACCTACGCGGAGAAGACGGGCAGGCGGGTGGTGTTCGAGTATGCTTTGGTGGAGGACGTCAACGATTCCCGACAGGACGCCGCAGCCCTGGCGAAGCTTCTCCGGGGGATGCTCTGCCATGTGAACCTGATCCCCCTGAACAGTGTGAAGGAGAGGTCCCTGACGGGCGTGAGCCGGGCCCACGCGGAGGAGTTCGCCGGGTGGCTGGAAAAGGAGCATATCTCCGCCACCGTGCGGCGAGAGATGGGCGCCGATATAGAGGGCGCCTGCGGACAGTTGAGAAGGAGGGTGATCCATGATATACAGTAGCCTTTCCAAAAAGGGCCGCCGTCCCAACAACGAGGACGTGGTGCTGACCCGCTTCGATCCCCGCTATCCCCTCATCGCCGCCGTATCCGACGGCATGGGCGGTCACGCGGCAGGCGAAGTGGCCAGCCGCATCTCCATAGAAGCTCTGGACACGTGGACCAGGGAGCTCACTGACGCGCCCCAGAACGTGCTGGTGGACGCTTTCTTCAACGCCAATGCCCAGGTCATCTCCGCCGCCGAAGCGGATCGCAAGCTTCGAGGCATGGGCGCTACGTTGGTGGCCGCCATCTTTTATCACGATCACTTCATCACCGCCAACATCGGCGATTCCAGGCTGTATCTGGTTTCCTCGGGTGAGATCCGCCAGGTCACCTTCGACCACTCCTATGTGCAGGAGCTGGTGCGCCGGGGCTTTCTCACGGCGGAGGAGGCCTGGAACCACCCCCGAAAGAACGTGATCACCCGCTGCGTCGGTACCGAATCCTCCTTCGAGCCGGACGTGTTCTACACCCGCTGGGAACCCAAAGATCTGGTGCTCATCTGCTCGGACGGTCTATGCGATGTTCTCCATGACGAAGAGATCCTCGCCGTCGTCCAGCGGGAAAATGATTTGGACGCCCTCTGCAAGGCCTTGTTCGACGCTGCCTATGAAAAGGGCAGCGACGACAACATCTCCCTGGTCCTTGTGCGCAACGAAGGGGGTGTGGAGCTGTGATCCCGGATATCATTGACGGCAAGTACCGCGTCATCCGCGAGGTGGGCAGCGGCGGCATGGCCCACGTGTACCGGGCCATCAACATGTCCTCCCGGAAAGTGGTGGCCGTAAAGATGCTGAAGGAAGAGTACCTGGACGACCAGGAATTCCTGCGCCGCTTCGAACGGGAAGCTAAAGCCAGCCTGGCCCTGTCCCACGAGAACATCGTCCGTGCCTACGGCGTGGGAGACGACAATGGCGTACCCTACATCGTCCTTGAATACGTGGAGGGCAAGACCCTGAAGGATCTCATTCGCGAGAGTCCCGGCGGCCACCTATCCGTGCAGCAGGCCATCGGCATCTGCAGCCAGATCCTGGATGCCCTCTCCTACGCCCACGCCCACGGGATCATCCACCGAGACGTGAAGCCCCAGAACGTGATCGTCACCAACCGAGGCCGGGCGAAGCTGGCCGACTTCGGCATCGCACGGGAGGTCACCGCCAGCACCGTCACCTTCACCGGCAAGAACGTGGTGGGGTCCGTCCACTACATTTCCCCCGAACAGGCCAAGGGCCAGCCAGCCACCGAGGAGAGCGACATCTATTCCGCCGGCATCTCCCTCTACGAGATGCTCACCGGCACGGTCCCCTTCATCGGTGACACCACGGTGGCCACGGCCCTCATGCACCTCTCTGAGAAGCCCGTGCCGCCCCGGGAACTGAACCCAGCCGTGCCCCCGGCCCTCAACGACATCGTCCTTCGCGCCATCGAGAAGGAACCTGCCATGCGCTATTCCAGCGCCAAGCTCATGCGCTCTCACCTCATCCGATCCCTGTCCCACCCCAACGGCACCTTTGCCCGGGATCGGGAATCCAAGGAGGCCAAGACCCCCGGACGGCGCATGTCCCTGTCAGTGTACGCCTGGATCTCCATCTCCGTGTTTACGCCGATCCTGGTGATCTTCCTGGCCTACCTGGGCTTCGTGAACCATTGGTGCTCGGGGAAAACGGAGGCAGAGAGCGCCGCCGCTGTTCCCGAGATGACCCAAAAAGCCGCCGTGGCCAACGTTACCGTGACCGCCGTGCCGGCTGCCTCTGATAACAAGCTCATGCCCTCGCTCACGGGACGTCGGCTGGACGACGGGCTGAAGACCCTTCACGATATGGGGTTCACGGACATCTTCGTATCCATCGAATACGCGGAGAACGATCCACGTGCCGGCACCATCGTGCTGCAAAGCCAGCCCGCCAGCACAGCCCCGAACCAGACTGAACCTGTCTACCTGACCCTGCTGCTGGAGAAACGAGGCAAGTATAAGGCGGACATCGCCTTCATGCTGGACATCCCGGAGAACGATTCCCGAGTCCAGATCGTGTACCGGACCAGCAACACAGACAACATCGACTACTCCGTGGTCCTCTACGATACCGTCCGCACCAAGGAGACCATGGTGTCCATCAGCGCCACGGTCTACAGCAACGACCCCGCTACCCGAACGCTGTATCTGTTGGTGAACGGTGAGGAAGTGCGGACCCAGGACGTGAAATTCTCGGAGTAAAAGGCGATGGAAGGGTCAATCATAAAGGGTGTGGGCGGGTTCTACTACGTTTCCACCGACCAAGGCATCGTCACTTCCAAGGCCAAAGGTTCCTTTCGCCGGGAGGGGATCATCCCCGTGGTGGGAGATCGGGTCACCCTGACCCTCCACCCGTCCGGATACGCCCAGATCGACGCGATCCAGCCCCGCCGAAACCTGCTGGTGCGGCCCGCCGTGGCGAACATCGATCGGCTGCTCATCGTCCTATCCGCCCATCTGCCGGAGCCGGACTGGCTCCTCGCCGACAAGCTTATCGTTCAGGCCACGCTGAACAAGATCGAGCCCGTGATGATCCTCAACAAGGCGGATGAGGCTGACCCTGCCATTCGGGAAGCCTTCGACCGGGACTATAAGCTGTTCTCACGGATCGTGGTCTCTGCCTTGTCCGGGGAGGGATTGCAGGGACTGAAGGACGCCATCGCAGGGAAGGTGTGCTGCTTCGCGGGCCAGTCCGCCGTGGGGAAGTCGTCGCTGATGAACGCTCTGCTTCCGGAGCTGGACCTGCCCGTTGGGGAGTTGACCCGCAAGACGGACCGAGGCAAGCACACCACCCGCCACGCCCAGCTGTGGCCCTGCTTCGGCGGCGCCCTGCTGGATACCCCCGGCTTCTCCCTGTATGAACCGGAAAGCTTCGACGAGGAGCTGCTCAAGGGCTGCTACCCGGAGTTTGCCCAGGCCGATCCCTGCCGTTTCCCGGGATGTATGCACATCAGCGAGCCGGGCTGCGGGGTCAAGGAGCTGCTGAAGACCGGGAAGCTGTCCCCGGCACGATATGAACGATACATGGAGATCGCCAAAGATTTTACCTTCAGGAGGAAACACCAATATGATTAAGATCGCCCCCTCCATCCTGTCCGCCGACTTTGCCGCCATGGGCCGGGACGTCCAGATGCTGGAGATTGTCGGCGCTGACTGGATCCACTTCGACGTGATGGACGGCCACTTCGTGCCCAATCTGACCTTTGGCCCCACCATGTGCAAAGCCCTGCGTCCCCTGACCAAACTCCCTCTCGACGTGCATCTCATGGTGGAGAAGCCCGGCGACTGGGTGAATCCCTTCCGGGACGCGGGGGCGGATATCGTAACCTTTCACGTGGAGGCGGAGACCCATATCCATCGGGTGCTCCAGTCCATCCACGCCGCCGGTATGAAGGCCGGCGTGGTGCTGAACCCCGCCACGCCTCTCTGTATGTGCGAGGAGGTTTTGGAGGATTGTGACATGGTCCTGCTGATGAGCGTGAACCCCGGCTTCGGCGGGCAGAAGTTCATTCCCCAGGTATTGAAGAAGATCGAAGTCCTCAACGCTATGAAAGCAGCCCGCGACCTGTCCTTTGAGATCGAGATGGACGGCGGCGTGAACGAGAAGACTGCGCCCCTCTGCCGGGCCGCCGGAGCCAACGTCCTGGTGGCGGGCAGCGCTGTGTTCACGGCCCCCGACCCCAGGGAGATGATCCTGCGGCTCCGTGGCTGAATTGAAGTCTCTTTTCAACCGAGCAAGGGGGTTTTTGGGGGCTCTGAGCGAACGGGGCCTGGTGACCTACGCAGCCTCCTGCGCCTTCTACTCCTTCCTGTCCCTGTTTCCACTGACTGCTTTGGCCGCCTCGCTGGTGCCCTGCGTGGGCATCGACCGGGCGGCTTTGCTATACCTTTTGGAGGGCATCGCCCCCGAGGGTGTGGCGTCGCTGTTGAAGGATATCCTGTCACACGTATATGCGAACGTCTTTCCCGTTCTGCCGGTGTCCATCCTGGTGCTCCTCTGGTCCTCGGCCCAGGCCTTCTCGGAGCTTCTGAAGGGCATGGCGGCCATGAACGGTGGACGGCAGGCGGGGTATCTCAAGCGACGGCTGCGGGCCGTCCTGCTGACTCTCGCCCTGCTTTTGACGCTGCTTCTGTCCCTGGCCGTGCTGGTCTTTGGGGCCCGATCCATGTTCCTGCTGGGGCTCGTCTATCCGAGGCTCTCAGGGCTGTTGGTATTCCTCCTGCGGCTCAGGCATCTGGTCATGGCCGTGTTCCTATGGCTGCTGTTCACCTTTCTGTATCGATCCATCCCCAGCCGCCGGTACTCCTTTCGGGAGGTGCGAGCGGGCGCTGCGTTCGCTGCGGCCATCTGGATGTTTTTCTCCGCTCTGTTCTCTCTGTATGCCGAACGGTTCCTGGACCTGACCCTCTACGGCAGCATGGCGGCCATGGCCCTGACCATGCTGTGGCTATTTTACTGCCAGTACATCGTCCTGGTGGGGGCGGGCTTATGCGCATGGCGGCATAACAAAATGGAAGCCGCCCCTGTACAAGCGACTTCCTGATATCTCTTATTCTTATTTTAGCGTGACCACCGTCACCCCGGCGTCCCCCTCCCCATAGGCGCCGATCCGGTAGGACTTGACCCGAGGATGATTCTTGAGGTATGCCTGGATGCCGGCTCTGAGGGCGCCAGTGCCCTTGCCGTGGATCACGTTGAACTCCTTTCGGCCGCTGCGTGCGCAGAGGTCGATGTACCGGTCCACCTCCACGATGCCGTCGTCCACAGTCTTGCCCCGCAGATCCAGATCCATCTTCACCTCCTGGATGTCCTGGAGGATGGGTCTTTCCGTAACGGGAGCCCGCTTCTTCTGAGCCTTGGGCAGAGGCCTCAGGTCCGAGAGAGGCACGTTCATCTTGATGACCCCGGCCTGGATCTGCACCATGCCCCGGGCGTCAGGGGCTTTCAGCACGGTGGCGGTGTTGTGGATGCTGATGACGTGGTAGCTCTCCCCCGCCTTCACGGTCTTGGGCGCTTCGCCGAGATCGTCCTCGGGCAGCACTGTGTCCACGAGATCGTTCTCCGAGGCCCGCATGCCGTCCCGGGCCTGTTGGATGGCTCGTTCAAGAGCCTTGGTGTCGATGTTCTTGACGTTCCTCAGCTCCGTGATGAGCCGCTCCATCTCCCGCCGGGTCTGGCGCACGATGTCCCGGGCGTCCTCCCGGGCCTTGCTTCGGAGGACGGTCCGCTCCTCGTCCAGCTTGCGCTTCTCCTTCTCGTAGTCGTTTCTGAGCTTCTCCGCCTCCCACAGGGCCAGCTGAGCGTCGTGACGGGCTTGCTCGGCGATCCGCCGCTGCTCCTCCGCCCCGCTGAGCACGTCCTCAAAGGCCACGTCCTCCTTCTTGAGGAACTGACGGGCCCGATCGATGACCTCCGAGGAGAGGCCCAGCCGCTGGCTGATCTCGAAGGCGTTGGACTTGCCGGGGATGCCGATATACAGCTTATAGGTGGGGCAGAGCCGATCCACGTCGAACTCCATGGAGGCGTTCTGCATCCCCTCCCGTGCAAGGGCGAAGGCTTTGATCTCGCTGTAGTGGGTGGTGGCCATAGTCCGGCAGCCCTGGGCCTGGAGCCGCTCCAGGATGGCCTGGGCCAGCGCCGCTCCCTCCAGGGGGTCCGTGCCCGCGCCCAGCTCGTCGAGGAGCACCAACGTATGATCGTCCGCCTGCTCGATGATGGACACCAGGTTGGTCATGTGGGCGCTGAAGGTGGATAGGCTTTGCTCGATGGACTGCTCGTCGCCGATGTCCGCGAAGACCTGGTCGAAGATGGACACCTCGCTGCCTTCCTCCGCCGGCAGGAACAGGCCGCACATAGCCATGAGGGTGAAGAGACCCACGGTCTTCAAAGTCACCGTCTTACCGCCGGTGTTGGGTCCGGTGATGATGAGCGTGTCGAAATCCTCGCCCAGCCACAGCGTCACCGGCACCACCTTTTCTGTATCGATCAGGGGATGTCGGGCGTTGACGAGGCGGATGCGGCCCTCCTCGTTCAGCTTGGGGCGGACGCCGCTATATTCCCGGGCCAGGATGGCCTTGGCGAAGATGCAGTCGAGGCGCCCCAGCAGCAGGAGGCTGTTATAGAGCTCGTCTGCGCATGGCTGCAGCAGGGCGGTGAGCCCCGCCAGGATGCGTTCGATCTCCTTCTTTTCGTCCAGCAAGAGCTTCTTATACTCGTTCCCCAGTTCCACCACCGCCGCGGGTTCGATGAACAGGGTCTGGCCCGTGCCGCTCTGGTCGTGGATGAGGCCGGGGATCTGCCGCCGGTGCTCCGCCTTCACGGGGATGGTGTAGCGGCCGTTGCGCAGAGTGATGATGGGCTCCTGCAGATACTTTTGGTCCCCGGCGCTGCGGATGATGCTGTTGAGCTTGTCCCGGACCTTCTCCGTGGTCAGCTTCATCTGCCGCCGGATGCGAGCGAGCTCCGGGGAGGCGTTGTCCGCCATCTCCTCCTCCGAGAGGATGCAGCGGGTGATCTCGCTTTCGATGGCAGGCTGAGCTGTCAGCCGGTTGGCCAGCAGGCAGAGGAGGCCGTCGCCCCCCTGCTCCTTGCCGCCCAGGATCGCTTCCCGTGTACGGCGAGAGACCCTCAAACACCGCTCCGCCGCCAGCAGCTCTCCCATGGACAGGGCCAGCACCGCGCTCATGCGTCGCAGCGAGCCCCGGATATCGGGGAAAGCGTCCAGAGGCGTGTGGCCCAGCCGCCAATAGATGGACTCCGCCTCCGTGGTCTCCTGCAGCATCCTCTCCGCCTCGGCGAGGGAAGCAGCGGGCGACTGAGCGTCTACCGTTTCCTTCCCCAGGTCGGAAACGGCATACGCCCGGAGCATGGCCTGGATCTTATCTAATTCAAGGGTGTGTATGGTCCTTTCCGTTATCATGGATCATCTGTCGGCGAAGGTGTTGATATCGCCAATGGTCACGTCGATGGTGAGGTAAGCTCCGTCCCGATATACGGTGATGGCGACCACGTCCCCCACCTGCCGGGAACGAATATAGTTGACCACGTCGTCGTTTTCGACTACGGTGACGGCGTCCACCCCGGTGATGATGTCGCCTGCCTTCAGACCGGCCTCTTCCGCCGGAGCGCCTGCCGTCACGGATTCGATATAACTGCCTACGGGCACGTTGTTGGATGCCGCGGTCTCCGCGTCCACGGTGCGGACCTGGACGCCGATGCCCGGCCGGACCAGGCCGCCGTCCCGCAGGATCCTGTTGGCGATGTCGATGACGTCCTGGATGGGTAGAGCAAAGCCGATACCCTCGGCGGAGATGGTGTTGCCCCGGCTGTCGTAACCGGCGGAAACGGATTTCGCCGTGGTCATGCCGATGACCTGGCCGTTCATGTTGATGAGGGGGCCGCCGCTGTTGCCGAAGTTGATGGAGGCGTCGGTCTGAAGATAGGTGTTGACGTAGCCGTCGATGTTGATCTCCCGGGCCGTGGCGCTGATGATGCCGAAGGTGACCGTGCCGTAAAGCTCATAGATGCTTAGGGGATGGCCGATGGCGATGACGTACTCGCCCACCCGCAGGGCGTTGGAATCGCCGAGAGGCAGGGCGGGATAGTTCTCCCCCTCCACCTTCAGAACGGCGATATCCGTGGTGGCGTCCGCACCTACCACCAGGGCAGATCTCCGCTCCCCATCGTTGAACAGCACGTCCACCGCCGCTGCGCCCATGACCATATGGGCGTTGGTCAGGATATATCCGTTCTCCGAAACGATGAAGCCGGACCCGCTGGTATACTCCACCAGCTTGCCGGTCCGCGGGTCCTTCTGGTACTGGATGATGCCCACTACGGAATCAGAAGCGGCCTCCACCACGTCGGGGATGGAGGCGAACACCCGCATCTCGTCAGAAGGCTGCACGTCCAGCTCCAGATCAGGCAGCTTATCCCGATCCAAGGGCTCCCTGGTGGTTCTGGGCATGGCCTGCGAGGACCCATCGGAAGGGGCGTCGATACCGGGCGTAGGCGCCGGCGCCGTAGCCTTTGGCGCCGCCCACTGGTCCCGGGGGGACTGGTTCACTGCGGATCTGACCTGCAAAATCTTGAAATAGCCTGTGCCGATCACCACAGCGGCGATGATCACGATGCACAGGAGGATGGCCAGGCACCAGATGAGGGCGGACAAGCCCCTATCCTGCCTGGTACGGATCGTATCATTGCGTTCCATTCTTTCTGCCTCCGTCTGTCACACGCTTCAGCGTGTTGGCTTTTTCTAATGTAAAGGTGAACTGGGTCCCCTTGCCCCGGGCGCTCTTCACCGTGATGGACTGGCCATGGGCTTCGATGATCTTCTTCACGATGGCGAGGCCCAGTCCGGAACCCACCTGGGGGGAAGGCGTGTGGGCCTTCTCCACCTTGTAGAACCGGTCGAAGATGTGGGGCACGTCCTCCGCCGGGATGCCCACGCCGGTGTCGCGGATGGTAACGTATACCTCTTTGCGCAGAGCGTAGGTGGATACCAGCAGCATCCGTCCCTCGGGGGAATACTTGATAGCGTTGTCGATCAAGTTCCGAAGGACCTGGGAGATCTGGTTGCTGTCCGCATAGACGAAGCTCTGTTCGTTGGCGAAGCGCACGTCCAGCTCCATCTGCTTTTCAGATATCCGGGCTTCGAAGGTGATGAGGGTCCGGCGGACCAGCTCGTTGATGTCGAAGACCTCATAGTTGACGGTGATGATGCCGCTCTCGATGCGAGCCAGGTCCAGAAGGTCGTTGACCATGGACGTCATGCGGCGGGTCTCGGAGAGAACGATGCCGATATAATGCTCATGCTCCTCGGGCGGGATGGTCCCGTCCATCATGGCCTCCAGGAACCCCTTCATGCTGGTCAGGGGGGACCTGAGCTCGTGGGACACGTTGGTCACGAAGCTTTGGCGGGTGACCTCCAGATTCTTCAGCTGATCGGCCATGTCGTTGAAGCTGCGGCCCAGCTGGGAAGCTTCGTCCTTCCCCTGGACGGGGATACGCTGAGAGAAATCGCCTTTAGAATAGCACTGGACGATGTGGTTCATGTCCACGAAGGGGTTGATGATCCGCTTGGCGATGAAATAGGAGGAGAAGAGCACCACGAAGGCGGCTATGACGCAGATGGCCAGCGTCCACAGGGCAAGCTGGCGGAAGGCCACGTTCCAGCGGGTGATGTCGCTATGGACCAGCAGCACCCCCTCCCGGCTCCCCTCGGCCATGCGCACGTAGAGGGTATACGTTGGGAACTTGGCCCCCATAAAGTACCGCTCCATGGTCTCGGGCACGGGCCCGCTGCGGCGCAGCGCCTCCGCCCCCCGCGTCTTTTCCAGGGGCAAGGCGACTAAAGGCGCCCATTTTTCATCGGTATAGGCGGACAGGGTGGCTTCGGGATAGGCGACCTGAATAAGGAGGTGCCGCTCCTCGGTCAGGGGGCGAAGAGACTTCACGGAGCCGCCGGCTTCCAGGATGCGGGCCGCCTGCTGGCCCTTCTCCACCAGCACATCCTCTTCCATACTGAGGCTCTGCATGCGGGAAACATATCCTAACCCCAGCCCCAAAATCAGCAGCAGAGAAAGGACCGTCACGCATTGCAGAAAGAGCATGCGGTCAAATATGGATTTGAACCGGATTTTCGCCATGAAGAGAAAGGATCGTCAGGAATGGATCTCGAATTTATACCCAACGCCCCACACGGTCTTCAACTGCCAGCTCTGACGCTCGCCCAGCTTCTCGCGGATCCGCTTCACATGGACGTCCACCGTGCGGGAATCGCCGAAGAAGTCGAAGCCCCACACCTGTTCCAGAAGCTGTTCCCGGGTGAACACCTTCCCCGCGTGGGACGCGAGGAAGTACAGAAGCTCGATCTCCTTGGGAGGCATCTCCAGCTGGATGCCGTCAAGGACCACAGAATAGTTTTCCAGCGAAATGGACAGATCCGGCAGCACAATGGCCTTCTCCTGGTCAGCAGCGGGAACGCTGCGGCGCAGGACCGCCTTGATCCGGGCGATGAGCTCGTTGCTGTCGAAGGGCTTGGCGATATAGTCGTCGGCGCCCAGTTCCAGGCCCCGGACCCGCTCGCCGGTGTCACCCTTGGCGGTCAGCATGATGACGGGCGTGGAGGCTTCCTGACGGATATCGTTGAGAATGGACCAGCCATCCCGGCCGGGCAGCATCACGTCCAGCACCACCAACGTAGGCTTGACGCTGCGGAAAGTGGACAAAGCGTCGTACCCGGTGGTGCAGGTGGCCACGTTGAACCCGGCTTTCTTCAAATATAGCTCAATGATGGAAAGAATGTTCCTGTCATCATCGATCACGAGAATGGTGTTGTTATCCATAGGACCTCCTGTTACTCTATACCGATCACCTGTATGCCGTTTTCCTTCAGCAGCCGGGCCGTAACGCCGTCGCCCGCCGTCAGTGTCTTGGAAAACGTGCCGCCATATATCCACCCTGACCCGCAGGATGGGCTTCTGTTCTGGAGCACCGCCTGGGTGGCTCCATAGGTCTTTGCCAGCTCCAGGACCGCCTGAGCGCCCCGCCGGAACGCCTCCGTCCGGTCCGCCCCGGTCACGTCCACCACCCGTCCCTCGCGTATCTCGCAGGGCGGGCGAGGCGTGGGCAGACCCCCCAGCTGTTCAGGACAGACGGGGATGGCTTTGCCCGTTTTGACCAGCTCCATGATCTCTGTGCTGGGCCTCGCCTTCCCGTCGTACCGACAGGGAAAACCGGCCAAACAGGCGCTGACGATCATCATGGCATAATACCACCTATTTATAGTCATTGCATTGTACCACAAAAGCAAATGTTTGTCCAGTATGTGAACAGCCCGGGTTGAAATATTACATATGGCACGGCAAAACTTTAGCTGTTCTTGACAGTTTCCTGCCGATTCGATACAATTCAATGAGTAAAAAACGTCGAGGCGGATATATGCGCGATTTTCTGATCGGGAACGGCCCTTTGGTGGTGAGTGGGCTGCTGCTCATCGAAGCGGCGGTGCTGGTCGGTCTTCTGTGGGAGCACAAGCGGGCGAAAAAGCCCATGGTCCTTTGCATGGCGCTGGTGACGGCGGGGCTGCTCTTTGACGGGGCGGTGATCCTCGTGGGGCGGTGGCTGCCGGAGGGATCGCTCCGGGCGCTGTCCATGGGGCGGTATCTGTTCCATGGCCTGTGCATGCCCCTGCTCCTGATGATCACCGTTTACACTCTGGGCATCAAGGGCAAGGTGACCAAGGTCTTCTGGGTCGTGGCCGGGATCCTCATGGTCCTGGGCGCCGCGGCGGGGCTGCTGACTAAGCTAAACGTGGTAGATTTTGCTGGCTTCGTCCGCTGCACCGGCTCCGAGGCCACGCCGAAATGGGCGGACAGCTATCTCTCCGTCCTGTCCGTGGCCATGGTGGTCCCCCTCCTTATAGGCGGGATCTGGCTGATGATCAAAAAGAAGGGGCCCTTCCTGTTCCTCAGCGGTCTGTTCATGTTTGCCTTCTCGGCCTTGGGGCCTGCCACGGGGAACGTGGACCTCATCTTCCTCATCGGCATGATCGGAGAGGCATTGATGGTGCTGTTCTTTCTCCTCCACGCGAAGAGGGCCGTCAAAAAAGCGTGATATGACCCATGCGACAACGAACCCCCGGGCGTCCGGGGGTTCGCGTTCGTTTTGGCTTATTCCAGGAAGTCCTTCAGCTTCTTGCTCCTGGACGGGTGGCGGAGCTTCCGCAGGGCCTTAGCTTCGATCTGTCGGATGCGCTCACGGGTCACGTTGAACTCCCGGCCCACTTCTTCCAGCGTCCGGGCCTTGCCGTCGTCCAGGCCGTAGCGGAGCCGCAGCACCCTAGCCTCCCGGGGGGTCAGGCTCGAGAGGACCTCCATGAGCTGCTCTTTGAGGAGCGTGCTGGCCACGGCCTCCGCAGGGGCGGGGGCGTCGTCGTCGGGGATGAAGTCGCCGAGGTGCGAGTCGTCCTCCTCACCGATGGGGGTTTCCAGTGACACGGGTTCCTGGGCGATCTTCAGGATCTCCCGGACCTTCTCCTCGGAGATGCCCATCTCCTTGGCGATCTCGTCGGGCCGGGGATCCCGGCCGTACTCCTGGACCAGCTGCCGGTTGACGCGGATGAGCTTGTTGATGGTCTCCACCATGTGGACGGGGATGCGGATGGTCCGGGCCTGGTCGGCGATGGCGCGGGTGATGGCCTGGCGGATCCACCAGGTGGCGTAGGTGGAGAACTTGTAGCCCTTGCGGTAGTCGAACTTTTCCACGGCCTTGATGAGGCCCAGATTGCCCTCCTGGATCAGGTCCAGGAACAGCATGCCCCGGCCCACGTACCGCTTGGCGATGGAGACCACCAGACGCAGGTTCGCCTCGGCCAGCTGATGCTTGGCTTCCTCGTCGCCGGCCGCCATACGGGTGGCGATCTCCACCTCCTCCTGGGGGGTCAGCAAGGGCACCTTGCCGATCTCCTTCAGGTACATGCGCACCGGGTCGTCGATGTTGATGCCTTCGGTGACGGAGAGGATGGTCTCTACCTCGGCGATCTCCTCGTTGATGTCCTCGGGGACCTCGACCTCCTCCACCACGTCGATGTTCTGCTCCTCGATGGTCTCGTAGAGCTTCTCCACGGCCTCCTGGTCCAGCTCCAGCTCCTGGAGGGTGTCCATGATCTCCTTGTAGCTAAGAACGCCTTTCTGCTTGCCCATTTCCAGCAACTCACTGATGCGCTGCTTGGGATCCTTGGTGGGGGTGGTCTTCTTGTTGGTTTCGCTCATGTTCGTCTCCTTATTTTTTAGCCCGTATCATGTCTGTGATCCGCTTGAGTAGCGCGGCGCGCTCCCCGTCGCTTAGGTCGGTCCGTTTCAGTTCCCGCTGCAGCTCAACCAGCTTATCCTCCTGCTCCAGCTGCCGCAGCCGCTTCAAACAATCCAAAGCCGTTTTCTCCGGCTCCACCATATTCTGTTCGTCCCGAATGAGGGCAGTCAGCTTCTCCGCATTTTCCCGCTCCTGAGCCCCCACGTAAGCAGCGAAGGAGAAGCCCGGCTGATCCATGGCCGCAAACAGGGATGCATAGGGTTCGCCAAGTACCTCCCCTGCCCCCAACCCTATCAGAGCAGCATAGGTCTTTTTGTCCTTTACGGCGCAGGTGAGCATGGTCCGTAGGAGCAGCTCCTTCTGGTCCTCCTCCTGGGCGCTGGGGCGGCGTGTCCCGCTACGTCGGAGACGATCGGGATTCGTAGTAAAGCCTGTACCCAGTTTCCCCTGCTCCCGCAGGGACTCGATCTCATAGCCCGTCTTTTGGGCGATGAGCTTATAGTATCGGTCCTGCTCCACCGGCTGCAATGTCCCCACGAAGGCGCAGGCCTTCAGGGCGAACTGCTCCCGGCCGTTCTCGTCGTTGAGATCATACGCCCGGGCCATAGCCTCCAGCTTGAAGGCGTTGAGGGAGTAAGCGTTGGCCTTCAGGGCGTCGAACCCGGCCTTGCCGTAGATCTGGACGTACTCATCCGGGTCGAGGTCGTCCGGGAACACGATGACCCGGACCGCCAGCCCCTCATGGGACAGTATCTCCAATCCGCGGATGGTAGCATTCTGTCCGGCAGCGTCCCCGTCGTAGGCGATGTAGACCGTGTCCACATACCGCTTCAGGAGCCGCGCCTGCTGCTCCGTCAGGGCCGTGCCCAGGGAAGCTACCGCATTGGTGACCCCAGCCTTGTAGAGGCCGATGACGTCCATATATCCTTCGACCATGATGAGGTCGGTAAGCTTGGCTCCCTTCTGCAGGAACAGGCCGTACAGGTTGTTCCGCTTGTTGTAGACGGGAGTGTCGCCGGTGTTGATGTACTTGGGCTTACTGTCGTCCAGCACCCGGCCCCCGAAGCCCAGCACCTGGCCGCCCACGCCCTGGATGGGGTAGATGAGCCGGTTCCGATAAGCGTCGTACACCCGGCCGGAATTGGGGTTCTTCACCAGCAGGCCCGCGTCCAGCAGCTCCTGCTCCGAGAAGCCCTGGGCGACGAGATGCTTCATCAGGTTGTCCCAGCCCTCCGGCGCGTAGCCGATCCCGAAGCGCAGGATGATGTCCTTCACCAGGCCCCGCTTCTGAGCGTAGTCCCGGCCGGGCTTTCCTTCCGGCCCCAGCAGCTGTTCGCAATAGAACCGGGCCGCAGCCTTGTTGGCCGCGTAGAGCCTCTCCCGTCGGGCCCTTTGGCGCATGAGCTCCCTGTCGTTCTTCTCCTCGGGCATCTCCATGTGGGCCCGCTCCGCCAGGAGCTTCACCGCTTCGATGAAGGTCAAATGCTCCATGTCCATGATGAACTGGATGACGGTGCCGCCGGCGTGACAGCCGAAGCAGTAGAACAGCTGCTTATCGGGGGAAACGGAGAAGGACGGCGTCTTCTCCCCGTGCAGCGGACAGCAGGCCCAGAGCTTGCGGCCCTTGGGCTTCAGCGCCACGTAGGAGGAGATGACCTCCGTTATCTCGTTCTTGGACAGCAGCTCGTCCATCCATTCCTGTGGGAATGCCAAGACCTTTCCTCCGATATCGTATAAGCGGTCAGCTCCAGGCCGCCGGTACGAACAGTTTTTGATACTCGTGGATGGCGTAGGTGTCCGTCATGCAGGCGATGTAATCCGCCGCGATGCGCTGGGCCCCGTCCTCGTCCAGGTGGAGCAGAAACTCATCGGGGAGCAGCTCCAGATGGTCGAGATAGTAGCCATACAGGGCTTCCACCACCCCCCGTGCCTTCTCGTCCTCCCGCTTGGCGATGGGGTTGAAGTACACGTTCTCATACATGAAGTTCCTGAGACGGTCGAACTCTATGGCCGCTTCCTCCGTGAATGCCACGTAGGGCTTGTTCTGGCTCTCCTTCAGCACGTCCAGGATCATGCTGTTGATGCGCTCGCTGTGGCTGTTGCCGAAGCGACGACGGCAGCTATCCGGCACATTCTCCGCCTTCAGTACCTCGGCCCGAATGGCGTCGTCGATGTCGTGGTTCACGTAGGCGATCCGATCGGAGAGGGACACCACCTGCCCCTCCATGGTGGCGGGATGGCGCTTCTTGGGATGGTTCACGATACCGTCCCGGACCTCGAAGGTCAGGTTCAGGCCCTTGCCGTTGTTTTCCAGCTTGTCCACCACCCGAAGTCCTTCCTCGTTGTGGCTGAACCCGCCGGGGACCAGCCGATCCAGGACCCCCTCGCCGGTGTGGCCGAAGGGGGTGTGCCCCAGGTCGTGACCGAGGGCGATGGCTTCCGTCAGATCCTCGTTGAGCCGCATGGCACGGGCGATGGTCCGGGCGATCTGGGACACCTCCAGAGTGTGGGTGAGCCGGGTCCGGTAATGGTCGCCGAGAGGAGCCAGGAACACCTGGGTCTTGTGCTTCAGGCGGCGGAAGGCCTTGCAGTGGAGGATCCGGTCCCTGTCCCGCATGAAGCAGGTGCGGATCTCACAGGGCTCGATCTCTCTGGCCCTGCCCCGGGTGTTCTTCGACAGGGTGGCGTAGGGGGAGAGATTCTCCTCTTCCCATGCCTCCCAGCGGGACCGAATGGACTTGTCCATGCACGCCTCCAAAAAAGGTTCACTGATACTACATATACGCCGGTATTGGCCATTTTCCTTTTTGTTTTTCCCCAAAATCGCATTTTTCTCAGGTAGACAGCCGAAAATCGGCTGTTCGTGAAGTATGCACGGGATTATTTGAAAAAGACTGGCGTTTTCTTCACAATGTGCAGCATCCGGGGCTGGAAAAAACGAACAGGTTGTGCTAAGATGTATTTGGTATAAAATGCAAAGGAGGCCTCTGCATGGAGACCGTAACTCTGTTTGCCCTGATCCTGTTTGCCGTCACCTATGTGGTGATGATGGCCTTTCAAAAGATACGCCCTCACGCCGCCGTGATCTCCGCCCTGATCTTCGTGATCGTGGGCTCCGTGGGCCTGTTCCCCGGCTTTTCCTATTCGCCCTGGGAGGCCGTGAAGGAGATCGACTGGAACGTCATCATGATGATCGTGGGCACCATGGGCACGGTGTATCTGTTCATCGAATCCAAGATGCCTCAGCTCATGGCGGACGTGCTGGTGGACAAGACCCCCAGCGTCAAGTGGGCGGTGCTGTCCCTGTCCCTCTTCGCCGGGTTCATCTCCGCTTTCGTGGACAACGTGGCCACGGTGCTGATGATCGCGCCGGTGGCCCTGGCCATGTGCCGGAAGCTCAACATCTCCCCCGTGCCCCCCATCATCTGCATCGCCGTCAGCAGCAACCTCCAGGGCGCGGCCACACTGGTAGGCGACACCACCAGCATCCTCCTTGCCAAGGCCGCCAATCTGGACTTTTTGGACTTCTTCGTGGACGAGGGGAAGATGGGCATGTTCTTCGTGGTGGAGCTGGGGGCTCTTATGAGCGCTTTGGTCCTGCTTTTCATGTTCCGGAAGGAAAACGACCCCGTCAACATGCACGAACGGACTAAGGTGGAGGACCTGTTCCCCACCTGGCTGCTCCTCGGCACCCTGGTCTGCCTCATCGCCGTGTCCTTCATCCCCTATGAGAGCGGCGCTCAGCCCGGCCAGCTCTATAAGCCGGACGTGACCAACGGCCTCATCTGTGTGGGCTTCTTCGTCATAGGTCTCATCCGTGATCTGGTCAAGAACAAGGATTCCGCCACCGTGAAGGGAGCCTTGAAGGAGATCGACTACTACACCATCGTCCTCCTTATGGGCCTGTTCATCGTCATCGGCGGCATCTCCCGGGCGGGGGTCATCGACCTCTTAGGCCAGACCATCGCCAAGCTCAACGGCGGCGGCACCCGTTGGGATCTGTTCCTGGTCTACAGCGTCATCGTTTGGGTGTCCGTGCTCCTGTCCGCCTTCATTGACAACATCCCCTATACTACCACCATGCTGCCTGTGGTGGCGGTGCTGGCCGCTGACCTCTCCTCCGCCGGCGGCATGGCCATCAGTCCTAAGCTGTTCTACTACGGCCTCCTCTGCGGCGCCACCCTGGGCGGGAACCTGACGCCCATCGGCGCCTCCGCCAACATCGCGGGCATCGGCATCCTCCGCCGGGAGGGGTACGAGGTGAAGGCCGGCACCTTCATGAAGTTCGGCATCCCCTTCACCCTGGCCGCGGTGATCACGGGCTACGTGCTTATATGGTTCATCTGGGCGTGATATCATCTCCAAAACGAACGACGGACGCGGGTGACCGCGTCCGTTTTCATGTGTCTTGGTTCAGTTCTTTGGCGTGTATTTGGCCACCAGCTCGTCGATATAGCTTTGACTCAGCTTGAAGTAAGACTTGAGGTTGCTGAGGGCGTACTCTGGCCGCTGCTGCATCCATTGCTGGATGGCGTTGACCTCGCTGATCCACTTGTCGTAGGAGGCTGGCTTCTTCCAGTGGGCGATATGCCGCTTCATCTCCGGGGCCATCTCCTCCTTCAGTTCGTTCAGGATGTGCACCGCCCGGTCCGGGGCGAAGGTGGTCACGGTCAACTCCACGTACCGCTCGATGAACCTGGTCCGCCAGCCCGGATTCTTCACCAGGGCCGCGGCGATATAGGTGTAGACCCGGGAGGTGGCGGTGGCCGTACCGTCCTTGCTGAAGAAGTTGCCCAGGATGTTCCGCTTTACGGAGCTGCTGAAACCGATGGCGTAGTCAAAGTCGTAGAAGATTGCCCGCCAGCGGATGGCGTTGTCCTTGGTGTGCCAATACTTCTGGTTGGCCATGTCGGTGTTCAGAAGGTAGGTGGAGCAGACCAGGTAATCGATGAAAGCGTCCGTATCCACCCACTTGGTGAACTCCTGGTACACGGAATCCTTGGAGAAGTCCTTGGTCTTGGCGTAGTCGATGACCCGGAGCCAGTCGGTCTTGCTGCCCTTCACCACGGTGGTGTTGAAGCGGATGATCTCCACGTCGTCCTTTTTGACGCCATAATGGATGTTCAGGTAATCGTCGTTCTGGTCCTCGTTGAGATCGTAGAGGCCGTAGTACTGACCGTTGACGTACACCGCCACGGGCCGGGTGGCCACCACGTCGATGTTGAGTCCGAAGCAGAGGCGGCTGGCGTAGGAGTCCCGGATGCGGGCTTTGGTGTAGTCCTGGCCGGAGTTGCGGAGGCAGAGGGAGGCGTACTCCTGCCAGCCGTACTCCTTGAAGAAGGGATAGGTGACGCTGCCGACGCCGTACTTGCCCCGCATGTGGATGGACAGGGACGCCTGGGCGTACCCCAGGGTGCCTGCGCCCTTGGCCTTGAAGTCGGCGGGGAATTCCGTGGACAGCTTGCCGCCCTCGTAGTAGCTGAAATACCCCTTGCGCATCTTCTTGCTGCTGGATTCCTTGGAACGGGCGGACCAAACTGCCGTTTTGTCCTTGGGGGCGAAGGACAGGCACACCACGGGCAGGTCGTGGGGCTCCTCGAAGAGGAAGGTGTAGGTGACGATCTCGCTGTTCAGCAGGCCGTCCTCCTGAGCGAAGGCCCGGACGACCGTGTTGCTCTTGATGGTGATGGGATTTGTATAGACGGAGGAAGCGCCGGTGGGCTCGGTGCCGTCGGTGGTGTAGCGGATCACGGCCTTGTCGCCGGAGGTCAGCGTCAGCTGGAACGCATTTGTCTGATACAGCCCCGTCTCAGAGAACACGGGAGCCTTGGCGTATCCCAGGGCGTAGCTGTCGCTGTTCTGCTCCCCACGGGTGGGCTTGCTGAAGAACACCCGGGCGATGTTGCCGTTGCCCTCCACCCGACCGGAGGTCACGTTGGGCTCAAGCACGCCGGTGGCGAACTCGTCCCGCAGGTTGCCCGCATTGTCCAGCAGGTACAGGGTCTCCCCGCCCATGGACAGGCCAAAGGTGCCCACGCCCTCCTTCTGGCGTTCTGGATGGGAGGTGGTCTCGAAGACGGCGTGCTCCCCGGGGGCAATGGTGCCGGAGAGGGACAGGACCTTCTGCCCGCTCCGATCCTTCATAAGCTGCCAGTCCGCCAGGGAGACCTGGGCGTCGGTACCGTTGTACAGCTCGATCCAGTCGTTGTTCCCCGCTCCCGCATAGGCGCAGACCTCGCTGATGACCACGCCCTTGTAGTCATAGCAGCCCTTGTCGGAGGCGGTATAGGAGGCGGGACCGTTGGCCTGGCCCGGCGTGGGAACAAGATAGTATTCGCCGTTGGGGCCCACGGACACGTCGGACCGTATCTTCTCCGGCAGGGAGAACACGGCATAGATGAGGGTGCTCCCGTCGTAGAGGACCACCTGCTCCCGCCGATTCAGGGAAAAGTCGGTCTGCAGGAGGCCGTCGTTCCTGGTCTGCCCGTCACCGCCCAGGAGGACCAGCAGATACCCGTCGGCAGCCACGGTCACGTCCGGGAAGGCCCATTTGTCAAGGTCGTCCTCGTCGTCAGAAAGGTACCAGTTTTTGAGGGATATGGCGCCGTCCGTATCGTTGTGGAACTCCACGAAATCGCAGTACTGCCCGTCGGGGGTCACAGCGGTGTATCGGCCTTCGATCATCAGTTCCGACACGCTGAGTCCCACCGTTCCCACCTCAACAGGGTCCAGGGAGTCCAGGATCATCCCGTTGGCCTGGCCGGGGGTTGGCTCCAGGCAATACCCCCATTTTCCGTCCAGATACGCCCAGCTGATATCGCTGTCCAGGGCCGGCACCGCCACCTCCGCGATGAGCCGCCGGTCCCCGCCATACACATACAGGGTCTCACCGCTGCGGGAGATGCCCATGGCCACGGAGGGATGATCCTCCTTCTCACAGCAGCAAATTGCCAGATACCGGCCCGGTCCCAGGACCGTCTGGGGCAGACGCAGCTTGTCGGGCTTCTCCGGGTTGTCGGTGACGTAGAGACCGCTCAGGTCCACAGGCTCCGCGCCTGGGTTATATAGCTCGAACCAGTCCTCCGATTCGCAGCCGGCGTATGCCCCCGCCTGGGAGCCGGAGGAGCGGACCTCGGTGAACTGCAGGGCTACGCCGTCGGAAGCTACCACTGGCTCCGCCGTGGGCTCGGCCTTCTCCTCCGACAGGGCGGACGTAGGCGAGGGCACCCTGTCATGGGTCCCCTGCTCCGCAGGCGTCACGCAGCCGCCCGCCAGCATCACCAGCAGGAGCAGCCACGCTATGCCGTTTTTCAGAGTACGCCTCAACGCTCTTTATAACTCCTTCAGAACAGATCGAATTATAGTATATCACATGTTTTGCCGTCAGACAACCTGGGTCGCCGTTCTGCTTCCCATCCTATGCCGCCTACAGCCCTTTGAGAAGGCGGATCCTGTCCCGGTAATCGGGCAGGACGCTTTCGACGAACCCATAGAAGGCCCTGCTGTGGTCCTTGTAGCGGATGTGAGCGAGCTCGTGCACCACCACGTAGTCGATGGCCGCCTCGGGATAAGCCATGAGCCGCCAGGAAAAGGACAGCCGATCCTTCCCGGAGCAGCTGCCGAAGCGGGTCTTGGCGGAGGTGATGGTGAGGCCCGTGGGCCGAACGCCCATGCGTTGGGCGTAGCAGTCGATCTTGGCGGGCAGGATGGCTTTGGCCTGCTTCACATAGAGGGGCTTATCCTCCTCCCGGATGTCGGGCAGCTTCGCCTGCCGCTTGACCTGGCGGCTCTTCGCCCGTTCTATCCAGTCCCGCCGTTCCCGCACGAAGGCTTCGATGCACCACTTGGGCATGAGCCGAGGTGCTCGCACCAGGACGGCACCTGACGAGTCCACCTCCACGCTCATGGTCCGCCGATCGGAGCGGATAAGCTCATACGCGATCTGTTCCATGCTCCGTAGTATACCACAGGAACTTGCGGACCGCAATCTGGACAAACGGGTTTTCAGCGGGTACAATACTGTCAAAGAAACGGGAGGCGCGTATGGACACGAAGAAGGAAGCCATCATATTCGATCTGGACGGGACGCTGTGGGATTCCTCCCGGGAGGTGCTATTGTGCTGGAACCAGGTGCTGGCCCCCTTCGGGCGGCGCATCACCATGGCAGAACTGGACCGACTCATGGGCCTCACCCCTCAGGAGATCGGGGATGCTCAGTTCCCCGACCTGCCGCCAGCGGAGCGGTACGCCCTCACGGCCCGATGCCTTGACGCGGAGGAGCCCTATCTCTATCAGCGGGGGGCCCGGCTCTATCCCAAAGTGCGGGAAACGCTGCTGCAGCTGAAGCAGTCTTATTTCATCGGCCTGGTCAGCAACTGCATGGAGCCCTACGCCCAGGCCTTCTTCCACGCCCACGGCCTGGGGGACCTCTTCGACGACCACGAGACCGCGGGCCGGACGAGCCTCGGCAAGGCGGCAAACATCCGGCTGCTTATGGAGCGGGACCAAATAAAAAAGGCGGTATACGTCGGTGACACCGCCACGGACCAGGCCGCCGCAAAGGAGGCCGGTATCCCGTTTTTGTACGCCAGCTGGGGCTTCGGGGACCTGAAGGACGTTCACCCCAGGGCCACCAAATTCTCCGAGCTGGCTGCGTTGGTCTCCTCCACCACGGAAAGCTGAGCAGCCGGGGCCGGCAGCTCCATCTCCCGCTTCACGAAGTGTACTACCCCATCCAGCTTGCACTTCGAATACTGATCGAGAAAAGCGCCCAGGGAGCAGACGATAGGCTCCCCTTCCTGATACTTCACCCCTTCGATGGTACGGGCGCAGCTGTCAGAAAAATAGATCTTCCCGCCCCGTACGCCGTGGATGAACAGTACGTGGCCATATTTCTTTCCCGCTGTGCTGGTGCTCATCTCAAAGCCCACCAGGATGTTGCAAGCGTTGGGGTCCCGGTCCATGATGGCGGTCAGCGCCTCCCGGAGGGAATACTCCTTCGCGCCGTAGGCGATCACCGTGTAGCCACCGGTGGTGCAATCCATGTTCCGATAGATGTCATAGGTCCGTTTCCCATCGGCGCTGAGGCGGGAGGTGTTGATGCCCAGAGCCACCAGCTGATTGGCCACGTAGGCCCCGCAGTACCCTTTGTAGGAGGAACGCCGACCCAGTTTTTTCGCTTCCTGGTAGGTGTCCTCGATCTGTCGGCACAGGTTCATGTCCACGGAGATCTTAACGGGTTCGACGACGCCTTCCGCTTCCTGATCCACGGGAGACGTATCGTCCACCTGCCCCACAGGCAGCGGGGCGTCGACGTCGTGTTGATCGGCAAAAGCGCTCCAGGGAAAATGCAGCAGGAACAGGAGAAGAAGGAGCGCCGCGGCTCGCTGTATACGCTTCATGCTGGATGCCTCCTGTTCCATTTTTATGCATCCTATCATACGATTTTTCATTTTTCAGGGTTTTCGATTTTTGTTTATAATCTATTTCAAAAAAATCCGATTGTTCATCCTTTGGCAATAAAACAGCCGTTTTTTGGACATTTTTTGGGCGACGCACTTTTGGCTCCACCCTTGTCATGAAGGGGAAAAGATGGTATGATGAGGTGTATTCCAAGGACTAATATGAATACAGAATATGAAGGAGAATATGCAGTATGGCAGTCGATCTCAAAGGCCGTTCCTTCCTGACCATCATGGACTTCACCCCCGAGGAGGTCCGGTATCTTCTTGATCTCTCAAAGACCCTCAAGGCCAAAAAGAAATCCGGTGTCAAGGGGGATTCCCTCTCCGGCAAGAACATCGTTCTGCTCTTTGAAAAGACCTCCACCCGGACCCGCTGCGCCTTCGAGGTGGCGGCCATGGACGAGGGCGCCGGCGTCACGTTCCTGGATTCCAAGTCCTCCCAGATGGGTAAAAAGGAATCCCTGGCCGACACCGCCAAGGTCCTGGGCCGGATGTTCGACGGCATCGAATATCGGGGCTTCGACCAGAAGGTGGTGGAGGACCTCATGAAGTATTCCGGTGTGCCCGTGTATAACGGCCTCACCGACGTGGACCATCCCACTCAGGCCCTGGCCGACATCCTGACCCTGGAGGAAAACGTAACGAAGCCCCTGAACCAGTGCAAGCTGGCGTTCTGCGGCGACACGCGGAACAACGTGGCCTACTGTCTCATGTATATCTGCTCCAAGCTGGGCATCCACTACTGCGGCTATGGGCCTAAGGAGCTGTTCCCCGCCCCCGAGGTCATGGCCCGCTGCGCTGAAGCGGCCAAGGAGAGCGGTGCAATCATCGAGATCAGCGACGATCCCGCCATCGTAGAGGGGGCTGACGCCCTATACACCGACATCTGGGCTTCCATGGGCGAGGAAGCGCTGATCCCCCAGCGAGTGAAGCTGCTGACCCCCTTTCGGGTCACCAAAGAGCTCATGGCGCGGACCGGGAATGAAAAGTGTATCTTCCTCCACTGCCTCCCCTCCTTCCACGACTTCAACACCACTATGGCCAGCGAGCAGATGAAGCTGGGATATGACATCCGGGAGGTCACGGACGACGTGTTCCTGTCCGCCAACAGCAAGGTCTTCGACGAAGCCGAGAACCGGCTCCACACCATCAAGGCTGTGCTGGTGGCCACGTTGGGGAAGGAGTAAGGCGCATATGCGGAACGTGAACGTAGCCCTCTGGGGCTTTGGGGCCATGGCCACCGGCATCGCGAGGGTGCTTCTTGAAAAAGAGGGCGTCACCGTGGTGGGCGCCTGCGATATCGACCCCAACAAGATCGGCAGGAGCATCTATGAGCTCCTGGGCGTAGAGCAGGGGGACCGGCCCGACGCTTTCGTCACCGACGATATCGCCTCCCTGGTCAGCCTGGAAAAATGCGACATCTGCGTCATCGCCACGGATTCCTTCACGAAGAAGGTCTATCCCAAAGTGTGCTTCGTGGTGGAGCAGGGCGTCAACGTCATCACCACCGCCGAGGAGATGAGCTACCCCATGGCCCAGGACCCGGAGCTTTCCGACGCCATGGACATCCTGGCGAAGACCCATGGCGTTTCCATCCTGGGCACGGGCATCAACCCCGGCCTCATGATGGACCTTCTCGCCGTGGTCCTCTCGGGCTGCATGACCCATCTCGACAAGGTGACCTGCAAGCGCGTCAACTCCCTCTCCCCCTTCGGGAAGCTGGTCATGGAGGAGCAGGGCATCGGCCTTACGGTGGCCGAATTCGACCAGCGGGTAAAAGACGGCACCATGGCCGGCCACGTGGGCTTCGCCCAGTCCGTGGGCATGATCGCAGAGGCCGTGGGCTGGAAGATCGATAGATTTGAACAGCAGATGGCCCCCATCGTCACCGACGTGGACCGGCAGGCTCCCCACGGCTTCGCCAAGGCCGGGGACGTGGCCGGGGTGAACATGACCGGCCAGGGGTACGTGGACAACGAGGTGAAGATCGACATGATCCATCCCCAGCAGATCGAGCCCCAGCTGGGGGGCGTGATGACCGGGGATTACATCACCCTGGAGGGCTCCCCCGCTGTGCACATGGCCAACACCCCGGAGGTGGACGGCGGCGTGGGCACCATCGGCATGACGGTGAACATGCTGCCCTTCGTGGTGGCGGCCAAGCCGGGCCTCCACACCATACTGACCATGCCCGTGCCCCGGTGCGTCATGGGCAACTTTGCCGAGATCGCCTTTGGGGAGGAATGACCATGGCTAAAAAGGGAGATTGGGTGCGGATCCATCGGGTGATCCTCTGTGCGGAAGATCGGACCGCCAATTTGCCGGAGGACACCAAACGAGTGCCCTTCGAAATGTGGGTGAAGGGCCATCTGCTCAGCGATGGGGAGATCGGCGATGAGGTCCGCGTCAGGACCGTTTCCGGCAGAGTGGAGCATGGCACGCTGATGGAGGTGGACCCCCAATTCGACGTGAACTTCGGCAGATTCGTGCCGGAGATACTGGAGATGGACCTGCGGCTCCGCAGCGCCCTCTTTGGGAAGGAGGCGGAATGACATGAAGGATATGAGCTATTCCGCCGTTATGGGCCGCAAGAACGAGATCATCAAGGACGCCATGGGCGTGGACTACCGCCGCTATGAGCGGGAGGGCATCATCTTCGACTACGAGGCCATGATGGCCGACTGCGGCTACTCCCTGGAAGACCACATCCGCATCCAGCGGGCCGTGAACGTGGGCAGCACGCCGGTGTTCGAGCTCCACAACCTGACGGCTCTTGTACGGAAGCTGGCCCCGGAGGGCAAGGGCGCCCGCATCTTTATCAAGGACGAGGCCAGCAACCCCGCCGGTTCCTTCAAGGAGCGCCGGGCGGCGGCCAGCGTGTACCACGCCAAGAAGCTGGGCTACAGGGGCGTCATCGCCGCCACCAGCGGCAACTACGGCGCGGCGGTGGCCTCCCAGGCGGCCATGCAGGGCCTCAAATGCATCATCGTCCAGGAGTGCTACGACAGCCACGCCGTGGGCCAGCCGGAGATCATCGAGAAGGCCCGCAAGTGCGAAGCTTTGGGGGCGGAGGTGCTGCAGCTGTCCGTGGGGCCAGAGCTGTTCTACCAAGTCCTGCTCCTTTTGGAGGAGACGGGCTTCTTCAACGCCTCCCTCTACTCCGCCTTCAGCGTCAGCGGCATCGAGACCCTGGGCTGGGAGCTGGGGCACCAGTTCAAGGAGAAATACGGCCGCCACCCCGACGCGGTGGTCTGCGCCAACGCCGGCGGCGGGAACCTGACCGGCACAGCCCGAGGGCTCATCAAGGCCGGCTGTCCCGCCAAGGTCATCGGCGCGGCGGTGGACCTTTCGGGCCTCCATATGGCTTCCGACACCGCCTTCAACCGCAAGAGCTTCACCACCGCCCACACGGGCTTCGGCGTGCCCTACGCCACCAACCCGGACCACAGCGACGTGCCCCGGTCCGCAGCCCGGCCCCTGCGGTATATGGACCGGTTCGTCACCGTGAAGGAGGGCGAGGTATTCTATATCACGGAGGCTCTCGCCACCCTGGAAGGCATGGAAAAGGGCCCCGCCGGGAACACCAGTCTGACGGCGGCTTTTTCGATCGCCCAGGAGATGGACCGGGATCAGATCATCGTGGCCCAGGAGACGGAGTACACCGGCGCGGGCAAGGGCATCAACCCCCAGCTGAGCTTCGCCCGGCAGAACGGCATCGAGCTGAAGTTCGGCGACCCAGACGAGGAGATCGCGGGCAAAAACATCGTGTTCCCCGCCGAGCCGGGCCTGCTGAAGGCCAGGGACCTCGACATGGACGAGCTCAGGCGCAAGTTCATCCGCCGGGCCGTAAAGGGCCTCGATCGGGCTCTGTCCGAAGCGGAGCTCGCTTTCCTGGCCCAGGAGACCCGCAGCACCGTGGCGTTCGTCCAAGCCACCCTGATGTAAAGGAGTATTATGAAGCGAGAAGACGATTTCGAGGTCCGTCGGGCCCATTTGAAGGACCTGAGCGACCAGCAGCTCTACGACCGGTTCTGGGCGCTGTGCGAGCAGCTGGTGGATCCCCTGCTGGACATGGGCCGGGAATACACCAGCCCCGCTATCGAGCGCAGCGTGCTCCTTCGGATGGGGTTCTCCTCCCTGGAGGTGAAGGCCATCGTCAACGGCTGCATGGAGCGGGACCTGCTGCAGCACGGGGCCGGGAACGTGGTCTATAAGCTGAGCCGTACCAAGGGCCTGCCCCTGCGGGAAACCGGCGTGGCGCTGGCGGACGGTAAGCTGTGGGACGAGGCCGCGGCCCTCTTCCAGGGAGGTGCCCGATGAGCAATTGCTGGCTGGATCCCAACGACAACATCGACGTCCGGGAGATCCTGAAGGACCTGGAAAACTACCGGCCCCGCCGCCGGGGCTGGACCTGGCGCACCCCGGAACCCGATCTCACCATGGGCAAGTTCACCTATCAGGACTGCTCCACGCCGCTGAAGCGCAGCGTGCCCCTGCCCCCCGCCCGGTTCATGGACGACGTGGACCCTCAGCCGGTCCAGTCCATCACCACGGAGATCGCCTCCGGCCGCTTCGAGGACGACATCCGCCGCATGCGCATGGCGGCCCATCACGGGGCGGATCACATCATGGTCATCCGCACCGCGGGCCAAAGCCACTTCGACGGGCTCATCGAGGGCACGCCCCAGGGCATGGGCGGCGTCCCCATCTCCCGAAAGCAGGTACGGGCCCAGCGCAAGGCTCTCGACATGATCGAGGACGAGGTGGGCCGACCCATTAATTACCACTCCTACGTATCCGGCGTGGCAGGCCCCGACATCGCGGTCATGCTGGCGGAGGAGGGCGTCAACGGCTGCCATCAGGACCCCCAGTACAACGTGATCTACCGGAACATCAACATGCTCCGGTCCTTCGTGGACGCCTGTGAGTCGAAGAAGCTCATCGCCTGGGCGAACATGGCCCAGATCGACGGGGCCCACAACGCCAACGCCACCGCCCGGGACGCCTGGAAGGTCATGCCGGAGCTCATGGTCCAACACGCCGTCAACGCCCTGTTCTCCCATAAGGCAGGCGTCCCCAAGGAGAATATCTGCCTGTCCACCGTGCCGCCTACGGCCACCCCTGCCCCCTGCGTGCACATGGACCTGCCCTACGCCGTGGCCCTGCGGGATCTCTTCAAGGGCTATCGCATGCGGGCCCAGATGAACACCAAGTATATCGAATCCAGCACCCGGGAGGCCACGGTCACCCACGTGCTGAACATGCTGATCTCCAAGCTGACCAGCGCGGACATCCAGTCCACCATCACCCCCGACGAGGGTCGGAACGTGCCCTGGCATATCTACAACATCGAGGCCTGCGACACGGCGAAGCAGGCTCTGGTGGGCATGGACGGGCTCCTCGACATGGTGGAGCTGAAGCAGGACGGGTATCTTCGCGACAAGGCCAGAGAGCTGAAGGAGCGGGCGATCCTGTTCATGGAGGAGATGCTCGCCCAGGGCGGCTACTTCCACGCCGTAGAGGAGGGCATGTTCGTGGATTCGGGCATGTACCCGGAGCGCAACGGGGACGGCATCGCCCGGCGCATCGACGCAGGCGTGGGCGTGGGCACCATCATCGAGCGGGCCCCCGACTACATGGCCCCCGTCACCGCCCACTACGGCCGGAACAACGTGGAGCAGTACGGCGGCGACCCAAACGATCCCGCGGCCCTGATCGGCGGCTGTACCCTCGAATGTCCGGAGAAGATCGTCTACATCGACGAACTGGACGAGGAGGACAACGTGAACGTGCGCATGGCCGAGACCGAGGAGCTTCGCCGGCCCGGCGCGAAGAAGATCAAGCCCGAAATGGAGTGGCTGGGGGACGGCGTGGTCATGACCACCATGTTCTTCCCCTGCGAAAAGAAGCTGGCGGAGGCCGCCGCCCTGGAGGTGGGCCGGCGGATGGGCCTCGCGGACGTGGAGGTGATCTCCCGGGAGATCATGCATCCCACGGAGGGCACCCGCATCGAGATCAAGGGGCGGGTGGAGTTCAGTTTGGACGTAGATTCCCTGGTGATCCCCAGGGAGCCGGACATCATGAGCGACGACGAGATCCGGCAGGATATCGAGCGGCGGCCCATGACTGTGGTGGCCGCTACCGTGGGCGACGACGAGCACAGCGTGGGCCTCAGGGAGATCATCGACATCAAGCACGGCGGCATCGAAAAGTACGGCATCGTGGTCCACTATCTCGGCACCTCAGTGTCTCCGGAGAAGCTGGTGAACGCGGCCATCGAGCTGAACGCCGACGCCATCCTCGCTTCCACCATCATCAGTCACGACGATATCCACTACAGGAACATCTCCCTCATCCACCAGCTCATGGTGGAGGCGGGCATCCGGGATCGGGTCATGTTCATCGCGGGCGGCACCCAGGTAACGCCGGAGCTAGCCAGGGAAGCTGGCGCCGACGAGGGCTTCGGCCGGGGGACCCACGGGGTCCACGACGCCACCTTCCTTGTAAAGCGCCGCCGGGAGCTGGAAGCAAAGGGGATCATATAAAGCATGGGCGGCCACAGGCCGCCCTTTTGGGAGGTACTATGCTGCATGCGGACGTGCTGATCGCCGAGATCGGCTCCACCACCACCCTGATGAACGCTTTTTTGCTGGGAAACGAGCCTCGGTATCTGGGCCAGGGCATGGCCCCCACCACCGTTTTGGAGGGGGACGTGCGGGTGGGTCTCAGCCGGGCGCTGGCAGACCTTGAAACGAAGCTGGGCGGCAGAATGACCCATGATAGGATCCTGGCCACCTCCAGCGCGGCAGGCGGCCTCCGCATGAGCGTCCACGGCCTGGTCTACGATATGACCGTTCGAGCGGCGGAGGCGGCGGCCCTGGGGGCGGGCGGCGTCATCCGCCAGGTCACCGGCGGCAAGATGAGCCGATACGATCTGATGGACCTGAAAGCCCTGCATCCCAACCTGATCCTCATCGCCGGGGGCACGGACTTTGGCGAGCGGGACACCGCCCTCTACAACAGCGAGCAGATCGCTTCTCTCGGCATGCGGGACGTGCCCGTGCTATACGCCGGGAACGTACAAAACCAGAACATCATAAGCTCCCTCTTTGAGGACGCCGGTATCCCCATCTTCCTGACGGAGAACGTATACCCCCGGCTGGACGAGCTGAACATCGAGCCCTGCCGGAAGATGATACAGAAGATCTTCGAGCAGCACATCGTCAAGGCTCCCGGCATGGAGGGCATCCGGGACATGGTCACGGGGCCCATCCTCCCCACCCCCGGCGCGGTCATGGAAGCGGCCCGCCTCCTGTACGACGAGATCGGGGACCTTGTCGTGCTGGACATCGGCGGCGCCACCACGGACGTCCACTCCGTCAGCGAGGGAAGTCAGGAGATCGCGGCGTTGGCCACCCGTCCGGAGCCCTTCAGCAAGCGGACCGTGGAGGGGGACCTGGGCCTCTACGTGAACGCCCGGCACCTGGTGGACGCCATCGGTGCGGAGGAGCTGGACCGGGAACTGGGGATCGACACGGGACTGGTCATGGCCGCCTACGCTCCCATTCCCGTCACGGAGAAACAGATGAAGCTCACCGAACGGCTATGTCTGGAAGCTGGCGAGACGGCTATCCGGCGGCACGCGGGAAGGTATCGATACATCTACCTGCCCGAGGGACGCAGGACCCTTACAGAGGGCAAAGACCTGACAAAGGTAAAGTACATCGTGGGCACCGGCGGCGCCCTGACCCGCCTCCCCCACCGGCGGGAGCTGCTGCGGCGGATGGCGGACATGAACGGAAGCGGCGCCATGCTCTACCCCAAGCCCGGAGAGGCGACGCTGCTGTTCGACAACGACTACATCATGGCGTCCCTGGGGGTGCTGTCTAAAACGCATCCCCGGGAAGCGCTGACGCTGATGAAAAGGAGCGTGGGCCTATGAGCTATCCCAGGCTGATCGTGGACGTCCACAAGTTCCGCCACAACGTAAGGACCGTGGTGGGCTGGTGCCAAAAAGCGGGCATTTCTGTGGCCTATGTGACCAAATGCACCCTGGCTGATCCCGTGCTCTGTAAAGCGGCCCGGGAAGAAGGGGCTGCTCTCTTCGCCGATTCCCGGCTTCTGAACCTGTCTCATGTCGGATCTGACCTCCCCAAGCTGATGCTGCGGATCGGCTGTCCCGAGGAGGCGGACGAGATCGTTCGTCTCGCGGGCGTCAGCCTGCAGAGCGAGATCGAGACCATCCGCGCCCTGGGCAAGGCTGCCAAAGAACAGGGCAAAAAGCACAAAGTGGTGCTGATGATCGACCTGGGTGACCTTAGAGAAGGCATCTTCTTTGAAAACAGCGAGGGGATCCTGGCGGCGGCGGAGGCCGTCGTGCGGGAAAGCGCCCTGGAATTATTCGGCGTAGGCACCAACCTGACCTGCTTCGGCGCCATCGTCCCATCACCCCAGAACCTGGGGATCCTGGCGGATATGGCGAACGACCTGCGCCGGCGGTTCACCCTCCCCCTCCCCTTCGTTTCCGGCGGCAATTCCAGTTCCCTCCCCCTGCTCCTGTCTGGGAGGATGCCCGAAGGGATCACCAACCTCCGGGTGGGCGAAAGCATCCTGCTGGGCACGGACACGGCTCATGGCGGGCCTCTGGCCGGATTATACCAGGATGTGTTCACCCTGGAAGCGAAGCTGGCCGAGGTCCAATATAAGCCCTCCCGGCCCGTAGGCGAAAGCTCCGTCAACGCCTTCGGGGAAAAGGTGCTCTTTGAGGATAAGGGGCCGATGCTCCGCGGTATCTGCGCCATCGGCCGGCAGGACATCGACATTGACGGACTGCGGCCCGTGGATGCGGACGTGGAGATCCTGGGCGGCAGCTCCGACCATGTGCTGGCAGATCTGAGCCGACGCCCACAGCTGCGGGTGGGCGACGTCCTCTCCTTCACCCCTTCCTACGGGGCGTTGCTGCGGCTCTATACCTCCCCCTTCGTGGAGAAGGTGTATTTTTCCTGAAGAATTGTAAATAAATAGCAAAATCCTCCTTTTTTGGGTGTTTGTTAATACCCTGTTCATGCTTTTGTTGAAAAATGGATACGTGGACGTATACAATATGTATTGTACGGATTCCGAAACAACATATGCAGGGAGGGGACTACGATGAATGAAGAAAAAGAAAATACTTCCTTAATGGACAAATACATCAAGCTCCGCCTGGGCGGGGCCGCCTATCGGGTGCGCCTGATGACCCTGCTGCTGTTTGCGGCAGCCGCCATCATCCTGATCGCCGCCATCCTGATCCTGGCCTTCTCCGGCTCCTGCGCCAAGAGCAAGGCCAAGGCCGCCACCGCCGATCCCACAGCCACGGTCGTGGCCACTGTGTTGCCCACCACGGCGCCCACGCCCACGGTTGAAGTCACTTCTACCGACGAGCCCGAGAGCACCGAACCTGCCGAGACGCCGGCAAGCACCGAAAGCAGCGGCTTCAAGACTCTGGAAGTGGGCGGCACCAACGACGGCGAGACCGTCAAGAAGGTGCAGACCCAGCTGGTTAAGCTCCATTACATGCCCTATCCCGACAAGGATTCCTCCGGCAACGGCGTGGTGACCACCACCTACGGCTCCATGTGCGCCCAGGCCATCACCAAGTTCCAGGAGCGCAACAGTCTCAAGCAGACCGGCAAGTGTGACAAGAGCACCTATGACAAGCTCATGTCCGACAAGGCCACCGCCTACACCATGAAGGAGAAGGACAAGCTGGACATCGTGAAGACCGTCCAGGAGGTCCTGATCAAGAAGGGATACCTGAAGGGCAAGGCCACCGGCTACTGCGGCACGGACACCGTGGCTGCAGTGAAAAAGTTCCAGAAAGCCCAGGGCCTTACTGAAGACGGCCAGGCGGGCACCAAGACCCTGGAAAAGCTGCTGGGGTATTGATGATATCTATCCAACATCTGAACCGCCGGGATCCCGGCGGTTTTGTTGTGTCCAGCCCGGATTTGTTTGAAAAAGCTATTTGATTATGGCAAGCGATACTGTATAATATAGAGATAAAATCGATCTTATTATCACGTTGATCCCGGACCAAGGAGGAAAGTCGATGCTGTTCACCGTATGCTCGCTGTCCGTTGCGCTGCTGCTGGCGCTGACGCTCTCCCTTGGCCTACAATCCAGGACCACCAAACGCATCACGGGGGTGCTGCTCATTTTCACGGCCCTCTCGGGCATCTTCCTCTATGGGTACGGCTACACCATGCTCTTCGACAGCGCCCTGCAGGCCATCATGCGGACCATCTTCTCCGTATTCAGCATGTTCCTGGGGCGAAACGAGATCAGCGCCATCAGCTCCGTGCCCCTTCTCGCCACCCCCTGGATGCAGATCTATATCTATGCGGTCCACCTGTTGGCCTGCTACTGCACGGCCAGCGCCGTCATCGCCGCCCTGGGCACCCGGCTGCTCCGGTCTCTTCGGCTTCTGCTCGTACGCCGGGGGGATCTCCACGTGATCTACGGGGTGAACGAGCACACCGTGGCCTTCGCTGAAAAACTGCGCAAGGCCGAAAAGGGCTTCATCGTATTCGTGGACCCGGGCTCGGGCAGTGCATTCGACGCCATGATCTTGCGGATGGGCGCCCTCATGATGGATTCCGACGACGCGAAGAAACCTACAGCTGCCTTTTTGAAGAAGATCGGCATGCGCGCAGGCAAGCGGAAGCTTATGCTCTATTGCCTTGACGCCAACGAGACCGGCGATCTTCGATACGCGGAGGCCATGCGTCAGACCCTGGCCACCGCCGGCATCGCCCCGGAGCAGACGTCGCTGACGGTGCTTCTGGCCGACGGGAACGTGGGCGCCGTGCTGCAGGCATCGAAGGATGGTTACGGCTATGGTTCCGTGACGGCTTTTGAGCGGACGGAGCTCCTGGCCCGGATGATGGTCCACACCTGGCCTCCTTATGAAACGCTGAGCTTTGACGAAGCGGGGCGGGCCACGGAGGATTTCGAGGCCCTGATCGTGGGTTTCGGTCAGAAGGGACAGGCGGTGCTGCGGAGCCTGGTCATGAACGGGCAGTTCGAAGGGAGCCGCTTCCGTGCCGTGATCCTGGCGGAGGACTGCAACCGGGAGGCAGGCAGCTTTTTCTCCCGGTACGGGGGCTTGCGCGACCAGTATGACCTGGAATTCTATGACGTGAACGCCCGCAGCACCAGAGCATACGAGCTCATTCTGGCCCGGTTTAAGCACCTGAACTACGTGGTCATCTGCACGGGCAGCGATAAGGAGAACGCCGAGATCGCCATGGAGCTGTCCGGTTTCTTCAGCACACGAGGCCTCCACCCCGTCGTCGTCCAATGCAGCGGCCGGGACGTCAGCCGCATTTCCGAAAAGGACGGCCTGGTGACCACGGTGGACCTGTACACGCCCGACATGCTCTGCGGGCGGGATCTGGACGCTATGGCCATGGTCCTCAACCACCGCTATCACCTGCCGGAAGGGCACACGCCGGAGGAGGACTGGGCGGCCTGCGATTATTTCAGCCGCATGAGCTGCCGCGCTGCCGCAGCCTATGTAGACGTATTCCTTCGGGCGGCAGGCACGGGCCGCAGGGAAGTCTTGAAACAGGGTTTTGCGCCTTCCGAGGAGGTCATGGAGAATCTCGCCCGCACGGAGCACCTTCGGTGGTGCGCGTTCCACTACGCCATGGGATACCGCACTATGCCCGATGACGCGTTCGAGATGAGGGCGGAAGCCTGGCGCTGCGAGATCGCCGAGACCGGAGGCCACAGCATCCGCATCTGTAAGGACACGGCAGCCAAGCTCCACGCCTGCCTCATTCCCTGGGAGGAGCTTCCGTCCCTGACGGAGAAAGTATGGGCCGTCACCGGAGAGCGTGTGGATTATCAGGACAAGGACAGGGACAACGTGCGCCTGGTCTTAGACCTGGTGCGAGCCGCCGAGGATTGACAGGAGAACCGCGATGAAACGAAGAAAGCTGTTTTTGGGAGTCATCGCCGCCGCGCTGTACGTGCTGCTGATCGTGCTGCTGCCCATAGTTGAGGGGGCTTCCGCTGATGCGACCATTCGCTCCATCCCCCAGGCCCTGTGGTACGGTCTGACCACCCTGACCACGGTGGGGTACGGCGATCTGGTGCCCGTGACCACGGCGGGGCGCATCATCGGCGTGGTCTTCCAGCTCATGAGCCTGGGCGTTTTGGCCCTTTTGGTGGGCGCTTTCGTGCCCCTGATCCTGGGCCGATTCATTCCCTCCGTGAAGCTGCGCCTGGCCCGCAGCAAGGACTGGTTCGTGTTCCCCCAGACCACCGACGCCGCTCTGACCCTGGCCAGATCGATATATGCGGAAGATGGGGATCGGACCGTCATCCTGTGCGGCGAGGACCGTCACAAAGCAAGCGCGCCTGACGATCTGCCTGTCATCTCCACGCCCCTGGACCCGGAAGCCATCGTAAAGCTCAAAGGGGACGGTCACGTCTCTGTTTTCTGCATGGACTTCAGCGGCGCTGAAAACGAACGGCTGGCCCACGAGCTGGGAGACTGTGCATGCGAGGTATACTGCATGACGGAGCATGAGCCCGACCACATGCCGGATCGGCGCCACTGCTTCGACCCATGCGATTGCTGCGCCCGGCTGTACTGGCGCAAGTTTCCCTTCCGTTCCGCCGGAGAAAAGATCGTCTTTATAGGCGACGGCAAATATGCGGAAGCGCTCCTGGCCTTCGGCCTCGAGCTGAACGTGAATGCCAGCGAGATGCACACACACTACCACGTATTTGGCGACTACGCCAATTTCCGCAGGGATCACCATCGTCTGGAGGCCTTTCTGTCGGTGAACGCGGAGGACCCACGGCAGGACTGCCTGTTCTTCTCGGAGGAGCCCTGGAACGCCTGTCCCGACGTGCTGTCGAAGGCGTCAAGGATCATTCTCTGTGGAGATACAGAAAGCGATACCATCGAAAAGCTGATGGAGCTGAAGCGGTATTTCCCCGTGACCTGCCCTGTCCACGCCAAGCTGTCCCAGCCCTTCGACGGTGTCTGCTGCTTCGGCAGTACCGAGGAACTCTTCTCGCCTGAGCTGGTGATCGGGTCCGGCCTCAACGAGACCGCCATACGCATGCACGAGATGTACCGCAGCTCCACCAAGGGCCACACCCCTGCCTGGGCGGAGCTCAGCAGCTTCACGCGCCGCTCCAACATCGCTTCGGCGGAGCATCTGCGGGTGAAGGTCCGTATCCTGCTGGGCGAGGACGCCATCCATGAGGAACCCCTGACCAAGGAGATCTGTCAAAGAGCGTATGCGGTGTTCACCTCCGCGGACGAAGACGCCCGAGAGCGATATCGCCGTATCGAGCATGAGCGGTGGATGCGGTTCCATTCCATGAACAACTGGACCTACGCCGAAAAGCGTGACAACGCCGCTCGCCGTCATCCTCTGCTGGTACCCTATGATATCCTCTCTCGGGAGGATCATCTGAAGAACGATTATGCGTGGGAGCTGCTGAAGGAGATATAGGACCACCCCCGCGATGCAAATGCGCGCGTCAGGATCGGCAGATGAACAGATTGATCTTGCTGGAAGGCCTTCCAGGAACAGGAAAGACGACGAATTCATACCGGCTTTTTGAGCAGCTGGTCAGGAACGGACGGGACGTTCGCTGGCTGCACGAGGTTTCACAGCCCCATCCCGCCCTGTTCTTTACCGAGTCCTGTTTTACGAAAGAGGAGTACCGCTCCTATACGCAAAAAAATCCGGAAGTCGCCGAAATGCTGGACAGCATCGCACAAGTCCGAGCGACCACCGTGGGGATCGATCATCTGACCGCGGCAAGGATCCTGCCCGGACGAGAGAACACGGCATGGTATCGGGAACTGCTGCGATACGACGTGATGGGATTTCCGTTGGAGCGATACGAGCCGGTGGCTCTCGAAAAATGGGAGGCCTTCGCCGACGCCGCCCTGCGGAACGATACGATCTTTATACTGGACAGCGGCATCTTTCAGTATCAGATCTTTACCTATCTGCTGAACGTGGCGGAGTATTCGAGATTGGCCGGATTCGTTCATGGCGTCATGGAAATGCTCAGGCTCTTGCATCCTGTCCTTATCTATCTGTACAGGGAAAAGGTGGAGGATTCCATCGCGTTTCTGGAAAACCAGCGCGGCATCAGGGACCTGATATCCACATGGGAGCGGGACAAAGGGCGGCCCTACTATCGAAACAAGCAGCAGGACGTGACGGCGTTCTATGATTTTCTGAAGGAGTATGCGCACTGGGCCTCCAGGCTTTTTGACGAGTTGGTATGTGATAAGCTCAAGATCGAGATCACAGCGCAGGACTGGACCAATTATGAAACGCAGATGCTTCAGTTCCTTGGCATCCCCCGCAAGGAAGCGCCTGCATACGAAGCTGAGGACGGAACGTATGTGAACGCGGAGCTGCAGGCTTCCTTCTCCATCCGGGACGGTATCCTGACGGACCCGGAGGGGGTGCGCCGGAGACTCTCGCCCCGATCGCCCACGGAGTTCTTTATCGAAGGCTTGCCCGAGACTCTATGCTTTCAAGCGGATGGATCTATGACGCTTTGCGGCCAGCAGATCATTCCGCAATGGTCGGAAACGGGACGGGTCTATTCACGGCAAAAGGAACAGCACGCAGAGTGAACCTGTCCAGCTGCTATCCGACGCACCATGTTGCCGTTTTATAGCCCATCTGTCAAAAAACCACTCGAATGGTGCGGCTGATGGGATCTTACCCTTGCCGCTGAAAAAGCCCCACTGGGGCTTTTTCATAACGCGGCTTCAAATCCCATCAGCCGCGCCAAAAAGGGCCCCCGAAAGGGGGCCCTTTGGTGCGGCTGATGGGATTTGAACCCATAAGCTTTCGCCGACAGATTTTAAGTCTGTTGTGTATGCCGTTCCACCACAGCCGCGCTACGGGAGCTATTGTACAGGCAAGGGGCGGGCTTTGTCAAGGCTCAAAGGCTGAGCAACGCGCCGATAAGGCCGCCCGCTGCCAGAAACAGGAAGGGATGGACCTTCTTCAGTTTCGGCAGCAGCATCAGCGCCACCAGAGCTCCATAGAGGATCAGCGAGACGGGGTCCACATGGAAGGGAACGAAGCTGATGCTCAGGGAGGACCGGATCACAGACCAGCCTGCCGCCGCCACCAGACCCGCCGCCGCCGGACGCAGCGCCCCGAAAGCGTCATTCACCAGCTTGGAACTGCGATACTTTTCAAGGCCTCTCGCCACCAGCACGATCACGGCGATTTGGGGCGAGATCAGGGACAGGGTGGCCAGCGCGCCGCCCAGCAGAGCCCAGCCTGTGCCGTATTGAGACAAAACGCTGTAACCCACGTAGGTGGCCGCATTGACGCCGATGGGACCGGGGGTGGACTCCGCCACGGCAATGATGTTCGCCAGCTCCTCTTCCGTGAGCCAGCCGTACCGGGCGATCATGCCCTGCAGGAAGCGGATGCAGGCCATACCGCCGCCTACGGCCATAAGGCCGGTCTTCATAAACTCGAATATAAGCAGGAGAATGGTCCGTATCATGCTTTCTTCCACCTCCCCACAAGGATCCCGAAGGCCGCGGCCATCAGCACCAGCCATACGGAATCCAGGTTCACCACCGTCAGCAGCAGGAACGACACGATGATGATGCCCCAGCTGACCCAATCCTTGGCCGCCTTCTTGATGAGGCGGACGATGGTCACCGTCATCAGGGCGGCCACGGCCACCCGGACCCCGGCGAAGATGTGCTGGACCAGAGGATAGCTCATCAGATTCTGGAGCACGGCGGCGATCACGGTGATGATGATAAGGGGGATCGTCACCACCCCCAGGGAGGCCACTATGCCGCCCAGGACCTTGCCCCGCTTATAACCCACGAAGGTGGCGGAGTTGATGGCGATGACGCCGGGAGTACACTGGGCCAGGGAGAAGTAGTCCAGGACCTCCTCCTCCGTGCACCATTTCTTGTTATCCACCAGCTCCCGCATGAGCAGGGGGAGCATGGAGTAGCCCCCGCCGAACATGACGGCGCCGATCTTCACAAAGGTCAGATACAGCTCTAACATCTCACACCACCGGCCAGCCGGCCACGTACATGCCCAAATAGGCCACAGATCCTGCGAGACACAGCAGGGACATCAACAGGTCGACCCAGCGATTCTTCGTCAACCGCATCATGGCGATGATGAGGGGAAAGCAGCAAAACAGCTGCCGCGGCGCGTCCATGACCCCCGTCTGGCTGAGAATGACCACATAGCACACCATGAAATACGCGAGATAGCTGACCCGAAGCTCCTTCCCCTTGGCAAAGATCAACGCAAGGCTGCCCACAGCGAACAGCAGATTGGGCAGATACTGTCCGAAGGCCAGGGAGGGTTCGCAGAAGCGCCAGGTATCGATGAACCGATCGGTCAGGACGCCGCACACCCGATAGAACAGGGCGAAACGGCTGTCGTACAGCTCCTCCAGGTAGCCTACGTAGGTGAAAAAGCTGCCGCCCACCACCCGGTTGATGGTAAGGTAGGTGATGAACCCCAGGGGGACCAGGATGAACGCGGAGCCCACCAGCCCCTTCTTGAGATAAAAGCGCCAGGTGACCTCCCTGAGGTACCGATACTCCCTGGTCATGGCGTTAAAAAACTCCATCAGCAGGGGGATCACCAGCACGATGCCCACCCTCTCTGTTAGGGCGGCCATGGCCCCCACCACGGCGCTGAGGACGAAACGCTTTTTTCTCATGCAGTAGATGCTGAGGAGCGACAGCAGCAGAAAGGTGCTGGCCGGGATAGTGCAGGTCAGGAGAAAGCTGGGAGGCAGGATGGAATAATACCAGAGGGCCCGCACGGCCGACCGCCGGTCGGAATCGTGGAGGACCAGCAGGTACAGCACCACGCCGCTCAAGATGGCGTTGAGATTGGCCACGAAGAAACCGGCCCGAATGGTGCTGAGATAGAAGGGACTGATGAGCCGAACGATCAGGGAATAGAAGGGCGGGAACAGCAGGTTCAGATACTTGCCTGCCATGTCCACCGCCTCCACGGCATAGCCTTTGTTGGCGATGGAGATGATGCGGCCGGCGAACAGGTGATCGGCCCAGACGTGCTGGATCTCGAAGACGGTCTCGGTGTAGCCGTAGAGGTACAGGCTCCACAGAAAGGCTCCCAGCATGAAGATCCCCCGACCGATGGCCAGCATAAAGACCAGCCGCAGCAGCTCCCGGGCGCCGATGGTGCTGGTCCGCTGGATGGTGGAGGGCAGCAGCTCCTGATCCGCGCCCATGACGAAATCGAAGGCCCGGGGCAGGAAACGGATGTAGAGCAGGGCGAACAGCACCAGGACCGTCCCGCCGACGATGAGGGATTCCACGTAAAGGGGTGTATCCATGACGATCCAAAGACCGTAGAGAATGCACAGTACGGCCAGAGGGACGGCAATGAATACACCCTTTATTACGTCGTTGCGCTGCATTTACTTCCCCTGGAGCGCTTTCGGCTTTCCCAGGATCTCCGCGTACAGGATGCCCTGCAGGACGCTGTTGGTCTCGAAGCTCAAGAGACCCCCGGCGTTGGCCGCGGGGACCGGCGCCGGCTCCGGCTTCCTGGCAGCTGCCTTGGGAGGCGGGCAGGCCTCCTCCCCCGTCATGCTGGATTCGGTATGGGTATGGCCCCCTTCCAGCGTGCTCTGGACCATGTGGGTATAGCGGGGCGTACCGCTGTAGTCCTTGGCGGCAGCGGGTCTCGGCTTGGTCTGGGCCTTCTCCGCCGCGGTGGGCCAGGGCCATTTGGAATCCACAGCAGGGGCTGGCTTCTTGTTCTGCGGGGCAGCAGGAGCAGGCCTGGCCTGTCGGTTCGCCGTGGTCGATCTGGACATGGGGACCGTTTGGCCGGACGGACTCTGCTGCGAAGAGTTGGGCGGCTGCTGCTGAGCCTTCCGCTTCATCTCCTCTTTCCGTTTTTTGTTGGCGATGGAGGACAGTATCCCGATCACCACGATCAAAGCCAATAAAGGATTCACGGTGAGTCCTCGCTCCCTTGTTTATTTCTTGGCGGTGTTGGGATCAGCCGCGTGAGAGATGGCGTTGCGCATCTCCGTGTCGGAGATGACGTTCTTCATGTTGTAATAATCCAGCACGCCCAGCTGACCCTCGCGGAAGGCGTGGGCGATGGCGATGGGGATCTCCGCCTCGGCCTCGATGACCTTGGCCCGCATGCCGGCCACGGCAGCCACGTTCTCCTGCTCCTGGGCCACGGCCATGGCGCGGCGCTCCTCAGCCTTGGCCTGGGCGATGCGCTTGTCGGCTTCCGCCTGGTCGATCTGGAGCTGGGCGCCTACGTTGCGGCCCACGTCCACGTCGGCGATGTCGATGGAAAGGATCTCGAAGGCGGTACCGGCGTCGAGGCCCTTGTCGAGCACGGTGCGGGAGATGGAGTCGGGGTTCTCCAGCACTTCCTTATGGCTGCGGGAGGAGCCGACGGTGGTGACGATGCCCTCGCCGACACGGGCGATGATGGTCTCCTCACCGGCGCCGCCCACCAGACGGTCGATGTTGGCACGGACGGTGACCTTGGCCTTGGCCTTCAGCTCGATGCCGTCCATGGCCACGGCGGCGATGACGGGGGTCTCGATGACCCGGGGATTGACGCTCATCTGCACGGCTTCCAGCACGTTACGGCCGGCCAGGTCGATGGCGCAGGCCTGCTCGAAGTCCAGGGGGATGCCGGCCCGCATGGCGGCGATAAGGGCGTTCACCACCCTATCCACGTTGCCGCCCGCCATGTAGTGGGCCTCCAGCTTGTTGAGGGGCAGCTGGATGCCGGCCTTGGTGGCCTTGATGAGGGGGTTCACGATCCGGGCGGGGATGACCTTCCTGAGCCGCATGCCCACCAGGGTGGCGATGTTCAGCTTGACGCCGGAAGCGCTGGCTGAGATCAGCAGCCCAAGGGGCACGAAGCTAAAGAGCAGGGACAGGAAGATGATGATGAGTACGATAATGATGATGGGGAGAAGTATGGACATTCTTTTCTTTCCTCCTATATAATATACTTGTTTGTTTATCCGCGGGAATACAGCAGGTAGATCACCACGTAGATGGCCATGATGAATAGGGGGATGCCCGCGATCAGGCCGATCCACTGACGCACCAGCGTCTTTTTATCGGGAGCCTGAGGCTCCGGCAGGTCCCGGGGCTCCTCAATGCCGCACTTGGGGCACACGTCCGTCACGTAGAGGATGCCGCACTTCTTGCAGTACTTCATTTGACGAACACGTTCAAGCCTTCCACCGCGGCCACTTCAACGGTCTTTCCCGCCTCGATAAAGTTCCCGTAGGTGGAGACGTTCATGCGGACGCCGTCGATCTCGGCGATGCCCGCGGGACGAAGGGCAGTGATGGCCGTGCCGGTCTTGCCCACCAGGCTCATGCCCTTCTCCTTGATGACCGGGGAGGAATCCCCTTCCACCGCCGTGGTGTTGATGAGCTTGGAACGGGAGATGGCCCCCTTCTGGAAGGAGCGGATGAACAGGACGATGATGACGGCCAGCAGCAGCACCAGGATCGCCGTGACGATGAGGGCCGCCGTGACGGAGTTGGCGAGGAACTGCATGACGATGATGGCCGCAAAGGACAGGATGCCTAAGGCCCCCGCCACGCCGAAGCCCGGCGTGAACATCTCCACGATGAACATCAGGACGCCGAACAGGAAACACAGAATGCACGGCACCGCTAAACTTCCAAGGGCTGAAAGCATAACTAACCTCCTTCTTCCTTCTTCTTTTCCACCTTTATTATGCCCCATTCCACAGTAAATTGCAAGTGCTTTCCTCGATTGCATAATCGCGCCTGCCGTGGTATACTCTGGAAAGACGCAGCAAAAAGGAGAAAGCCCCATGATCGCTCTGCTTTCCAGGCTTTTTTTACGGGATACAACGGACGAGGATGCCATCCGCCACGGCTACGGCATGATCTGCGGCGGGGTGGGCATCTTCCTCAACATCATTTTGAGCTGTTTCAAGATCGTGCTGGGCGTGCTGATCGGCTCCCTCGCGATCCAGGCCGACGGCTTCAACAACCTGGGCGACGTGGGCTCCTCCCTGGTCTCCCTGGGGGGCTTCGTGCTCTCCAATAAGAAGCCGGACACGGAGCATCCCTTCGGTCACGGCCGGGCTGAGTATCTGTCCGCTCTCATCATCGCCTTTCTGATCCTGCTCATGGGCTTCGAACTGGCCAGGAGCTCCATCGAGAGCCTCATCGCCCGCACGCCTGCCCCGGTGTTCACCGTGGCCGCCTTCGCGGTGCTGCTGTGCTCCATCGGCGTGAAGCTATACATGGCCCTCTACAACACCCGGTACGGAAAGAAGTATTCTTCCTCCGCCATGCTGGCTACGGCCAAGGACAGCCTGTTCGACTGCATCACCTCCGGGGCGGTGCTCCTCTCCATGGCGCTGAACAAGGTTTGGGGGCTCAATGCGGATCCCTGGTGCTCTTTGGCGGTTTCTGCACTGATCCTCTGGGGCGGCTACGGCACGGCCAAGGACACCGTGGACCTGCTCCTGGGCAGCAAGGCGGACCCGGAGCTTCTCCAGTCCATCGCGGACACGGTGTCGGCCCATGAGGGGGTCCTGGGCGTCCATGATCTGATCGTCCATGACTACGGCCCCGGAAGGAAGATGATCACCCTCCACGCGGAGGTGGACGAGGACGCCGATATGCTGGCCACCCACGACATGATCGACAACATCGAATGGGAGCTGAACGAGAAGTTCAACTGTCTCTCCACCATCCACATGGACCCCATCGCCGTGAACAACCCTGAGACAGAAGCGGCCAAGGAACAGGTGAAGGCGGCTCTGGCCAGCATCGACGAGAGCATTTTGATCCACGATTTTCGGCTGGTCCGTGGCCAGACCCACACCAATCTGGTGTTCGACATCTCCGCGCCCTATGCCATCAAAATGACCGACGGGGAGCTGAGAGCCAGGGCCATGCAGGAGATCACCGCCTGCAACGCCTCCTTCAACCCCGTGATCACCATCGACAGACGCTGAAAGGAATCCGTATGCTGCCCGTACTCTGCTATGGCGACATCTGCGCCGATCTGCTCATTCCCTACGGACAGGCCCTGGCCGCCCAAAGGGAAGCGGTGGACCCGGACGACCTCACCGTCCGCTTCTCCCATGGAGGGAGCGTGGCCAATACCGCCGTGACCCTGGCCCGGCTGGGCGCCCCCGCCCTGTTCCTCGGCACTGCCGGGCAGGACGCCTTCGGGCGGACCCTGAAGGCTGGATTGGAGCAGGAGGGCGTGGACGCCTCCCTGCTGACGCTGAAGGAGCATTCCATGACCACCATGGTGCTGTTAGTGCTGGACACCCAGGGGGAGCGGGTGCCCTTCGCCTTTCCCCGGGTGGGGGCCAGTCAGCACGACGTGACCGCGGATCAGATCCCCGACGATATCCTCAAGCGCATCTCCTGGATGCACTCCTCGGGCATGACGCTGCGGGAGGACCCCGCCGCGAAGAACCAGCTGTCCCTCATGGGGCGCTGCCGCGAGGCCGGCATCCCCGTGGCCCTGGACGTGAACGCCCGACTGGAATCCATCGAGGACAGGACCTTCGCGGACAACATGCGGGCGGCTCTGAGCTGCTGCGATCTGCTGTTCGGCTCAGCGGAGGACGAACTCTGTCCCCTGGCCGGGGAGACCGAACCGGATCGTGCCGCCAGAAAGCTGCTGGAACTGGTGCCCATGGTGGTGGCCCGCAAAGGGGAAAGGGGAGCCGACGTGTATACCCGCAGCGGCGTGTTCTCCTCCCCCGCCTTCTCCGTCCCCGTGCGGGACCGGGTGGGTGCCGGGGACGTGTACGACGGGGCCTTTTTGGCCGCCCTGCTCAGCGGTTTCTCCCCCGAGGAGGCCAACCGAAGTGCCTGCGCCGCGGGGGCCTGGTGCGTATCCCACTTCGGCGGCCGAAGCGGTCCCACGTGGTCGGAACTGCAGTCCGTTCTTCGTTCCCACGCATAATAGTGTATACCGACCTGTTCCGCCATACGATGATATCGTTTGGCGGATCTGTTTGCACTCAATTTCATTCTGGTCTATGCAATAATATTATGGCTCTTTAGCGGCAAAATGGCACAAAAAAGACGAAATTTTATAGAAAAACAGGCGTTTTTATGTATAGACAAGTGCAAACTAAGATGATATAATGAGCCAAACCTGAAAGGAGCTATTCCATGAACAAGACTGAATTCATCAAGGTGATCGCGGAGAAGACGGGCCTGTCCAAGAAGGACGCCTCTGCTGCCGTCAATGCGGCTTTGGATACGATCGCCGAAACCATCAAGGAGGACACGGTGTCTCTGTCCGGCTTCGGCACCTTCGGCTGCAAGCATCGCCAGGCCCGCGAGGGCAAGAATCCCCGGACCGGCGAGATGGTGACCATCTCCTCTGCCGACGTGCCCTTCTTCAAGGCCAGCAAGGGTCTCAAGGACGCCGTGAAATAACCTTTCACCCAACGCGGGTCGGGGGCTTCCCCGGCCCCTTTTTTTGTGGTATACTCCCCATGGGAGGTAGTCTATGGAACAGTTTTCCCTCTTTCAAAAGGAAGTGCCCCAGCCCCTGGCGGCCCGCCTGCGCCCCCAGACCCTGGATGAATTCGTAGGCCAGACCCATCTGTTGGGGCCTGGCAAGGTCCTGCGCCGCCTCATCGAAAGCGACCAGGTCTCCTCCATGATCTTCTGGGGCCCGCCGGGCGTGGGCAAGACCACCCTGGCCCGCATCATCGCCAACCACACCAAGTCCGCCTTCATCGATTTCTCCGCCGTCACCAGCGGCATCAAGGAGATCCGCACCGTCATGCAGCAGGCGGAGGAGAACCGCCGCTTCGGCGAACGGACCATCCTGTTCGTGGACGAGATCCACCGCTTCAACAAGGCCCAGCAGGACGCCTTTCTGCCCTTCGTGGAGAAGGGCAGCATCATCCTCATCGGCGCCACCACGGAGAACCCTTCCTTCGAGATCAACGGGGCTCTTCTCTCCCGCTGCAAGGTGTTCGTCCTGCAGGCTCTGAAGGCAGAAGAGCTATCCGGTCTTCTGCGCCGGGCCGTCAACGATCCCCGAGGTTTCGGCAAAGAGCAGGTGGATATCACCGACGAGATGCTGCACATGATCGCCGTGTTTTCCAACGGCGACGCCCGCAACGCTCTCTCCACCCTGGAGATGGTGGTGCTGAACGGGGATATGGACGAAGCGGGGCGCATCACCGTCGCGAAGGAGACCCTGGAACAGTGCATCTCCAAGAAATCCCTGCTGTACGACAAGAACGGCGAGGAGCATTACAACCTGATCTCCGCGCTCCACAAGTCCATGCGCAACTCCGACCCCGACGCGGCCGTGTACTGGCTGGCGCGGATGCTGGAGGCCGGCGAGGACCCGCTGTACGTCGCCCGGCGGGTGGTCCGCTTCNNGCCCGCCGAGTGACCCGCTTCGCCAGCGAGGACGTGGGCCTGGCCGATCCCCATGCCATCGAGATCGCCGTGGCCGCCTATCAGGCCTGTCACTTCATCGGCATGCCGGAGTGCAGCGTCCATTTGACGGAGGCGGTGGTGTATATGTCCATGGCTCCCAAGTCCAACGCCATGGACGTGGCCTATATGGAAGCCAAACAGGACGCTTTGCAGCAACTGGACGAGCCGGTGCCGCTGAACATTCGCAACGCCCCCACGGGGCTCATGAAGGATCTGGGGTACGGCAAGGGATATCGGTACGCCCATGATTACGAGGAAAAGATTACCAGCATACAGTGTCTGCCCGATTCCCTGATGGGCCGGGAATACTTTCGGCCCACGGAACAGGGATTGGAGAGCAAGTACAAGAAACGGCTGGAGGAGATCAAGGCCTGGAAGAAGGAGCACTGACGTAGATATCTGAGTTGTGTGTATTCTTGTTGACTTTTCCTTCTTTTTCTGATAAGTATTATATGAGGGCTAAGATACCCGACGTCTTGGGCGTAGAGCCGCTGCGCGTTCGCGATTTGGCAGGGTAAACAGGCCCTCTTTTATTACGCACAGAACAAAAAGCGGGAAGCCTTTCGGCTTCCCGCTTTTGCTATGCAGCTTTTCCAGCCTTATTTGTAGAGGCCGCGCTCCGTGTAGTGGGTGTGCAGGAGCTCGTGGGCCTTGTGGCTGTTGGGCTCGCCCAGATAGTCCTTGTAGAGCTTCTGGACTTCCTTGTTCTCGTGGGACTTCCTGAGGGGCATATTGGCGTCCTCGCCGTAGAGGCCGGCGGCGCGGATGGCGCGCACGTCGTGGAAGTTCTTGAAGTTGCTGGGCACGATGGGCTGGCCGCCGCCGTTGACGCAGCCGCCGGGGCAGGCCATGACCTCGATGAAGGTGTAGTCCTTCTCGCCCCGCTTGACCATGTCGAGGAGCTTGCTGGCGTTCTCGAGGCCGGAGGTGACCGCCACCCGGACCTTGGTGCCGTTGAGGTCGTACTCGGCTTCCTTGATGGCTTCGACGCCGCGGACGGCCTCGAACTCCACCTTCTCCAGGGTCTTGCCGGTGACCACTTCGTACACCGTACGGAGAGCCGCTTCCATGACGCCGCCGGTGGCGCCGAAGATGTGGCCGGCGCCGGAGGCCTCGCCCAGCAGATCGTCCGCCGTCTCGTCGGGGAGCTTGTCGAAGATGATGCCGGCCTTCTTGATCATGCGGGCCAGCTCACGGGTGGTCAGGGACACGTCCACATCGGGAAGGCCGTTGTGACCGAGCTCGGGACGGTTGCACTCGAACTTCTTGGCCGTGCAGGGCATGACGGACACGCAGAAGATGTCCTTGGGGTCGATGCCCGCATGCTCGGCATAGTAGCTCTTCACCAGCGCGCCGTACATGCCCTGGGGGGACTTGCAGGTGGACAGGTTGGGGATGAACTCGGGATAATAGTGCTCGCAGAACTTGATCCAGCCGGGACTGCAGGAGGTGATCATGGGCAGCGGGCCGCCGTTCTTCAGACGGCCCAGGAGCTCGGTGCCTTCCTCCATGATGGTCACGTCGGCGGCGTTGTCCACGTCGAACACCTTGTCGAAGCCCAGCCGGCGGCAGGCCGCGATGAGCTTGCCTTCCACGTTGGAGCCCATGGGGAACCCGAAGCACTCGCCGATCTGGACGCGGACGGAGGGCGCGGGGGCGATGACCACATGCTTGGTGGGATCGGCCAGGGCCTTCCAGACCTTCTCGGTGTCGTCCCGCTCGGTGAGGGCACCGGTGGGGCACACCTGGATGCACTGGCCGCAGTTCACGCAGCTGGTATCGGCCAGGGGCATCTCAAAGGGGCTGGACACATGGGTCTTGAAGCCGCGCATGCTGGCGCCGATGACATGGGCGTGTTGGACGTTCTTGCAGACCGCGATGCAGCGGCGGCACAGGATGCACTTGCTGTTGTCGCGGACCAGATGGATGGCGGACTCATCGAGGTCGGGCTTCATGGGCTCGGCGGGACGGAACTTGTCGGGATCGGCTCCGTATTCCTGGGCCAGGGTCTGCAGCTCGCAGTTGGTGGAACGGATGCAGCCAAGGCAATCCATCCGGTGATTGGAGAGCATGAGTTCCAGCGTCATCTTGCGGGAAGCGCGCAGGGCGGGGGTGTTGGTCTGGACCTCCATCCCCTCGGCCACCTGCTGGAGGCAGGCCACGGGGTTGGAGCGGGCGCCCTTCACCTCGACCACGCACATACGGCAGGCACCGATGGCGTTAACGTCCTTCAGGTAGCAGAGGGTGGGGATATGGACGCCAGCCTTCTCCGCCGCCATCAGAACAGTGTAATCGGAAGGGACCTCTACTTCGATCCCGTTGATCTTGACATGAACAGTACTCATGGATTTCCTCCTTATTTCTTGCTGATGGCACCGAAGCGGCAGGTATCCATGCAGGAACCGCACTTGATGCACTTCGTTTGATCGATGACGTGGGGCTGCTTCACGGT
>LXOW01098634.1_pt1 | contig 61633 bp, 50 predicted proteins | sample 1368591 | NCBI WGS metagenome assembly LXOW01 (sample SAMN04884650, study PRJNA319009) | bovine gut metagenome | isolation source: Cow rumen | host: Bos taurus | place: Italy: Legnaro (PD) | collected 2014-07-09
CTAATAAAGTGTTCTTGTCTATATCATTCAGCGCGGCTGTGAAGCATTCGCTTCACAGCCGCGCGCTTTGTCTATTGTCAAACCTGTTCCGCCGATTCAGATCACAAACCTGTCCCTTATCAGGCTGTAAACTCTGGCAGGTTCGTCGATATCTTTCATAATTATCATGCCGGGCGTCACTTCTGTCCGTGCGGGATTAAAGCCCCCGAGAGTGCGGCAATCCAAACGCGGATCGTCGTAGGACGCGCCGACGGTCACGGTAGCGGTCCCGCGTTTACTCACCGACGACATCATAATCGGAGTATGCGGCTCAATCGGAACCGAATTGACTGTTCCGCGGTAGAATTCAAGCACGCGCATATCGGTCACGGCGTACCTTGTCAATCTCCAACGCATCAGAGGCTGAACAAAAAGGATATAAATGAAGAACGCGCCGCCGCACCAGAACGGGATAAAGAACAACAAAAGAAACGGCTCTCCTTCTCCCTCGATGCAGCTCAGAATCTCTGCGACGGTAGCGAAGATAACCCCTCCGCACCAGAAAGTCATAAAGGGAACAAAGAAAAGGTAAATCGGCTGAAACCCGGGCCTTTTCCCCGGCCTGCCGGTCCATCTGACCGTTTCGCCGGGAGACAGACTGCTCCTGATCCAGTCCTGATAATCGTATTGCTCCTTCATTTCACCGCCTCCATTCCGTGCCGAAGGATGTTACTAAAACGCCGGGGGTCCTTTTGCTTTCAGCATTTCAGGGCGGTCACCGGAACAACCAGAACCCCGTCCGGCCGAGTATATGCGAATTCTCCGACGCCGGTCAGCACCATCATAAACGATGGTTCTTTCATCTTTTCGGTATTGATCTTACTCTTCAGTTTTTTAAGAGACGCGGCTCCTTCTTCGATAAGTCCGGCTCCCCCGAGTTTGATTTCTATCAGTCCGTACGCCCCGTTTCTCAAATGAATGACAGCGTCGCACTCAAGGTCGTTTTTATCACGGTAATGATATACTCTGCCGTTCAACGCATCGGCATACACGCGCAAATCGCGCACGCACATCGTTTCAAAAAGCAATCCGAACGTTTTCATATCGCCTATCAGATCCCCCGGACCTATTCCCAGAGCGGCGGCGGCGACAGACGGATCCACGTAATATCGCGTGTCAGCAGATCTGATTGCGGTTTTAGAACGGAGATTCGGATTCCACGCCGGCATATCTTCAATTACAAATATTTTTTTGAGCGCACTGATATACGACGCAACCGTCTCTGAATTTATGGAATTATCATCGTTTGTCGCGACATCAGCGGCAAACAGAGTATTCGCACTCTGGGTTCCCTGGTTTCTCGCGTAAGAGCGCATCAACGTTCTTACCCGATCCGGGTTCTTTTTCACGCCATCGGCGCGGACGATATCAGAACGGACAACTGCGTCAAAGTAATCAAACGCCTGGTCAAGAGCAACGTCATCCCTCAACCCGACGGCATGAGGCCAGCCGCCTCTGCAGACAAGAAATGCGAGTCTTTCAAGATCGCTGTTTCCACGCCCGTCCATGTTTTTTTCTCCACCAAAAAGGTCACCCAAACTGATCTGACCGGTGGATTCTCCGGATTCAAACAGACTCATTGGCCGCATCGTGAGCCAGGAGAATCTCCCCGTCCCCGAATGTGATATTTCAGAACTTTCGACCGGCACAGCGGACCCGGTCAGAATAAACTGCCCCGTCGCGTCCCTGTGATCGACTTCAAATCGAACGGCGTCCCAAAGTTTCGGAGCAAGTTGCCATTCGTCAATCAAACGCGGATTTGCACCTTCTAATAGCCTTTTGGGCTTTATTTCTGCCATTGTGAGATTTTGATCTCTCGTATCCGGATCGTCAAAGTAGAGGACGCTTTCGGCAAACCGCTCTGCGGTTGTCGTCTTTCCGCACCATTTCGGCCCCTCAATCAACACCGCTCCTTTGCCTTCGAGCTTTCTGCGTAACATATCATCCGCAATTCGCGGGCGGTATGATTTTTTCATTACATTGTCCTCCGATTGATTTCTGCATATATTATACCACGCTTTCCGGTTCAAGGCAAGCTTTTCCCGACGATTGGCTGAAAATTTTTCCGACGATTGGCTGAAAATTTTTCCGATGATTGGCTGATATTTTTTCCGATGATTGGCTGATATTTTTTCCGACGATTGGCCGGAAAAGTATAAGAAACACCCGCGGGGGACCCGAATCACTTCGGATCCCCCGCGGATTTTGTCATATTATGCCTTGTTTTGCCTTATAACGAGGCTTTTTCTTACTTCGCGCTCTCTTCAACGGCGACGGCTACCGCGACGGTCGCGCCGACCATCGGGTTATTTCCCATGCCGATGAGACCCATCATCTCGACGTGAGCCGGGACGGAGGACGAACCCGCGAACTGGGCGTCTGAGTGCATTCTTCCCATGGTGTCGGTCATGCCGTAAGAGGACGGGCCGGCGGCCATGTTGTCGGGATGAAGCGTGCGGCCTGTGCCGCCGCCCGACGCAACCGAGAAGTACTTTCTGCCGTTTTCGACGCACCATTTCTTGTAGGTGCCGGCGACAGGATGCTGGAATCTGGTCGGGTTGGTCGAGTTGCCGGTGATCGAAACGCCGACCTTCTCAAGACGCATAATGGCGACGCCTTCGGGAACGTTGTCGGCTCCGTAGCAGCGGACGTTGCCTCTCGGGCCCTTCGAGAATCTGACCTCGCGGACGATCGAAACCTCTTCGGTGTAGGGATCGAACTTCGTCTCGACGTAGGTGAATCCGTTGATTCTCGAGATGATGTAGGCGGCGTCCTTGCCGAGTCCGTTGAGGATGACGCGGAGCGGCTTGGTTCTTACCTTGTTGGCGTTGAGAGCGATCTTGATCGCGCCCTCGGCGGCCGCGAAGGACTCGTGTCCGGCGAGGAAGCAGAAGCACTCGGTCTCCTCGGAGAGGAGCATCTTGCCGAGGTTGCCGTGTCCGAGACCGACCTTGCGGTTCTCGGCGACAGATCCCGGAATGCAGAAGGACTGCAGTCCGATTCCGATGTCGGCGGCGGCGTCGGCGGCCTTCCTGTCGCCCTTCTTAATGGCGATGGCGGCGCCTACCGTGTAAGCCCACTTGGCGTTTTCAAAGCAGATGGGCTGAGTTTCCTGGACGATCGTGTAGGGGTCGATTCCTCTCTCGTCGCAGATCTTTTTGCATTCGTCGATAGAAGAAATGCCGTATTCCGCAAGGACTCCGAGGATCTTCTTTTCGCGTCTTTCGTAACCTTCAAAAGTTGCCATTGTCTTTTCCTCCTCATTCCTTGCGCGGGTCGATGTAGCGGACGGCTCCGTCTTCGGAAGCGAATCTGCCGTAGTGACCCTTCGCCTTTTCGTAGGCCTCGCCCGGCTCCATACCCTTCTTTATGAAATCGGTCATCTTGCCGAGAGAAACGAATTCGTAGCCGATGACTTCGTCGTTCTCATCGAGAGCCATCTTGGTGCAGTATCCTTCGGTCATCTCAAGATAGCGCACGCCCTTCTCTTTGGTTCCGTACATGGTACCGACCATCGAGCGGGCTCCCTTGCCGAGGTCCTCGAGTCCGGCTCCGATGACGAGTCCGTTCTCCGAGAAGGCCGACTGGGAACGTCCGTAGACGATCTGAAGGAAGAGCTCTCTCATCGCGGTGTTGATCGCGTCGCAGACGAGGTCGGTGTTGAGCGCCTCGAGGATGGTCTTGCCGGGGAGAATCTCGGCGGCCATGGCGGCCGAATGAGTCATTCCCGAGCAGCCGATCGTCTCGACGAGGGCTTCCTCGATTATTCCGTTCTTAACGTTCAGGGAAAGCTTGCAGGCGCCCTGCTGGGGAGCGCACCATCCGATTCCGTGCGTGTAGGCCGAAATGTCGGATATTTCTTTCGCCTGGATCCATTTGCCCTCCTCCGGGATCGGAGCCGGGCCGTGGTCGCAGCCCTTGCGGATGAAGGACTGGTTCTGCACCTCACCGCTCATCGCGTAGGGGCATTCGCTGACTTTGCTCATTTAGAGGTATATCCTTTCGTTAAATGAATTACTTTACGATTTCGCCGTAAACCTCGCCGAAAGCGGCGGCGGCGTTGCACTCGTCGGTGTCGATATGCATCGCGAGAGCGAATTTCGGGCTGACTCTGACGACGACGTCGTCGAAGATCAGGGGACGTGCGGTGTCGAGTTTTACCTTGACGATCTGCTTGTCCTCGACGCCGAACTCAGCGGCGTCTTCGGGCGTCATGTGGATGTGTCTCTTGGCGACGATGGCGCCGGAATCGATATCGATCTCACCGGCGGGGCCGACGAGGTGAAGTCCGGGCGTGCCGGCTACGTCTCCGCTCTCGCGGACGGGCGGCGTGATGCCGAGGGCGCGGGCGTCGGTGAATGAAAGCTCAACCTGGTTGGCGCTTCTCTCTGGACCGAGGACGCTGACGGCAAGCGATCCTTTCGGACCGACAAGCGTGATTTTGGGGTTGGCGCAGGCGAACTGGCCGGGCTGGCTGAGCATCTTTCTGACTTCGAGCTTCGCTCCGGCTCCGTAGAGCGCCTCGACTGCTTCCGCCGTCAGATGAATGTGACGCGCGGAGGTTTCAACGATGAATTTAGGCATATTTTCTCCGTTCTGCCGCAGTGCGGCAAATTATTATTCGATTGATAAACGTTATTTGATATTGGGGTTCTTGGCTATATTGTTGAGCGTGTTTTTGAAAGCTTTCTTCTTTCCGGAATAGTAGGATGACCAGCTCGAGTAGGTGTCCTGAGCCGCCTGACGGAAGGCCGCGAAGATGTCGAGCTGATCGCCGAGCTGGCGTCCGAGCTCGAAGACGAGAGTGTTGTGGAGCAGATCGAAGACGTTGGCGTTCTCGATCGAATCGAGGAATCTGTACTGGAAGGACGCGATGTAGACGGCCGGCGTGATCTGTCTGTAGCCGTAGGAGGCAAGGGCCTCGAGAACGGCGCCCGACATATCCTCGTCGGGAGCGTTGGTCGGGATGCTGTAGTAGGAAACCCAGGCGCCGCAGATCGTGCAGTAGTTCTCCTGGTTCTCATCGTACATCGGGAAAGGAAGGATCGCGAACTTGAAGGTTATGTCCTGAAGATAGTTCTGGACGTCGGCGATCGAACCGAAATGGAAGAGAACGTTGCCGCTGGTGAAGCCGTTGGTTCCGGCGACTCCGAGGAATCCGACGTCGTCGTTGGACTTGAGGAATCTCGACCAGAGATCGTACCAGTCCTCCATGCGGACCGAGTCGAGGTCTTCGGACATCGCCATCTTGCCGTCAACCAGATCGACGTAGTGGAATCCGCCGGCGTAGAAGAGGTTGTCGTAGGTGACGTTGTCGGTCATCGTCGTGGTGTAGGACTGCGTTCCGTCGGGATTGAGTCCGGTCACCGTGCCGGTCGCGTAGGTCAGGAACTTCTCGGCGGTCCACTGCTTGTTGTCGACCAGTTCGTAGAAGTTCGGCATCTTGAGGTCGTTCGCAAGGTCGAGATTGGTCAGGATGCAGTTCATCGAACGGATCAGCGTGCAGGTGATATCGCCGGTGGCGAAGAAGCACTTGCCGTTGATCAGGCTGGAGGCGGTGATGTCGGCCGGCCACCAGGGCTGCGAAAGATTGAGATATTTTACTTTGTTGAGATCGACGTACGCGCCGCGCATGGTGCCGACAGGAGCCGCGAATGAGTACTGGCCGACAAGGTCGTAGGCCTGGTCGCCGCTCGCCTCGAGACTCGAAATGACGGCGTTGATAAAGCTGTTGCGGGCTTCCCACTGTCCGGCCATTCCGGTGATGCTGATCTTGACGCCGGTGCGTTCCTCAGCGGACAGCTGGCGCTTGACGATGGCATCCTTGATCGTGTCGCCGGTCGTCTCGTAGTTGGTCGTCCATTCCCAGACCTGGACGTTGTTCCAGGTCAGGATGTCGAACTGATCGGTGTATTGAAACTTCTCGGGAAGATCGTCCTTGAGGAATCCGTCTTCGTCGAGATTGCCGTCGGTCGTCGCCTCGGGCTCGGTCGAGGGAGAGGCGTCGGTGACTGCCGGTGAGGGAGTCGTTTCGGCGTTGTTCCCGTTTTTGGCGCACGACGCTGCGGCTAGGATAATCATCAGTGCCGCAAGTATGAGCGCGATTGTCTTTGAAGCTTTCATGGAAATTCATCCTTTCGCATTCATAATATGTTTATTATATTATACAAGATTGCGGGCGCTGTGTCAAGACAAAAATGGCATTTCGTCCATGCGTCCGGCGCTGCCGGACGCATCTCGTGCCGCGCAGCGGCACATATCGCACGGCGCAACGCGGCGTATATCGCCTCCATGCGCCGCAGCGCAATTCACGCGGCGGTACGCCGCAAATCATGCCGCGAAGCGGCAAATCATGCGCCGCAGGCGCAAATCATGCAGCGTAGCTGCAATTCATGCCGCGCAGCGGCAATTCACGCGGGCGCAGCCCGCAATTCATGCGCGAAGCGCAATTCATTCGACTTCCAGCGGTATATCTCGAACAGCGCAGCGCTGTATCGCCATTTTTTTCTTGACAATTTCCACAATTGGTTATATAATAAGGTGTTATATTATTTTTATACTTGGTTTTTGTTTCCAGGCAAAAGGTGACGCCCTATGGACAGAATGAAAAAAATCGCAATTTCAGACGCAACGCTCAGATCTGGAACGGATATGACCTTCCGCGAAAAGCTCGAGGTTCTGCGGCTCGCCGCGGCGTCGGGAGCCGACGTAGTCGAGCTGGGTAAAATTTCCCCGTCCGACAGGGGAGCCATGCTCTTCTGCCGCACTGCCGCCGCGCTCGCGGGCGGATGCGTGATCTCGGTTGAGGCGGACACGGCCGAAGGAATCGAAGCGGCCGCTTCGGCGCTTTCGGGGGCCGCGCGAGGAAGAATTTCCGTCGCTCTTCCCCTCTCGACCGTTCAGGCCGAATACACTTATCACATCAAGCCAGACGTCATAACGTCGAAGATATCCGAGCTTGTCCGCGCCGCGTCGCAGGTCTGCGCCGACGTCGAATTCCGCGCGCTCGACGCGCTGAGAGCCGATCCTTCGGTGCTCGACGCCGCGTTCGCGGCCGCGTCTGAAGCCGGAGCGTTGCTCTTCACGCTTTGCGACGGAACGGGCGAGTTTCTGCCGTCGGAGGTTGCTGACGCCGCGTCGCGCCTGCTCTCGCTTCCCGCCGCAGGATCAGACGTGCGCGTCGGAGCCGAAATATCCGACCGGCTCGGAACCTCGGTCGCCTCGAGCGTCGAGGCGGCGCGCGCCGGAGCGTCGCAGATCGTCTGCTCATTCACGGAGACCGCATGTCCCGTCTGCCTCTTTGCCGAATTCACAGCGGCGAGACAGCAGACTCTCGGAGCCGTTTGCGGACTCGATATGACGAAACTCCGCCACACTGCAGAAAAAATAAGAAAAACCGCGTCGGGAACCGGAACTGCGGCAAAATCCGCAGAGGCCTCCGCGGCGTCGGGCGACGGACGGGTTGAAGCCGGAGCGTCTCCCGAGCAGGTCGCAGAAGCCGTCAGGCTGCTCGGATACGATCTCTCCTACGACGATCAGGCAAAGGTCTATTCCTCCTTCGTCAAGCTCGCAGGACAGACCGGAAAGAAGAGCATAAGCTCGAAGGAGCTTGACGCAATCGTTGCGTCGAACGCGATGCAGGTCGCGCCGACCTACAAGCTTGACACCTACGTAATAAACAGCGGAAACACGATCTCGTCGACCGCTTTCATAACGCTCGACCGCCGCGGCGAAAAGCTCACCGGCTTCTGCGTCGGAGACGGTCCGATCGACGCCGCCTTCCTCGCGATCGAACAGATCGCCGGACATCATTTCGAACTCGACGATTTCCAGATTCAGGCGGTGACCGAAGGCCGCGAGGCGATGGGCGACGCGCTCGTCCGGCTGCGCGACGGCGGGAACCTCTATTCGGGAAAAGGACTTTCGACCGACATAATCGGCGCGTCGATAATGGCCTACCTGAACGCGCTCAACAAGATCGCGTACAACCAGAAACAGTAACTGATAACAGATTATGAGACTTTCTCTTTCAACGAACGGCTGGGAAAAATACGGCTGGGACGAGCTGTTCGAAGCCTGCAGAGAAGCCGGATTCTCGGGAATCGAGCTGCACGGACTGCCGGCCGACATGACGGGACCCGGAATGCCCTTCTCTCCGGCGCGGATCGCAGGTACTGCGAGACGGCTGACCGACATCGGATTCAGAATCAGCTGCGTCGACTCGCTCTGCGACGTAACCGACGCGGAAGCCGCCGACGAGGCGGTATGCGAAATATCCGAATGCATCTCGGTCGCATCGCGCCTCAGATGCGGATACGTGAGAATAAGAGCCGGACACGCCGACAGCCCCGACGCCGACGAACGCGCGGCGGCGCTGATAAAGCGGGTGCTGCCGATCGCAGAAGCCGACAGAGTCGTTCTGCTGATCGAAACGGCGGGCATCTATTCCGACACTTCGCGTCTTGCGGCGCTGATCGACAGATTCGCCTCCGACAGTCTCGGAGCCCTCTGGGATATGCACAATCCCTTCAGGTTCCGCGGCGAGAGCGCCGAGGACGTGATCGAACACCTCGGAGCGCATATTAAACACGTTCATATCAGGGATTCGTCGGTGCTTCCCGACGGAAAGATTCAATACCGGCTGATCGGCGACGGCGACCTGCCCGCCGGAGAGATGATCGACGCGCTGCGCTCGGTCGGCTACGCCGGATTCATCTCCTGCGAGTGCAACCCCGCCGACTTCGACGAGCTCGGCGACAAGAGCATACTCCTGCCGCACTTCTGCGGATATATGAGCAGATTCGACAGGACGCGCGAATCGGGAAGCCGCCTTCAGGAAAACAGGTCGCGCACCGGCAGATTCATCTGGCCGAAGGGCGAACTGATCGACCTGACCTTCCCCGAGGTGCTCGACAGAGTCGCGGACGAGTTCCCCGACCAGCTTGCCTTCAAATACACGACGCTCGACTACACGAGGACCTACTCGCAGTTCAGGGACGACGTCGACAGCTTCGCGCGTTCGCTGATCGCGCTCGGCGTCGGCAGCGGAGATCACGTAGCGATCTGGGCAACGAACATCCCGCAGTGGTTTATCACCTTCTGGGCCTGCGTCAGAATCGGCGCGGTGCTTGTAACCGTCAATACCGCTTATAAAATACACGAAGCTGAATACCTGTTGCGCCAGTCGGACACTCACACTCTCGTGATGATTGAGAACTGCCGCGACTCCGACTACCGCGGAATCATCAACGAGCTCTGCCCCGAACTCGAAAAAGCCGAATCGGGCCGTCCGCTGCACTGCAGCCGGCTGCCTTTCCTGCGCAACGTTATCACGGTCGGCTTCAGGATGAAGGGTGCGCTCACCTGGGAGGACGCGCTGCGGCGCGGGCTCTCGGTCCACCGCGAGGAAGTGCTCTACCGCGCATCGACGGTCAGACCCGACGACGTAGCGAACATGCAGTACACCTCGGGCACGACGGGCTTCCCGAAGGGCGTCATGCTGACGCACCGCAATATCGTCAACAACGGAAAGTGCATCGGCGACCGGATGGATCTCTCGACCGCCGACCGCATGATGGTGCAGGTGCCGATGTTCCACTGCTTCGGAATGGTCCTCTCGATGACCGCGACGATGACTCACGGCGGAACGCTGCTGCCTCTTCCATACTTCAGCCCGAAATCTGCTCTCGCCTGCGTATCGAAGGAGCGGATAACCTGCTTCAACGGCGTGCCGACGATGTTCATAGCGATGCGCCAGCATCCCGATTTCGCGACGAGCGACTTCTCCTGGATACGCACAGGCATCATGGCGGGATCGAACTGCCCGCCCGAACTGATGAGGATGGCAGAGCGGGATATGAATATGCGCGAGATCATCAGCGTCTACGGACAGACCGAATCGTCGCCCGGATGCACGATGAGCGACGTCGACGACGACGAGTACGTCAGGACCGAGACGGTCGGACACGCCTTCCCGCACGTCGAATGCAGGATAGTCGATCCCGAGACCGGACTCGAACTGCCCGACGGCGAGAACGGCGAGTTCGTTGCCCGCGGATACAATCTGATGAAAGGCTACTACAAGATGCCCCGCGCCACGCGTGAAGCGATCGACAAGGACGGCTGGCTCCACACCGGAGACATCGCATGCAGCGACGGCCGCGGCAACTACAGAATCACCGGACGCATAAAGGATATGATAATCCGCGGGGGCGAAAACCTCTATCCGCGCGAGCTCGAGGAGTTCTACTACGGACACCCGGGCGTGCGCGACGTGCAGGTCGTCGGCGTGCCCGACAAGCGCTACGGCGAGGAATGCATGGCCTGGATCATACCGAAGGAAGGCGTCACGCTGACTCCGGCAGAGCTCAAGGAATACGCCGCGGCGAGAATCGCGAAGCACAAGGTGCCGAGATATATTTACATCTGCGACTCCTTCCCGATGAACGACGCGGGAAAAATCCTCAAGTACAAAATGAGAGAGACCGCCGCCGCGATGCTCGCAGACCCGAACGGCCCGCTCAAAGGACAGTAATCCGGTAATAAAGAAATTATTTCCGTCAAGGAGAAAAAATATGGAAATCAAGATCACGAAAACAAAGAATCCGGCTAAGAAGCCGGACGGAAAGTCGCTCGGATTCGGCAAGATATTCACCGACCATATGTTCTGCATGAACTACACCGAGGGACAGGGCTGGCACGACGCCAGAATCGAGCCCTTCCACGATCTGACCCTCTCGCCCGCCTGCGTCGTCTTCCACTACGGCCAGGAAATGTTCGAGGGACTCAAGGCCTACTACGGCGTAGACGGCAAAATCCGTCTCTTCAGACCGATCATGAACGCCCGCCGCACCAACGCCTCGAACAAGCGTCTCTGCATCCCCGAACTGCCCGAAGAGGATTTCGTCGAGGCGGTCAAAGCGATAGTTTCGGTCGACCGCGACTGGATCCCGAGAGAGCCCGACACCTCTCTTTACATTCGTCCTTTCATCATCGGAACAGACTCCTTCCTCGGTGTCGCTCCGTCGAAGACCTATCTCTTCTGCATCATTCTTTCTCCCTCGGGAGCATATTACGCCAGCGGACTCAAGCCGGTCGGAATCTGGATCGAGGACGACTACGTACGCGCCGTCAGAGGCGGCATGGGCTTTGCCAAGACGGGCGGCAACTACGCCTGCTCGCTCGCCGCTCAGGTCAAGGCGCACGACGGCGGATACTCTCAGGTGCTCTGGCTCGACGGCGTCGAGAGAAAGTATATCGAAGAAGTCGGCGCGATGAACATCTTCTTCAAGATCGACGGCAAGATCGTCACCCCGATGCTCAACGGCTCCATCCTGCCCGGCATCACCCGCAACTCGGTCATCGAAGTCTGCCGTCACTGGGGACTGCCGGTCGAGGAGAGAAAGATTTCGGTCTACGAGCTGATCGACGCTCAGAAGGCCGGAAAGCTCGAGGAAGTCTTCGGAAGCGGAACCGCCGCCGTCATCTCGCCGGTCGGCAAGCTTCGCTACATGGACGAAGTCATGACCATCGGAAACGGCGACATCGGCCCCGTATCGCAGAAGCTTTACGACACCGTCACCGGTATTCAGTGGGGCAAGATCGACGATCCGTTCGGCTGGACGGTCGTTGTCGACTGATGCCCGCGCTCGAAAGTCCTGAGAGGGTCACCCTTTTCTGCGGCCACTACGGCAGCGGAAAAAGCACCGTCGCGATCGCATACGCCGCGTACTGCCGGAAGCTCTTTCCGGACGGAAGGATTGCTCTCGCAGATCTGGACATAGTCAATCCCTATTTCAGATCGGGCGACAGCCGCGACGTCGCGGATAAGCTCGGAATCGATCTTATCGTATCCGATTTCGCCCTGTCGAACGTCGATCTGCCCTCGCTGCCCGGCAGCGCCTACCGGATCACCGAAGACCGGAGTCTGCACGCCGTGATCGACGTCGGAGGCGACGACCGGGGAGCTCTGGCGCTCGGACGGTACGTTCCGGCGCTGAAAGCGGAGGGAGACTACGATATGCTCGCGGTGATCAACGCCTGCCGTCCGCTGACGCGCACGGCGGACGACACCGCCCTCGTGCTGCGCGAAATCGAAGCGGCATGCAAACTTCCCTTCACCGGCATCGTCAACTGCACAAATCTCGGCCGCGACACGACGGCGGAGCTGCTCAAAGAGAGCATGCCATACGCCAACGAAGTCTCGCGCCGGATGAACGTTCCGGTAAAGTTCTGCGCGGCGCTGCCAAAGGTCGCACGCGAACTCGGAGACGGCTTTGAAGTTCCGGTTCTCGAAATCAATTATTTCATATCCCACGGCGGGATTACTAATGCCTGAGGTCTGATAATGGTAAAAATCACGTTCAATGCCGACCGCTGCAAGGGCTGCGGACTCTGCGTTTCCGCCTGCCCGAAGCATATCGTCGCGCTGGATCCAAAGAAAATCAACGCACAGGGACATCACACCGCCGACGTCGCCGACAAGGCGGCCTGCATCGGCTGCGCTTCCTGCGCGACGATCTGTCCCGACTGCGTCATCACGGTGGTCAAGGAGTAAAAAATGGCTCAGAAAGTTCTTATGAAAGGCAATGAAGCCATTGCCGAGGCGGCGATATCCTGCGGCTGCCGCCACTATTTCGGATATCCGATAACGCCGCAGACCGAAATCGCGGCCTATATGGCGAAGCGCATGCCGAAGATCGGCGGCACCTTCCTGCAGGCCGAAAGCGAAATCGCGGCGATCAATATGGTAATCGGCGCCGCCTCCGCCGGAGTCAGGGTCATGACGTCGTCGTCCAGCCCCGGAGTCTCGCTCAAAAGCGAGGGTATCTCCTATATGGCCGGATGCGATCTGCCGGCGCTTATCGTCAACGTTCAGCGCGGAGGCCCCGGACTCGGCGGCATCCAGCCCTCTCAGTCCGATTATTTCCAGGCGACGAGAGGCGGCGGACACGGCGACTATCATCTGCTCGTCCTCGCTCCGGCGTCGGTCCAGGAGATGGCTCAGCTTACGGTTCACGCCTTCGATCTCGCCGACAAATACCGCATGCCCTGCATGCTGCTCGCCGACGGAACGATGGGCCAGATGATGGAGCCGGTGCTGCTCGAGGAAAGCACGCAGGGCAAAGTCGAAAAGCCCTGGGCGCTGACCGGAACAGGCATGAAGAGAAAGCACAACATAATCAACTCCCTCTCTCTTACTCCCGACGAGCTCGAACGCTGGAATATCGACAGATTCAAACGGTATGAAGCGATCGAACGCGACGAGGTTATGTACGAAGAATATCTCTGCGACGACGCCGATATCGTCGTCGTCGGATTCGGAATCGCGGCGAGAGTCGCGAAAAACGCCGTCAAGGCGGCCCGCGAAAAGGGCGTAAAGGCGGGCATGTTCCGTCCGATCACCCTCTGGCCCTTCCCGAAAAAGCCGCTCTTTGAAAGATCACAGACGGCGAAGGCCTTCATCTCGGTCGAGCTTTCTATGGGCCAGATGATAGAAGACGTCGAGCTGGCTATCAGATGCTCGCGCCCCGTCACCCTCTGCTCGAGAGTAGGCGGAATGATCCCGTCGCCCGCCGAGGTGCTCGCCTCGATCATGGCGGCCGATGAAAAACTCAAAGGAGGAAAGTGATAATGGCAACCGTTTTTGAACGTCCGCACTCGCTCTGCGACGTGCCGATGCACTACTGCCCCGGCTGCGGCCACGGCATTATCCACCGCCTCGTCGCCGAAGCGATCGATTCGCTCGGCATCGAAGGAAAGACTGTCGGAGTCGCCTCGGTCGGCTGCTCGGTCTTCGCTTACAACTATTTCAACGTCGATATGGTCCAGGCGGCTCACGGAAGAGCACCGGCCGTCGCGACAGGCGTCAAGCGCGCCAATCCCGACAATATCGTTTTCACCTACCAGGGCGACGGCGACCTTGCCGCCATAGGCACCGCCGAGACGGTGCACTCCGCCGCCCGCGGAGAGAACATCACGGTCATATTCGTCAACAACGCGATATACGGAATGACCGGCGGCCAGATGGCGCCGACCTCGCTCCCCGGCCAGGTCACGCAGACCTCGCCCTACGGACGCGACGTCGAAGCGGTCGGCTTCCCGGTAAAGATCTGCGAGATGCTCTCGCAGCTCGACGGCCCCGCATATATCGAGAGAGTCGCGATCAACAACGTGAAGAACATCCGCGCGGCCGGACGCGCCATCAAGAAAGCGTTCACCTACCAGGTCGAGAAGAAGGGATTCTCACTCATCGAGGTCGTTTCCACCTGCCCGACCAACTGGGGCATGACGCCCGAAAAGGCGATGAAGTGGGCCGAGGAGAATATGATTCCCTACTACCCGCTCGGCGTTTACCGCGACAAGTACGCGGAGAAGAAATGAGGCGGATGAAATGACGAAAAACATTCTTATCGCCGGATTCGGCGGACAGGGCGTCCTTTTCACCGGAAAATTCCTGGCTCAGGCCGCCCTTATCGAGGGGCGCGAGCTCAGCTGGCTCCCCTCCTACGGCCCCGAAATGCGCGGCGGCACCTGCAACTGTTCGGTGATAATATCCGACGAGCCGGTCGGCTCGCCGATCGTCACCGAGCCGGATATACTCATCGCGATGAACCGCCCCTCTCTCGATAAATTCGAGAAGGCGGTCGTCCCGGGCGGCGAGATATACGTCGACTCATCTCTCGTCGACCGCAAGGTCGAGCGGACCGACGTCACCGTCCATTACGTGCCCTCGACGGCTCTGTCGACCGAGCGCGGCTTCGACGGCATCGCCAATATGATACTGCTCGGCAGCGTGATCGAAAACAGCCGCGTGATAGACAAGGCGAACATCCCCGCCGCCATGGAGAAGGTCGTTTCGGCAAAACACAAGAATCTGTTCGACTTTAACGTCAGAGCCATCGAACTGGGGTACGATTACAAATAATCGCACCGGAGGATTATCCGAATGAAAAAGACGCTCGCGGCTTCGCTTTTGATTATTGCATTGCTTCTTTCCACGTTGCTTTGCTCCTGCGGCAAAACCGAATCCGAGGTCCCGGAAACTAGAATTATCCAGCAATGGAACGACGTCTGGAACGGAAAAACGGTCGAGGTCGAAACCTTCGATTATTTCGAATTATTTCCGAGCAACGACGGACACGTTTTGAAGGTAAAAGGGGACGGATACCGGCTCGTGCTGAGGGATCCCGAAACCGGATCGACAGAATGCGTCTGCCGCGATCCGCTCTGCTTGCATTCAACAATGGCGGAATGCCCCGCGGTATCCGCAAACCCGATAAGTCAGTTCGCGGTAGTGGGAGACCGGCTGTTTTATTACGCCTCCGGCAACATTTTTGCCGGATCAGGCCCGGGCAAGGACGATATTCATTCGCTGAATTATATCGACCTGACGGGAGCCGAAAGCGGGACCGTCTATTCATGGGAGGGGCGGGAACAGAACTCTTACATGCTCGGTGACGAATGCGCTTTTTTCATAGTCCCCGACGTTGTCGAAGGCAAAACGGTGTTTCTGCTCAAAAGATACGATTATGCGGATAAAGCCGAAAAGACGCTGGCAAGTTTTGATTCTGAGAGAACGGTCAGACTCCTGACGGATTCGCGCGTATACGTCGGAAAGATCAAGGCGGGAGATCCGCCGGACGTCGAGACGTATTCATACGATTATAACGGAGAAAACCCGCGTGAGGAGTCGTGGCTTCTCGCTTTCGGAGAGATGCCGAGAGGACCTCTGCTCTTCTTGCGCGAAAAGGTCAGCATTCCGGGATACACGTTTTTTATGACCACGACGAAAATCCTGTGTTACGATATCCGGACGAGAGAGTATTCGGAACCTCTCGGCGGGGAAAACGTCGTATCGTTCGGATACAGTAACAAAGACGGAAGGCTATACTATATCACCTCGGCGAAAGCCGACAAATGGCTCTGCAACAACCAGTACACAAGAGCCGCGGAACTCGGGATCACCCTGGAGCAGTTCATGGAGAACTCCGAGGAGAGAAAAAAGCTCAACGCCGAGATATCCGACGCAATGAATAACGACACGTTTTATCTCAAGAGCTGCAATCCGGACGGGAGTGACGTCAGAACCTGCTTCGCGTTTGAGCCGGGTACCGCGTTCATGAGCTCCGGCGGAAACACAGTCTACGGCACCTTCCCGACGACGTGTAACGTTTCCCGTGACGGCGAATGGTATCACGTCACCGAGATCCGGCAGGGCACCCGCAGAGAGGCGAGAATAAACCTCGAAACCGGCGAGATCGAATACGCGGAAGAGTAATATATCATAATTCATAATTCATAATTCATCATTCACATTTTCCCCTTTCGGAGGTTTTCATGTCTTCTTCCCGTCAGGAATCACTTAAAGAAATAGGTCTGCGTCTTGCCGATATGCGTGAGATACGCGAGATGTCGCGCGAAGAGATGGCGGCGCGCCTCCAGGTCTCTCCCGAGGACTACGCCTATTACGAACGGGGCGAGCGCGATTTCCAGATCAGCTTTCTCTGCGAGGCGGCCGATATTCTCGGCATCGACGTTCACGATCTGATGAGCGGCGAATCCCCCAAACTTTCGGTCTGCACCTTCGTCAAGAAGGGCCGCGGATACGACATCACCCGCAACGCGGCCTACGGCTACAAGCATCTCGCCTTTCCCTTCAAGAACAAGAAAGCCGAGCCCTTTCTCGTGACCGTCGAGCCGCGCGAGGGCGTTCCGGTGCTCAACAGCCACCCCGGACAGGAATTCGAATATATGGTCTCGGGCAGGATGATGCTCTACGTCGGGGACGAGGAGTATCTGATGGAAGAAGGCGACAGCGCCTATTTCGATTCCTCCAATCCGCACGCCTTAAAAGCGATCGGCGACGAACCGGCGAAATTTCTCGCGATAGTAATCAAATAAAGGGCAGAGTCTTATTCGGATATGGCAATCTACGAAAAATACACAGGCCGCAGCCGCGACAGTTTCACGTCGCTGAAGGACGCGCAGCAGAATTATCATATTGAATATCCCGAAAGCTTCAACTTCGCCTACGACGTCATCGACGTCCTCGGCAGGGAGAAGCCCGAAAAGCGCGCGCTGGTCTGGCTCGGGAAGGACGGAACCGAAAAGTCGTTCACCTTCGGCGATATGTCCCGCCTTTCCGACAAAGCCGCGCGCTGCCTCTACACCCTCGGCGTCAGAAAGGGAGACCGCGTGCTGCTGGTACTCAAGCGCCACTGGATATTCTGGGTGCTGCTTCTCGCGCTGAACAAAATCGGCGCGGTTATGGTGCAGGCGACCTCGATGCTGACGGCGAAAGATTACGTCTACCGCTGCAACGCCGGAAAGATCAAATTCGTCATTCTCACAGGAGAAGACGGCTGCACGCAGCGCTTCGACGAAGGGTCGTCCTACGAAACGGTCGAAAAGAAGCTCGTCACCGGCGGCTGCGCTCCCGAGGGCTGGCTTGATTTCGACGCGCTCTTCGAGAGCTCCGGATGCGACTGGAAGCGTCCGACGGGCAAGGAAGACACGACGGCGCACGACATAATGATGATGTGCTTCTCGTCGGGCACGACCGGATACCCGAAAATCATAACGCATGATTTCAGATATCCGCTCGGACATATCATGACCGGCGTCTTCTGGCACCGCTGCGTCGACGGCGGACTGCATTTCACCGTTTCGGACACCGGCTGGATGAAGGCCCTCTGGGGCAAAGTCTACGGCCAGTGGTTCGCAGAGAGCGCCGTTTTCGTCTATGATTTCGACAAATTCCGTGCCGACGACATACTCGCCGCGATTGAAAAATACAAAGTCACTACCTTCTGCGTCCCGCCGACAATGTACAGGATGCTCCTTCAGGCGGACGTGGAGAAATACGACCTGTCGAGCGTCACGCATTGCTGCACCGCCGGAGAGGCGCTCGGACACGACATATACAACGAGTGGCTCCGCAGAACCGGACTCAAGATATACGAGGGATTCGGTCAGTCGGAGACGCCGGTCATAATCGCGACGCTCTACCCATGGTCGGAGCCCGAACCCGGAGCCATCGGCTTCCCGGTCCCCGGATACGACGTCATGGCGGTCGACGAGGACTGCCAGCCGGTTCCGCGCGGCGTGACCGGCGAGATCTGCGCGAAGATGCCCGATAACGCCGAACACCCCTGCGGGCTGATTATCGGTTACAATTTCAACGAAGAGGAAACGGCCAACGCCTTCCGCGGCGGTTTCTACCACACCGGAGACACCGCCTACCGCGACGAGCACGGCAGATTCAGATACGTCGGCCGCAACGACGACATAATCAAGTCGTCGGGCTACCGCATAGGGCCCTTCGAGATCGAGTCTGTCCTGCAGGAACATCCCGCGGTGCTCGAGGTCGCCGTCACCGGCGTGCCAGATCCCGACGGAATACGCGGATTTCTCGTCAAGGCGACGATAGTCCTGAGGCCGGGCTTTGAGGGCTCGCCCGAGCTCGTCAAGGAGCTTCAGAACTACGTCAAGAAGAACACGGCGCCATACAAGTACCCGCGCGTCGTCGAGTTCGTCTCGGAGCTTCCTAAGACCTTCTCGGGCAAGGTCCGCCGCGCCGAAATACGCAGACGCGACGCGGGGAAAAACTGAATAATTATTTGCTTTTATGGCCACGGGAGGACGCATTTCGCAAAGCGAAATAGAAAGGTCCTCCCCTACGGGTTTTTCGGTTTTTCTCATGTAAATCAGAAAACCGATTATAAAAAATCAAAGGACTGACATTTATTTATGCTCATCGAAAAAAGGCGCGATTCCGCCTTCATCGTATTCGTATGTGCCGGCGCCTACTTCACGAGTTACCTGACCCGCGTCAACTACAAGGCGGTGCTGGCCGAAATTATCGCCTCCGAGGGACTCGCGAAGGACGCGGCCTCGGCGGCGCTGACAGGTCTGTTTATCGTATACGGCCTCGGACAGCTGCTCAGCGGCTGGCTCGGCGACCGCGTAAACCCGAAATATCTGATGTGCTCGGGGCTTATCATCGCCTCGGTAATGAATCTTCTTCTGCCGCTGTCGAAAGACGCCGCGGTGACGACGGCGATCTGGTGCGTCAACGGCTTCGGCCAGGCGCTGATGTGGCCGCCGATTGTCAAGGAGATGAACAACTACCTGTCGGAGGAACAGTTCCTCACGGCGAGCGTGCGCGTCTCATGGGGCTCGAACCTCGCGACGGTGCTGCTCTATCTGCTCTCCCCTCTCGTCATCTCCGCGTTCGAGTGGCGCACCGTTTTCTACGGATGCGGCGTCATAGGACTCTTCGCGACGATATTCGTCTGGGCCGGTCTTACGAAGATCGAAAAGCGCTACGGCAAGGTCGAGCCGTCGAGATCCTTCCACAGAGAATCTCCCGCCGAGCGCGACCCGCAGGCGCCGTCATACACGCCCTTCGTCGTGTCGCTGCTCTGCTTCATCATCGTCGCGATAATCCTTCAGGGAATGCTCCGCGACGGCATCGACACCTGGATGCCATCCTACGTTACCGAGGTTTTCGACCTTCCGACAAGCGTCTCGATTCTCTCGGGCGTCGTTTTCCCTGTATTCAGCACGATTTCCTACGAGCTTGCCAAGCTCGTCTATAAAAAAATTCTCAAGAACGAGATGCTCTGCGCCGGATCATTCTTCGCGCTCTGCGGAGTATGCTCCGTCCTGCTTCCTCTCTTCCGCGAATCGTCGCCCGCCGTATCGGTATTTCTCTTCGCGCTGGCGGTCGGAAGCATGCACGCGGTAAATCTCGTCGTGACCTGCTACGTGCCGCGTAGATTCCGCAAATTCGGCAACATCTCGACGATTTCGGGAGTTACGAACTTCGCGACCTACGTCGGAAGCGCCCTGTCGACCTACGGTTTCGCGGCGCTGATTCAAAAAAGAGGCTGGAACTCTGCGATCACCTCGTGGATAATCATCGCCTCCCTCGGACTCGCCGCCTGCACGGCAATATTCTTCCCCTGGAGAAAGTTTCTCCGTAAATATCACGGCGTCGGAGCCGTAAAAAACGCCGATAAAGATGAAAACAGTAATTAAAATCGGGACCTCGACGATCGCGCACCCGACCGGGCGGCTCAACATACGCCGCGCGCGGAAGCTTTGCGAGATCATAAGCGATATAAAGAACGCCGGAAACGAAGTGATAATCGTGACCAGCGGCGCTATCGGTATGGGCGTAGGCAAGCTCGGTCTGCCCGGCCGGCCCGAGGACACCGCCGGAAAGCAGGCGGCCGCCGCCGTCGGCCAGTGCGAGCTGATGTACACCTACGACCGTCTCTTCTCGCAGTACGGCCACACCGTGGCGCAGATACTGCTCACGGCGTCCGACTTCTCGTCCGAAGAGCGCCACCGCAACTTTGAAAACACGGTCGGGCGGCTGCTCGGCCTCGGCGCGATACCGGTTATAAATGAAAACGACACCGTCGCAACCGACGAAATCGGTCTCGGCGACAACGACACTCTGTCGGCGATGGTGACGGTCAGCATCGGAGCAGATATGCTCGTGCTGCTCTCCGACATTGACGGCCTCTACACCGCCGATCCGCACAAGGACCCGCGCGCGAAACTGATCCGGCGCGTCGAAAAGATCGACGGAGAGATAATGTCTCTCGGCACCGGCAGCGTCAGCGGACAGGGGACGGGCGGCATGAAGACGAAGCTCTCGGCCGCGGCTCTCTGCCTTGAAAACGGCCGGACGATGATAATCGCCAACGGCAGATACCCCGAACTGCTCTACGACGCCGTCGACGGAAAAGACGGCAGGTTCACGGTGTTCGGCCGGCGCGGCTGAAAGGAGAGATCCGATGGAGGAAAGACTTCAGAAAATCTTCTCTCAGGCCCGGGCGGCGGCACCGGCTGCCGCGGCGGCGTCCGACGAAAAAAAGCGGGACGCGCTGCTTGCGATGGCGGCCTCTCTCTGCGACAGCGAAAACCGCCGGCTGATCCTCTCTGAAAACGAAAAGGATATGGCTGACGCGCGCGGGCGTCTGTCAGAGTCGATGCTCGACCGGCTGAAACTTGATGAAAAGCGTCTCGACGGCATGGCGGACGGCATACGCGACGCCTCGTCTCTGCCCGATCCCGTCGGTAGAATACTCGAAACGGCAAAAAGGCCGAACGGGCTTGTGATTGAGAAGAAATCGGTTCCGCTCGGAGTTATCGGAATCATATACGAATCCCGTCCGAACGTGACCTCCGACGCCGCGGCTCTCTGCCTGCGCAGCGGCAACGTCTGCCTGCTCAAGCCCGGAAGCGACGCTCTGCGTTCATGCGCGGCTATCGTCTCTGTGCTGAGAGATGCGCTCGCGCCCTTCGGACTCGAAGACGCCGTCATGATCCTCACCGGAGGCAGAAGCGACGCCGAGGCGCTGATGGAGGCGAAGGGATACGTCGACGTGCTGATTCCGCGCGGAGGAAAGAAACTCATCCGCGCCTGCGTTGAAAAATCAAAAGTACCCGTCATCGAAACGGGTACCGGAATCTGCCATATTTACGTGGATTCTACCGCGGAGTTCTCTATGGCGCTCGATATAATCGAGAATGCGAAATGCTCGCGTCCGTCGGTCTGCAACGCCTGCGAGGTCTGCCTCATAAGCCGCAAAATCGCGGGCGACTTCCTGCCGCTTCTGAAAAAACGTCTCGTCGACGAAAGAGCGGCGCGCGGAGAAACCCCGGTGGAGCTGCGTCTCGACGCGGAAGCCGCGGGGATAATCCCGGGAACTCCCGCCGGTCCCGACGATTTCGATACCGAATTTCTTGATTACGTGCTCGCCGTCGGCGTCGTCGGAGGAGTGGAGGAAGCTGTGAAGCATATTTCGTTCCATTCTACCGGACACAGCGAGTCGATAATCACGGAAACGCCCGAAAACGCAGAGTTCTTCCTGAATTCTGTCGATTCGGCGGCCGTTTATCACAACGCCTCGACCAGATTCACCGACGGAGGCGAGTTCGGACTCGGCTGCGAGATCGGTATTTCCACACAGAAGATGCACGCCCGCGGCCCTATGGGCCTGCGCGAGCTGACCTCTTACAAATACGTCGTCCGCGGTAACGGACAGACGAGATAACGGGAGGAAAAAGTTATGTCTGACAGCGCACAGTTTGCCGCAGGATTTATCGGATGCGGCAATATGGGCGGCACGCTCGCCGCAAACGCCGCGCGGGCGGTCGGGGGAGAAAGAATATGCGTATGCGACTCCGACGAGAAAAAAGTCGCCCGGTTCAGGGCGGAATACGGCTGCGCCGCGGCTGAAATTCCCGAAATGATTGAAAAATGCGAGTTTATCTTTCTCGGGCTGAAGCCCGCAGTGCTCCGCAAAGTTCTGCCCGGATACGCGGACCTGTTCGCAGCGAATCCCGGCTGCACCGTCGTTTCGATGGCGGCCGGAGTGACGGTCGAAGAGATCCGGAAAGCGTGCGGCGGACACAAAAAGATAATCAGGATTATGCCGAATCTCGGCGCCCGCGTCGGCGAGGGGATGATACTCGAATCGACCGACTGCGGCGAGGCTGAGCGAGAGCTTGACAGATTTGAAAAGCTCCTCGACGGAGCCGGATCTTTTGAGAGAATACCCGAGTCGCTGATGGACGCCGGATGCGCTCTCTCGGGCAGCGGACCCGCCTTCGCCTATATTTTCGTCGAGGCGATGGCCGACGCCGGAGTCGAATGCGGACTGCCCCGCGCTACGGCGCTGAAGCTCGCGTCGCAGACGCTGCTCGGCGCGGCAAAATCGGCGCTCGTATACGGAAACCCCGCCGCGCTCAAGGACGACGTCTGCAGTCCCGGAGGGACGACGATCGCCGGAGTGCACGCGCTCGAGGACGCCGGCTTCCGCGCCGCCGTCATGGACGCGGTGAAGGCCGCGTACGAAAAAGCGAAAAGATTGTGATAACAAAGCGCCGTGGCGATGCCGCGGCGCTTTGTCCCGAGATGCGCGTAAACGCGCTCTATCCATGGTGCATACAGCGTAGAACTCTTCAAAAATCCTACGCCGTATGCGCCGTTTGCTTTTCCGGAATTATCCGGAAAAATATTTGTCTGGTGTGCAATCAGAAGCCTTCTGCTTACGGCGTCACATTCGTACGCCTGACAGTTCGGCTTTATTTTTTTGACTTGCAGTACTCTATGGCTTCTTTCTTGACTGCCTCGATTTCTTCCTCTGTAAACACGTGGATCGATTTTGCCGTAGATTCCCTTTTTTCCCACTGCTCTTTTACTTCGGGGTTCAGCCCATATTCCATATCCAGCCAGAAACAGGTCCTATAGGCTTTTTGCGAAGGATAATATACAACGATTAAATCAACGGTTTCAGGGTCTAATGAGTCATAAGGACCTCTGGAAACAAAATAATAGACTTCGTCTTTGAATTCGGCTTTTTCAATTGAGTAAATGGGAAGATTTTCCGGTTGATCAAACCACTGGAGGTATTCAGCAACAGCTTTGCCGTCCGCAGACGTTTTATCGCCGCACGATACAAACGAAACAATCAGTACAATCAATAATAATAATGCGACGCAAAAAGCTCGGTATTTGTATTTCATCGATCAATTCCACTCCCCTCTTTCATATGATGTCCCCACTAGTGCTTGGCTATTATAAGATGTGAAAACATAATGATAATTGGGACAAGGGACGTAACCTCCAAGAATGAGAGAGTATACATAAATAATTGTTCTATCAATATTGATGCAAACCCCGGAAGTTGCAAAATAATCGTCATTTCCTGTTGCAGGATTCCGAACATAATTAGCACCTCCGAAATTTTGAAGATTCCCCATTAGATAGCCCAACTGATTTACATCCGCATAGTTATAGCAAATATCGAACAAATTTACCAAAGCCGAGGCACCTATCGAAATCAGTCCGCCAACAACCGGATCTATTGTGTTTCCAACGTCCCTTATATCATCGACAATGCCAATTGCATCAGCGACAATCGTATACAATGTGTTTCCGCTACTAGCAAGTCTTTGGAATGCACCAAGAGGGCCATTCCGAGTATAGGCTTGTTGTAAAGCTGCCATTGTTGCCTGATCTCTGAGCATTTGGTAAAGATGTGCCACTTGATCCTTGTTCAAATACAATTTGGCAATTCTATCATTTTCTTCAACATTATGGGTTTTTAGCCATAGTCCGCCAATTCGAGAGTAAACCAAATCATCATTTGGCTCAATTTTTAGAGTATACGAACCTACTCGATTCGAATACCCTCTGACACCAATATAATAATCCTCTCTTTTATCGAAATATGTGATTATTTTAAAATTATCACCTATTCCGGAGTCATCATCGCTCCCTTTCATGTCATAACTATTCCACCACAGAAAATTATTATGTTCAAACACTTTCCCCATTGTATCAGTCGAGCCTGTTGTGTAAATTTTATAATACCCTTTTACAGGCGCTTCATAGTGGAATAAATCCGTGCTATATCTTCCTGATACAGAGTCGGGAATTGTTACTCTGGTCTGATTATACTTTGGCGTCCGTGCGGAAGAAAAGTCCGAATTTGAAGGAGACAAAGATGTTGCTCCTGATTCAGTATAGGAATACGCTGATGCGGAAACTAAAGCCATAGAAAGTGTCATTATAACCGACATCGCCAAAGATATTATTTTGATCATTTTATTTCTCATAATCAATTACCTCTTTTCTGAATTAAAGCAACTATTATTTAGTGCCAAGTACCTTCGTAGTATGATTCCCCATATAGAGTCGTACTTGAGTACGCACTATACGTACTCTTTAAATTACCCCAGAAATTCTTATTGGTAGTAATAAGCAACCCGGATGTTGGATTATGGTAAATATCTGTTCCGTAAACTCGTGTATATCCGCATCCGCATTTGGATTCAAGCTCGTTCATTATGTCCGAGATGCCATTAACATCTTCATAAAACGATTCCAATAATTTTTCCAAGGCGCCTACTGTTATATCAACTACAGCAGTAACCCATCCGGCAATCGGAAAAGCCATCCCCACAATCGTAAAGGCAGTGGCGCCCATGTTTAATAGGATTTGAAGCGTTCCAACCGTCCCGTATTGGTGGAAAGCATTTCTGATTATTGCCTGCGTCTGCTGGTCTCGAAGCATACGATAATACTCTTTAGTGGCCGCAGCGGTATAATATGATTTTGAATCAATAGCCGAATTGGACTTGTGGCTGTTTTCCCAAGTTCCTCCATATGATGAAGTTATTGTATCCAGGTTCGGCTCAATTTTCAAAGTAAAAGTACCCGTTTTAGAGCCCCAGGCTCTAATGCCAATATAATAGTCTTCATACTTGTCAAATTTTTCAATCATTTTACAATTCAAAGAACTACCGCTATCGTCATCGGAGTTTTTCAAATCATAATGAACATTCCACCACAAAGTACTGTTTTCCTCATATATTTTGCCGAATGTATCCAAAGTGCCTGTGGTATAAACCATATAATACCCGGACTTGGGGGCCTCATAATGATACAGTTGAACCTGTTTGGCAACATTGATGCTGCCGGAAATTGTTACATTATTGCCGGAATATTTGGGGTTCTGCGCGGATTGAAAAATGCCATTACTTGGGTTCATGGCGTTGCCGCTACTTCCGGTCTCTATGTAAGAGTAAGCTCCTGCTGAAAATGAAAAGCAAGATAAAACAAATATGGCGGAAATGATTAAACAGAGCACTTTTTTCATTGTGATTATCCTTTCTCTTTCTGAGATGAATTGGGAAACATCGTCTTTTTAATGATTATCAATTACTCATAGGGAAACTGAACTATGGGTAATGAGCAAATCATAAACACATGAAATCCACTTCCTCTTTTTGAAACGCCTCAGCCTGTTTCACATATTAAGACATACGCTTTACTTAACCAATTCGATAATTTGAGTTTTAAAACTCCTTCGGCATCTAAGAAGCGAAAAGGTAAATGCAAGAATCAGATCAACGGCAAGAATTATTATTGAAAACGCATTGAGCGAGAAAAGTGTGATTGTAAATCCAAACAATGAGGAGAGTCCCGCATTTAACCCCCAAATACTGCCGAACAACAATGCTTCCGTCAACAACAAATCTATCAATACAAAAAACAGCGTCTTTGTTGATTCGACCCCTAAAATAGTCCCCTTTGGGTATCCAACCATTCGCATAAAGCCTAATAGATGTTTATCGCATTCCAAAAATGTATTTATCACCGCAAAGGCACACGCCACAGACGCAAGAAATAGCGGTACGAGAATAATCAAAAACAGTCTTTGTAGCGCCGTGATAATGTCCGTTGCTTTGTAAATATAACCGCTTATTGAAGTATTGTGCTGTAACCCATGTTCGTCAAGATATCTTATTTCTTCCTCTTCTTTCAATTCAAGTGAAACGTCGCGAATAACATCAAACTCTGATTGAATCAGTATTTTATATGTTTCATCAGTAATATAAATTATGTTTTCTCCGGTTTCCGATTCTTTGTATCCACCGACAGTCAAATAGCCGTTTGATAATTTTAGAATTTCAGCTTCAGAGTAAACCTGATACAATGAATCACTCAACAAACAAACGTTTTCTCCTGAAGCTGCGGCAGCTTCGCTAATATCGTCCTCGTCGATAAAGATGACCTTGGCAAATTGTTCTCCATACTGAAGGGGCATGACCGGAATATCCAAAACAGGCGAATCCGGATTTATCGGGAAGAAAACGGATTTATAAATAATGTTTTTTTGTTGGTAATCAATGTAGCTTTGTGTTCTCGTGAATTCTTCCGAATCAAATATTCCTTTATACTGTTCGTAATCGGTGTCAATGACGCCTTGAACGGATAAATTAACTCCGCCGAGCTCAATTCCCTTGGAAAAAATTGAATCCAAAGAGTCGTACCGTTCGTCCAGCAAAATCAGGCCGTCAGCGAGATAATCGGTAATCATAACGCCCGAACTGTCGGCAAATTTGCCGTAAATAATTGAAACGTCATCTGCGGCACAATAGGCAAACCCCGAAACGTACGATGAATAGATTCCGCTTTCCTCAAAACCGAGATAAGAATAGTAATCAAAAAGTTTACTAAGAATTATTTTGGATGAAAAATCCTTTTTCATCCGGCGATAATCATCAGCCCCAAAGCTTTTGATGAAATTATCAGTTATACTGATCGTTTTAAAATTAATTAGCCCGTCAATATTCTTCTCAATGCTCGAATAAGCGAAAGAATACCGATCGAAATACGTTAATGAACAAAGAACCCCCATCAGAACCGCAATTACAGCCGTCAAAGCCATAAGTCCAATGAGTGAACGTCTGCTGCACCACATAGAGGATTTTATTACTTTTTTTCTGAGGCGCGGAGTCCACTCCTGCTTTTTGTCCTGCTCTGAGTCGTTGCTGATAGTAAAATCAGGATCAAAAGCTCTCCTCTGTCCCGAACAATAAGACAGGCGTACGCTGCCTTTTTCGGCAATCATGCTTTTCACTTTGCCCGTATTAAGAACGCCAAAGTTCTGAATGGTTGTCGGGACCTCTATAAGATCATCCTGATAAACTATATCCTCGCTCCCGAGGCATTCAAACGATTTAATCTCCCCCTTGTCCATAAACACTACCATGTTGGCATACTGCCGGATCAGGGAAATTGAGTGAGAAACAATTATTACCAGTTTGTCTTTGGCCAGCGTTTGAAGTATTTCAAACACTTCTTTTTCCATCGCCTCGTTAAGGCTGCTTGTCGGTTCATCAACAAGAAACACCCTGCTTGTTTTAGAAAGGCCTCGTATGAGAGAAACCCTCTGCTTTTGCCCGCCGCTGACACATAGCGGATTTTCCTGTTCTTTCTCCGGAATATCAAAATCGCTCAGCCTTTTTGAAATCGCGTCGCGGCTTTCATCGTCGCAGAACAATTCGATATTGTCGTGAATGTTTAAATACGGGACGAAGGAGTTTTCCTGCAAAACGACGGACACAACCGTTCTCCGGTATACGTCCGTAAAGCTTTTAATATCTTTCCCGTTATACAGTATCTCGCCGGTATAATCCGTATCTAAAAGCGAAATCGAGTTCAAGAGCGTGGTTTTTCCGCATCCGTTTTCGCCGTAAAGGGCAACCAGACCTTTATTGGGGAAGCGCAGAGAAACGCCGTTTAAGGCGCAAAATGGTCCTTTCGGAGTATGATATTCCTTGTAAACGTTCTTGAGTTCCAGCAACGTTCAAACCTCTTAGTATCGAATAATAGGAAATGTAAAATGGATAATAGAATTAATCATAAAACCGCAATGTTATTATACACTAAAGCTAATATTTTGTCAATATTTTTCCACTCCATTTCTCATATGCGCAGTAAACGCCGAAAGTATACCAAAATCATCTCCATTTTCGCAACCATCCCTCAAGAGACAGCAAAAAAGAAACGCGCATAGAGCACAATGATTATTATGCTCTATGCACCTTTTTCTTTATGCGCGAAGCGCGATTCATTGCACCTCGCATCCTCCACGTCGGAGGCGAGTGCTTTTACATCTTCTTTCTCGACATATTTTGCTTCTCTTTGAGAAGCGACGATACCGACGAGTTCTTGCCGGAATCGGCGGGCGGTGTTTCCGGCTTCGGCTTGACATCCGCCTTCTTTTTGTCCCGTTTCGCCGGTTTCGACTCGTCGTTTACGGCTTTCTTACCGGCAGCCGGTTTATCCGGTTTTTCCTGCATCTCTTTAGGTTCTGCGGGCTCCTCCGCGGCTGTCGCCGCTTCGGCTGCAGGCGCCTTTGCGGCTCGCCTTTCGGCAATCTTACGCGAGATCGCCTGAACTATCACCGACAAATCGAGCCGGCGCAGCGCGATGTCAGCCATCATAAGCACCAGCATCGCGATAAGGAAGGGCGTCGTGAATTCGAGAGTGCCGGTGACCGGTCTCATTCTGATCTCGAAGAGCCCCGAGGCGTCTGTCCAGTCGGCGCGTCCGCCCGTCCCTTCGCAGAGAGGCGTCAGAGTTCCGTCGTAAACTCGGAATGCGTCGTACTCGTCGCTGTATCTGACGGCGAGCGCGCCCTCTTTGTTCATTATCGGCGTATCGCCGTCGTTCTGCGTCACGACCGCAACGTAGCTGCCCTCCTCGAGCAGTTCGAACTCGCCCGTGTACTCGCCGACGCCTGTCTGGACGAGACCTATCGTCCGCTCCTTCCCCGACGGCGATATCACGACCGCTTCGACCGGGATCGTCCTGTCGGTGACCGGCGACTGCGCCGTGATTATCCCCTTGTCACCCGAGCGCCGCATCGTCACGCTTCCCTCTCCGTCCTCGTCGGACGGTAGAACGTAGGAAACAATATTGCCGATAAGCTTCTGCCCTTCGGGCGATGCGAGCAGCTTCGACGACCACTTTCCGTTGAGATCGGTCATAAGCGACGCAGATCTGCCGAGGCCGTACTGCCAGACCGAGAGAATCGGGTCGCCGTCGCCCGTTTTGAGCACGTTGAGCGCCAGATCCTTGCCGTCTGCGAGGATGAATCCGTCAAGTTCGGGCAGGTATGAGACCTCGTTGAGAACCGACGACCAGTCGCCGACCTGCGGGGTAAACGTTACGTTGTTTATATAACTGCTGTTGAGTATTTTGAGCGTTTCGGAGAAGATTATCTCGGGCAGTTCCTCGGGATTTATCGCCGTCGAAACCGTTCCGCCCGAAACCGCCGCGAGCTGCGACAGAATCCCGGTATCGGCAAATTCGCCTACGGCTATTGAGTTGATCGGTATGCCTTCGCTCGCGTATTTTTTGTCGAGACCGACGGAGAAAAAGCGATCGCCGTCCGCAGGCTGTCCGTCGGTCAGCAGAAGCACGCTCCTGATAGATTTGCCGCTGTCGACGAGCGCGTTGTACGCTTCGCTCAGCGCAGTGAAGACCATGGTTCCGCCGCCGGGCGAAATCGAAGCAATTTTCCCCTGGACCTCCGTCTTTTCTGTCCCGGGAGTCAGCTTGCTTACCCACACGGCGTTGTCCGAGAAGGCAATGACGCCGATCGAGTCGATCGATTTGACAATTCCCGCCGCGTTGACCGCGCCCTGCTTCGCGAGCTCGAGCGCGCTTCCGGCGCCGTATCCCATACTGCCCGAATTATCGATCAGGATCATCAGCGCGAGGTCGCGCAACTTCGCCTTGTCGGTCGTAATCATATTTACGGGAAGGACTTTTTCGAGAGTCGAACCCTCCCAGCCGCCGAGAACGTAGGTCCTCGTGCCGCCCGTCGTGACGAGCCCGCGCCCGAGTTTCCTTACGTATACCTCGAGCAGATCGTCAAATCCCTTCGGCAGATCGGTATTTGATACGTTCATAAGAACGACGGCGTCGTAGGAGCGCAGTCCGGCAATATCCGACGGGATGTTGCCCGGGATTCGGACGTCGCATTCGACGCCCTCTCCGAGGATACCGGTGATCTCATGCGACTCGCTTCCCGTCCCGTCGATGATAAGCACCTTCGGCGTTCCGAGTATCTTTATAAAGCTGAATACTTTGTTGTTCTTGCGCAGGTAATCCTCGTCCGCGGAAATCTCGGCCGAATATGTCGCGATGCCCGAAGCTCCGGCTGTGTCGCGGAAAACGAATCTGTTGACGCCTCGCGTCAGAGTGACCTCCCTGACCGAAGCGACGACGCCGTCCGCGTAGAGCGTCAGTTCGGCGCTGCCTTCGTAGGTACTCTCGACGGTAACGGTGATATTGTACGACTCGCCGCGGTAGACGACCTCGGGCATAGACAGATCCGTGACCTGCAGTTCGACGTCGCCGGCGCCCGTCTCGTATACGAGAGCGTCAAGCCGGATTCCGCGCTGCATAAGGACGGTCGCCGCTTCTTTGTAAAGTCCGACGTTCTCCTTGCCGTCTGTGAGCAGGACGATGCGCTTCGACGTGTCTCCGGGGAACATCGCCGACGCCTTTATCAGCGCCGAGTAGATATCTGTATAGCTGCCGTCGGGAGACGTCTCAAAATCGCTGAAGACGAATTCCTCCGACAGCGGGTATTCGTAATATGAATTGTGGCCGAATGTGACAAGCCCGTAATGCGTCTTTTTGCCGGCTTTCGAAGCTCCGAGACGGACCGCCGCTGCGATTTTCTCTCTGGCGCCCCGCGTCGAATCCGACAGGTCTGCGACTATGATGACAGCCTCGGTATCGGCCCTCCGTCCTGCGGTAAAACCGGATACTGCAAGCAGTCCGAGCGTCAGCGCGACAAGGCGTATTCCGAGCGAGAAGGTCTGCCGGCGCGCGTTCCTGCCGCGTTTTTTTGCGATGAAGAAGGGTATCAGAGTCAGCGCCGCAAGCGGAATCGCAAGCAAAAGAAGCCAGGGGTGACGGAAGCTAACGTTCAAGATAGTACACCCCCCATTCGGCGATCATAAGCAGCGCTATGACGATGAGAAGCCAGGGCCAAAGTTCGGTCTGCCCGCGGAATTCGCCGGCGTCTGCCGTCGTACCGCTGTAGCTGACGGATCCGCTCATCGCGGACTCGGCCTCGGGTATGCCGGCGGCGAGGAATCCCGAAGCGGTCGATTCCTTACCCGCCTGGCTGAGTTTCTGTGTTACGGTATATACTCCCGGAGAGGAAAGACGGATCTTCTCCGCCGGGAATGGCGGCGCGGGATTCGTTACGCTGCCGTCGGGAGCTTTCACTTCGATCCCGGTGGAATATGCGAGCGCCTTTATCTCGACGAGCGAGCCGCAGAGATAAACTCCGTTGCCGTCGGTCATCCGCGGAACCGAATAACCGAGCAGGTTCTGCATAAGTATCGGGAATTCCTTGAGAAGAGGAAGATTCGTATCGTGGACGTCGAAGGCGGCGACCGCCATTCTGCGGCCGTCTTCCGCCTGCTTCACAGAGAGCGCGGGCAGCATTCCGCAGACAAGAACGGTGTCCCAGCCATCGCCGGGATCGAGTTCGGTGATCCTCGCGACGGCAATCTCCGACGGGTTGACGTAGGCGCAGATCTCGTCGGTCGAAGGCGAACCCGCCGCGCCGAGATAGGCGCCCTTCACCGTCTTGCCGACCTTGATTCCGGCGACGTCTGACGGAGGCGCGAAGAACCAGACCGACGGTCCGTCGGGAAGGCGCTCCGGAACGTATCCGTCGAATATCACGAGATCGTAGGTCCCGCCAGCCGGACCGTATTCTGCGGTGCCCGTCTTGTATACGTCGCATCCGCCGAGCGCGCGGAAAATCTTCTCGAGGAAGAAACTCCGGTCGCTGACGATAAGTATCTTTCTGTCTTCGTTTTTCTGAAGCGGGACGCTCATCTCGTCGTCGCAGGAGAGAACGCCTCCCGCGTCCTTCGAGATTCTGACCGTTGCAACCGACGCGCCCGTCGCGGGAAGACGCCAATATATCTGCTCGGTCTCGCCCGATTTCACCGAAACCGTTCTCGCGTCGGTGAGCACGCCGTCGCAGAGCAGCTCGAGCGTCAGCGTCACGTCCGCGCCGTATGATGAAACGCCCGAGAGTACCGTGACTCCGCTGTCCGACACGCCGCAGCTTATCGACGTCACGGCAGTGTTTTGGCGGCTGATTGAGAGATCGGTAACGCGAATTCTGTCGTCTTCGGTCTTCACGTCCCGGTCGGTGTAAACGGCGATCGCGGTGTTCGTCCCGTCGGCGCTCATGCTGTCGGCAAGCAACAGGGCGTTTTCAAGATCGCCTCCGGCCCAGCCGCACTCGAGTCCCGCGAGCGCGCGCCTGATCTGCGCCGGGCTCTCGGAATGCGAAACGACGGGAACTACGCTCTCGCCCGCGATAATCACCGACATCTTCTTGCCCGCCTTGAGTCCGGCCGCCGCGTCGTTCGCGATATCGATTGCGCGTTCGAACCTGCTCTCCCCGTTTTTACCGTCGGCCGCGCGCATGCTCGCCGAGGAATCGATTATCACGACGATCTCGTCGAACACGGCGGCTCCGGTCACGGCCGGGCGGCAGATCGCGAAGCAGACGGTAAGAAGAAGCAAAAGCTGCAGGATGAAGAGGAGGTTCCGTTTCAGTCTTTCCCAGGGGGTGGACGCCTCCATAAGGGTCCTGGTCTTCTTCCAGAGGAGAAGGCTCGGGACCTTTTTTATCCTGTGCTTTTGCTTCAGTATGTAGAGGGCTATGAACGCCGGTACGGATATCAGCGACAGAAGTCCCCACGGGTTGAGAAGTTCCATTATATAAGGCAATGCCGCACAATTCGATGCACGGATCCTGCCGGCCCTTTCCGCGCCTGTTTTGGCGTCGAAATCTTGCAAAACTACCTGTTTTCCTGCGATTTCTCAGCCAAAACAGGCACATAAATTACTCGGCAATCTCCACACACGAATTGTGCGGCATTGCCTTACAATACCGCTTCAGGCGAAAATACCCGCGGCGGTTCCTTTTCCGAATATTACGTCGCCCGGATCCTCGTCCGAGCGGATGCGGAGCAGCCGCACCCCCGACCGCATACAGAATGAACTGACGTCTGCATTGAATCCTTCGAGCGCGCGGCGGTAGTATGCGGCCGCAGCGGCGGGAGATCCGACGTCGATATATTCGCCTGTCTCGCTGTCGGTCAGGCGCTCCGCAGAATCGAGCTGCGGATCGGCCTCCTCGGGAGAGAGAATCTGAACGAGTATTACTTCCTGTTTGCGGTAGATCAGATATTTTATAGCGTCGGACCAGTCTTTTTCGCTGTCCGACATGAGATCCGAAATGATTATCGAAGCTCCGGCTCCCGAAAAGCCCCGCCAGTCCATCACAGACGAGCAGAGCGAGGTCTTCCCGCCCGCCTCGGCGTTTTCGAGTTTTTCAAGCGACGAGTAGAAACCCTGCCTGCCGGTAATCCGGCTGACGCGCTCCTCCGCCTTTCCGTCCCGCATAAGCGCGACCGACACGCAATCGGCCGCAGACGCGCAGACGTAGGCAGACGCCGCGGCAAAGCGCAGAGCCGCGGTCAGCTTGTCGGGTTCGCCGAACGCCATCGAGGCAGAGGCGTCGACGAATATCGTCACGCCGAGCTGTCTTTCGTCGAGAAAGAGCCGGATGAAGAGCTTTTCGAACCTTCCGTAGGCGTTCCAGTCGATTCTGCGGAAATCGTCGCCCTGAGCGTACTCTCTGAACCCCGAGAATTCGACGGTGCTGCCCGTCTTTTTCGACCGCCTTCCGCCGCTCATACTGCCGTTGACGGCAGAATCGAATCTCAGCGAGAGCCGGTCGAGCCGGCGGAGAAAATCGCCGTCGACAAGCCGGTCAGACATTGCTCTCCCGACGCTCGTCGATTATCATGCGGATGATTCCGTCGCAGTCGACGCCCGACGAAATCGCCTCGAAATTGGCGGCGATCCTGTGGCGCAGCACGGGGTATGCCAGCGCCTCGACGTCCTCGGTCGATACGTTGAACCGTCCGTCGATCAGCGCGCGGACCTTGGCGCCCGAGATCAGCGCCTGCGCGGCGCGGGGGCTGGCTCCGAACCGCAGATATTTCTTTGCGGCGGCAGCGGCAGTCGAAGACTCGGGATGCGTCGCGGAAATAAGTCCTATCGCACGGTCGAGCACCGAGGACGGCACAGGAACGGCTCTTGCGACCTCGCGCATCTCAAGCAGCTCGTCGCGAGTGACGGCGCGTTCTGACGAGGTGTCCGTCTTTTTCTGAGTCAGAAGAACTATCTCCTTCAGCTCGGCGTCGGACGGGAAGGGCACGAGAATCTTGAACATGAATCTGTCCATCTGCGCCTCGGGCAGCGGGTAGGTTCCCTCCTGCTCGATCGGGTTCTGCGTCGCGAGCACGAAGAAGGGCTCGTCGAGCCGGTATGATTCTCCGCCCGCGGTTACCGTGTGCTCCTGCATCGCCTCGAGCAGCGCGCTCTGCGTCTTCGGCGTCGCGCGGTTGATTTCGTCGGCGAGAAGTATGTTGCAGAAGACCGGGCCGCGCCTGAACTCGAATTTCGAGCCGCCGTTCTCGTCCCGGACGACGATATTCGTACCGGTTACGTCGGCGGGCATCAGATCGGGCGTGAACTGAATACGGGAGAAGGGCATGTCGAGCACGCGTCCGAGCGTGCGCACCAGTCTCGTCTTGCCGAGTCCGGGCACGCCTTCGAGCAGCACGTTGCCGCCGGCGATAATCGCCGTTACCGTCTGCCTGACTATCTCCTCCTGTCCGATTATGTCCTTCGCGATTTCCGCGAAGACGGCGTCGGTCTTTTCCTTGAAGGATAAAATTGCCTTTTCGTCAATCATATCTGTCTCCTTGTCCGCGCGGAACCATCCGGACTCCGGCGGAAAAAATCAAATTAATTAAGCGAAGAGAAGTATCTTTCGACGGCGTCCCGCATGCTGTCCGGGATTTTTTCGCGGTCCATCGCAGCTCCGGCGCGTCCGGCGTATTCGCCGTACACCTCGCGGTATGGAACGGTTCCGTCGATCGGGTCCTTAGGTCCGAGTTCGACCGAATAGCTGTTGCCGTTCTCGTCGACTCCTCCGGGCACGTATGTCTGTCCGCCCGGCTCGGTCTCGCCGAAATCGGTCGGGATGAAGAGGTTTTCGCCTTCTATCACCTGGCCTGCGCCCTGTCCGGCGCCCTGACCTTGTCCCTGTCCTTGACCTTGACCCTGACCTTGACCCTGGCCTTGGCCTTGACCCTGGCCTTGACCTTGACCCTGGCCCTGACCTTGACCCTGGCCCTGGCCTTGCTCGCCCTGGCCCTGGCCTTGCTCGCCCTGCTGGCCCTGGCCTTGCTCGCCTTGCTGACCCTGCTGGCCCTGTTCGCCCTGCTCGCCCTGCTGGCCCTGTTCGCCCTGCTCGCCCTGCTGGCCCTGTTCGCCCTGCTGGCCCTGTTCGCCCTGCTCGCCTTGCTGGCCCTGTTCGCCCTGTTCGCCCTGCTGGCCCTGCTGACCTTGTTCGCCCTGATCCTGAGGGAGCGAACGCTTGTATTTTTCAAGCTCGGAAAGGAGTTCCTGCGCCGCCGGGTTCTTCGGCAGATCGCCCGACGCCGCCTCCTTCATTTCATTTGCGAGTTCGTTCAGCGCCTCGCCAAAATCCGGGGTCTCCCCCTGTGACATCTTTTCGAGCCGCTCGGCAAGTTTTTCGTAGGCCTTTTCGAGGTCGCCTTCGGCTTCCTTTGCGGCTTTTTCAAGGGCTTCAGACATTTCCTTGAGTTCCTCGGTATTGCCCTCGTTTACCGCCTTCTCTATTTCCTGCCCGAGCTCGGACGCGGCTTCGTCTATCTTCTCCGCGTCTCCGCTCTCTGCGGCTTCGCCGAGTTCGGACATGGCGTCGTTTTTACTTTCCTTCAGCTTTTCGGCGGCTTCCTTCGCGGCGCGTTCGATCTCCTCGGCGCGCTCTTTTTCGACTTCGTCGAATATCTCCTGAAGTTTGTCCGACGCTTCGTTGACGAGGGACATCCTGTCGGATATTCCCTCCTCTTTCTTGAGTTTCTCTTTCAGTTCGGAGAGAACGTCTTTGGCCCGGCGTTCCGCTTCGGGCGGCAGTTCGGCTTCTTCGATTTTTTTCTCAAGTTTGTCGACGAGCTCGTCGATCTTTTTTTCGTCGGCTTCGCGCTTCTCTTCCGCCGCTTCGATCCGCGTTATGTTCGGGTTCGGCAGAAAGGCGCATCCGAGCGCGACAGCGAGTGCAACGCATGCTGCGATAATTCTTATTCTGCTGACTCTGATCCTGACTGCCGACGGAGGCACGCTGCCGATCACGCGCTCCGCGTCGGCTCTCTGCAGAGCAGCCATCGGCGAATCGTCGCCCTCCAGCTCGACCGCCGCCTCTGCGCGGTTGCCGGTGCCGGTCTCGTCTATTCTCTTCGCGATCTCCCGGGCGCCCGGCCGTCGCGCGAAGAAAATCACGCCGAAGCATACGGCAAAAACTCCGAGCGCCGCAAGCGCGCAGAGACCGTATCCGAGCTTGAAGGGGAGAACGAGCGACAACAGGAAGGCGACGACGCACGCCGCGCCTCCCGCCGCCGCTGCGATGAGGAGCGATCCGAGCGCCCTCTCCGCCGCGAGCCGCCTCTTAAAGGGCTCAAACAGTTTTTCGGTTCTTTCCGACATATCTTTCACCTGATTTCAAAGACGCCCGTCAGGCGTTCTTTGCGGCCTTTTTGTTTTCCTTTCTGCGGTCGCGTCTGTGCTCGCGCATCGGGTCGATCGCCCTCGCCGCCAGCCGCAGAAGCAGAAATCCGAGCAGCGAATAAAAAACTACGTTGACCGCGACGATGATTATCGAGTCGCGCGTCGGATTGTTTGTCATAACTCCGAAAAGTAAATCGGTTATATCTTCCAGTCCCGACATCGTTCCGACGATGATGCAGATAAACGCTACGACCGGGTTGATCCAGGCGACGGGGCTGATGAAATCGTCCGCCCAGGTGAGCACCGCAACGCTGCGGTAGAACGAGTAATAGCTCTTTATCGCCTCAATAATACCATAATATATACCGAAAAGCGTGAAATTGACGGATACGAGCGCGAAAATCACGACGTAGGTCAGCACGACCGCGGTGGCCGATTTTTTCGACACCGACGAGAAGAATACCGCTATCGCGGCGATGGCCGCCGTCATCCAGAGGATGTAGAGGAAGGTCGCGATAATCGCCGTTGCAGGCACGCCGCCGATCATATAGATCACGCTGTAGGACGGCAGCAGCGACAAGGAGATCAGCAGAATCCAGCTGATCGAGGAGAGATACTTGCCGATTATAACGTCCTTCGGCATAAGCTGCGAGCAGAGCAAAAGATCCATCGTCTGCTTTTCTCTCTCGGACGATATGCAGGCTCCGGCTACCGCGGGAGTAACGAAGACTCCGAAAATCATATGAAGGATGGAGAGCACGTAGAAGAGAACGGTTCCGGTCTCTGCGTATTCGGATATCGAGCCCGAAGAGACGTTCAGCGTCAGCACCGTCAGTACGAGGACGAGAGTCGTAAGTCCGGACAGCAGCGCAAGCAGCACGGCGGACCCGGGCTTCTTCATCGTCGACTTCATGCCGAAGGTGAGAATCGCGTTATCACTTATTTTCCTTTGCATCTTCAATCACCTCAAGGAATACCTGTTCGAGGGTGCGGCGGGTGCGGTCGACGGTGACGACGCGTACGCCCGAGAGCACCATTCTGCGCGTGAGGTCGGCGACCTCTTCGTCGTTGCCCGAGAATTCGATCTCGAGCCTCATTCCGTCGCGGATTATCTCGCCCTCGACGCCGGCGGACCTTGCCGCTCCGACTGCGAGTTCGAAATCGGTCTCTCCGGCGAGCACGTATGAAAGCTTCGTCTTTTCGCCGATCTTCTCGCTGATCTCTTCGATCGTGCCGTCGGCAACCTTCTTTCCGCGGTTGAGTATCACGACCTTGTCGCAGAACTCGCCGAGTTCCGGAAGGATGTGCGAGCTGATCAATACCGCCTTGCCCTCGGCGCGGAGCGCACGGAGAATGTACTTCAGGTCGGCGCGCGCCTGCGGATCGAGGCCGGACGCCGGCTCGTCGAGTATCAGCAGCTGCGGGTCGTGAAGCAGGCACCGCGCGAGGCAGAGCCGCTGCTTCATGCCGCGGGAGAGCGAGTTGACGTTCACGTTGGCCTTATCCGTCAGGTTGACGAGCTCGAGCATATCGGATATAAGCGCTTTCCTGTCGTTTACCGGAACGTCGTTCAGCCCGGCGTAGAAATCGAGATACTCGGTCGACGTGATCGCGCTGTAAACGCCGAAATAATCGGGGACGAACCCGATCGCGCGTCTTGCCGCCGAAAGGTCCTCTTTCAGCGGGACTTCGTTGATATAGACCTCGCCCGAAGTCGCGGGCATCAGCGTCGAGATTATTCTCATCGCCGTGGTCTTTCCGGCTCCGTTCGGCCCGACGAAACCGACTATCGATTCTTTGTCTATCGTTATATCGAAATCGCACAGCGCCCTGAACAGGCCGTACATTTTCGTAAGTTTTTCGGTTCTCAGCAGCATCGGTCCGCCTCCTCAATTTATCACGTCGTACCAGACCTTATCGGTGATCCGGTTATCGACTCCCGTCACGGTGAACGTTGCCGACGTTATTTCGGGAAGCTGCGCGCCTGATTTTATAAGCTTATCCGCCTCGTCTTTCGTATAAACGAGCGCGACGAGGAGCACGCGGGTCGGCTTGCCGGATTTCACGTCGCAGGATGAAAAACCGACCGTGGTTTCGAATCCGTTGTCTATGAAATAAACGTTTCTCTGACCGCTGATTTTGCCTTCCTCGAGGCCGAACGCCTCATTCCTGGCGTAAATCGGTTTATCACCATATCCATAGTACAATTCCGAATCGCTGCCCGCCGGAATCTGAGCGTAATCGGTGACGCCGTAGACAGAAAGCGATACGGCGGAAAACGTACAGGCGCCCGATGAGCTCAGCGCCGCGCTGAGAGAATCATCATATGAGTAGGAATTGCATATCAGATATACGGACGGCTGATATTCTCCTTCCGTTATTCCGTCGAACTGAAGCTCGAGCATACCTGCCGCTTTTCCGGGCAGCCGATCCGTCGAGGTCGCAGTGCAGATCGGATACATAATGACGACGCATTCGTCGCCGCCGATCGCCGCGTCTGAAAACTCGTTCAATTTGTTGCCGTTGCGGTCGACGACCGTATTTGAGTAAAAATCGACCGGCGAGAGATCCGTGGTATCGATAACCCGCGTTGCGACGTCCTGAATCAATACGGTCTGTCCGACAGACCGCGTGATCTTTCTGCCGTTGGCGGTCGGAGTCGGGCAGTTTTCTTCGTCGAACGCGACGATCCAGAGGCGTATTCCTCCTGCTCCGCACGGAAATCTCGTAAACCGTTCGGTAAGCAGATAGGACAGCATGTTGATCGTTTCGGCACGCTGCAGCTCGACGGCGGTTCGTTTCGTTTTAAGCGCTCCGAACGCGTCGTATGAATACGCACGGTAGCGGTAATAACCGCCTCCGTAGCGGTTGTTCAGCTCGTCGACGAGCTCCTTCGCGTCCTCGCGGCCGAGCCCCGCCTTCGAGAAGCAGGCGTCGTAATAGACGTCGGTGAGAGAACTGTCTGCCGACGCGTATCTGTTTTTCAGAAGAAGGTCGGTCAGATCGAGCGTCAGCTCGGCGTCACGCGCGAGGTCGCCGATCGAATAATAGGTAAATCCGGTATAAAGGTATACGCCGGTCAGATCTGCGCCCGAGGTGTTCTTCAGGCGCAGACGGATAACGGGATCGTCCGACGTTCCTTCTTTTGTCAGTTCCGCTTCAAGTTTTGAATACGTCGTATCGGTGTAATTCACCGAACTCACGACGTAGGTATCCTTGATAGATCCCGAAATAAAGTGAGTTACGCCGTCGCCGTACGTCACGTCTCCGTCCGTAATATTGCTCATTCCGGCGAGTCGGGACGAGCCGCCGGCGTTCCCGGCGCCGTCGATTCCGGCAAAGTTAATCTTATATGAGCCCGACCTCGAGGCATAAACTCCCGAAACAATCTCAGCCGAGTTTCTTCCCGTCTCGTTCAGTTCGACGAAATTCAGCACCAGAGCCGAATCGCCTCCGCGCGCTATCGTTCCGTATCCTATGAAAAGCAGCGAGAAAAGCACCGCGGCCGCGGGAATTCCCGCCCAGATCAGGCCTTCGCGGCGGGATTTTCTGAATTTGACAAATATGAATATTATTCCGAACCCGATATACGCCGCCATCAGAATGAAGATAACGAGCGCCGACGGCGTCCTGTCGTAAGCGTCGTCGGTAACGGCGGCGTTGCCGTAGTATGAGGAGGAATAATATGAGTAATAGGTCCCCGATCTCGAACTGAAATAGCTGTCGGCGGTGCAGAAGATATACATCTGGTTGTCGGCACTGTTCAGTATCTCGCTGTCGGCGAGCGAGAAGGGATATACCGCTATGTTGAGTGCGTTGTGGACGACGCTCGCACCGTTTGATTCGGTGAAATTAGCGTCGACGAGCTTCGACGCCTTCATCGAAGACTCAAAATGCGCTTTGACCGATCCTTTTCCGTTCCAGTACATAACGCCGTTCTCGCCGGGATTGTAATCGTCCGACTTCCGCGCGGCAAGCGAGGGCGTCGAGGCAAGGAAGGGTTCGATGACGCGCAGCGCCTCGGCGCCGCGGCTGCCCATTCCGAGCAGAAGCACGTGTCCGGTTCCGGCGAACTGCCTGATCATCTCGATCTGCTTCTGCGAGAAGGAAGACGACGCGGAAAAGTCGACGTCGCCGATAATCAGCATATCGAATGAGCAGAGCAGCTCGGCGCTGCCCGGGAAATTTTCGGGATAAAGCTGCTCGAAGCGCGGCTCGAGGCCCGACGCGGTTGAGATGCCGCCTATGGTTTTACCGAATCCTGCGTCTTTTGCCGAATCGGTAATATATCCGACGAGATAGTAATCGTTTCCGGTCGGCGTAGGAATATTCACGTCCTTTTCGGCAAGCTTTCTGCCGCGGCTGTCCTCTGCGACGACCTTAATCCCGTTCCAGTAGAAATTCTCGTCGTTTACCGGGATCTCGATCTGCTTCTCGACTCCCGCCGGGAGTACAAACTCGCGCGAAAAATTGCTCGGGGTCGTATAGTAGTGGTTCTGGTTGTTGTCGACCGGCCTGACGGTCACGGTGCCGCGTATTTCGCGCTCCGACGTGTTCTTCAGCGTCACGGCGACCGGCCAGGGTCTGCCGCGGTAGTACTGCCCCGTCGAATATCCGACTCTCACCGACGTCTCGACGTCTCCTGCGGCCGCCGCCGGAAACAGGGCGAGAAGGCAGGCCGCCGCGGCGGCGAGAAGTATTATTGCAAAAAGTATCTTTTTCTTTTTCATTTCTCTGAATCCGAATAACAGGTTATTTGAAGATTTTTAATTCGCAATCCGCAACTTGCAATCTGCAATTGCCCGCCCGGGTCGGAACCGGTTATTCCCCGCGTCCCTCCGACAGCAGTTTTTCGTACTCGTCGCAGACCTCTTCTGCGATCTCTCTCGCGGCGGCGGCCTGTTCTTCGGTCACGGCGACGTCGAAATCGCGGAAGGAATTCTCTTTAACGCTTCTGCCGGTAATCGAGCGCCAGACGGTAAGCGCGAGCAGATATCTTCCGGCTCCGTAATCGGCGTGGAATCCGTCGCGGTGAACTGCCTCAAGACCGATTTCCGCCTTTCTCTGCCACATTCTGTACATCGCCTCGCCGTCGGGGATGAATCCGTCTGCGTTCGTCTCTTCGTACATTCTGAAATAGTTGCGTCTGATCGCCTCGATCATGTCTCCGGGATTGTCGTAGGACGTCAGTTTGAAGCGCGGAGCTCCCTCCTCAAAGGTCCAGGTCTGATGGACGAAGAATTTAGCCCGCGGGCAGCATTTTCTCACGTACGCCGCGAGTTCGACGTCGAAAGGCAGGTAGCTGCCGTCCTCGCCGCTCTCGGGGCTGCACTGCTGAGTGAATATTACGTCCCACTCCTCCATCAGGAGAATCTGCTTGAGCGAGACCATGAGATCGGTTCTGAATCCGTTTATCTCGTAGTTGTAAACCGGCTCCTCCGAGAGCATATTGCGGTAGTGGCGGTAGAGCGAGCAGCCGCCTATGTAAAGATTGACGACCTTGATATTGACGCCGTCGGCTCTCGCGACGCCCCAGAGGTATCTTGTGCAGTCGGAGCCGAAGCTGTTGCCTATGCAGAGTATTCTTTTCATCTTTTTTCCTTTCCCGCGTCAGACCGCGCTGAGCGTAAGCGTGAAGGTTGCGAAATCCTTCTTGAATCTCGGGATGCAGACGCCGAGCCGCACGAGCACCGAGCCGGGCAGTTCGAGTCCGAGCTCCTCTACGCGGTAGATCTTGTCTTCGTCAAGTCCCGGAATTCTGAATTTCGGATTTTTCTTGTGAGGATTGAGCGCCTGATAGTAGGTGACGCAGGCAGACTTTTTGTCCTTCGACACGAGCGACACGACGTATTCGTTTGAGTCGAGCCGGCAGCCCTCGCGGTAGACGTCTCCGTCGAGCACGAGCGGCGCAATCTGTTTGTACTTTTCTACGTCTTCGCGGATTGCGGCGAATTCGTCGGCCGGGTATTTTCTCACGTCGAATTCATATCCGAAGGTTCCGAGATATGCGACGTCGGTGCGCGTTCTCGCGGATATTATCCTGCCGTTGCGGATGTTAGGCGAGAGAGAAACGTGGTTGGAAGACGCCGAGAACGGAAGGACAAGCCCCGTGCCGTACTGGATGACCGATCTGTCGTCGGCGTCGGTGTTGTCGCTCGACCAGATCTGCGGGAAGTAGCGCAGCATCGCGCCGTCGAAGCGGCCTCCGCCTCCCGAACAGCCCTCGAAGAGGATATCCGGAAATGCTTCTGTAAGCTCGCGCGCCAGCCGGTACATGCCGAGCACGAATCTGTGCTGGACTTCTCCCTGTCTCTCGGGCGGGAGCGCCGCCGAAAAGTTTTCGGTGAGCGGCCGGTTCATATCCCACTTGATATAGCAGGCTCCCGATTCGGCTATGACCTTTTTCATCATATCTGCGACCGCGTCGACGACCTCGTCCCGCGAGAAATCGAGCACGAGCTGATTGCGGCTCTGTATCGCCTCGCGTCCGGGCACTGCTATCGCCCAGTCGGGGTGCGCCCGGTAGAGATCGGAGTCGGGATTGACCATCTCGGGCTCTATCCATAGACCGAAACCGACGCCGTTTTCGCGGCATCTGTCGGCGATCGGACGCAGGCCTCCCGGGAGTTTGTCCTCGTTGACGAACCAGTCGCCGAGACCCGAGCGGTCGTTGTTTCTTACGCCGAACCATCCGTCGTCGAGCACGAAGAGCTCGATTCCGCTGTCTTTCAGCAAGTCGATCGTATCAAAGAGGCGGTCTCTGTCGAAGGTGAAATGCATACCTTCCCAGCTGTTGAGCACGACCGGGCGACGCTTCGAAACCCAGCGCGGATTTATCATATATCTGCGCCAGAAATCGTGATATGATCTCGTCATCCCGCCGAGTCCCTCGCATGAGTAGCAGAGCGCCGCCTCGGGCGTCTCGAAGCTTTCTCCGGCTTCAAGCTTCCAGGCGAACGAGTCGGGGTTGATACCGGCGGTAAGTCTGGTGCGTCCCGATTCGTCGACCTCGGCGCACTCGTAGTGCGAGCCGCTGTAGACGAGCGACGACGCGAAGACCTCGCCCTTCTCCTCGTCGGTTCCGGGCGAAAGCAGCGCCGCGAAATTGGCGTGGTTGGCGCTCGTCGTGCCGCGCGTGTTGCCGACGCAGGTTCTGCCCGTGCGCAGCGGTCCTCTCTCGGGGTATTTCTCCTTCGCGTGATGGCCGCAGAGGGTCATCAGATCATAGTCCGACTCGTAAAAATCGAGCGTGTATGAGAGCGCGCGAAGCAGCGTCACGGGGGCGCCGGTGCCGTTGATTATCTCGGCGCGGCGGGTGATTATATTTTCGTCCTCATAGACGGTGTAATAAAGCTTTACCGCGAGTCCTGTGTCGCGGTCGCGGAGCTTGACGACGAGCGTTTCGCCGCCGCGGGCGACGGGTACACCAGAGCGGATCTCCGGCTTTTCAGCGAGTATCTCAAAGGAATCGTATTTCAGATCGGCGACGCGGCTGCCGCGGCCGTCGAGAGGGACCAGCGCAGGCTCGCGGTAGTCGCCGAGGAAAGCGGTAGAATATTCTGAAAGAAGGGATGCAAGCGGGGTTTTCATTCCCGGAATCGTCGGATTGAAGCTCGCGACCCATTCAGCCTTGTAATATCTGAAATCGCAGGGAGCGGTTTTTCTGCCGTAATACGCGTGGCAGAGATAGTCTCCCGGGCCCACGTACATTGCGTAGCCGAAATCCTTGCCGCTGAGATAAAATGATTGTGTTTCTTCGGAATAAACGATCATTTCTGCACCTTGTCCTTTTCTCCTTCCGGCGCCGCGGCGCGGAAAGGCATAATAGGCGATATTAATATATATTAATTATACTACTTTTCTATGGAAAAGTCAATCCGCGCGCGCGTGACGTTTCGTTACAGGCGCCAATCATTAATAGTTGACAAGCCAAGAAATATTTGATAAAATATAATATCATCAAATTCGTTTGGAGGACAAGCCCGTGGATTACAATTATAAGGAGGATATGAAGCTTTCAAATCAGCTTTGTTTTCCGCTTTACGCAGCCGCGAGAAGCGTCATAAATCTCTACACTCCATACTTAAAGCCGCTCGGACTTACGTACACGCAGTACGTTGTGTTTCTGGTGCTGTGGGAGAAAAAAACAGCGACGGTCGGCGAACTCTGCGACGCGCTGATGCTCGACAACGGAACGCTGACGCCCCTGCTCAAGAAGATGCAGGCGGCGGGATATATCGACAGGAAAAGAAGCGAAAAAGACGACCGCGTCGTCGTTGTCTCGCTGACCGGCGCAGGAAAGAATCTGCAGGAACAGGCGAGAGACGTTCCGCGCAAAACAGGCGCCTGTATCGATCTGCCGCCGGAAAAGATGCAAAATCTGTATGAATTGTTGTACGAACTGCTGAACAGCCGGGAAAAACAGCCGAAAAACAAGGAGGGACGCCAATGAAATACGGTGAATCAACTTTCGATATTCTGTATCTTCTGTTTGCGGTCGTCAGCGGAGCCGTGATTCTGGCAAAATCACGGAACCGTACCGAAAAGCTGATGGGCCTTTCCGCTCTGATTCTGGGATGCGGAGACGCATTTCATCTCGTCCCGCGTGTGCTCAACTATTTCATCGACGCGGACTTTACGGCGGCGCTGGGGATCGGCAAACTTGTTACGTCCGTAACGATGACGTTCTTTTACGTCTTATTGTATTACGTTTGGCTCGGATACTGCGGGGAAACCGAAAAAAAGAGCCTGACCGCTGCAGTCTGGCTGCTCGCGGCGACCCGGGCAGCCCTCTGCGCTTTTCCTCAGAACGGCTGGGCCGAAAACAGCGGCAGTCTGACGTGGGGGATTATCCGCAACGTTCCGTTCGTCATTCTCGGGGCGCTGATCTGCTTCTTGTATTTTCAAAACAGGAATAAAAGCCGCCGCTTCAGACCGGTGTGGATCTATATCCTGCTGTCGTTTGCATTCTACGTCCCCGTTACCGTCGGCGCCGGCGCGGTTCCGATACTCGGGATGCTGATGCTGCCTAAAACGGTCTGCTATATTTTAATGATTCTTACGTTCCTGTTTGCAGTCCTGAAAGATCCTCCGGAGGAAAAATGATATGGAAAAACAGAACAACGACATCGCCGTCCTTGCGGCGAACAGAGAAAAAGCAATCGTTAAAACGAGTGTTGTCGGTATCGTTACCAACGTCCTGCTCGTAGGCTTCAAAGCGTTCGTCGGGCTGGTATCGAACTCGATCGCCGTCATTCTCGACGCGGTCAACAACCTGTCCGACGCGCTGTCGTCGGTCGTGACGATCATCGGCGCAAAGCTCGGCGCGAAACAGCCGGACAAAAAGCATCCGCTCGGCTACGGCAGGATCGAATACCTGAGTTCGATGATCGTCGCGGCGCTCGTTCTTTATGCCGGCATAACGTCGCTCGTCGAATCGATAAAGAAAATCATAACCCCCGAATCGGCGGACTACAGCACCGTCTCGATAATCATTATTTCGGTCGCGATAGTCGCAAAACTGCTGCTCGGACTTTACGTCAAGAAACAGGGAAAGAAAGTCAATTCGGGGGCGCTGGTCGCGTCGGGCTCGGACGCGCTCTTTGACGCGATCATCTCCTCTTCCGTTCTCGCTTCTGCTATAATTTACCTGATTTGGAACGTTTCTCTTGAAGCCTACGTCGGCGTAATCATTTCCGCCTTCATCATCAAAGCGGGCGTCGAGATGATGATCGAAACGCTCAACGATATCATCGGCAAGCGCGAAGACGCGGAAACGACGAAGGAACTGAAAGAGATCATCTGCGCGGAAGACGCGGTGCTCGGCGCCTACGACGTTACGATTTTCAACTACGGTCCGAACAAAAACTACGGCTCGGTGCATATCGAACTGCCCGATAATCTCAGCGTCGACGACGTCGACAGGATCACGCGAAAGATACAGACCGACGTCTTCCACAAGACCGGCGTTATTCTGACAGGCATCGGCGTATATTCCTATAACACCTCAGACGACGAGGCGGCGCATATGCGCAACGCGGTACAGAAGACGGTCATGGCGCACGACTGGGCGCTCCAGATGCACGGGTTCTACGCAGATACAGAGAAGAAAACGCTGCGCTTCGACGCGGTGCTCAGCTTTGACGTCGACCGCAGGGAAGCGATGGAAACGCTGTACGGCGAAATCAAGGCTCTTTATCCCGAGTACGATATTCTGATCGTACCCGACGCGGATATAGCGGATTAAATATTTATTGACTTTATACCGTCAAGGTGATATAATCATCGATAGTCCAAAACGCCTTATAAGAGGGAACATATGCCCGCTCTGATTCTTTTCGCTCTGATAATCTGCTCCTCCGCGCAGTCGCTCTTCGCAAAACTGTATTCCGAAAAAACCTCGGTCCAGCCGTCCGCGGCGCCGGCCGTATTCAATTTTTGGTACTCGATAATAATCGCCGCCGGATCCTTCGCTTTCGCCGGTTTTTCGGTTCACGCGTCGGGCCTGACCTTCCTCTTCGCCTCGGCCGCGGCGGCCGCGACGACCGTTTACAACATATCGATCGTCAGCGCGGCTCAGAGCGGCCCGTATCCGGTTTATATGATCTCGGCTCTCTTCGGCGGAATCATTCTGCCGACCGCCGTCGGAACCGCCGTTTTCGGCGACAAACCCTCGGTAACGGTTATCATCGGCGCCGTTCTGATGCTGGCGGCGGTGGCGATGCTCGCGGCGAAGGGCTCTGCCGGACGCCTCAGCGGGAAATTCATCCGCAGCTGCGTCGCGCTCTTCGTTTCAAACGGCGTCTTCGGGACGGCTTTCGCCCTGCAGGCGAGATACGTTGACGGCGAGGACGCCGCCTTCGTCCTTATCGCCTTCGGATTCTCTGCCGTCGCGACTCTCGGCGTAATATTTGCGACCCGCAAAAAGGGAAAGCCCCTGATTCTCGCGCCCGATCTGCGCGGCGGAATCTTTCTTTTCATTTCCGCCGCCGGTTCCTGCGTCGCGCAGCAGCTCAACCTGCTCGTTTTGACGCTGCTTCCCTCGGCAGTCGTCTTCCCGACGCACTGCGGCTGCGTGCTCGTCGCCGTATCGCTCTTCTCGATATTCATATTCAAAGAAAAGCTCTCTAAGCTCCAGTGGGCCGGCGTCGCGGTTTCGGCCGTGAGCATGGTACTGTTGTCGCTCTGAGCGCCACGTCCCCCGAAAACCTCCACGAAAGGACCGCCGGATGCAAAACGAAATCAGTCTTCCCGGATTCGATCCGAAACCGGTCGAATACCCCTTCGGAGAATATACCGATCAGCATTATCTCATAGTCAAAAAGAACGACGGAACGGTATTCGACGCCGACTATCCTTACGTCGACATTTCCGCTCAGGCACGACGCCAAAGCGCCATCTGGCGCGCGCTTCTTTTCACCGCGGGATACCCGGTTATGAGAGTCAGGCTCGGTCTGCGCATACGCGGGAAAGAAAACCTGAAAAAGCACAAAGACGCGCTCTCGGGCGGCTTTCTGACCTGCGCAAACCACGTGCATCTGTGGGACTTTATGGCGATTATGCGCGTACTCCGCAAGCGGAAACCGCACGTGATCATCTGGGCGCCTAACATCCGCGGCGAAAACGGAAAGATGATGCGCGGATTCGGCGGCATACCTGTGCCCGAAGGCAGTCCGAAGGCCACGGCGGCCTTCTCATCTGCCTGCACGCGCCTGCTCGAATCGGGCGAGTGGCTCCACGTCTATCCCGAAGGCAGCATGTGGGAATATTACAGGCCGATACGCCCCTTCAAGACCGGCACCGCGTATTTTGCCTGCCGCACCGGAAAGCCCGTGCTTCCGATGGCCTTTTCATACCGCAGACCGGGATTTATCAGAAGAAAGATATTCGGGCAGACGGCGCTGTTCACGCTGAACGTAGGCGAGCCGCTCCTTCCCGACCCGTCGCTTCCCCGCCGCGAGGCCGAAAACGATCTTACGGTCAGAATGCACGAGGCGGTCTGCCGCCTCGCCGGAATCGACCCGGCAGAAAACCCTTATCCGCCCGTGTTTGACAAATCGAAGCGGATCGACTACTACGGCGCGCCCGCCGCTTCGGGAGAAAAAGATGGAAATGTTTGAAAAAATAAAGGCACTGATCGATTCCTCTCTGCCCCTCTGCTCGAACCTCGCGAACTCCGCGGCGGTGCTCTTCGAGATGAACAATATCAACTGGTCGGGCTTCTATATCGCAGACGGCGAAACGCTATTTCTCGGGCCCTTCCAGGGGAAGCCGGCATGCACAAAGATCCCTTTCGGCAAAGGCGTCTGCGGCACGGCGGCACTTCGCCGCGAAACGGTAACCGTCGACGACGTCGACCTCTTCCCGGGGCATATCGCCTGCTCGGCCGAGTCGCGTTCGGAGATCGTAGTACCGGTGCTGAAGGACGGAAAAGTTGCCGCCGTGATCGACATCGACGCACCTGTCCTTTCGCGTTTCGGAGACGAGGAAAAGACCGAACTAGAAAACATCGCACATTTGTTGTCGGAGTTGTTCTGAAGAAGAACCAAAAAACGTTATTAGTGCGCGTCGGTTGTTTGCGGGCCGAACCGCCTCGCTCTCGCGAAACGGATCGGCCCCTACGGGAGGGCTTCAATTATACAATCATATGTCGTTCAGGTAACAACAAACGACGCATACATGGTAACAACCGTTACACCGTATGCGCCGTTTTGCTTTTTCGTATCTTTCTCGTCCGGCGCAGCCGGACATATCGCGTGCAGCGGGAGCGGCACATATCGAATACCGCGAAGCGGTATATATCGAACGGCGCAGGGCAACGTGTATCTCACAAAAACCTGCGCCTTATATCGCCCTGCGCCGTATATCGCGGCTTCGCGGTGGAACCGCGAAGCCTTACTCCGTTTCCGCCACCACTATCGCGGCGAGTATCCCGGCTCCCGTAGTATACGCCTCGACGCCTAAGCACTCGTCGGGCTCGTGCACCTTGCCGTGCCCCTCGGGGAATCCGAGCCCCGAGCGGAATTCTCCGAGCGAAACTCCCGTCGCGTAGGGGTTCGGAAGATATTTCGCGTATGTTCCGCCGTTCATATAATATGGCTTCGCTCCCGTTACGCCGGTGAGCTCCTCGTAGAAGGATACTATCCCGAGGCCTCTTTCGTCGTCGCGCGGAATCACAAGCGCGTCGGATCCCGACACGCGCCGCACGCTCCAGCCGCGTGAAGGATAGAACTCTTCGAGTTTCGCAATAACCGACGCAAAGCCCGGAATCTTACCGTATCTGATATCGAGCGTGAACATGAGTCTGCCGTCGGATTCTGTCCTGACGATTCCGTTGGCGGCCATAAGACGGCCGAGATCGGGGTCTGTCGCTTCAAGCCCGAGCGCCCGTCCGTAGACGTCCGAAAGATCCTGCGCGACAAGTCCGAAGAGTTCTCTGTCCGACTCGCAGATGCAGGGACACTCGCGAAGCATAAAGGCGAGGCGGCGCAGGGCGGTATCGCCCCTGTCGGGGTGTCCGGCGTGGCAGGAAACACCCGCGACGCTGAATTTCACGATCCCGTCGGATTTGTCCGTGACGGTCACGTGCTCGCGCCCTTCTATCCATTCGGCAAAGCCGCCGCGGTCGCGGACGGAGCATTCGAGAACGCCGAGAACCGTATTGTACGCCGAGCCGCCATTGACCGACAGGACGTCCTGCATCTTTCCCGTCGTGACGTCGACGCGGCAGACTCCCCTCTCTCCGAAAGATACCGGGAAGGAGGAATCGGGCACGATCGAGACGGCAGGAAGCGGCTGCTCTGCGACGAAACGTCTGATATCTCCCATGCCGCTCTCCTCGTTCGAACCGATGAAAACGACTATGTTGCGCTTCGGATTTATTCCGAGTTCGCGCAGGCCGCGGAAGACGGAAAGCATAATGGCTATTGAGGATTTGTTATCGAGTATGCCGCGCCCGTAAAGGATTCCGTCGCGCAGAACCGGCTCAAACGGACGGCAGACAGTCCAGCGTTCTTCGTCCGCAGGAACGACGTCGCTGTGGCAGAATACGCCGAGATACTCCTCGCCCGGAACCGGATCGCGGAATCTCGCGAGAGCGTATCCGCTGTCGGGATAAATCTCGGTTCTCCATCCGTCCCGCGCGAAAAGACCTGCGCAGTATTTGAGGCATTCGGCGCAGTCGCGGCCGTATGGCGCCCCGGGCTCCGCCGCCGATCTTACCGACGGGTGCGACGTGATATCGAGCAGATCGGCGATCATTTTGTAGGCGTTGCGGACGACGTAATCGCGTATCTTCAGCGCCGATTCCTTGACAGATTCCATTTTTTTACTCCTTTTCAGCAGTTATTTTCTTCTCCACGTGGCGCGCAGGAAGGTCAGAACGAGCGGATAAAACTCGAGTCTTCCCGCGAGCATTGCTATCGAAAGAACGATCTTCGAAAATCCGCTGTAGGCAGAATAGTTGGACGCCGGGCCGACAAGCCCGAGTCCGGGACCGATATTGTTCATGCAGGCGACCGCAGCCGTGACGTTCTCGGTAAAACCGAGCTTGTCAAAACTCAGAAGGAAGAAGGTCACGCCGAGCGTTACGACGTAGAGGATCAGATAGACGCTGACGCCGGTCAGAGTCGTCTGGTCGACCTGCCTTCCCTCAAAGGTAACGGCGGTGTAGGAGCGCGGATGAATCAGGCGCCTGAACTCTGCCCGGAGATGTTTCAGCCCGATTATGACGCGGGAGAGCTTGAGTCCGCCGGCCGTAGACCCGGCGCAGGCGCCCGTACACATCAGAAGGACGAGCAGCGCGCGGCAGACCATAGGCCAGGTATTGAAGTCGGCCGTCGCGTATCCGGTCGTCGTGATGATCGACGACGTCTGGAAGAAGGCGTGTCTCAGCGCGTCGGAGAAGTTTTCGTAATGATCCGGCCAGATCATAAAGGTGATGAAGAGTCCGGAAGCGGCCGCGACGATCAGGTAGACGCGGAGTTCGACACTCGAAAGTGCCGCCTTGATCTTGCCCGCGATTATAAGGTAATACAGATTGAAGTTTACGCCGAACAGCAGCATGAACACCGCCACGACCCACTGCGAATAGGGCGTGACGATTCCTTCGGGCGTCGCCGAAAAACCTCCGGTTCCGGCGGTGCCAAGCGAGTAGCAGAGACTGTCGAAAAAGGGCATTCCGCCGGCGATCAGGAGGGTCATTTCGGTCAGAGTCATCGCAACGTAGATGACGTAGAGTATCATCGCCGTCTGCTTTACGCGGGGCACGAGCTTGCCGACGACGGGACCCGGCATCTCGGCGCGCATGATGTTGATCGAGCGGTCTGCAAGGTTCGGAATGACCGCCATGATGAAGATCAGTACGCCCATTCCGCCGATGAAGTGAGTGAAGCTGCGCCAGAATATCGAGGCGTGGCTGAGCGTGCCGACGTTTTCGACGATCGACGCTCCGGTGGTCGTGAAACCGCTGACCGTCTCGAAGAGCGCGTCGATATAATTCGGTATTTCTCCGGTTATTACGAAGGGCACGGCTCCCGCCGCAGACATCGCTATCCAGCCGAGAGCTACGATGGCAAATCCCTCTCCGGCGTATATCGTCTGTCTGCCCGTCCTGCAAAGCAGGATCAGCGCCGCTCCGACGGCCCCGCACCCGGCGGCGGTCGCAAGATAGGCAAGGCCCTCTCTTTCGAGGAATATCAGCGCCGTCAGCGCGGGCAGAAGCAGCAGCACCCCTTCCGCCGCGACAATGAAGCCGACGACGAAGAAAATCATTTTCTTATTCAAAATCCGCTCCTGTCATTCGTCGGCAATGATATCTGTGATATCGCCGAGCCGGTGTCCCGACGATATGACGACGACTCTGTCACCGGCGAGAATCGCCTCGTCGCCCGAAGGAATTATCGGGCGTCTGCCGCGGATTATTCCTGCTATCAAAATGTTGTTCTTCATTTTTACGTCCCGCAGCGGAACGCCGAGGTGCCTGAAGTCTCCCTTGACCTTGAACTCGATCGCTTCGGCGGAGCCGTCGAGCACACGGTAGAGCGCCTCGATGTTGCTTCCCTCCGAGTTCTCAATGGCTCTCGCGTAACTCGAAAGCAGTCCCGAGACCGCCTTTCTCGGCGAGATGACGCTGTCGAGGCCGAGCTTTTCGGCTATCTCGGCAAGCTCGGCACGGTTGACCTTCGGTATGACCTTCGGCACGCCGATCGACGACGCGTAAATCGAGATGATTATGTTCTGCTCGTCGGACCCGGTCAGCGCGACCACCGCGTCGGTCGACTCGAGTCCTTCCTCGAGAAGCACCTCGCGCGAAGTTCCGTCGCCGTTGATTACGGTGATGCCGGGGTCGGCTATCTCCTGCGAGAATCCGGCGCATCTCTCGCGGTCCTTTTCGATTACTTTCGCCGAAATGCCCGCGGCCTTCAGCTGCTGTACGAGATAGAAGCTCGCCTTTCCGGCGCCGATTATCATGACGCTGCGGGCGCTCTTTTTGAGTATGCCCATCAGTTTCAGAAGCTTCTGCGCCTCGGAGGGAGACGCTGTCAGCGCGATCCTGTCGCCTTCTTCTATGACGAACGAGCCGGTCGGTATCACCGTCTCGCCGCCCCGCTGCACGGCGCAGATCAAAAATCTCGCGCGGTATTTGCGGCGCATCTCGATAAGGCTCATACCGATTATCGGCATATCCTTCTTGACTGCAAGTTCGAGAAGCTCGAAACTGCCCGAGAAGGGCTCGATCTTAACGGCGCTTGGAAATTTCAGTATGTTGCATATCTCTGTGGCGGCAAGCCGGTCGGGGTTTATCGAGCCCGACAGATCGAGCTGCTGGCAGGTGAATCCGAGACTTTCGTCGTTGTACTGCGGATTGCGTATGCGGGCAAGCGTGTGTCCGGCGCCGAGACGGCGCGCGAGAAAGCAGGAGAGCATGTTCATCTCGTCCGACTCGGTCGCCGCGACGAAAAGACTCGCCTGACCGGCGCCGGCTTCTCTCAGCGTTTCGACTTCGGCTCCGCTGCCGCAGACGCTCATAACGTCGTATTTGTTTGATATTTCATCGACTATCGCCGGGTCGTTGTCGACGGCGACGATGTCGTGCCCCTCTTCGACGAGGCAGGAGATTATTGCGGATCCGGTTTTACCGCATCCGATGACGACAATTTTCATTACCTTTTCTTTTCCGTACGATTATTTTTCCGGTAATACTCCGAGAGAGAAGGCCGCGCGCATGATCCCCGTCTGCGTCTTCGCGTCGGTGATTTTTCCGTCGAGGACCTCGGCGAGCACGTCGCGCAGCGGCATCCTGAAGATATTTATGAACTCGTCCTCGTCGAGATCCCTCCTCGCGAAGGAGAGCCCCCGCGCGAGGAAAAGCGTGATCCGCTCGTCGCAGTAGGCGGCCGCAGGGATGAAATCTCCGAGGCGGGTCCATTCGGACGCGACGGCGCCCGTCTCCTCCCGCAGTTCCCTTTTCGCGGCCTCGAGACGGTCCTCTTCGCGGCTGTTGAGCTTGCCGGCGGGTATCTCGGTACAAACCGCGCCTACGGGGAACCTGTACTGCCTTTCGAGCAGGACGCTGCCGTCCGAGTCGACTGGTATTATCGCGACGGCTCCCGGGTGCCTTATATATTCTCTTACCGATTCTCCGCCGTCGGGCAGTCTGACCGCGTCGCGGAAGACCTTGAGCATCGTCCCGTCGAAGATCTGTTCGGTCGAAAGAGAGGTTTCTCCGAGCTCTCTGAACTCCTCGCGGCCGGAGAGAGGCGCTTCATATTCTTTTTCTGACATTTACGTTACCCCGGTTTTGCTGTTTTCTGTTGATTTTTTCGCCGCGGTAGTGTATAATAATACCCGGCAACAGTTATATATAATATCATTTCGAGATATTATATCATTTATCCCTTTACTTTTCAACACTTTTTTCTATAACCGGAGGAAAGAATGGCAGAACTTGTCATAATGCCGCGCCAGGGACAGAGCGTGGAAAGCTGTATTATCACCGAATGGAAGAAGAAAAAAGGCGACGCCGTCAAGGCAGAAGAGGTCCTGTTCTCATACGAGACCGACAAATCCGCTTTTGACGAAAAATCGCCTTGCGACGGAATTCTTCTCGAAGTTTTCGCCGCCGAGGGAGACGACGTTCCCTGCCTCGACCCGGTCTGCGTGATCGGACGCGAGGGAGAGGATATTTCGGCTCTTCTCGCCGGAGCGAAAAAGGAGGAGGCGAAACCCGCTCCCGAGCAGAAGCAGGCCGCTCCCGAAGCTCCCGCCGCTCCCGCAGCCGCTCCCGCTGCAGCCGCTCCCGCGGCAGCCGCGAAACAGGACGACGGATTTGTCAGAATCTCGCCGAGAGCCAGAAAACTCGCCGAGAAGACGGGCGCCGATATATCCGCCGCGGCTCCGACCGGACCCATGGGCAGAATCATCGAGCGCGATATCAACGCCGTTCTCGACCGCGGACTTTTCGCCGGATCTGCGAAGGCAGAACCCGCGCCGACGGCAGCTGCTGCTCCTGTAGCCGAATTCGAGGACGTCAAGATCCCGAACATCCGCAAGGTCATCGCCCGCTCGATGCACGCCTCTCTCTCCGAGATGGCGCAGCTTACGCTCAACTCCTCCTTCGACGCGGGCTGCATACTCGCGCTGCGCGCCTCGCTCAAGGCGGGCGGAGAAGCCGCGGGCCTGAACAATATCACGATCAACGATATGATCCTCTACGCCGTATCGCGCACGATCCTCGGGCACCGCGACGTCAACGCGAACTATCTTGAGAAAGAAGGCGTCGTCCGCTACTTCGCGCACGCCAACCTCGGCGTCGCCGTCGACACGCCGCGCGGACTTATAGTGCCTACTCTCTTCTCCGCAGACACGCTCACGCTCAACGAGCTGTCGGGCAAGGCAAAGGAACTCATCAAAGCGGCTCAGTCGGGCAGCGTCAGCCCCGATCTGCTGACCGGCGGATCATTCACGGTGACCAACCTCGGCTCGCTCGGAGTAGAGAGCTTCACGCCCGTCATCAACCCGCCTCAGACGGCGATACTCGGCGTCGACTGCGTAACGAGAAGGGTAAAGCAGGTCAACGGTCAGGACGTCTTCTACGACGCGATGGGCCTGTCTCTTACCTTCGATCACCGCGCTCTCGACGGAGCCCCGGCCGCGAAATTCCTGCGCGACCTCTGCTTCAACCTCGAGCATTTCGATCTTCTGCTCGTCAAGTGAAAGAAGGATAAAGCTCAATGGCTGAAAAGGTTTATGAACTGATAATAATCGGCGGAGGCCCCGCCGGATACAACGCCGCGGAAAGAGCGTCGGAAGCCGGACTGTCGGTGCTTCTCGCCGAAGGGCGCGCTCTCGGAGGCGTCTGCCTCAACGAGGGCTGCATACCGACGAAATCCTTCCTCTATTCTGCAAAAATCTTCGATTACGCCAAGCATTCGGCCGACTACGGCGTGAAGTTCGACGGAGCGTCGATAGATCACTCCTTCGTCGTCGACCGCAAGAACCGCGTCGTAAAGACGCTGACGGGCGGCGTCGCGGCGGCGATGCGCGCGCACGGCGTCGACGTTGTCAGCGCCTACGCCGAGATACTCGGCAGAAGCGCCACGGGATTTGAAATCAGCGCCGACGGAAAGAAATACACGGGCCGCCGCCTGCTTGTCTGCACCGGTTCTTCGCCGGCCCTGCCGCCGATTCCCGGCCTGCGCGAATCTGTCGCCTCGGGCTTCGGACTTACCAACCGCGAGATACTCGATCTGCGCGAAGTGCCGAAGCGTCTCTGCGTCATCGGCGGAGGCGTCATCGGAACCGAGATGGCCTCCTATTTCGGAAGCGTCGGATCCGAGGTCACCGTTATCGAGATGCTCGATCACATCGGCGGACCGACCGATACCGAAATCGCGAACATCCTCAAAAAGAATTACGAAAAGCGCGGCATAAAGTTCATGCTCGGCGCGAAAGTGACCTCCGTCGGCACCTCGTCGGTCACCTGCGAGTACGAAGGCAAGCAGGTTGAAGTCGGCTGCGACAAGGTCCTCATCGCGATCGGCCGCCGCGCGCACACGACCGGATTCGGGCTCGAGAAGCTCGGCGTTCTCTGCGAGCGCGGAGCGATCGTCACCGACGGACGCGGCAGAACGAACGTAGCCGGCGTCTGGGCTGCCGGAGACGTCAACGGGCGTTCGATGCTCGCTCACACCGCCTACCGCGAGGGCGAAGCCGCCGTCCGCGACATGCTCGGCGTGAAGGACGAAGTCAACTACGACGCGATTCCCTCCGTCATCTACACCAACCCCGAGGTCGCCTCGGCCGGTCTTTCCGGCGACGCCGCGAGAGCCCGCGGCATCGACGTGATCGAGAAAACGGTCACGATGAAAATGTCCGGCAGATATCTTGCCGAGAACGAAAAGGGTGACGGCGTCATCAAACTCGTCGTCGGACGCGAGCACAAGAACCTGCTCGGCGTTCACATGATAGGCAGCTACGCCTCCGAGATCATCTACGGCTGCGCCGTGATGGTCGAAAAGGAGATGCGCCTGTCCGAAATCGAAAAGTTCGTATTCCCGCACCCGACCGTCAGCGAGGTCGTCAGGGAAGCCTGCTTCAGTATTAAATAAATCAAGGGATAACATAAAGGAGTCATACAGTCATGCCGAAATCACAGTTTGTCGATCCTAAAACAGCGTTTACGCCCGGATTTATCCGGTTTGAGGACATCCCCGTATGTCAGTACTCGAAAACTCCCGACGAGGAGAAGAAGATTTACTCGAAAGCCGATTTTCTGCGCATCTACCACGATATGCGGACGATCCACGAGTTCGAGACGATGCTCAACGAGGTTAAAGTCAAGAGCGAGTACAACGGCGTTCAGTACAACAACCCCGGTCCCGCCCACCTCTCGATCGGCCAGGAGGCGTCGGCGGTCGGCGAGGCCTACTGCCTTGACATCAACGACCTGACCTTCGGTTCGCACCGCAGCCACGGCGAGATCCTCGCCAAGGGCCTGTCGAGCATCGAGAAGCTCGAAGAGGGCGAACTCTACGAAATCATGAAGGAATTCCTCGGCGGCAGCGTTCTCTCGGTCGTCGAGAAGAACACGAAGACGGGCAGCGTAAAGGAACTCGCGAAGAACTTCCTGCTCTACGGCGCTCTTGCCGAGATCTTCGCCCGCACGACCGGCTTCAACCGCGGACTCGGCGGCTCGATGCACGCCTTCTTCATCCCCTTCGGCATCATGCCGAACAACGCCATCGTCGGCGGCGGCGCTCCGATCGCCCTCGGCGCGGCTCTTTACAAGAGATCGAATCATAAAAAAGGCATAGTAGTCGCCAACTGCGGCGACGGCGCTCTCGGCCGCGGACCGGTTCTCGAGTCGCTCAACTTCGCCTCGATGGACCAGATCACCAAGCTCTGGGACGACGGACACGGCGTCGGAATGCCGATACTCTTCAACGTTTTCGACAACCATTACGGAATGGGCGGACAGACCCGCGGCGAGACGATGGGCTTCGATATGGCGGCCCGCCTCGGCGCCGGCTTCAACCCCGAGATGATGCACGCCGAGAGAGTCAACGGATACGATCCGCTCGCCGTCATCGACGCCGTCACCCGCAAGAAGGAAATCCTTCTCGCCGGCCGCGGACCCGCGCTGCTCGACGTCGTCACCTACCGCGTATCCGGACACTCGCCCTCCGACAGCTCGACCTACCGCACGCAGGAAGAGATTGACGCCTGGCGCGCCTGCGACCCCGTCGCGGCCTTCAGACGCAAGCTCGTCGACGTCGGCGTCGCCTCCGAGTCGGAGCTCGACGCGACCGACGCGATGATCGTCGACAGAATGACCTCGATCATGAAGCTCGCCGTCAACGACGAGATTTCTCCGAGAATGGACCTCTCGAAGGATCCAGACGCGATCGCCTCGATTATGTTCTCGAACGAGAAGGTCCACAGCATGGATACGACGAGACCGGCCGAGATGCTCAAGCCGCACGACGAGTGCGACCGCGTCAAGGAGCTCTCGGGCAAGATCCGCTACGGCTTCGACGCCGACGGCAAGCCGGTCCCGAAGATGAAGGCGTACAACATCCGCGACGGTCTCTGCGAGCCGATCATCGAGAAGTTCTACGACGACCCGACTCTCATCGCCTACGGCGAAGACAACCGCGACTGGGGCGGAGCGTTCGGCGTCTACAAGAAGATCACCGACTCTATTCCCTACCACAGATTCTTCAACTCCCCGATTTCCGAATCGGCGATCATCGGATCGGCCGTCGGATACGCGATGTGCGGCGGACGCGCGATCGTCGAGCTCATGTACGCCGACTTCATCGGCTGCGCCGGCGACGAGATCTTCAACCAGATGGCGAAGTGGCAGGCGATGAGCGCCGGCATCCTCAAGATGCCCGTCATCCTGCGCGTCTCGGTCGGATCGAAATACGGCGCTCAGCACAGCCAGGACTGGACGGCTCTGACCGCGCATATCCCCGGACTGAAGGTCGTATTCCCGGCGACGCCCTACGACGCCAAGGGCCTTATGTGCTCGGCTCTCGAAGGCACCGACCCCGTCATATTCTTCGAATCTCAGAGAATTTACGACAAGGGCGAAGAGTTCCATAAAGAAGGCGTCCCGACCGGATACTACGAGGTCACTCTCGGCGATCCCGACGTCAAGCGCGAAGGAAAAGACGTAACGATTCTTACCATCGGCGCCGTTCTCTACCGTGCGCTCGAAGCCGCGAAGACGCTCGAGGAGAAGTACGGAATATCGGCTGAAGTCATCGACGCGAGATCAATTGTGCCCTTCGACTACTCGAAGGTCATCGAGTCGGTAAAGAAGACCGGCCGCATCGTCATCGTCGGCGACGCCGTCGAGCGCAACTCGGTAATGAAGGATATGGCGGCGAATATCGCCGAACTCGCCTTCGACTACCTCGACGCTCCGCCGATCGCTCTCGGCTCCCGCAACTGGATCACTCCTGCTCACGAGCTCGAGACCGCCTTCTTCCCCTATCCGGACGCCATCATCGACTGCATCCACGAGAAGATCCTGCCGATCCCCGGCTACGTCGCGACGCACAACTTCTCCGACGCCGAAAAGATCGACAGGATGAAAAAGGGAATCTGACGACTGACTCACAAAGCGAACCATTCTAAACTGTAGGGGAGGACCTTCACGGTCCTCCCGCAATAATTGCGCCTTCGGCGCATGAAAGATATGAAATCTCTGATGATAATCAACGACTGCCTCTCGCCGGCGTACAATCTCGCCGCAGAGGAATACATATGCTCGAACTTCACGGCTGTTGCCGGAGGCGCCGGACGCGTCGTCACGTTCTGGCGCAATTCGCGCTCGGTTATCATCGGAAAAAACCAGAACGCTTATACCGAAACCGACCCTGCCTTCGCGAACGCGCACGGAATAGGAATATTCCGCCGCCGCACCGGAGGCGGGGCGGTTTTTCACGACCCGGGAAACGTCAATTACACGGTTATCGAGCCTGATTCGGCCGAGCTGCGCCTGAATTACGGACATTTTTCGGCAGACGTGAGAGCCGCGCTTTCAAAGCTCGGCCTTGACGTTTCGCTTTCGGGCAGAAACGATCTTGTCTGCGGAGATAGAAAGATATCCGGCAGCGCTCAGTGCGTCGACGGCGGCGTGATTATGCACCACGGGACGCTGCTCTTCAGCGCCGAACTCGGCGACATGGCGGCAGTTCTCCGCCCAGACCCGGAGAAACTTTCGAAGCGAGGCATCGCAAGCGTGTCGTCACGCGTCGCGAACATCCGCGATTTGCTGCCGCAGGACGGTTCGATCAAAACCGTCGAAGAATTCCTCGCCTTCATGAGAGATTCATTCAAAGGCGAAATCCGCGAGTTTACAGACGCGGAAAAGGCGGCGATAAGCGAACTTGCCGCACTGAAATACGCTACCTGGGAATGGAACATGGGCCGTTCCCCCGCCTTCTCTGTCGAGAGAAGCCGCCGGTTCGAGTTCGGACGCGTCACAGCCGGATTCGACGCCGAAGGCGGCGTAATCACCCGTGTTTCATTCACAGGAGATTTTATAGGCGAAAAGCACGTTGCCGAACTCGAAGATCGCCTATGCGGCCTGCGGCTGACGCCGGAGGATCTTGCACCCGCGCTCCGCGGCGCAGGAGCGTACTTCTCCTGCACCGACGAAGAGGCCAAAGCGGCGATTGAGGAACTGCTGAGATAGGCATCGCGTCCGCCGAGCGGTACGTCAGCAGCTCCTTCCCTGTCCGTCGACCATACGTTGCCGTACTCGTCCTTCCAGCAAATCCACGCGTTTTCAGGCGCGGATTCGATATCAAAGTAGGTCGAGGCGAATGATTCCAAATCCGGATCGTCTTCGGGATTGTTGAAATAGAAGTAATAATAGCCTGTGTCAAGAAGTATAGCTCTGTCGGATACTCCGTCCGCCCCTGTATGAAACAGTCCGTAGTCTTCCCCGTCCTCGCCGTAGAAGGCGTAGTAAACGTTTCTGTTGGTGACCAGTGTCGGCGTGCCGTTGTTCACCGTCTGATACAGCTTAACGAGCTTCATTCTGCC
>LXOW01414204.1_pt1 | contig 61204 bp, 52 predicted proteins | sample 1368591 | NCBI WGS metagenome assembly LXOW01 (sample SAMN04884650, study PRJNA319009) | bovine gut metagenome | isolation source: Cow rumen | host: Bos taurus | place: Italy: Legnaro (PD) | collected 2014-07-09
TCCAATTAAGTCTTTAATATTAACAGACTTAACAGGAATACACGAATTTTATGTCACACCCTATTCAAAAGGCATTTCCATCGGAAATGCCTTTTATATTTTGTTAATCAGAATAAAAGTTTAGTGTGCATACGGAATCCGTACTTTATTTCTGCAGAAACCATAGGAAGTCACATAGTCCGCAATAACGTTGCCTGTGTCAGCTGTTTTTATAATATAGTGATTGGCTACATCAGCATGATAAAAGTTCATTGATGAACAGTCTTCTTCTGTTGTGATTTTCTTTATATCCTGTGCATAATCACTAATTATGGATTCTGTTTTCATTTCCTTTGGTATGATGACTTCAAAATCGTAAACTACTTCCAGTTTATCTTCATCAAGAGACACCTTTTTTAGCTTCATCATATCGTTGGAGTTCTTAGCCAGTGCATCAGGAGTATTGCTAAGAAATATCTCTGCTCTGATATCGTCCATTCTTTCGATTAAAGGCATGTACATCAGAGCCTCTGATACATCTTCCAGATCTTTTGTGGCGGTCAGATCAACTGCCATTGCGGTAGATGTCATACCGCACATAAAAAGAGTAAATAATAAATTCTTTATCATAATCAGTGTGCCTCGCTCCAGTTTTGTCCCACTCCAACGCTGACTTCAAGAGGTATTTCAAGTTTTATCACGGAAGACATGATTTCTGAAATAATTCTGCTATATTCTTCTACAAATTCTGCTTTAACTTCAAAAATTAATTCGTCATGAACCTGTAAAAGCATTTTTATGTTGTCATCCGGGAGTTTGCTCATCCATTCATCTATCCGGATCATTGCTGATTTGATAATTTCAGCCGCGCTTCCCTGCATTGGTGCATTTATTGCTGCTCTTTCTATCCCGGAAAGTGCCATTTTTGACGCGGTATGTATGGCATCAAAATTCAGCTTTCTTCCGCTTATGGTTGAAACATATCCATTTTCATGAACCGATTTTTTGATTTCGGCCATATATGTTTTTACTCCAGGGTATTTGGCGAAATAATTATCTATGTAGTTTTTGGCAACATCGTTGGAAATATTGAGTTGTTTAGCCAGACCGAAACGGTTCATACCGTAAATCAGTCCGAAATTAATAGCTTTGGCTGAACGTCTCATATCGGAAGTAACATCATCTAAGCTGATATTATGAATCTGAGCTGCTGTTGATCTGTGAATATCTTCATGAGCATTGAATGATCTGATCATGTTATGCTCGTTGGCGATATGAGCCATAAGGCGTAATTCAATCTGTGAATAGTCAGCGGCTACGATTTTGTATCCAGGCTTTGCTGCAAAACCTGCTCGAACGGCTCTTCCTTCCGGTGTTCTTACCGGAATGTTCTGTAAATTTGGATCGCTTGAAGATAATCTACCTGTTGATGTTCCTGTTTGATGGAACAAGCCGTGAATTCTTCCGGTGGATGCATCAACCAGAGCAGGAAGTTTGTCAACGTAGGTGTTGATAAGTTTTGCCAGAGCTCTGTAATTAAGGATAAGTCTGGCTATTTCATAGTTCTCGGCAATTAGAGAAAGAGTTTCTTCTGATGTTGATGGCTGACCTGTAGGAGTTTTTTTGGGACAGTCGATACCGAGTTTATCATACAGAATGTATGATACTTCCTTGGTTGAGTTGATGTTGAAATCCTCTCCTGCCAGCATGAGTATATTGTCTTTAACTTCCCTCAGTTTCTGATTAAGGGATAAGCTCTGTTTTGAAAACTCGTTGTTATCCAGATAAAAACCATTGTTTTCCATTTTGTAAAGAACTTTTATCAGTGGTAATTCCTGAACGAGATAAGCCTGTTTGTTTTCAGGCATTTCATTTAATTTTTGACCTATGATCTGATGAAGGTTCTGTATTGCCTCAAGGTGTTTGAACGCAAATTCAGCTGCTCTTTCAACCTCTACTTCTGCCAGAAGGATTTTCTGTTTTCTTTTGCCTGATGGTACGGCTACAGAACATAATTCCTGTTCGTCATCAAGACTTTGGCCTAAGAAGATTTCTGATGCTTTGGATAAATCCGTATCTGCTGCCGAATTAAAGCTGTGGAGTTCATTCATTATATCCTGATATGGCATTGTTATTTCAATACCATACTTATCCAAAGTATGCATCAGATCTTTGATGTCGTATGAGATTATTTCCTTCTGTCCGTTGTTGATGACTGGAGATAAAGCCGAGAACACCTCTGAGTATTCAAGCTGAGCCGGAGCTCCTAAATATGTGTGTCCCAGTGGTATGTAGAAGTCGCAATTAATTGTCCTTATTGCAAGCCCTGTTAAACAGGAATTTACTGCGTTAATCCAAGTTCTTAAAGGATAAAGAACAGGGGAATCACTGATTTTCAGCTCTGCTATAAGCATTTTCAGTGTATTTTCGCTGCTTACGGTTACACGGATATGTTTCTTTTGAGACAAATTGATGTTTTCTGAACTGTGATTGTCAGTAACGGCGTCTTCACTGTTTGTGCTTTCCTGCTGAGTGGAAAACAGATCTCCGTTGGCTTCATTGGCGATGCATGCTTTTTCGGTGGCGATTAATTTAGTGAATTCACAAGCTGTGTATATTTCCAGCAACGTTTTGTGATCGGTTTTCTGTCTTACAAGTTCTGACGGTTTCAGCGGTACGTCCACATCTGTCTTAATTGTTGTGAGTATTTTGGACAGTCTGACGTTTTCCTGTTGTTTAATGAAGTTTTCCGCAAATGTTTTTGAGCCGCGGAAATTAAGATTTTTTACCTCATCAAGGTTGGCTGCAATTTTTTCAATTGAGCCAATGGAATTTAACAGTGCAGTTGCTGATTTATCACCTATGCCGGTCATTCCTGGAATGTTATCGGCAGTGTCTCCCTTGAGTGCCAAATAATCACTGATAAGCTCAGGCGGAACCCCGAATTTTGCTATTACACCGTCACGATCCATAACAGTGTCGTCCATGGTGTTTACAATGAATACATGTTCGTTAACCATTGCCGCAAGATCTTTGTCTCCTGTTGCAAGGAATACATCCATTCCTGATTCTGAACCTAGTTTTGCATATGTTCCGAGAACATCGTCAGCTTCAACACAAGGTACGGAAATCAAAGGAATTCCCATGGCTGTAATTATTTTTTTTATGGTATCTACCTGGGCTCGGAGGTCGTCAGGCATTGGTTTTCTCGTTCCTTTATAATCGGGAAACAATTCATGTCTGAAACATGGACCATGAGAATCGAATACTACCGCAATGAGTGCATTGGGGTATGATTTTTCCAGTTTCTGAATCATGCTGATGTAAACCTTTGTGGCTCCGGTAGGTTCGCCTTTACTGTTGGTCAGACCGGAACGGGCCGTGCTGTAGTAGGCACGGTACAGAAAGTTATTACCGTCAATGAGTACTAACTGTGAATTTGTGGCCATGTAAAATCCTATTTCAGTAATTTAATGTGTTGATATTTTTTTCTGTGAAAACTAATGAGCTTTTATGGCTTCTCCGATAAGCAGACCGGTAACGGCCGTGCCGACTCCCAATACAATACTTCCGGCAATGTAAAGGAATAATTTGATGTAATCAGATGCATGAATTAGATTAACTGTATCGAGAGAAAATGTCGAGAAAGTCGTAAATCCACCCAACAGCCCGGTAATCAAAAGAAGCTTCAGCTGTGGTTCCAAATAGTTTTGACTGAGTACGGAGGTAAGCAGTCCAATCAGAAAGGAGCCTATGATATTTACTGTTATTGTTCCATAGGGAAATTCTTTTCCGAAAAATGAAGTGATAGCACTTGTGGTCAAGTACCTGCATACGGCTCCTATTGCCCCGCCGGCAGCTACCAGGAGTATGGGTTGAATCTGCATATTATTTTTCTCTGATTGTCATTGACCAGCCAAGTTCCTGCTGCCTCTGACATTCTTCTTTCAGCAGGGTGGCTCTCAGGTAATGATTGTCCAGCCAGTCTTTAGTAGTGACAAGCTCTAGTCTGCCGTATTCAGGCATGTTAAAACTGATCTCTCCGTCAATGGCATCAGGACTGCGACGAACACATATTATAATGGCCAGACGCAATATTCTTGCCAGAGCACATGCTTCTTCATAAGATACGGCACTCTGTTTTTTTAGGGCTTCAAGCTTAAAGGCATCTCTTTCATTAAGCAGAAGAGCGCTGAGAAGATGTTTCTGTGCATTGGTGAAACCAGGCATTTCAATGTTATCGATTATGTAAGATGCATGTTTCGGGGCTTTTTTATATTCGATGCACAGGCCTATTTCGTACAGCATTGATGCCCATTTTAAAACAGGTCTTGCCGAAGGGTCGTTAAGTTGCCAAGCTTCCTTGAGATTGTCAAAAGCAAATAATGATACCTTCGTTACTCTTTCAGCCTGTTCTCTGTCAATCTGATATCTGGTAATCAGGCTGTCTACGGTTTTGGTCCTGATATTTCTCGGAGCGTAATCTCCCAGCATCCTGTAGATAACACCTTCACGCAGAGCTCCTCCGGCCAAAGTCATTCCCTTGATATCAAGTATTCTGAAAATGGCAATTAAAATTGATAATCCTGAAGGGAAAACAGTCAGTCTTTCAGCAGATAAGCCGGCAATGTTAAGTTTGGAAAAAGCTCCGTATTCAAGGGTCATTTCCTTCAGATGAATAAGCTTTTCGAGTGTTACCACTTCACTTTCGCCGTTGGATATCATAATTTCCTGAAGTGACTGAATTGTGCCGGATGCCCCGACACATGTTGCAAATCCTTCCCTCAGGTATTCATCAGCCAGAGGAGATAATATCTCTATTGCCGCTTCAATGGCTTTATCGTACTTATCTTCGGTGATTTCATCATCGGTGAAGAAATTGTTTAACCAGGTTACACACCCCATTTGAGTACTGTGGAGAACCTTTACATTAAGCCCTTGACCTATGATAAGTTCCGTTGATGCCCCGCCGATATCAATAACGAGTACGTTACCTGATGCACTGGAGGTGCTGACGACTCCGTGGTAGATTGTTCTGGCTTCTTCTTCTCCTGAAATGATCTCAATGCTGTGTTCCAGTATTTTTTCCGCCTTTTCAATAAAAACGGATGCATTCTTCGCAAGACGCAATGTCGCAGTGGCCACGATTCGGATATTCTGTTCCGGGATATCTTTTAGCTGTTCTGAGAAAAGACGGATGCAGTCGAGCCCCCTTTGGATTGCTTCGTCAGAAAGAATATTGTTTTCATCGAGCCCCTGAGCCAGTTTAACTTTGCGTTTAACTCTGGAAACAGCTCTGATTGCGCCGGAGACATTTCTGACAACCAGCATGTGGAAGCTGTTTGATCCCAAATCTATTGCTGCATATAAAGGAGAAGAACCTGGCATATCCGTATTCCTTAAATTCTGCTTTTTTCCAGTCTGACTTTTGAATGAGAGTGAAAGAAGGTCAGATCTTAGTATATGATTGAAAGTTATTTACAGTATACATTATATGTATCGGCTTGTGTTTAAATGGATTTTTCATTAGCTTTTTATCACAAATTATTGCATTGGTTTCAATATTCAGGTAAAAATGTCAGTTACTGGATTAATATAGTGATGCTCTGTGTGGATTATTTTTTTATTCACTTTAGTTTCTTGGCATAAGTTCACAAAAAGGAGAAATAATCTTTTTTGGGGGAATTTAACAAAAAATAAGCTGTCAATATGTTATATTGAGGGCTTAAAATGTTTCCAGATGTATGCCGGCCGGAATTCTGTTTATGTGTCAGTTGGGTAAGTGCATCGCTATAAAGTTGGTTATAACAAGTCGTAATATTCTTTGGCTGGTTTCTGTTATGCCAATGGGATCTCTGGTTTTTAATAATTATAAGGAGATATAAATGAGTGATTTAGTAAAAGAAATTGATGATGCTTTATTTGAAGAACAGGTGCTGTTCAGCAAAAAACCTGTGCTTGTTGATTTCTGGGCTCCATGGTGCGGACCATGTAAGATGGTTGGTCCTGTTATTGAGGATTTGGCAGGGGAAATGAGCGACGTATCCTTTGTTAAGGTTAATGTGGATCAGAGCAGAGATTTTGCTGCGCAGTACGGAGTGAGAAATATTCCTACATTACTGGTGTTTAAGAATGGTGAGCTTGTTGCAAAACAGGTCGGTGCCCTGAACAAGCAGAAAATGAAAGAGTTTATTGAGCAGGCAACAGCTTAAGATATTGCCTTGACATATCCGCGGGGCAGTTCTTCTTTGGATGACGATTTTGTCTGTGTAGATTGTAAACATCCTGATTTTCAATATTGGAGTGACCCCCATAAGTTGAACAAATAAAACTTATGCTTATTCTAAGGCTGAATTCCTTACCTCACAAGGAGTTCGGCCTTTTAGTTTTTCCTGTATTCTATTATTGTTATAGTAATGGATATACTTCACCATTGCGTCTTTAAGTTCATCCAGTGTGCTAAACTCGTATTCATGTCCATAAAACATCTCGTTTTTCATCTTTCCAAAGAAATTTTCCATAATACCGTTGTCATAGCAGTTTCCCTTGCGAGACATTGACTGAATGATACCTTTTTCTCTGAGCATTGAATGATACGGAGTCATCTGGTATTGCCAGCCTTGATCTGAATGAAGGATAAGCCCTTCAAGCTTCTGATGTTTTTGAAACGCCTGATTCAACATATCCATTGTCTGAGTGAAATTCGGTGATTTTGAAATATTGAAAGACACGATTTCAGCATTGTGCATATCCATGATCGGAGACAGATAAAGCTTTCCGGCCGCGATGTGAAATTCAGATACATCAGTGGTCCATTTCTGATTCACGGCTGTAGTACAGAAATTCCTGGTATAGTACGTTTTATGTTTTTTAGTGTCTACCACCTTGTTAAGAAGCAGATTCTTAACGGTGCCGTTGAAATCGCCTTTGTATGACTTATACTTCGCTCTGGGAGTAATACCCTTAAGCTTATATTTCTGCATCAGGCGCTGAACTTTCTTATGATTTGCACAGACACCGCGGCGAGCCAGTTCCATAGTGATACGACGATAGCCGTAGCGCTTCTTATGTTCAGCATATATTGCCTTGATCTTTTCTGTAAGTTCCTGATTCTTTTCGTCCTTGTCAATTTTATTTATCGTGTAGTAATAATCAGAACGAGTCATATGAGGAACATCCGGCGTACCGTTGATGACTGCCAGTATGAATCACAGAGAGCATTTCAGTTCCCGCCTTAACTCAGTGATAGCATGAGCTATTTCTTCTGCTCTCGTTTTTCTCTTTCCGAAATTAAGGCGTCTAATTTTTTTAAGTATTCGTTCTCTATCAATAGCTTCATGTTCTGCTTCTGAAGCTCCTGTATCTTCTTCATCAGCTCTTCTGATGATTCTGTCTTCCGCTGATTCTTTTTGGCCATAACACCCTCGCTTTCTTTCGATGACATTATAACCGTTTTCTATGTAAGACTTAATCCATAATGACAATGTACCTTTGATCGGAATCGCCAGAGACAACGAAACTTGTTTTATACTTTCATGTTGTATCAAAACTCTCCGGATTGCTTCTTCCTTAAATTCTGCTGAATACTCCCTATTTTTCTTTTTCTGAACTACAGATATTCCATGAATATCAATCAGCTTTACTATGTAGGTCGCTACGGTTCGATTGCATTGAAATTGTGCTGCAAGTCTTCTTGAACTGTAGTGTTCTTCTTTCCAAAGTCGATACATCTCGACTTTATCTTTGTACGTAAACTTCATAAAAATGCCCCCGCAAGTTTGTCCAACTTACAGGGGGCATTACATATTTCAGGATGTTTTTATTTGAGAAAAGAAGCTGTTGTGTTTGTTGAAACTTCGGTTAATTATCCGGTGTTTCAAGCTTGCTTTCACGTATTTTTTTTAATGCTGCATCAAAACCTATCTTCCAGCCGCGTCTTACTTCCTGATTTATGGATTTATATTTTTCAGGCTCGCAGAATCGAATGGTATCACTTATTTTGGCTTCGTTGCCTAAAATCGCAACCCATTTTGGATCGTAGTTTCTTTCGGTGATGGCATCCCATTCCAAAACTTTTTTCATGGTTGATTCAAGTTCATTGGGATGTTCCAGTGCGTATACACCGATTGTCTGGCTGTAGACAGAACTTAAACGTGTAACACCTTCCTGCACTGATTTATCCAGAGATTTATTCGCATCGGAACGGGCTCTGAGCTGTGCCGTGTAGAACCAGAACATTGCCGTGTCATAATGTCCGGATTTATATACCTGATCAGCATAAGCAAAAAGTACAGGTGGTTCATAATCATTCGGGTTATCCATAACCATTTTTATGGTATCCAGGTTGCCATCAGTAATTTCCTGTACAATCCTGTTGGTTTTTTGAGTATTCAGCTTGAGATAATCACCTTTTAACGTATTCAGCATAAGTGACAGTTCTTTGGAGGTATTATTTGTAGCTACCTCATTATTGTCATTAATTTTTCTTCCGTCAGCTGTAACGGTAACGCAACCGGTGGTGATAACAGCTGATATTACTGCATATGCGACAATTTTGCTTAAATTCATTTTCAGTTCATATCCAACAAAATTCAAACTTGGTTTATTTTATCAGTAATGGTTAAAAAAACGAAAAATTTGTGCTGTTCGTCGTCAAATTATCGATGTTCATTAGGTTTTTCAGATTGTAACGATAATTACATGAAAGTATAATTATCGCGTATTTATAATAAGCAAAGGATGCTTAAACAACGGAATCATAATCATGGAACAATACAATATTCTCCTTCTGTGCGGCGGAGATGGATCTGAACACGAAATATCTCTTGTGAGTGCCTCATATATTGAGCAGCAGTTAAATACATTTCCTGAATTTAATGTAATAAAAGTAGTTATTCACAAAAACGAGTGGGTTGATGAGTCAGGTAATCAGTGTAGTATAAATTATAAACATGAGCTGTCTTTCAAAGATTCTTCGTATCATATTGATTACGTGATTCCATGCATTCACGGTGTTCCCGGTGAAACCGGAGATATTCAGTCACTGTTTGAAATCATGAATCTTCCTTATCTTGGATGCGGTTCAGAAGCAAGCAAGCTATGTTTTAACAAGGTAAGCACAAAGTTATGGCTAAGTGCAATAGGCATTCCTAATACACCTTTCAGTTTTATTGATTCAGATAATGAAGAGAATCTGAGAAAGGCTCATGATTTCTTCAGACAGTATGGAGCTGTTTTTGTTAAGGCTGCTTCTCAGGGATCTTCTGTTGGCTGTTACAAGGTTTCAGATGAAGCCTCACTTGATGAGTATATCAGAAAGGCTTTTGGATACAGTGAAGATGTTCTGCTTGAACAGGCTGTAAAACCGCGTGAACTTGAAGTCGCCACATACGAATATGAAGGCAGGCTGGTAGTGACCAATCCCGGGGAGATTGTTACCCCGGATAATGATTTCTATACCTTTGAAGAAAAGTACAACAGTACTTCAAAGTCAACCACCATGGTGGAGGCCAACATTCCTGATAATCTCAAAGCAAAGATTCGAGAATATGCTGCCAGAGCTTTCAAGGTTCTTAAATTAAAGGATTTATCCAGAATTGACTTTTTCCTTGTTGGTGAAGATCAGATTTTGTTAAATGAAATCAATACCTTCCCAGGAATGACTCCTATATCAATGTTCCCTAAGATGCTGGAAAATCACGGGGAAAAGATGACTCAGTTCCTGCACAGCGCAGTAGTCAATGCTGTAAAGGGAAAATAACAGAGTGGGACTGATATGTCATAAGAGACCCCATGTAATGTCTTATTACATGGGGTTTTTCAGTTTGGTTAGACATGGAATTCAGTATTTCTATTTCAGGTGCGTTGTAAAACCTATATTCAGGTTTTAGATGATTAAATTTCAGATTAGAGAGGAATTGCAGGTATTGAGAGATTTTTTTTGTCTATAATGAAGTAAGCGTCTTTATTTTTACTGATCTTTGTTTTGAGGACATAAAGAATAAAGTTGCAGTTTCTTCAGTGTTGTATTTGCATTTTGGTGGGGAAAAAATGACTGAACAAGAGATAACGACTTCTGAAAAGCGCGAACAGCCTGAAACAGTCTCTGCTCACGTACAGGAAGGTGGACAGCAGAATAAGAAAAAGTCTTCATTGAAGCAGAAGGCTGTTACTTTTTATCAATTTCTGAAGAAAAAGCTCTCCTATCTATTCTTTTTATCCAAAAGAATAGCTGATGATGAAATAGATGTTCTGGCTTCATCTCTTTCTTATACTACCATAATGTCGCTCATTCCGGTTCTGGCCGTTCTTTTAAGTGTTTTCTCACTTTCTCCAAGTTTCACTACTTATCGTGATGAAATGATGAATTATATTCTTAACAATATGATGCCTCAGGTAGGAGGGGTATTAAAAGAGAACATAGATTCTTTTGTCTCAAATGCATCCAAAACCACGGCAGTAGGTGTTATAACGCTGATATTTATAGCTCTTGCGTTGATTAGACGAATTGATATCACTCTTAACAGAATCTGGCATGTTAAGCTGAACAGATCCAGGGTAACCACTTTTTCAGTCTATTGGACCGTGCTGACGTTGGGACCTATTCTGCTGGGAGCTTCTATTGTTGTTTCTTCTTCTATTCTGGCATCCAATTATCTGGGGCAGAGTTCTGCTGCAATATGGCTGAATACCTTGGGGATGAAGATGCTTCCATGTTTTTTAACCTTTGTGGTTTTTACTTTATTGTTCACGGCTGTTCCGTGTACTAAAGTAAATTTTACTCATGCAGTAATAGGTGCTTTATTTGCTGCTCTTGTGCAGGAATTACTGAGGCAGTTTTTTACCTACTACATTATGAATTTTACCAGTTATACACTGATATACGGAGCCGTAGCAGCACTTCCTTTACTGATGGTATGGACATATATCAACTGGTATATTGTTCTGCTTGGAGCAGAAATTTCCGCTTCTTTGTCTAGTTACAAGCAATACAAACTCCAGCTTCAAAATGAGAAGCAGTAGAAAATATCACTAGATAATGAAAAAGCATACTCCAAAATATAGTATGCTTTTTTTTGTGGAAGCTACATTACACTCACGATTTCACTGTTTGGGAACCAGCGTTTCGTCAGCTTTTGCGTCAGGTCTTTGTGTTTGTGGTAAATTTCCGTGGCTATTTCTGTACATTTATCCATAGACTGATAATCACGTATGGCATCAGCCACGCGGTAGGATATTTCTCCTGTCTGTCTTGTTCCCAGCAGATCTCCCGGTCCTCTGATTTCCAAATCCTTCTGGGCTATGACAAAGCCGTCATTACTGTTTTTAAGAGTAGATAGGCGTTCCATTCCTATGCTGTTAATTTTGTCTGAGTACATAAGACAGCAGAATGAATCAAGCTGTCCTCGTCCTACTCGTCCTCGAAGCTGATGCAGCTGGGCCAGTCCGTATCTTTCAGCATTTTCTATAACAATTAGGAAGGCATTTGGAACGTCAACACCTACTTCAATAACTGAAGTGGCTACAAGTACATCGATATTTCCTTTTTTGAAATCACGCATAATGGAATCTTTGTCTGCAGATTTCATTTGACCGTGAACCAGGCCGATTTTCAGATTCGGGAGCTTTTTTGTAAGATATTCACAGGCATTAATCGCATCCTGAGATTCCAGAACCTCAGATTCATTAACAAGACTGCAGACCCAGTATGCCTGTTTTTTATCAGCACAGTTCACACCTATTCTTTCAATAATTTCATCTCTTCTTGTTTCCGGGATCATGATGGTAGTAATAGGTTTACGACCTTTAGGTAATTCGTCAATAACGGATACATGCATGTCTGCATATATGGTCTGTGCCAGGGTTCTGGGAATAGGTGTGGCGGTCATGGCCAGCATGTGGGGAACTTTATTTTCTATGCTGCACTTGCTTCGGAGTTTCATTCGCTGTTCGACACCAAACCGGTGCTGTTCATCTATTATTATCAGTCCGAGGCTGTGAAAATTAACCTGTTCCTGAAAAATGGCGTGAGTACCGACAATAACGGATGCCTTACCACTTTTAATCAGTTCAAGCTGTTTGTTTTTTTCTGCCTTTTTCTGACTTCCGGTAAGTATTGCTGTTTCTAATCCGAGAGGTTTTAAAAAATTCTGGATGTTTACAAAATGCTGTTCAGCAAGAATTTCGGTTGGAGCCATGATTGCTGCCTGAATGCCGTTGCCTACAGCCTGCAGGGAGGCCATAACGGCTACAAGTGTTTTACCGCAACCCACGTCTCCCTGTACCAGTCGGTTCATCGGCTGGGCTTCTGCAAGATCCCTGCTGATCTCATTAAAAACTCTGATTTGAGCATTTGTTGGACTGAACTGTAATGTTGATAAAAATTTCTTTATCAGGTTATCAACAGGTTTTAAAGGAATTCCATTGAGAAATCTGTTGCTTTCCTTAAGTTTAAGCACAGTTATGTATTGGGATATCAGTTCTTCACAGATAATTCTCTGCTGTTGAGGAGAATTGAATAATGACAGTTCGGAAAGAGACGAGCCTATTTTAGGGGCATGCACAAGTTGTAGAGCCTCCTTAAATGTCAGACCGGTATGATTTAATTCAGGAGGTATCAGTTCTTCACAGACATCTATATTATCCAGTTCGTTTAACGCTTTCTGCACAAGATTTCGCATAGACTGCATTTTGATTCCTTTGGTCAGTCTGTATATAGGTGTGTAGTGTTTAGGCAGTTCGGAATCCTTTAGATTCAGTTCTGGATTGGTCATCTGCAGACTGTTATTGAAAATGCTTACTTTACCATGGCATATAAGAATGTTTCCCGTTTTCAGTTCTCTGTTTATAAATATTGGACAGTTAAACAGAGTAACTCGTAGAACTCCGGTGTCATCGGAAAGTGTAAGAATGAGCATGTTGTTTCTGCCGGTTGTTCTGGAAATTATTTTTGCTCTGACACTGGCATAAGAATCAACCGGAAGCTCATCTATCGCGGTAAATTTGGTTCGATCCAGATATGAATATGGAAGGTGCAACAGAAGATCCATAACGGTAAAGATGCCTATTTTATTCAAGGCTGATACCTGTTTGGTTGTAATGCCTTTCAGTTCATCAATAGAAATAGCTGATATATCCATATGTAACCGTTATGTCTGTGTATAACAATGTGTATATGGCTGCTCTGACAGGCAGAACCACTAAGGTTCTGCATCAATAAAGTATTTGGAAATGAACTAGAGCAGCTTTCGTAATAACCACTGTGCCCCGAAATTTCTAACTTTCAGGATAATTTTGCGATAGTCTTCCGGATAATCGTCTATTGTCTGAAGTTCCGTCGGCGTTGTTATCGGAGTGGTTTTGCTTAAAAGATAATTGCGTTCGTGAGTAATTTTTTCAAGTAGAAGGTGATGTTTGTCGTCAACCAGCAGCCCGTTTTCCAAATCAAGTCTCCATGCACGAGGATTAAGGTTGTTTCCGGTAATGAGATGGTATCTGTTATCTACTGATATCCCCTTGACGTGATATGTGTTCAGTCCGTCTTTCCATAGTCTGATTCTGAGCTTGTCATCATTGATGTACCCTGTATGTGTATTCACGAAATCACGGAGATTCATTTCATAGATGTAAGGAACTGCTCCTACCTTGTTATAAGGTTCTCCTTCATGAATAAAGAAGTCATTAGCTTCTTTGTCTCCTACTATGATTGTGATGGTTACACCTTTTGTCAGGGCTCTGTTTACGGCTTTCAATACCTGACTTGGAAAATTGAAATAAGGAGTGCAGATGGTTATGTCTTCTGTTGCAGCTTCAATAAGATTTATTATTGAAGTATTGAGAATGTTGTTTTTCTTTCCAAGACCGACCAGCGGAGTTACACCGACTTGTCGGCTTCCGATTTCCATGTCGTTGATTTTGTACCTTTCAGTACTCAGTTCCCGACGCTGCTTCTTGATTTCAAGATTAAGTTCTTTTGATGTTGGAATTGAATCCTGAGCAAAATCCTGAACGGCATTGTGTCTGTGGAAAACATCAACGCAGTAATAGAACAGTGAATCGGCCAGTTCACGTGAATTTATCTCGTGGTAACGATCAATACGATATTTGTCCAGTCTGTGCAGATAGACGTTGTTTATGCTGGCTCCGCTATACAGAACAGTATCGTCAATAACAAAACCCTTAAGATGAAAAACGCCGAAAATTTCCCTGCGTTTTACAGGTACGCCGTAGATGATAGGATGAATTAACTGTTTCTTGGCAAGTTCATGGTACCAGTCACTGTTTACGACCTGATTTGTCTTGCCCACAAGACCTCTCTGAGCTCTGTGAAAATCCACGTAAATGCGAACATATAATTTAGGATTTTTATTTACGGCTTCATTTACGGCCTGCATTATTTCCTGACCCATTTCATCATTCTGCCAGTAAAGCGCACATATGCAGATGCGGGATTTTGCATTTCTGATATTGGTCAGCAAACGTTCACGGAAGACTTTCGGATCCTCAAGAATATTGTATGCGTCCGCATTTACCGCAATCTTGGATAAATTTTCGATTTTATGTTTCGCACTGCCGAACAGACCGTGCAGAGTGTTTATAATTTTCATTTATTAAATCGCCGCCGTAGCTTTAAGTAACCAGTTTATTTCCATGTCACTCAGATGTTCTCTGACAATTTCCCTGATTTTAAGATGATAGTTGTTCAGCCATATTCTTTCATCATCCGTCAGTAAATCTTTTTTAATCAGTCTGATGTCAAATGGTACATAAGTAATAGGTAAAAATGCAAGCATCTCTGTTTGATTTTGGGTGTCATGTACAGTCTCTACAACACAGAGGTTTTCACAACGAATACCGTATTCATTTTCTTTGTAATACCCCGGTTCTACTGATGTAACCATTCCCGGGGCCAGCGGAGTCTGTCCATATCTGTATGAAATGGCCTGAGGTCCTTCGTGAACATTAAGGCAGTGACCGACACCATGTCCTGTTCCGTGGTCATAGTTCAGACCGTTCTGCCATAATGGTGCACGTGCAAGCACGTCCAATGCTCCACCAAAAGTACCTTTCGGAAATTTTACAAGATGCAGGGCTATCATTCCCTTGAGTACAAGAGTGAAACGCTCTTTCATCTCTTCGGTAAGTCCCGGTCCTACGAGAACCGTTCTGGTAATATCAGTAGTACCTTCGTTATACTGTCCTCCACTGTCCACAAGATATAAAGGATCCTTACCTAAAGCCCTAGGTCTGTTAAGGTTTACATGGTTGTAATGTATGATGGCGGCATTAGGACCCAATGCGGAAATTGTATCAAAGCTGGTTTCAATAAAGCCGTCTTGTTCAGAACGGAATTTAAACAGCTGATCACTCAAAGTAGCTTCATTGTGAGATTTGACAAGTTCTTCTGCCTGAGGTTTGAGCTCCCCGTTTATAAGATTTTCAGTAAGGTGGTCGAGCCATGCCAAAAATCTGCACATGGCTACGGCATCCTTGTGATGGCAGTTTCTCATGCCCTTGAGTTCGGTGGGATTTTTGCAGGCTTTTGGGTATTCACACAAATCCTGTCCGAAGGTCAGTGGAATATTGCTTTTTTTGAGCTTTTCAATAATCCATGCGTTAGTGGATGTTTCGTCAATGTAAACAGAATATTTATGCTTGGCCAGTCTATTTATAAGATCTTCAAGCTTATTCTCTTCCATGTAGGTTATATTACCGAAATGATGCTGAAAATCTGATATTTTATCTTCAGGAATTTTTCTTAAATCAACGAACCACTCGATTTCCTCGCAACTGTATACTGCTGCGAAACAGTTTACTATAGGAAGATTCGGAACATCCCGGCCTCTAATGTTTAACAGCCAGTTTACCGATTCGCTGCTGGAGATAATGGTGACATCGATGTTTTTTTCTTTCAGTTTCTGAGCAATGAGGTGTCTTTTTTCAATGCTAGGGTTGCCATTGTAGTGATCTTCGAATATCAGTGCGGGGGAAGGCTGTACCTGAGGTTTGTCTGTCCAAATTTCATCAATAAGATTGGTTTCAGTGAATATCAGTTCAAGTTGATAAGGACTCAGAGCGTATTTAATGGCTGAATAGCGGTTGTAACTGATGCATTTTGGATCTATGCCTATGCGGGCCGTATTTCCTAAAGTTGCTATAAGCCAGTCTTCAAGTCTGACATTTGTAAAATGAAAAACGTCAAACAGTGTTTCGCTGGTCTGGACTCTTGCCTGAATTGTGTATCTTCCGTCAACAAATATAGCGGCTGGATTTTTCAGTGTGATGTCAGTGTTCCCCGCATTTTTTACGGTTTTATTCTTGAGTCTGTCTATCAGATGTTCATTTTCCAGAATCACTGCTGTTCCGGCAGATCCGGTAAAACCTGAAATATAGGCGAGTCGTTCCTTGTCGGGAGAAAGATATTCGCTTAAGTGCTCATCAGTTCTGGTAATAATAAGAGCGTCGAGATTCATATGCTGCATAGTCTTTCTGAGTCGATCCAGACGACTTAAATGAGTTGAGTCGGTCTCGTAGGTTTCATTGTTGTCCATTGACTGGAAATTCTGATATTCATTCATACAGAGTTAATCCTCCGCTTTATTAATTCTGTTTGTCTGCAGGTACGTCTTCTGCTTCTACGTGATAAAGCCTGCCGTATTTATCGGCATACACATTTTCTCTGTACGATTTGTACAGAGTAAGAACATTATAGTTATCATTTTCGGGGCTGTAGAAATAATTAACATAGAAAACCATAAAATCACCGAATAACAGCATAATAAATAGAGATGCTGCCAGTTTTTGCAAGAAGTCTGCAGCAGTTGAATCTCCCATGAACAGAAGAACAATTATTATAGCAGCGGTGCCCACGGCAAGGAATTTAAGCAGTCCCGATATCAGAGTGTAAAATAAACCTTTTGCACTGGAAAAATTAACAAAACATATATGAGTTAAAGTTAGAGCAAGAACAAGCGGTATCTGATAGAACAGTCCGTATTCGCTCCATGAATGGTTATATACGGCCAGGCCGGCAAACAGTACTGTCAGAAGATATGACACTAGACCTGCAATCCATGAATATTTGAATCTGAAGTGAAATCTCTGGTAAATAAGCACATATGCTCCGGCGAAACACACGTATAGCAGAAGAAGAAAAAGATTGCCCGCATCAAGAATATGATTGTTGTTAAAAATATTGTATATGGTACAGAATGTAATAATCAGGCCGATGAAGGCAATGGCATACAGATGTATTTTTTTGTACATTTTCTTTTCCTAAGGATTGTGATTTATTTGTGTGTTTTTAGTTCTATTTGAAATATTCTCAAAAAAACGGGAATATTGCAAAGTAAAAAGACAAAAACGCTGTATAACTGTTATGTGGAAGCTTTAGTCAGGGACTCGGAAAAATGCTTTAAGTTCCGAATATAGACCAAACAGCAGTTTCCCTCGATTAAAATCCATATAAAAATTTGATAAATAACAGCATGACATGATGTTAAAGCATGAGTGGGGGAAGTTTTTTGATATAATCAGCTTGAGATAAATTAATATTGGTATACGAGGAATTTATGGCAAATCCATTATTGAATATGAAGCTGTTACCGGACTTCGACAAAATAAATGTTTCAGATATCCGTCCGGCAATAAGACAGCTGATTGACAAATGCAGAGATACGGTGATTTACATTACCGATATCAATTCCGATGAAGAAAACGAGCCTACCTGGGATAGTCTGGTGAAACCTATTGAAGAATCTCTGGATCAGCTGTCAAGAGCGTGGGGAGTGGTAGGTCATTTAAATGGTGTGGTAAACAGTGATGAGTTACGTCAGGCTCATGATGAACTTTTACCTGAAGTATCTGAGTTTTATACATGGCTCGGACAGAATGAGGATTTGTATCACGCATATCTCAGACTTAAGAATTCTGATTCATTTTCTCTGCTGAGCGGAGCACAGCAGAAAGCAATAGAAGAGGAACTGAAGGATTTTGAATTATGCGGTATTTCTCTTCCTGAAGATGAAAAAGTTCTTTTCGGCGAAATAGAAGCCAAATTGTCAGAACTTTCCTCAAAATTCAGCAACAATGTGCTTGATGCGACCAATTCATACATAAAGCACATAACTGATGAAAAGGAACTGAGCGGTCTTCCTGAAAGTGCCAAGGCTTTAGCCAGACAGGAGGCTGAAAACCGAAATCTTGATGGTTATGTGCTGACTCTTCAGTATCCTTCATACATTCCTGTAATGCAGTATGCCGATCACCGTGCCCTGCGTGAGGAGATGTACCGTGCCTACGTTACCAGAGCCTCAGAACTCGGGCCTACAGCAGGTAAATATGATAATACCGATATTATTGAAGAGGAACTTGCTTTAGCTGACAAACAGGCCGAACTTTTAGGTTATCCGTCAGCAGCACATCTGTCACTTGCTAAGAAAATGGCAAAGTCTCCTGAAGAAGTTATGAATTTTCTGTACAGCCTTGTAGATCATTCAAAGGAACAGGGTAAAAGGGAAATACAGGAAATCCGTGATTATGCCAAAAAGCTTGGTGTTATATATGAGCTGGAACCATGGGATATAAGCTACTTCAGTGAAAAGTTAAAGCAGGAGAGATATTCCATAACTGATGAACAGATTCGTCCTTATTTCCCTCTGACCAAGGTTGTAAACGGGCTATTCTCCCTTGTTTATCGCATTTTCGGTGTAGAAGTGAGACCTCATTTCGGTGTTGCCGTATGGCACCCGGACGTCGTTTATCATGATATTTACCGTAACGGTGAGCTGATTGGCGGCTTCTACATGGATCTCTATGCTAGAAAAAACAAGAGAGGCGGAGCGTGGATGAATGACTGTGCCGATCGCCGTTATAGAGCAGATGGTACTCTGCAGCTTCCTATTGCCTATATTGTCGCTAATTTCATGCCTCCGATAGGCGATAAACCGGCCCTTCTCAATCATGATGAGGTTGAGACTCTGTTCCATGAATTCGGACATGCTCTGCATCATATGCTGACAACCGTTGATATCGGTCAGGTGTCAGGTATTAACAGAGTTCCTTGGGATGCGGTAGAACTTCCTAGTCAGTTTATGGAAAACTTTACCTGGCAACCTGAAGTTCTGAACATGATCTCGGGGCATGTTGATACTCATGAACCTCTGCCTCAGAATCTTCTGGATAAGCTGATTGCTTCAAAGAATTACCATTCCGCCATGGCTATGCTGAGACAGCTTGAATTCTCTATTTATGATTTCAGAAGCTATCTGGAATATAAGATAGGTAAGCCGGCTCAGGAACTTATAGAGGAAGTGAGAAAGGATGTTTGCGTGATACCTGTTGCTGATTTCAATCGTTTCCAGAACAGTTTTACACACATATTTGCAGGCGGATATTCAGCAGGGTATTACAGCTACAAATGGGCGGAAGTATTGTCAGCAGATGCTTTCAGCCGCTTTGAGGAGGAAGGGATTCTGAATCCTAAAGTAGGTAATGACTTCGTGAGAACTATTTTAAGTAACGGCGGTTCAAAGGACTTTATGGATCTCTTTATCAGTTTCAGAGGTCGCAAACCTTCAGTTGAACCTTTATTGAGACACTCCGGAATTACAAATTCAAAGTCTTGATTACTTAGTAGTACCATACATTAAAGAATGAAATAACCATATCCATGATATGGTTATTTTTATTTTAATACGTTAATAGAAGAAATATTCAATCAGAATAGTCGATAATTGTTTGTAGGTTCAATAGGAAATAAAAATCTTCGGCCTATCATAAAGTTAGATAACTGTTTTCCGAAATATGATAAAATTATACCCTTTGAAAGACAAAAAAATAAAGAATATTATCAGTCGTGGGATAACTACCGACGAGATAGCTGATGTCAAGTATTTGATATTCAGAACACGATATCTTCAATTAATGAATAGGTTTGGTACATGCTATTAAAAGACAATCCAATATTGATGCAACTGAAGCAGAAAAGCATTGATGAAAAAAAATCACGTGGCGAATACGTTGAAGAAGATACCGCCAAAGTAAAAGTCCGCTCAGAAAATAAAGAACACAGAGAGCACAGAATACGACAGAATATCCAAAAAGTTAAGATATCTGCCGACGCCAATTCGACAATGGAACAGGGGGTTGTTAAGGCTAATGACCGAGGCTTCGGTTTTCTAGAAAGTGAATCCCGTGAAAGTTTCTTTATACCTCCTAAGGAAATGAAAAACCTTATGCACGGAGATAAAATCAGTGGTTACGTGGTATACCAGGGTGAGAAATCAAGAGTTGAAAGAATAACTCTGATAGAACCTTTCCTGTCAAGATTCGTTGCCAGAGTTGCTTACGTGAATGGTAAGCTTACTGTAGTGCCTGATCATCCCTGCATCAATTTTAACATCAATGCCGTAAACCATGTCCCTGACGGGGTAACACTGCGTGAGGGAGACTGGGTTATTGCGGTTTTAACAAAGCATGCCTTATCTGAAGGAAACAGAAACGGTCATATGGCTGAAGTAATTGAGTTTATAGTACATGCCAATGATGAACAGACTCCTTGGTGGGTTGTTCTCCGCGGGCTTGATTTGCCAAAGAGTGCCCCTGAAGATCTGCCTTCATACGAATACAAAGATGAATCGTTACCTAGAGTTGACCTGACTGATAAGCCTTTTGTGACCATTGACTCTGCAAAGACTCAGGATATGGATGACGCTCTGTATATTGAATCTTTACAGAATGGTGGCTGGTGCCTGTGGGTAGCCATAGCCGATCCTACCGGATATATTCATGAAGATGATGAGCTCGACAGTTATGCCGCCAGAAGAGCTTTTTCAATATATCTTCCTGGGCGTGACATTCCAATGCTTACCAGAACATTGAGTGATGATCTGTGTTCATTGAGAGAAAATGAAGAACGATTTGCTCTGGTTGGTAAATTCAATATCAGTGCAGACGGCAGCTGCGATCAGAAAATCGACTTCATGATGGCGACAATCAAATCACACGGAAAACTGGTATACGATGAAGTTTCTGACCTGCTTGAAGGAAAAGAGACCTCATTCAGTCCTTCACCTGTTATCCGGGAACAGATCGATATGCTTAGGGATTTCAGCAGAGTCAGATACAATTATCGTAAGACCAATGCCTGTGTATTCAAAGATAAACCTGAATATGAGTTCGTTCTGAATGAAAACGGCGGTCTGAAAGAAATCAAAGTTGTTCACAAGAGGGTGGCAAACGGAATTGTTGAAGAAGCAATGATTCTTGCCAATACCTGTGCAGGAAGATTTCTGGCTGAGCACTTCAACGCCGGTATTTTTAATACCCACAGCGGTCTTGATCATGAAAAGATTGCCGATGTTAATGAGGTTCTGGAAGAGAACGGTTACCCAATAGACGACATTGAACAGATTGAAACCATGACAGGTTACTGCAAACTGAAGAGATGGCTTTACGATTCTGAATCAGCATATCTTGATGCCAGAATTCACAAGTGCACGGCTTTTGCTGAGATGTCTCCTGTTCCTGGTCCTCATTTCGGTATGGGACTTGATTATTATGCGACCTGGACCTCTCCAATCAGAAAGTATGGGGACATGATTAACCATCGTCTGATTAAGTCTGCCATTACCAATACTGAGAAGCCTCGTATCCCGAGTGATGAGATTATTGAGAGCATGAATCTTTCAAAAAAGAGCAATCGTGCTGCAGAGCGTCAGGTAAAGGATTGGCTCTATATGGATTATCTGAAGCCTCATATTAACAAAACTGTTTTCGAAGCTGAGGTAATGGATGTATCAAGAGGTGGTATTAAGGCAATGCTGCTGGATAACGGTGCCAGAGTGTTTGTTCCGACCAGCATGATCTGTAATGACAAAAAGCGCATTGAAGGAAACAATAGTCTTGGAGTAGTAATTCTTGACGGAGAGAAGAAGGTAATCCGTCTGGGACAGAAAGTTCAGGTACGAATTGTGGAAATCAATGAAAGTCGCGCCATTATAGGTGAACTGATACCAAGAATTTCGTAATACAGAAATCATTTAATGAGAACTTAAGACCGGATATGGTGGATAACTGTATCCGGTCTGTTGCAAGGTTAAGAAAATGAATATAAAAAAGTGGGTAGTTGCGGCAAGACTCAGAACATTACCGTTATCACTTTCAGCTGTTCTTGCAGGATGCTTTATGGGGGTATCAAAGAGCGGTATTTCCGCAATGTCGCTGATTCTCTTTATTCTGATTGTAATGACAGCCGTACTGCTTCAGATTTTATCCAATTTTGCCAATGATTACGGTGATGCCGTATCAGGAGTTGATTCTGATAACAGAATAGGACCGAGAAGGGCGCTTCAGAAAGGGGATATGACCATGTCTGAAATGAAAAAGGGGATTGTCGCAGTAACGGTAATGGCCTTGATAACGGGAACGGCCTCCCTGTTCCTGGCTTTTGGAACAGACTATGTGAACATTGCAGTATTTGTACTGCTGGGAGCTCTTTCCGTAATAGCAGCAATTACTTATACAGTTGGACTGGTGTATGGCTACAAAGGCCTTGGTGACATTTCCGTTTTTATATTTTTCGGACTTGTGGCGGTAATGGGTAGCAGCTTTATGCTCTCTGGAAATATTTCGATGGAAAGTATTCTATGGGGGATTACTGCCGGATTTATGGCTACTCTTGTTTTAAACGTTAATAATCTGCGTGATTATGAAAGTGACAGAGTAAACGGTAAGCGTTCGCTTGTTGTCATGATGGGGCTTAAAGGGGGGAAGATTTATCATGCTTTGCTCATTTTAAGTGCCTTGATTTCTGCGCTGATCTGTCTGATTTATCATTTCAGTGACGGTTCCATGACCGGACTGTCTGCATGGATTTCACTTATTCCTATAGCCATTGCTTCCGTGTACTGCATTCATCCTGAGCATACCGGCAGAGAGCTTGATCCAATGCTGAAAAAAACATCTATTGCTGCGGCACTGGCAAATTTAGTCTGTGGTGCTGTTCTGGCGTGGTGTTAGCCTATGGATAAAGAAACCTCGTTATTGCTTTATAGCGGATAACGAGGTTTTTTGAAATTTATACAGTGACATTAGATTGTGTAATACCAACACTCTTCTGTGGGGCTTTTTTTGTTTTCCTGTTTTAATTCAGAAATTGTAAGTTCCTGATTCTTAGCGCATACTCTGGTGTATGGAGGAATAGATTTGGTTATGAATGTATTTCCGCCGATTACGGAGTGGTGTCCGATAACAGTGTTTCCTCCAAGTATTGAGGCATTGGAGTATATGGTTACGTTGTCTTCGATAGTCGGATGACGTTTGGCTGTTCTAAGTTTTTCAACATTATGGGTTGACACTGCTCCAAGGGTAACTCCCTGATAGATTTTTACATTGTTCCCTATGATTGTTGATTGACCTATAACAACACCCGTGCCGTGATCGATGAAGAAGAACCTGCCAATTTCTGCTCCGGGATGAATATCTATGCCTGTTTTACTGTGAGCATATTCGCTCATGCATCTTGGAATCAAAGGCACTCCGGCTTTATACAGTTCATGAGCCAGTCTGTATATGGTGATGGCATAGACCCCCGGATAGGTTACGATTATTTCTCCAACGTTGAATGCTGCCGGATCTCCCTGCATTGCCGCATCGATATCATCATTAATTTTTGAGCGTATTTCAGGTATCTTCTCAAGAAAATGAAGAGCTATGTTATATGATTTTTCCTGAATAAGCTCCGGACTTATTCCGTGATTGTTTTCGTCTTCATTTAAGGCAATTGCAATCTGACGGCTAAGATGATACAGGATATTTTCAAGTAGAAGCGATACAGAGGTGCCAAGATTATATATCTTATAATCATTGGTTTTATAGTATCCTGGATAGATAATGCTTATTAAGTCCCGGATGCAGTCAAATATAACATTTCGATCCAGCAGATTAAAAACATCTCCGGTCGTATCCACATGTCTCTTGTGGGAATAATCATTTACGATTTCTGTTGCAATATTGAGGATGTTTTCCTCAATAGTCAGTATTTTGTGGGTAACTAAGGCTGTCATATTAAATCCCTCCGTAAGTCCTTTTTACGAATGATTTACAGATTAAAATTAATCCAAAAGTGGCAAAAAACGGCCATTGTAGAAAAATTCCGGCAATAACCGTTGTTTCCTGTCATCCAGTGTTATCTGATGGCGTATAAAGTTTTAACCAGATAATCTATTTCTTCAGGAGTATTGTAGAGTCCTAATACTGGTCTTACTGTCCCTTCGTAGCCTAAGTGTCTGAGCACTGGCTGAGCACAGTGATGACCGGCACGAACGGCAATACCATAACTGTTCAGGTAACTACCGACCTCTGAAATAGAATGTCCGTCAAGTACAAACGATAAAACGCCTGATTTGTTCAGCGGACGACCTACAAGAGTGAGTCCTTTAACTTTAGACAGTTCTTTCACGGCATATGTGGTGAGTTCATGTTCATAACGTGCCACTTCATGCATACCAATACCTGATAGGTAATCAAGAGCCGCTCCAAGTCCGACGGCATCGGCAATACTGCCTGTACCTGCTTCAAACTTGTTTGGTGCCTGATTGTAGATGGTGCGTTCGAAGGTTACGTCTCGAATCATATTGCCACCGCCGTGATATGGCTGAGCTTCTTCCCATAATTCCTTGCGTCCGTATACTGCACCGATACCGTTAGGACCATAAACCTTGTGTCCTGAGAACACAAAGAAGTCAGCTCCTGAGGCGGATACATTTACAGGCAGATGAGCAATGGACTGAGCTCCGTCAATCATGATAGGAACACTGTGAGAGTGAGCAATCTGAACCAGTTCTTCAACCGGAGTGATTGTTCCCAAAGTATTTGACACCTGAGTTACAGACACAAAGCGTGTTCTTGGAGTAAACAGGGATGCGTATGCCTTCAGGTCTAAATCTCCTGATGCATTGATAGGTATAACCTTTATAACCGCACCTGTAGCCAGAGCAACCAGCTGCCATGGTACTATGTTCGCATGATGTTCCAGAATAGATACGATAATTTCGTCACCTGGTCTGAGCAACGGACGGACATATGATTGGGCAACCAGATTAATGCCTTCAGTGGTTCCTCTTACCCAAACAATGTTATCTTTTGACGGTGCCCCTATGAAGTCGGCAACAGTCTGTCTGGCGTTTTCATATGCGTCAGTAGATCTTGCAGCCAGTTCATGAGCCGCACGATGAACATTGGAGTTCTCATGACGATAGTAATGATCTATTCTGCTGATTACAGCTTCCGGTCTCTGAGTGGTAGCTCCGTTATCAAACCAAACCAACTGATGTCCGTTAACTCTTTCTTCAAGAATAGGGAAATCATTTCGGATTGATTCAATACTTCTGCCGCCTACAGTAACACCTGATTTGTTTGTTAAAAAGCTGGTAGAAGAATGATTTGAATCATTGTTGCGGACTGAATGATAGTCGTCTGCCTGTGCGGCAGAAACAACTACAGGAGAATAACCGCTACTTTCTTCTACCAGAAACTTTGATTCATTATTTGCACGATTTAATTCATTACCTGGCACATAAGGGGTTCCTGCTGACAAAGATGCGTTGATAGCTTCGTCAATAACCCTGTCTGCGAGACTTTGATAATCATTTTGCGATGAATCGATATCTGTTGGGACATTCGCAGATGCAAGCAGAGTTTCAGCATCACCCTGCAGTGCACCGGAAGCGTCCGTTATGTTGTAATTGCCACGGGCGGCTTCTTCAGCCTGGTGAATACGCTGAGCACATCTTTCAGACGGAATGTCCGTGATGAGCTTCAGAATATCCTCCTCGCTTGGAAAACCGAACCCGAGCGGGTTGTTATTCGTAGTCATGGTATTCACCTACTTCCACATCTTCAAGAACGGCAATGGCATCATCAGCAAGAATAGCTGCAGAGCAGTAGATAGAAAGTAAGTAAGAGGCAACACCCTTATCATCAATACCACGGAAACGAACAGAAAGACCACGAGCGTTTTCGTGTTTTAAACCCTGCTGGAACAAACCGATTACACCACGCTTTGCTTCGCCGGTTCTGATTAACAGAATGTTGGTCTTGCCACTCTGGCTCTTAGGTTCCTTTAAGCCGTCAACAAGAAGCTTGTTTGAAGGAACGATAGGGATACCTCTCCAGGTAAGGAAGGTGCCGCCGTTAATATTTACGGTTGCAGGTGGCACGCCACGCTTGGTGCATTCTCTGCCAAAAGCTGCGATGGCGCGAGGATGAGCTAAGAAGAATGAAGGTTCCTTCCACACCTTGCTGATTAATTCATCGAAATCATCAGGAGTTGGAGCACCTGAACTGCTTCTAGGCTGAATTCTCTGGCTGTCAGCAACATTCTTTAATAAACCGTAGTCATCGTTGTTGATTAACTGGCTTTCCTGACGTTCACGTAAGCTTTCAATAGCCAGGGCAAGCTGTTCTCTTGTCTGGTCATATGGACTGCTGAAAAGATCATCAGCTGTGGTGTTAACATTAAGAATGGTTGAAATAGAGTTGAGCTGGTATTCTCTAGGCTGAAGCTCATAATCGATAAAGCCCTGAGGAATGATGTCACTCTTCTTGGTCTGGCTGCATAAAACATCCAGTGGAGTAGCGCCTTCAACAACTTTGTTTACTCTGAATACACCGTTGTTGATACCCTTGAATTCGAGAAGGGATGGGAGCCATCTAGGAGTAATTGAACCGAATTGTGGTCTGGTCTTTGTTACATCCGCTAGGTTACGAGCAGCTTCAAGCGATAAAGCATTAAGAGGATTGTTGGTAGTATCTGTCATTTCAAAAATCTCCAAATGAATATAAGGAAAAGAAATTAAACTTTATAATTAAATAATGTTTAATACACGGCCATACTGGTATCAATGGTTCTAGCCCATTCGTTGATACCATTTATAAGGTTGAAGCATTTACCCTTGTATCCTGCTTCTTTCAGAGTATTTATGGCAAGAATACTCCGTTTACCTTCCTTACATATAAAAACAGTGTCGTTTTCAGAATTCAGTTCGTTCTGTCTTCTTGCCAGCTGTCCTATAGGAATTACTACGGCTCCAGGAAATTTAACAATTGCTCTTTCATGCGGTTCTCTCACATCAACCAGATTGATCTTGTCTCCTCTATCCAGTCTTGCTTTCAGATCTTTTGCAGCAATTCCTGTAACCTGTTCTTCTTCCTTTTCATGTGTAACCAGACCGCAGAGTTCCTGATAGTCAACTTCCTGCACATCCGTTATTGTCGGGTTGTCACCGCAAATAGGACATGCATGATCTTTAGGAATATCCAAAACCGTGAATTTCCAATGCCATGCGTCGATCACCAGAAGTTTTCCGATGAGAGCATCACCGGTGCCGACAATGAGTTTTATTACTTCTGCCGCCTGACAGCTGCCGATAATACCCACCAGAACTCCCAAAATGCCACCTAATGAGCAGGTAGGTACTAATCCTGCGGGAGGAGGTGATGGATAAACACAACGATAGCAAGGACCATTATTAGGATCAAAAACCGTAACCTGTCCCTCAAACTGAAGTACAGCACCAAACACATCCGGTTTTCCTGCCAGTACGCAGGCATCACTTATCAGGTATCTCGATACATAGTTATCGGTTGCATCGGCAACAATGTCATAATCCTTAATAATCTCCAGAATGTTTTCTGAAGTCAGCTGTGTCTGATGAATGTTTACTTTAACTTTAGGATTAATTGCTCTTATGCTGTCTCGAGCTGATGCTACCTTAGGTCTTCCGATATCACGTGTACCGTGAATTACCTGTCTCTGAAGATTGGTAGCATCAACTTCATCAAAATCAGCCAGACCGATAGTTCCGACTCCTGCAGCAGCAAGGTACTGTGCCAGAGGTGCACCCAGACCGCCCAGGCCGGCTATCAGTACTTTGGCTGACTTTAATCTCTTCTGACCTTTTACTCCTATTTCTTTAAGCAGCAGATGACGGCTGTATCTGAGAATTTCATCGTTGTCGAGAGATACGCCATCAATTGTTTTGATTACTGGTTCCCTTTTTTCAGTCGGTGTTTCTTTGTGTATTCCCGGATTGTCATCGTTAACTCCTGAACCACCGGCTATTGACGGTACAAGATAAATTTGATCTCCTTCCTTTAGAGATGTTTCAAGACCATTTAACTGTTTAATGTTTGTTGAATTTACGAAGAAATTAAGAAACGGACGAACATTGCCGTTGTCATCTTCGATAATTTTTTTGGCATCAGGAAACTGAGATAACAGGTCTTCCAAAATTTCTTTTACGTTGCTGCCATCAAGTTGAATTTCAGTTTGTTTTCCAATGTAATTACGCAGAGTTGTGGGAATTATCAGAGTTATTGACATGAAAAATTCTCCTTATCAGTTCATATCTTTAATTCGTAGTCTGCTGCTACTGTTTAGTTGTTTTGCTATCGTTTACTTATGGTATTTTGTTGTTGTAGTTGTGAAATAATTTGTTTTGATTTATTATCATACCGAAACGATGTGAAATATATGATATGTATTAAATCATACTTTGTCAATAGGATAAGTAGATTTTTTTATATTGTCTAATACGAGGTCGTTAATTCAGACATAAATGCTAAAACAGCAGAAATTTCAAAATAGAAATTTTATGAATGGAACAACTAGAAAACAGAGAAGAAAAACGGGGGAAACCGATGATTTCTTCTCTGTGAAATTAGGTCGGACTGTTAGTTCGTAATTTTTAATTCTTCCTTATCAGAAGTTCCGTTAACAATCTTAAAAGAGTTAAGTACAGGATTGTCGCGATCCTGCAGGGATAGAATCATGTAAGAAGCACCGGGATCATATGCAAGACGTTTATCCTCTTCTGAAGGTCTTGAAGGTGATTCAGGATGAGAATGCCAGTTTCCCAATGGTGATATTTTATTGTTTCTCATGTCCTTAATTGCTTCCAAATGCTCTTTAGGATCAATTGAAAAGTGTTCATTGGAGTGATCAATATTTGTGAGCAGATAAACTTTTTTAATTATTTTATTTCCCTGCTCGTCAATAGTTCCTGCTATTAAACCACAGGCTTCATTGGGCAATTCTTTCTGAGCATGATTAAGAATACTTTGGTAATCATTTTTGGTCAGAGTAATCATTGTTATCTCCTTGATAGCTGTGTTTTTTTTATTAAAAAGGATATATTTTACTGAAGAAATCTGATTTATTTGAAATGCTGTATCCAGCTGATACAAATCAATACGGAACTCTATGAAAAAACAATTCCGTACTGAATGTATCCTGATGTGAAGGTGTTAAAGTTTAAGTTCACAGGTAGGCTGTTCGTAATCAACCAGCTCAGTTATGGTCGGGTTGTTCCCGCAAACCGCACACTTGCCGTTGCACGGAGGCAGCTTAACCTTGTGGAAATCCTGATTGATTCCGTTATAGGTGAGCAGAGCTCCGGTAAGAAGTTTACCTGTTCCGGTAATGAACTTAACAGCTTCCATAGCCTGTAGACTGCCGATAACACCAGCCATTGCACCGATAACACCGGCCTGCTTGCAGGTAGGAATAGCATCTTTAGGAGGCATTTCCTTGAATACGCATCTGTAGCAAGGTCCCTGTCCCGGAACGTAGGTCATCAACTGTCCGTTAAATCTCAGAATACCTGCATGAGAGAATGGTTTCTTTTCCATTACACAGGCATCATTGATTAGGAATTTTGCAGCAAAGTTATCGGTTCCGTCGAGAACGAAGTCGTATTCTTTGATAATTTCTCTGATATTTGAAGAGTCGAGAAATTCTTTATATGTAACCACTTTAACGTCAGGATTAATGGCGTTGATGGATTCCTTTACTGAATCAACCTTATATTTACCGATGTCTGCTGTTGTATGGGCAATCTGTCTCTGAAGGTTTGATAGATCGACTACGTCAGCGTCAGCAATTCCTATTGTTCCAACACCTGCAGCAGCAAGGTATAGAGCAGATGGACATCCAAGACCGCCGGCGCCAATAATGAGAACCTTGGCCTTGAGAAGTTTGTTCTGTCCCTTAACACCTATTTCCTTCAGAAGAATATGACGAGAATAGCGTTCTATTTGTTCATCGCTTAAAGGCATGCGCCACCTCCCATGAAATAAATGAATTCTACAACGTCACCTTCCTTTAAAACAACAGCGTCTCTTTTTTCCCTTTCAAGAAAATCATCATTAAGTGAAACAGTCACATATTCGGGAGTTTCTACCTGTTTAATTTCAAGTAATTCTCCGACGGTAAGGCCTTCTTTCACTTCAGTTTTTTCACCTGCAACGGTAATCTGCATCATTATCTCCTAATTAATTTTAAAAATTGTTTGTGTTTATCGTCTGGCCAACGATAAAAGTAAATACTCTATGTTTGCAGCTAGTCGCCTACCTTTTTTACATACAAGGTAAAGGTACCATCGTTGTTGTCATCAAGTCTTAAGATCTGATGCCCCTCATCTTTAAGGGATCTTGGTACGTTCTGAACCGGCTCACCATCATTAAGTCTTACTGAAAGAATCTGGCCTTCGTCAAGTTCATCAAGGTATACCTTGGTTTTAACGAAGGTGTGAGGGCATACCCTGTCGGTAACATCAAGTTCAAGATCAGCAGTAATATCACTCATGATTATATTCTCCTTAATAGTTATTGCTGTTGTGCATACAGTCTCTGCTTTCCGGTTTCCGGTTTGATATAGTTTTTGTAGTCCGGTTTTTACTTTGTCTGACTTTCTGCTTCTATGGCCTTTTCATAAGCCTGTTTAAAATCTTCAATAAGATCTTCCACGTCTTCAATGCCGACGCTTATACGTAAAAGATCATCATAAATTCCTGATTGTTCTCTTTCCTGCTGGGTGTTGTGCAGGGCAATGGTTGAGGCAGGATGAATAATAAGAGTTTTGGTATCACCGATATTTGAAATGATGAATACCAGTTTAAGATTATTCATAAGAGCAAAGGCTCTCTGCCAGCTGCCGACGCGTATGGTTAGAATAGCGCCGTAGCCTTTGTTTAAAATTTTGTCCGCTGTTTCGTGACAGGGACAGTCACTGAGACCCGGGTAATTCACAACTACTTCAGGATGATTTTCCTTAAACCATTCTGCTAGTTTTAACGCATTACTGCATGCTTTCTGCATTCTCAATCCAAGGGTTTCAAGTCCAAGAATATTTAGAAATGCATTCTGAGGGGCAAGGCACGCTCCCATGTCTCTGGCAAAGCTGTTTCTCAGCTTTGCTATAAATGCCAGTTTCCCGAAAATAAGGTAATCGTCAAAGCTGCTGTTTTTGAACTGTTTCCAGTCAAAATTGCCACCGTCGGTAATAACTCCGCTGATGGCGGAACCACTGCCATTAATGTATTTTGATGATGAATTGATGACGATATTGGCACCATGTTCAAGAGGATTCAGCAGGTACGGGGTTGCAATGGTGTTGTCCACAACCAAAGGTATCTGATGCTTTCTGGCAATTTGCGCCAGTTCTTCAATGTCTGCGACTTCAAGTCCTGGGTTGGCTATGCTTTCCACGTAAATAAGTCTGGTTTTTTCATTGATTTGCTGTTCAATGCCGTCATAATCGTTTACGGAAGCGAAATGAGTTTTAATGCCCAGAGAAGCGATGTCCTTGAAGAAATAATAGGTACCGCCGTACAGACCATTGCTCGCTACAATTTCATCGCCTGAATTTGTTAAGGTAAAAATCACGTTTGCAATAGCCGCCATACCTGATGCTGTTGCTACAGATGCCAGCCCTTTTTCAATTTTTGTAATTTTGTTTTCAAAAATGGTAACCGTCGGATTGCCGGTGCGGGTGTAGTTATACCCTGGTTTTTTTCTGGCAAAAATTGCAGCCAGTTCTTCGGCGGACTGATGCTGGAAGGCACTGGTCTGATACACCGGAGGCAGAGTGGCTCCCTTGGCTTCTTTCCTGTCTTCACCTGCATGTAGAAGAGCAGTATTAAAATTCATGTTTCTTCCACCTTATTGTTTAGTTGTTTTATCGGTATTTCCGCTTTGTTATGCATTGGATATTTATCTAATAGGATAATTCCTATCTGTTTACTATATTTTATGAATGATCATTAGATATGTCAAATGTAAATTTAATTTTTTACATTATTCTGAATAATCAGTGTAGGGAATATAGAAGATAGAAGAGTATAAGCTGGAGAGATTAGTTTACACGGAAATATACCGAAAAAGAGATATTTGTAGTCGTTTTGTTCTTTTTTAAATTCCATGTATTTATATTAAATGTGATCTTTGTTGATAAAAGATTTTTTTATCATACGTTTTTTTGTAATTTAGGAGTTTATTCGCAAAACTGTTTTTACGATCCCTTAGCTTTATTATTATGATTTCTTTTTATGTTAGTATGATCTTATGTGAATAAACTGATGGTATCAGACAAAGTTTTTCAGATAATAAAAATAAGGAGCCTGACTGAAATGGCAGACGATATTTTAAAAGACTGTGGCAACGAATGTGGCTGCGCAATGGAAATAGGCACCGTCATAAATGATAATGATTGTGTTTTTGAGTGTGAACTGCACGGAGAAAGTGATGTCGTTGACAAGACCTATAATCACTATGTTGAGGAGGCAAAATCAATATGTGAATCAGCAGTGATCACTACCGAGGATCAGGAAAAAGCCGGAGTTCTGACCAAAAAAGTCAGAATTGAGTTTTCATGCACAGCTGAAAACATCATTTTCCAGATGCGGGTTAAACCTGCATAACGTTCTCTGACAGTGAACACGACAGGGATATTTATCTACGTTCTAGAAGATATGCCGGTATGTTTAAATTCACTTTTATGAGATTTCTCATCTGTCTTCTTTTTCTGTTCATCCTGCAGGGTAATGCTTACGGGGTACTGATGGATGAAGGAAAGCCACAGCAAAGACTTGGCGACCTTTCCTTAATGATGGAACAGAAATCATTAAGGGTGATTGTAGCTTATGATCAGGTTGGTTTTTTTATCAATAAAGGCAATCCTGACGGGCTCTATGTTGCCCTTTTTCAAAAATTCAAGAAGTTCCTGTCTGAAAAGTATCCAGAGGCTAAGCATCTTAAATTTTATTTTGTGCCTGTCAGACAGGATGAGGTCGTAAAATATATTTCAGAAGGTTATGGGGATATTGCCGTTGGTCTTCAGGCAACAAATAATCTGAAACGATATGTCGATTTTACAATTCCGGAAAAACTGTGGGTTGAAGAGATCGCCGTTGTTGCAAAGAACCAGCCGCCTATTAAAGAACTCAAAGACTTTTCAAACCGGTACTTTATGGTGAGAAAGAGTTCCAGCTATGCTGAAAGTCTTAAAAACGTTAATGTTTATCTGAAAGCATTGGAACTTCCACCGGCAAAGATTGTGTATGCTGATGAATACCTGACGGATGCCGATTTGGTGGATATGGTGGATAAAGGTGAAATCAAGTCCACCGTAATTAATAATTCTAAGCTTGTGGTGTGGAGGCGCCTGTTTAAGAACGTTACTTTTGCTACAGATATTCCAATTAAAGTTAATTCCACATTAGTCTGGGCGATAAGACACGATTCCCCTGAGCTGTATAAAGCCATAAATCTTTTTTTAAGGGAAAATCGTGACGGTACAAAAGAGGGCACACCTATTTATGACCGTTATATGAGAACTTCACCGGTTTATGAGTCTCATTATGCAAAAAGAAGGGAATGGTTGGGAATAACACCGAAAGATCTTGAAAAATTTATCACCATATTCAAGAAATACGGGGAGAAGTACAATCTTGACTGGAAACTGCTGATGGCTCAGGCATATCAGGAATCAACTCTGAATCAGGCTGTGGTTTCAAGTCGCGGAGCCGTTGGCATTATGCAGGTTTTACCAAGCACGGCAAGTGAATGGTATATAAATCTCAGCAGTGTTACTGATCTTGACAACAATGTTCATGCAGGTACCAAATACATGCGTTACATGATTGATAATTTCTTCAGTGACGAAGATATCAGTAACAGCGACAGACTTCTTTTCGCACTGGCTTCCTACAACAGCGGACCATCAAGAATTACAAGATACAGGAAGGAAGCTCAGGATGCCGGTCTGAAAGGAAATGTATGGTTTAATAATGTGGAAAAGATTGCTGTTAAGCATAATGCGATAGAAACAGTGAAGTATGTAAAAAATATTTCTCAGTTTTATATTTCTTATACTAAGGCCTACGAGCTGTTGAAGAATAAATCAGATAAACGACGAGGTGGCTCCGTCAAAACTCCTGAAAAACAGCAGAAGGCAGAAAGTATGGAAGTTTCAGCTAAGGTGACTGACAAGGTAAAACCAGTACCTGATAACGGTGATTCCAAAGCTGAAAAAAAATAATGTAAAAATGATAAAAATTTGCGAAATTTTAATCAATTTACATTACAATTAACTCGACCGGTTGGATAACCTCCAGTCTTGTAAAATACTCTTCGGAGTGGTTTTTTGTATGAACCTTTTTAATGTAAGGATTTATGAGATGTTTAAAAAAACTTTAGCAGCAGTCGCCGTGGCTGCAGTTAGCGTTATGAGTAGTCTGAATTCAGCAGCTGCTGAAGAAGAAAAGATTCTTAACATCTACAATTGGAGTGACTATATTGATCCGGAAATTATTCCTATGTTTGAAAAGGAAACCGGTATCAAGGTAGTATATGACGTGTTCGACAGCAATGAAGTGCTTGATGCCAAGATTCTTTCTGGAAAAACCGGTTATGACATTGTTGCTCCAGGACTTGATTTTATGGCAAGACAGCAGAAGGCTGGGGTTTATCTTGAACTGGATAAGTCTAAGCTTCCTAATCTGGCCAACATAGATCCGGTACAGTTGAGCTTTATTGCCAAGCTTGATCCTGACAACGCCCATGGTATTCCGTACTTTGTTGGCACTGCAGGTATTGCATACAACAAAAAAATGATTGAGGAACGTCTTGGAAAAGACTTTGACATGAAGACCTGGGATGTTATTTTCAAGCCAGAAATTCTTTCAAAGCTGAAGGATTGCGGTGTAGCTGTTTTAAATGCGCCGACCGAGGTGATTCCTACAGCGCTTAACTATCTTGGGCTGAATCCTAATTCAACCAATCTGGCTGACTATAAGAAGGCTGAAGAACTTCTCATCAAGATGCGTCCGAATGTTACTTATTTCCATTCATCTCAGAATATCAACGATTTGGCCAATGGTGATATCTGCATAACTTTGGGCTGGTCTGGTGATGTGCTTCAGGCCGCCGATAGAGCTGTCGAAGCTCAGAACGGAGTGGAGATTGAATATCTTGTGCCACGTGAAGGTGCTTTAATGTTTTATGACATGTTTGCAATTCCTAAGGATGCAGAACATGTTGAAAACGCGTATAAATTTATGAATTTTATTATGCGTCCTGATATTGCGGCCAAGAACTCTTCATATGTTTCATATGACAATGCAAATAAGGCCGGGGCTCCAATGGTTATTGATAAGGTCAGAAATAATCCGAACATTTTCATTCCTGAAGAACAGTTAAAGAAAATGTGGGTTCCTGAAGTTCACCCTCGCAATATCAATAAGGAAATGACCAAAATTTGGAACCGTGTGAAGGCCAGTTAGTATTTTGGTAGTTTTTTTGAGATTGTCGTGTCCGGTTTTCACAGGGCACCGAATGTTTACGCAGTGAATTAAGGGGGCATGCTCTCTTAATTCTCTTTTTTATGGAGAATATATTTTGGCTGAGTTGGTTAATGGTAATGAAAAGGTTGCGGCAAATGATAAAGCTCAGGCTAATAAAAACCGTGAACCTGTAAAGAAAGTACGTCGTCCGCTTTTGGAGATCAAGAATATCACCAAAAAGTATGGTGACAACATTGCCGTGGACAATGTGGATCTGACCATATATGAGGGAGAGATTTTTGCTTTGCTCGGTTCGTCAGGATGCGGAAAATCGACATTGTTACGCATGATTGCCGGTTTTGAAAATCCTACCAGCGGAAGTATTCTGCTGGATGGAGAGGATATTATCGGTGTTCCTCCGTATAAACGCCACCTGAACATGATGTTTCAGTCATATGCATTATTCCCTCATATGACTGTCGGTCAGAACATTGCATTCGGCCTAAAGCAGGAAAAGCTTCCTAAAAAGGTTATTGAAGAACGTGTGGACAAAATGCTGAAGCTTGTTCATATGGAAGAGTATGTCAACAGAAAACCTAATCAGCTTTCCGGCGGTCAGCGTCAGCGTGTAGCTCTTGCTCGCTCACTCGCAAAACAGCCAAAGCTTCTGCTTCTGGATGAACCGATGGGGGCTCTGGATAAAAAACTTAGGGAACAGATGCGTCTGGAACTTGTTAATATCATCGAAAGTGTGGGCGTAACCTGTATTATGGTAACTCATGATCAGGAAGAAGCCATGACTATGGCTGAACGTATAGCCATAATGAACAGGGGGGAGTTTATTCAGGTTGGTTCTCCAAGACAGATTTACGAAAATCCTAACTGCTGTTTCGCAGCTGAGTTCATTGGATCTGTGAATATGTTTGAGTCCACTCTGGTTACCTCCGGTCCAGAAGTGGGGTCAATTATCAGGTGTAAGGATCTGGAGCATGACATTCATCTGGATCTTGATGTCGACCTTGATGACGGAATGGAGGTTACTGTTGCAATCAGACCTGAAAAAATTTACATCGAAAAGACTCAGCCTGTAGATGAGGACGGTAAGCTTCTTAAGGATAATTACACCACAGGTATAGTAACAGAAATTGCCTATATGGGTGATATTTCCATTTATCATGTAAAACTGAATTCAGGAAAAGTTGTTATTACCACTCTGCCTAATGTGGATCGTTTCAACAAAGGTCTGCCTACATGGGATGACAAGGTATTTTTAAGCTGGGATCCTGAATCCTGCGTAACTTTAACATTCTAACGGATTCCTGAAATGCAGAATAAAGTTTCAAAAATTAACAAGAGACAGAAAAGGCTGAGCGGCTGGCATAAATATGCAGTTATAGCCCTGCCTTATCTGTGGATGGCGCTGTTTTTCTTTGTGCCGTTCCTGATTATTTTAAAGATCAGTTTCGCAGAAAGTCTGGATGACAGTGTACCTCCTTATACTTCCCTGTTTTCTTATGATGCAGAAGAGTTTAAGTTGAATTTCAGTGCATATCTTGGAAATTACGTAAGTATTTTTGAGGATTCGACATATCTGTATTCATATCTTAAATCCATTAAGATTGCACTTATATCCACTTTACTGTGTCTGCTGATAGGTTACCCGATGGCCTGGGCTATAGCCACTTCTAAAAGTTCAGTGCGTAATGCTCTGCTGATGCTGGTTATCATGCCAAGCTGGACCTCCTTCCTTATAAGAATCTATGCATGGATGGGCATACTCAAACCGGAAGGGTATCTCAACAGTTTTTTACAGTGGCTTAATGTTATAGACGAGCCTTTACAGCTTCTTCACACGGACATAGCGGTGTATATTGGTATTGTATACGCTTATCTGCCATTTATGATTCTGCCTCTTTACACAGCTATTGTGAGGGTTGACTATACTCTAATTGAAGCAGGGTATGATTTAGGATGTCGGCCGACAAAATGTTTCTTCAGTCTGTTTGTTCCTCAGACATACAGTGGCATTATTGCCGGTTCGATGCTGGTATTTATCCCGGCTGTTGGTGAATATATCATTCCGGAACTTTTGGGCGGTCCGGGAGCAAATCTAATTGGTCGAACCATTTGGGATGAATACTTTATGACAAGAGACTGGCCTTTGGCTGCGGCTTTGGCAACCATAATGCTGCTTATTCTCGTTATACCTATTGTTCTCTTTTATAAAACACAGCGTAAAGAGATAACTCAAGGAGCAAGATAATGGCTGAAGAAATTAAAGAAAATTCCACAGCTCCGGCCGTAAAAGCTGAAAATACGCCTGTGAGCAGAAAATACTCAAAATTTACCAGAAGCAATATTCTTAAGTTTGTGTTCCTTAGTTTAGGTTTTTTGTTTCTGTATCTGCCCATTGTCACACTGATAGTTTTTTCATTTAATGAATCAAAGCTTGTTACTATCTGGAGTGGTTTTTCGGTCAAGTGGTATTTTGAGCTTTTTAGTGATCGTCAGATGATAGATGCCGTGCTTAATTCTCTCATTATCGCATTCAGTTCGGCTTCAATGTCTGTGATTATCGGAACACTGGCCGCCATTGTCTTGGTGAAGATCGGACGTTTTAAAGGTGAATCCATGTTTGCTCTTTTTATAACGGCTCCTATGGTTCTGCCTGATGTTATTATCGGTCTGTCAATGCTTTTGCTGTTTGTAGCTATGGCAAATATTCTGGGGTGGCCTGAAAAGGGTATGGTGACAATATGGATTTCCATGGTTACTCTCACATCCGCATATGTTACCGTTGTTGTGCGCTCCCGTATGCGTGAACTGGATAATTCCATTGAAGAAGCGGCTCTCGATCTTGGAGCCGGACCTATAAAGACCTTTTTCACCATAATACTTCCGTCAATTATGCCTGCAATTGTTTCTGGATGGTTATTGGCGTTTACTCTGTCTATGGATGATCTGGTGATTACTCAGTTCGTTGCTGGACCTAATTCATCAACCCTTCCTGTACTGGTGTTTTCAAAGGTACGAAGAGGTCTGAATCCAGAAATCAATGCTTTGGCAACCATAATCGTGTTTATTGTTTCCATTTGTACTTTTGTGTACTGGCTAAGCAGAGTCAGAGCAGATCGCAAGAGAAAGAGAGATCAGCAGATGGCATTGAATAAGAAGTATTGATTCCTAATTTTTTGGTGGATAAACGGGCGTGACGGCTGTAAACCTGTCACGCCTTTTATTTTACGTGAAACAGATTTGTCTCATGTGTATGCCGCTGGAATTTTTTTCTGATAAACTTAAGCGGTAAAAAGTTAGTAGATACACCGAACGAGTAATCAAAAATGATAACTGAAAGACAGCGTTATGAATATAATCCTCCTGATACACCACTGAATATCCTGTATATCGATGATGATATTCTTGTTGCTGATAAGCCTTCTGGTCTTCTTTCAGTGCCTGGAAAGCAGTCTGATGATTCTCTTACATTAAGATTGAGAGAACTGTATCCAGATGTGAATCCGGTGCATAGGCTGGATACTGCAACATCAGGAGTCATACTTTTTTCAAGAAACAAATCCGCCAATGCCGTATTAAGTGAGCAGTTCCGTAACAGAATTCCTCAGAAAAGATATGTGGCAAGATGTGAAGGTATAATCAGAGAGGAATGGGGAGCTTTAGCTTATCCAATGAGTAGAGACTGGTCCAAATCAGCTCTTACAAGTGCTCCTATACATAAAGTCGATTATGCTGAAGGAAAAAAAGCACTGACGTTCTTTCGGGTAATCTGTAGGGATTTCAGGCACAATAAAACCGTAGTAATGCTTGAACCTCATACCGGAAGAACTCATCAGCTGAGACTGCATCTGCAGACATTCGGGTACCCGATTTGTAATGACAGACTGTATGGTTTGGCTACGGATGAATGTAAGGACAGACTCGAGCTGCACTCCTGTTATCTGTCTTTTTTTCATCCTGTTGATAAACGTCAGATTGTTATTTATTCTCCGGCTGAGTTTATATCGGAAAGTGAGTGTAATTTAAGACTATACCTTCCAGAAACTAGGTACAAAACAGATAAGAATAGTTAAAACTTCCAGGCGCCCGGTAATCATATCAAAGCATAGGATGATTTTCTGCCAGTCAGTTAAAACACTGAAGTCTCCATTAGGTCCGACATTAGGTCCTAATCCAATACCTAAATTGGACATGCATGCCATTGTGGCTGAAAGTGCATCAAGCATACCGAAACCTGAAAGACACAGTAGCAGTGAACTTACAAAGACTACAATGAAATAGGCACAGAAAAAAGTTATTATTGAGCGGATGATGACGTCGTTAACAGGCTGATTATTATATTTCTGCGGGAATATGGCTGCAGGATGCATCAACTGTTTGATCTGACGTTTGAAAAGAATAAAACCTATCTGCAGACGGAATATTTTCAGCCCTCCGGATGTGGAACTGGAACATGCACCCAAAGGTATCAGGAAGAAAAACAGCATGGTGATGAAGTCATTGTAATTACTGTAATCTTCAAGAGAATATCCTGTTGTTGATATAACGCTGACTGTGTTGAACAAGGCAACTCTGAATGCATCGGCGACAGGATAGTCTTCTGAAAAAACCAGACTCAGTGTGGTTACAAGCGAAACGACTATGATTAGTGCCATGAATCCTCTTACCTGAGCATCGGATAAAAGCTCTTTCAGATGTCCGTGTATGGCAAGGAATACGAGAGGGAACGGAAGTGCTCCAAGAAACATGAACAGTATTACGGCCCAGTGAATTGTCGGCGAAAAGTAGTTCATTGAGCTTTGATGCGTGCTCATTCCCCCTGTAGAAAGAGATGTCAGGGCATGGTTGAAGGCATCAAAAGAAGACATACCGAGAAAATAGTACACAACATAGGCCAGAAGGGTAAGCCCCAGATAAGTTATAACCATGCCTGTTGCCAGTGTTTTTGATTTAGGCATTACCTTATCGGTTGATTCCTTGGAACTTTCTGTACTGAACAGTTTCATACCACCGACGTTCAGATTTGGGAGAATTGCGATACCTACCGCGATGAAGCCGATGCCTCCAAGATATTGCAGCATGGATCTCCATATGAGTATTGAACCGGGGATCAGATCCACATTTCCAATTACTGTATTTCCTGATGTTGATACTGCAGCAGCCGTTTCAATACATGATGAAAGCAGGTCTGTTCTCATTATGAGGTGAATAGGAATTGCCGCAAATATGACTATGGTGACCCACAACATTGTGGTGAATAAAAACATGTCCCTGATGGTCATGGTCATACTGTGATTTTTGGTCAGATTTTTAATCAGCAGTCCGGTAATCATTGTGATAACCATGCTGGCAAGAAATTCCGCACTGCCTCTGGACACGGTAATAAACGCATACATTAAAGGGATAACCATGATTATTGACAATAAAATAAGAGTATTGCCTATAAATGATAAAATAATTCTGTAATTAATCATTTTGGTTTATCCCTATCGGTTAATTTGCTTTTGACGATAGTGCTGAAAAGAAAGTGGCTTTAGGTGAGGTCAGTTTGATGAGTTCCCTGATGTTTTTCTTTTCTGAAACAAAGAATACCACTGTATCGTTAGCCTGTAATGTGGTTTTATCATCCGGAATGAGCATTTCATTTTCTCTTGCGACGGCACAGATGGATATTCCCTGAGGCAGTTTAAGATCTTTTACATATCTGCCGATAACATTGCTGTGCGAATAGTCTCCCGACAGCTTTATTTCAAGACCTTCAGCCAGACCGTGTTTTAATGTTTTTACATTAATGATTCCGTTTCTGCGGATGTTTGTCAGCAGTGCCGAGATCGTGGCATCACCTGGAGAAATATATATGTCGATTGCATTATTTGACAGCAGGTTGATATAGGCGTATTTCTGTATTAATACTATGGCCTTTTTGGCACCCTGCTTTTTGGCCAACAGTGCAGACATAATGTTCGTTTCATCGTTATCAGTAACGGATATAACCAAATCCATCATATCTACGTGTTCCTCTGTGAGGAAATTCTGATCTGAAGGATCTGAACAGAATACTTCAACAGAGGTTTTATCGAATTCGTCAGCTAAAGAGGCTGCGTTTTTAGAATTGGTTTCAATGAGTTTTACGCTGTATTTTTTGCATATGTTCAATGCCAGGTTTCGGGCAATATTTCCACCTCCGACGATCATGATACGTCTGTATGGTGGTTCAAGTTTCTGCAGTGTTGAGGTCATCAGTCTTACATGACCTTTGGCGGCAATAAAATAAACCTCATCACCTGCTTCAATAACAGTGTTAGGGTTAAGATTGATTAGCTTATCCTGACGATAGATTGCGACAATCTTGATAATTGCATTACTGATGTATTTGGAAAGATTGTTTACTGAACTTCCGACAATGGAGCCCCCGTAGTAAGCTTTTACTGAGGCCATGCAAAGTCTGCCGTCGGCAAATTCTGTCAGTTGAGTAACTCCTGGGTATTCGATAAGCTTGACAATTTCCTGCATTACCAGATTTTCCGGAGCAATAATGTTGTCCACGGGAATGGCGTTATCGGTGAAAAGAAGATCTTTTTCTGACAGGTAATCATGATTGAGTATACGTGCTATCTTTTGCGGAATTTTGAACAGGGAATACCCAAGCTGACATGCCAACATGTTTATTTCATCTGAATCGGTTACAGCCACGAGAAGATCAGCATTGTCGGCGTCAGCATTTCTCAGTGTGGCGGGATAAGAAGCATATCCCTGCACTACTTTTATATCAAACCTGTTTTTGATTAATTGCAGCCTTTCATAATTCTGATCAACAAGAGTTATTTCGTTATTTTCATTAACCAGATATTCCACCAGCCCGGATCCAACCTGTCCGGCACCTAAAATGATTATCTTCATGGCTGTACTCCGGTGTGATTATTTAATAAACAAAATTCTTTTTTAATCTAGCGTAGAAAAAACCGTCCATGCTGTTTTGTCCCGGAAGAATCTGCAGTCCGGGATTATCTGCTGATTCATCTTGTTTCAGAGGAATGAGCTCAGCATCCTTATGCTCAGACAAGAATTGTTTTATCTGAAGAGTGTTTTCTACCGGTTCAATTGAACATGTTGCATACAGCATAATGCCACCTGATTTCAGCATTTGCCACATATTTTCCAAAATTTCTCGCTGAAGTTTAACTATACTCTTAATTTCTTCTGGAGTACGCAGCCACTTTATATCGGGATGGCGTCTTATAACTCCTGTGGCAGAGCATGGTGCATCAAGAAGTATTCTGTCAAATTGCGGGTAAGGACTCCATGAATGGTCTTTTGATGATGCATCGGCAGCAATAACTTTGGCTTCAAGTCCGAGTCGATGCAGATTATCTTTGACTCTTTTAAGTCGTCCTTCATCAAGATCAAGTGCTACGAGATCTTTTATTTCAGGGCATATTTCCAGAATATGAGTTGTTTTTCCACCTGGTGCCGCGCACGCATCGAGTATTACTTCACCTGGCTGAGGATCCAAAAAAATAGCGGCCTGCTGAGCGGCGGCGTCCTGAATAAATACAAATCCTTCTTTGAAAAGAGGCAGTTCTTCAGCGTTAACGGCAGGAGTAACTGTTAATGCGCAGGGAACGCCTTCAACCGGGGTTCCGGCTAATCCTTTTTCTGCCAGAAGATTAATGTAATCTGACAGCGATACTTTGGCAGTATTGATTCTTATTGTTAAAGGAGGATGATTATTGGACTGTTCAAGTATGGAGCCCAAAGATTTGCCATAGGCTGATTTTATGTCGGAAATAAGCCACTGCGGGAAGGAGTACTTTGTTTCATATGATTTATTTAACCGTTCATCTATCTCTGCTTTTTTTCTAAGATAACCATGCATTACTGCGTTGGTCAGCCCTTTCAGCGTATCAAAACCTAACTCTCCGACAGCTTTAACCGTTTCATTGACGGCTGCATGATTAGGAGTATTCAGAAAAGCCAGCTGATAAAGCCCTGCAAGAATTGCATATTTAGCTTTTATTGATTTTGATTTGAACGGTTTTTCAAGCAATATATCAAGGATGCCTTCAAGGAACAGCTTGTTGCGCAGGATGCCGTTCACCAGTTCTTTAAGAAAAGACGCATCCGATACAGACAGCTTTTTGGCTTTGAGTTTAACTGTGGCCATAAGTGGCTGTTCTTCATGGAGGGCTTCGGTCAGTATTTCAGCTACAATGACTCTGGGGTTTTTAGTACTGATCATGCATTAACCATCCTGCCTGGTTTAAACATGTCCTTCTTTGAGTTGTAGACATCAGCAAAGCCCATTGCTTTTTTATTTGGAAGCTGGAGTTCTTTGATTCTGAGAATTCCGTTGGCAGTGGCAATATCAAGGCCGTCTTTTCCGGCGCTGACAATTTCGCCCGGAGTTTTGTTGGTCTGTTCGTTGAGAACCTGAGCTTTGTGTACCTTGATGATGTTTTCATCAAGTGAAAAATATGCAAGAGGCCATGGAATATATGTTCTTATATATCTTTCAAGTGTTGATGCATCAAGATTGAAATCAAGCAAGGCTTCTTCTTTGCTTAGCTTTTTGGCATATGTGACAAGTTCAGGATTCTGAGGAATGGCATGGCTTATCATTTCTTCCATGTTATCAAGCATTCCGCACAGTGTTTCCGCACCGAGAACCGCCAGCTTTTCGTAAAGAGAAAGAGAAGTGTCTTCTTCGGTGATCGGCAGTGTCGCAATTTTTATAATATCTCCAGAATCAAGTTCTGTTGCGACTTTCATGATTGTTACGCCGGCATCAGGATCTCCTGCCCACAGAGAGCGCTGAATCGGTGCTGCGCCTCTCCAGCGAGGCAGTATTGAACCGTGAACATTTATGGAACCGAGACGTGGAGCATAGATAACCTCATCAGGCAGAATCAGACCATATGCCACAACAATCATCAGATCTGCCCCAAGTTCCTGTATGATCCTGATTGCTTCTTCGTTGTTACGTAATTTTTCCGGCTGGTATACGGGTATACCGGCCTTGAGAGCTGTTTCCTTTACTGGAGACGGGGCAAGATGATGACCTCTTCCTTTCGGGCGGTCTGGCTGTGTTAATACTGCGCAGATGTCTGCATTACAGTCTATAAGTTTCTGCAGATGTACTGCGGCAAAATCCGGTGTGCCGGCAAATAAAATTTTCATGTCTAGATTGCTCCGTCTGGTGAAAAACCCTAATGAACAAGATTAAGTCTAAATCAGCTGCTTTGTTTCAATGGTGACTAGTCCTGCTGCTTTTTCTGTCTTTCTCTTTCTTTTGCTAGCAGCTTTGCTTTTGAACGATACATGTTTCTCTTGAGAGGTGACAGATAATCAATAAACAGCTTGCCGTTTAAATGGTCAATTTCGTGCTGCAGACAGATTGCCAACAGTCCATCCGCATTGATTTCAAAGAATTCACCATTGAGATTCTGAGCTTTTACTGTTACTTTTTCTGCTCTTTCAACTTTTCCTCTGAGTCCGGGAACTGAAAGACATCCTTCGTCTATGCCTGTTGTCCCTTCCTTGGATATGAATTCTGGGTTGATGAGAACCAGCTGATCTTCAGGTTTGCGTTCATTTACAACATCTATAACTACAATTCTTTTGAATACATTGATTTGCGGGGCGGCCAGTCCGATACCTTCATCTGCGTACATTGTTTCAAACATGTCGGTAACCAGCTTTTTGAGTTCATCATTAAATTCGGTTACTGGAGAGGAAGCCTGATGAAGCTTTTCATCAGGATAATATAACAGTTCTAAAATAGCCATGAATGGATGGAATCCTTTATTATTTGTCTGATTGTTATGAAAACACGGACAGCGTAGGGTTCATACATAATGTGCCGCATGCTTGTTGAATAATCCGTTTCTGTACTTATTATACCATATAGATGATAGTATAGAATTTTCTGATGTGTTTTCGGAAATCTGAATGGGTAATGAGCTGTTGTTTTAATTTTAAGATGACCAAGTTTCGCATTATGCAAAAAAATGCATATAAAATTGTATTTTAATTCTAAATTGTGATCGATAATTTAAAAAAAAGTAGTATTTATTGCTACTTAATCATTAAGAATTTAATCTATTAGATACTATGATTAAATTAGAGTCATTTTGGTGATCTTGCAAGATTGGTTGATGCTGACATTGACGGATTTCATGCTGGGATGCGAATGACTGAAGAAAAATTCGTACAAGCTAAGTGTTGATTGTTTGTACGGCATGGACTGAATACAAAGTAGCAGGGATCAGTATGATACTTAAAAAATTAGGAATTTTTATGGCTTCAGTGCTGTTAGCAACAGCATCTATGGCCGATACATTGGAAGTTAATGAGAATCATCCTACCAAATATGTAGTTCAAAAGGGCGATACTCTTTGGGATATCTCAGGAAAATTCCTGAAAAAACCATGGTACTGGCCAAAGATTTGGAACGTTAATCCTCAGATTGACGATCCGCATTGGATTTATCCTGGTGATGTTCTTACTTTGGTATGGATTGACGGTAAGCCTTACATTAAGCGTGAAGCAACTACCCAGAAGGGCAATCCTATTCCGACTATTAATGCCGAGGCAATTAAAACTTTCTTAAGAAATGATGTTATTCTCCCTTATGATCAGGCTCAGCTTGATAAGTACCCATATGTTGCCGGTAATAACGAAGAACGCCGTTTGTTTGCTGAAACCAAGGATGTTTATGTCAATGGTAAGTTGAATAAGGGTCAGCAGTATGGTGTTTATCATAAAGGTCAGGCTCTTATAAATGACGAAGGTAATAAGGTTGCTTATCACGCTATTTTCACCGGTGTAGTAGTGGGTGGCGATCAGTACGGTAAAGACGGTAAGTTTAACAAGAGCTATCTTGTTAAGAACAAGACAGCTGTTTCAAATGGTGATTATGTATTACCTATAGATGATAACGGCTATGGTCTTTATTTTGTTCCTAAGGCTGCAACTGTTGATACAACTATCATAGGTCTTGCAGAAGAAAGTAGCGGTGTTGCAGCAATCTATGACACTGTTATTATTGGAAAGGGCAGTAAGGACGGCGTATCTGTTGGTGATGTGTTCTCAATCAGCAGAACCGGAGTCAAGTTAGTTGGTGAGACTGCAGATGACACCTCATATGCTACTATGGCCGGTGCAGGAAGAAGACTGGTTTCATCTTCTGATAACGTATTACCTGATGATGTTATAGGTCAGGCTTTGGTATATCGCACATATGATAATGTGGCCTTAGCCATCATCATGAATAGCTCCGATCCTGTATTCAAGGGATACAAGTTGGTTAAACCTGAATAAAGAAGCTGTTATCTGAATTTATTTATGAAAAAGAGTGTGTCTAGTTGACACACTCTTTTTTATTTATGCTCTTGTTATAAGAGCGTAAGGTCAGATACAATTTGTTTAAAGTAGGTTTTTGAGTATTATTGCTAAAATTTTTTGTTGCGGATATGGCTATTACAGATAATTCTTTATTTTCTGCAGACTGTAATCAGAAGAGTGATGATAAATCTCAGCATGACGCAGTTGATCCGACAGACAGTAAGTTAAACGATGATAGCGACAATTATGGAATATGTCCGGAATGTGGTGGCGCGTTAAAACTTATTGCTACACGAAGAGGACTGATGCTTGGTTGCTCGGGATATCCTAAGTGTCGTTATATGACTCCATTTGTTATTAAACAGGTTGTCACAATTGAGAGAATGCTGGAAGGTACTAAGTGTCCGGAATGTGGCTATCCTATGGCTGTAAAAAGCGGTAGATACGGACAGTTTATCAGTTGCAGCAATTATCCTGAATGTCATTACGTGTTTAAAGACAGACAATCGGATGATATTCCTTGTCCTGAATGCGGTCGAGGTGTTCTTCAGGTACGAAAAACCAGATTTAATAAGGTATTCTGGGGATGCAGTAATTATCCAGACTGCAAATATAATCTGGCTCATCAACCAGTTAGAAGAAAATGTGAAAAATGTGGATGTGAAGTTCACATAGTAAGAAAATTAAAAAATGGTAAAAAACTTATCTGCGTGTTGTGCGGAAACAGAATAAACGCATAACATTAAGACATGCAGCAAAAAAGCCCAGAGCCTAATTTTATGATAAAATTGCAAAAGGGTGCGTCAGGTACGCATTTGTTTATATATTTACTCTTGATAACTGGAGTTTTGCCGTGTCTAAAAAATTTGTATCTATTTTAATGGGATCAGATTCCGATTTACCTATTGTTCAGAATGCCATAGACGTACTTAAGGATTTTGGCGTCAAAGTAGAGGTGAAGGTTACTTCTGCTCATAGAACTCCTGAAGATACCCACAATTTTGTAACTGATGCTGAAAATCGCGGTTGTGGCGTGTTTATTTGTGCCGCCGGACTTGCAGCTCATTTAGCCGGAGCTGTTGCTGCAATCACAACAAAGCCTGTAATTGGTATTCCTGTAGATTGCGGTCCGCTTAATGGTGTAGATGCTCTGTACTCAACTGTTATGATGCCTGGCGGAATTCCTGTTGCTACCGTTGCCATTGGAAAGGCCGGGGCCAAAAATGCCGGGTTCCTTGCTGCACAGATTTTGGCAGTATCAGATGAAGAACTTTCTGTTAAGGTAAAGGAACAGCGTCGTGAAGCTGCTGATGCCGTAAGAGCAAAGGATAAGGCTCTTCAGGCAAAACTCGCCGGCTGATTTACAATGGACAATACGGATAATTTACAGAAAGCTGTTAACGTATTGAAGCGTGGCGGGGTAATAGCATATCCTACGGAATCTGTTTTCGGTATAGGCTGTAATCCTGCTGACGTTAAAGCTTTGGCTAGAATTCTGGAACTAAAAAAAAGAAATCCCAATAAGGGACTGATTATTGTTGCTGCTGATTATGAGCAGGTTCTTCCTTATATTGATGTCAGCAGATTGACTGAAATCAGTCACGAACTGATGTCAAAATACTGGCCAGGGCCATATACTCTGGTTCTTCCTGCATCGCCATCTCTTCCTGAATTACTTACCGGAGGCAGAACATCCATTGCCATAAGGGTAAGTGCGTGTCAGGCTGTTAAAGAACTTTGCAAAGCTTACGGAGGAGCTGTAGTTTCTACAAGCTGCAACATAAGCGGTGAAAATTCTCTTGACTCATATGATGCAGTTGTATCTGGCTTTGCAGATAAACTGGATTACATTGTGTGTGGAAAAACGGAAGGAAGATCGCAGCCCAGTGTGATAATTGATGGCTTAACAGCAGAAGTTTTAAGAGGAAAAGTTACAAATGGATAAATATGCGGTGTTGGGTAACCCGATAAATCACAGCCGTTCTCCGTTTATTCATACAATGTTTGCCGAGACAACTTTGCAGAATATGGAGTACGGCAGACTTTTATGTCCGCTGGATGATTTTAAAAATACCGTGGACAATTTCAGAAGGGAAGGTGGTAAAGGTTTAAATGTCACGGTTCCTTTTAAAGAACAGGCTTATGCGTATGCTGATACGTTAACTGACAGAGCTTCAAAGGCAGGTGCAGTTAATACAATCAAGTTCTGTGATGACGGAACTGTTGTCGGGGATAACACGGATGGCGCAGGTTTTATCTACGATATAAAGCGTCTAGGATGGAATTTCGCCGGTAAGAGAATTCTTATTCTTGGAGCAGGCGGCGCAGCCAGAGGAATCATAGGGCCGATTCTTGATGAATCACCAGAAGAAATTCTGCTGGTTAACAGAACCTTGGAGAAAGCACAACTGATTCAGAAAAATTTCAGTCAGTTAAAAGTAGCAACTTATGAATCATTAACAGGTGATGACATCAGCTATGACGTGATTATTAACGCTACGTCTCTGAGTCTGAGCGGTCAGCTTCCTCAGATGAATGATTCCCTGTACAAGGGAGCTTTGGTGTATGACCTGATGTATGGTAAAACTGATACCACGGTTTTTACAGAATATGCGAAAGAACATGGTGCGACTCAGGTTTCAGACGGCCTGGGTATGCTCGTCGGACAGGCGGCATTGAGTTTTAATCTCTGGCGCGGAGTATCTCCCGATCCGGCTCCGGTTCTGAAGGCTCTGAGAGAAATTTTATAAAAAACTTAAAAGTCCATCATTACCGAAATAGGGATGTTAATGAATTCTGAAGATGTTTATATACTTGAAGTAATTGTTGAGGATGAGGTTCTTGCCTCATTCTGTCAGCGTGAACTTGATGCATGCAGAAAGATTTTATGCTCATCCCCCTTGTTTATCAAATTATCAGAAGGAATGGTCGGGCTGGGTAATTTAAATGAACCTAAACAGGGACTTGTTTTCGTCGATTTTGTCGGTGGTACCATGGCTCATCGCCGTCAGTTCGGAGGAGGTAAGAAATCTGAGGCTGTTGCTCGAGCCTGTTTTGGCAATATGAACAGTCCTGTGATTTTTGATGCAACTGCGGGGCTTGGCAGAGATGCTTACGTAAATGCATATCTCGGAGCCAGAGTTCATCTGTTTGAGCGCAATCCTGTGGTAAGACTTCTGCTTAAAAACGGTTTAGACAGGGCAATGTCCTCTGATAATTCGGATTTTTTCAGAGAAAGAATGATCCTCGAAGATGTTTCTACCATATCAGAATACTCTGGCGATGTTGTTCCTGATACCGTTTATCTTGATCCCATGTATCCGGAAAGACAGAAGTCTGCATTAGTAAAGAAAGAAATGAGAACTTTTCACGAACTAATCGGTTGTGATGAGGATCGTTTGGAACTTCTTGATGATGCTCGAAAAATTGCCGGCAAAAGAGTCGTTATGAAAAATCCGAAATGGGCTCCAATCCTGAACGAAAAAGTCCGTACTGCAGAAGTGGTTACCAAAAATCACCGTTTCGATATTTACAGTCCTTTGTTACGTAGGTAACCGGAAGCTGTTTGTCCAGTTTTCCCAAAAAATCATATTACTCCCTGACCGTAGACAGCTGCTGTACAGAGGGATGTTCAGATATATAATCTGTCTCTTTTTTAGGTTAGGAACCTCATAAAATTGGCATTAAATTAACATGTGATGTATCTCCTTGTGATAAGATTTTATAAGGCCTTTTGTATTTGTACCGATTTCTTCAAAAAAGCCTGAGGGAAATATAGGTGCATTCGTATAGATATCTTAATATTCAGTAGGACTCGTTATGCAGCGGGAAGGTTCGATAGCAGACTCATCTTTACTTTCAGAAGCAAGAGCTTTGTATCGTGCGGGTAATTGTGAGGAAGCAGCATCTTTATTCAGACAATGCAGAGGAAACGATTGTGCTGAAGCGTTATTTTTTATCGCCAGCATGATTTTGGATAAATCTATTAATCCCAGAACTTCAGAAGATCCTGAAAAGCTGCTGCAGAAAAGTGCCGATTCTGGTTTTTTGCCCGCAAAATATCGTTTGGAAAGCCTTAAAGAACACCAGGCCAGCATCGATGATCATTTAGCTAAAGAGAATGAAAAAATAACTCCCCCTCCGTCTTTTTCTGAGGATGACATCCTTAAAAATAATGGTGAACTCAGTCTGGAACGAAGAAAAGAATCTGTCCTTTATTACGCCAATCAGGGATATGTAAATGCCATGTATGAGTACGGCATGATTAATCTTGATGAAGAATGTCGTGACGTTAAGGTAGGGGCTTTTTGGCTGGGGCGTGCTGCTCAGAAAGGGCATGCAATGGCTCAGTATGAACTGGGATGTCTCTATTTAAAAGGCGATGGGGTTCCAAAAGATGATTTAATGGCACTTCTTTGGCTTGGCAGAGCAAGGGAGCAGGGAATTTACAGGGCTCATTGTCAGCTCGCAAAGATTTACACTGATCGTAAAAATAAGTTCTACTCACCTGAAGAAGGTGTGAAGCTGTTAAATCAGGTTAAGGAATTGTGTCCTGAAGCCTATATGATGCTGGCTCAGATTTATCTCCGAGATGACATCGTTCAATATGATGCCCAGAAGGCAAGAGATTACCTAGAGAAGGCAAAATCAGAAGGTGTTCTCGGTGCTTATGTTGAAATCGCCAAGCTGTATATTTCTGAAAGAAGGTACAGTGAAGCTCTGCCGCTGCTTAAACATGTTGTTGACAGACAGGATGGAGAATCTCTGTATCTTTTGGCTGTTATTTTTGAAAGATTCAGTGAAAACAGAGATCTGGATAATGTCATAGACAATATTGATAACGGTAGACAGGAAAATGACGAAAAAGCTCAACAGATTAGGAATGAGTATTCCAATGAGAATGCAGATACGGAATCAGTATTAAAGCACAGTGAGAATAACATTCAGGAAAACAGTGCTTCAATTTCAAATGACAAAAAATCTCAGAATTCAAATCAGGATTCTTTGGTGACTGATTCTGTTATAGAAATGTTTGCCGGAATTATAGGTGACATTAAAGATAAGTGTTATTCGGATATTGCTTTTGAGCTGTTTAAAAAATCTGCAGAACAGGGATTTACAGATGCTCAGTACAGACTTGCCTGTATATGTAACAAGAAGGGCTTGTCAGACGAGGCGGCCAAATGGTATAAAAAGGCCGCTGATAATGAACATATAGCGGCTATGTATGATTATGCATGCATGCTTAAAGATTCTCTGGATAACGAATCGATCCCGTCATATTCTCCAAAACCTGGAGAGACCGGCAGAATGCCTAGTTCTTTCAAGCTGGTGCAGCAGTCACCGGATAGGCAGCACGGATATCGTTATCTGAAGGAGTATGATAACTACAAACCAAAATACCACGAAGCATTTGAGTATATGAACAAGGCAGCTCTCGGAGGGGAACCAAGAGCTCAGTATCTTGTTTCTCAGATGTACTCTAAAGGAGAAGGGGTACGACAGGATTTTGCCCAATCGATACTATGGTGTGAAAAAGCGGCAAACGGCGGAGATCTGGATGCTCAGCTGTACATGGCGGAAATGTACGACAAGGGGGAAGTTCTTGATGTCAATCTGCAGAAATCTGTTGAGTGGTATCGTATAGTTGCTGATAAAGGTAATGCAAAGGCTTCTTTTAAACTTGGAAAAATGTATTTTGACGGACGAGGTGTTCCGCAGGATTATGCCAAGGCGTTTTCTTTGTACACGAAAGCGGCTGAAAAAGGATACATTCCGGCCATGGAATCTTTGGCTGTGTGTTATATCAATGGCCGAGGATGCAGTCGTGATGAACGGCAGGCAGAAAAGTATTTAAGTATGGCTGTAGAGAGAGGCAGCGATAATTCAGTGGAACTTTTGGCTTCTCTTTACATGAATGCAGACAGTAAAGTTCATTCTTCAGCCAAAGCAATGAATCTTTTGGAAAAGGAGGTATCCCTCGGACATACTCAGAGTATGTTAATTTTAAGCAGACTTTATCTTTCAGGTGATGAGGTGCCTAAAAATATCAGTAAAGGTTTGAAGCTGCTTGAAAGAGTAGTTGCGGAAGGCAACAGGGAAGCTCTGTATGAACTGGGAATGATCTATTACGAAGGTAAAATAGTTGACAGAAATTATCGCCGTGCTGTTGCTCTCATAAATGATTCCGCACAGCAGAATTATGTTAAGGCGCTTTATATGATGGGTATCTTCTGTTACCGGGGGATCGGCATGATTTCAAAAACAGGGGATGCTTTTGATTATTTCCGCAAAGCCGGAGAACTTGGGTATATAAAGGCCTATCTTGCCCTAGGTCAAATGTATGAAAAGGGAATAGGCGGAGTTTGTGATTATCATGAAGCGGCAAATTACTACCGAATTCTGATAAACGCAAATTATGATAAAGCATACTCTCTTCTTGCAAATCTGTATCTTCGTAATAGTTCAAATATACAGATAAATTATGATGAGGCTGAAAAGTGGCTTTATATCGGAGCCAAAAAGAATATTCCTGAGTGCTCTTATCGTTTAGGTATCCTGCACATGGAAGAAAAGGTACGAGACAGTTCAGTGGATTTGGGGCTGAAGCTTATCAGGGATGCCGCTGAACGTAATTATGCCGAAGCTCTTTACTATTTGGCATGCCTTTTCACTGAGGGAAATCTTTTTCCTAAGGATTATTCGAGGGCCATCAGTTATCTCCACAGGGCCGTTGGACAAAACCATCTGAAATCCACAACAATGCTTGGTAAGATGTATCGTTATGGTCTGGGTTGTGAAATTAATAACTTCAGTGCCAGTGATTTACTGTCCATAGCAGCAAAGTGCGGTGATCATGAAGCGCAGCTTGAACTGGCCAAAATGTACAGAGACGGTGCTGGTGTGGATAGAAGCTATGTTGACGCGTACATGTGGACTGTCCTTTGCCTGTCATGCGACAACACATACAGAGATGCAATAAACTTCAAAAACAGTCTGCTTTCGCATCTGAGTCAGCGAGAATTAAAGAATGGTCAGATAATGGCTATAAAGTATCTTGAAATAATAGAGGATAATCGTAATAAACACAGCGAACAGACAGATTTGTGTCAGGCATAGTTTTCTTTAACATGACTAACGGTATGGGTTTTTAGTGAATATTTACATACCGTTTTTGATTGAAACTGTTGCGAAAATATTGCTAACTGTTGCTACCGCTGTTTATTTCATATAGTGAATATGTCACCTGGCCCGCGTTTCCTGATTTAAGAAGGTGGTATTTTTCAGGAAGTTTAAGAGCATTTTCTTTTTCATGTTCTATGTATACCAGACATCCGTCAGGTGCAATCGAGTCATTGATTAATTCTACTGCTTTTTCAAGCAGTCCTGTTCTGAAAGGTGGATCCAGGAAGATAATGTCATAGCTTTCATGACAGTTTTTTAGAAATGACAGGGTATCAGTCTGTCTGATTGTTACATTGCCGCAGTTTAGGACCTGAGCATTTTTTTTCAACTGGTCGCATACCTGTTTGTTAAGCTCAAGCATGGTGACGGTGGAGGCTCCTCTTGATTGGGCTTCAAATCCAAGTGAACCAGCACCGCTGAAGGCATCAAGAACTTTTTTATCCTGAATTTTAAACATGAGCCAGTTGAATAATGTTTCCTTTACTCTGTCGGTTGTGGGGCGAAGTCCCGGCATGTCCATAACAGGTAGTTTTCTGCCTCTGTGCATGCCAGAAATAATTCTGATGATTCCGGCGGATGTGGAATTTGTTTTGTTTTTAACCATGTGTACCCCAAAGCCTATTGAATTATTTGTATATTTTAGAACACGATTTGGGTAAAATAATAATGTTTTTTAAAGAATCATGCCAAGAAATTTCCTGCTTTTAGGAGTTTAGGAATGATTGGTTGCATGAGCGGTGGTAGGGAAAGTCCCAATTCGCTTACAGAAAATGTCTGTGGATACTGCGAAGAACGCATGGCTGTACTGTGAGAATGGTTGTGCTTTTGTAGTTGACACGGGTAGCTCTGGTATCGGGTGTAGTGAGCGATTTATAAAAACACATAACTCTATTTATTAGAATTCATGAAACGGCTTCAGATAGTTCAAATAATTGCTGAACGTCGTGATTTTACATGTTTTAGTATTTTTTAACACATATAGCGTAAAGTAGAACATTATGGCAAAGAAAGGATGGTTTTCCTGGTTTGGTAAGGGGAAACAGACAGAAGATAAAGAAGAAACTTCAGTAGCCGGAGAAATTTCAGACAAAACAAATACGGATGCCGTTTCAACTGCAGAAAAGCAGGATGACGTTTTGCAGAGTAATAATGCTGAATCTTTGAGTAAAGATAAGATTGAGGCAGACAAATTATCAGAAGGTGCCGAAAAGGAGCCGGCTGTAGAAGAACTGTCTCAACCTGAAGAAGTTCTTCCCGTTCCTCAGGAAAAACCAGGTTTTTTCAAAAGACTTGTTAATGGTTTAAGAAAAACCAGAGAAAATCTGGGACTGGGGATTAAGGCTCTATTCAAAGGAAGAAAGATTGATGACGATCTTTTTGAAGAGCTTGAATCAACTTTGATTTCAGCAGATATAGGTATTGAGACAACAGAAAAGCTTATTGAAAAACTTACTGCTGAAGCTTCATTGAAGGAGCTGAAAGATGCGGACAGTCTGGTCAGCAGATTGAATGCGGATTTGCATGAAATTCTGAAGAAGGTGTCAGTTCCTCTTGTTATTGATACATCAAAGAAGCCTTTTGTTATTCTGATGGTAGGTGTTAACGGCGTCGGAAAGACCACTACCATCGGAAAAATGGCCAAATTTTTTGAGGCTCAGGGACACAAGGTAATGCTTGCGGCCGGAGATACATTCCGTGCCGCTGCCGTGGAGCAGTTGAAAGTCTGGGGCCAGCGCAACGGTATTCCGGTTGTGGCACAGAGCACAGGTGCGGACAGTGCTTCTGTTATTTTTGATGCATTATCAAGCGCCAAAGCCAAAGGTTATGACATTTTAATTGCAGATACAGCAGGCCGTTTACAGAATAAGGCAAATCTCATGGCCGAACTTCAGAAGATCGTTCGAGTTATGCAGAAAATAGATCCTGAAGCCCCTCATGAAGTCATGCTGACAGTAGATGCGGGGACGGGGCAGAATGCTATAAGTCAGGTTAAATTATTCGGCGAGGTTGTGCCTATTACCGGTATTAATATTACTAAACTTGACGGTACCGCAAAGGGCGGGGTGATTTTTAATATTGCGGATAACTTCGGTATTCCAATTCGCTTTATTGGTGTCGGTGAAGGTATTGACGATCTTAGAGTTTTTGATGCCGATGATTTTGTAAAAGCTTTGTTTGATGAAGAATAACCAGATGATAAGTTTATGGTAGTGTTCGATGATTGAGTTTAAATCAGTAAGTAAAGTGTACCAGCAGGGACAGATAGCCCTACAGAATATAAATTTTAAGATATCATCAGGAGAGTTTGTATATCTGACTGGGCATTCCGGAGCTGGTAAAACTTCATTAATGCAACTTATAGCGGTTATCGAGCGTGCCAGCATAGGGCAGGTATTATTTAATGGTAAAGATATAACAGATATATCTTTGAAGGAGATACCTTATCTCAGGCGAAGAATAGGTATGATTTTTCAGGATCATCATCTGATGTTAAACAGGACTGTGGCTGAAAATGTGGCCTTACCTCTTCTTATTCGTGATTTTGATGAGGATGAGGCCTATGAACTTGTTAAGCAGACACTGGAAAAGGTCGGTCTTCAAAACAAGGAAGAATTCTACCCTTTATCTCTCAGTACCGGAGAGCAGCAGAGAGTTGGAATTGCCCGAGCTGTAGTTGCCCGCCCTGATGTCATTCTTGCTGATGAACCTACCGGAAATCTCGATAAGGGACTTTCTCAGGATATTCTGGCTCTCTTTGAGCTTTTAAACAGAGACGGAACCACGGTAGTTATGGCAAGTCACGACACTGATCTTCTGTCTACCAGTCCTCATCGCACACTGGTGCTGAATCACGGGCATCTTGTATATGATGGTGAATTCAATAATATTCAGTAAAGTCGAAAGAGGAAATACGTAATATGGGAAGCCTGGTCAGTCTGATAAGACGAAACATTAAAGATATTCATTACGTTTATAATACTCTTGTCAGTGTTAATTTCATGGGAACACTGCTGGCCATTGCTGTGATTGCACTTACTCTGACAATACCATCAATATTCTACGTTTTCTTACAGAATTTCAAAGAATCAACATCTGATCTGACCATAGGCAGAAATATTACGGTTTATCTGAAAAGTGACGTAGACTCAGCCGTTGCTTTTCAGATTAAAGATGATCTTGAATCTGATGTCAGAATCAAATCAGCTGAGCTGATTACTAAGGATGAAGGGTTAAAGTCTTTTGCCGCATCGCTTGGAATCAACGAAAATGATGTTCTAAGCAATTCAGAAAATCCTTTACCTCATGCTGTTGTTATTCTTCCTTCTGAAGATGTTGAAAGCAGTACGGAAAATCTTGAACTTCTTGTTAAGGAAATAAAGAACAACAGATATGTTGATCTGGTTAGAGTAGACAGAGACTGGTTTAAGAAAATCAATTCTGTCACTGATGCAATGCGTTACATTACTGTTGTGATTGCATCAATACTGTTGTTTTCTCTGATACTTACATTGGTAAACACGGTTTCCAACAGAGTGCTGCTTCATCGCAATGAAATTGAAGTGATGAAGCTGGTAGGTGCAACTGACGGCTATATTATTGGTCCATATGTATATTTGGGGATGTGGCTTGGCGTGCTCGGATGTTTTGTGTCTTGGTGGCTGGGAACCATTGTTATTTTCACCACTGAAAGATATTTAAACCATATAGCTGAAGTGTACGGGGCTCATATAATATTTCGCGGAATGAATTTTCACGAATTGATGATAATGTTCGCAGTGAGTACTGTTATGTGTATGATCGTATCGTTTATAAGTGCAAAGAGCAGTATCAATGGTATACGACCTCAGTAATGACAGACCAAGCTCTTTTTTCACAGATTTATCTAAATTTTTACTCAACTTTCCCAGAAAATTTTCTGGGACCAAACCTTAATCCATGCGATCTAGGTGTTCTTTAAAAACTCGCGTTGATTTTTCAGGCATTTTGCCGTGACTTTTTGGGAAATAAATCCTCCCGTAAACGTGTTACAAAATTCTGAACGTGAGCTATCTGTTCGGTAAACCAGCTACTGAGCATTTCACGGGCTAAGGATAAAGCTTTTTCATGGCAGCCTTTTTTGAGCAGCTTCCGGTCACGTAATTCTTTAACATAGCCTGTAAAGGTATTTATTAGAGTATCCAGTGCTATGTTTAAGTGGATTTCCTGCAGTTCCTGCTTACAGTCCTCGAATACTGCTCCAAAGCTTCTAACATCGGTGTTACATCTCTTGAAATACTCCAGCAGTATCGTGCAGATGCAGACCAGAGTGGTGTGAGCAATGATAGAGCTGTATTTACTGGCATAGCATGATTCAAGCCCTAGAAATTGTTTCTGGTTATAGAAGCTTACTTCAATATTCCAGCGTCTGGCATAGATTTTGATAATCTGTTCATCCTCTAAGAAAGTGTCGGTTGAGAGCAGGCAGATATGCTTATCCTCATTGTTACGGTTACGGACAAACACTATCTTTAATGGCATCTGTTCTTTTTTGGATTTAACGATAACGGAACCCATTATTTCTTTACTTGAATCCGGAACACCTTCTCTCAAGAGCTTGGAATATAAGGATTTTAAATCAAAACAGCCTTCATTTTTGTAATGATAACAGGCATTGTTCATGTGCTTTACCATACCGATAACATGGAGTCCCAGAGCTCTGATTTTGGTAACAAGAGATTCTGTGGTAAACCAGGTAAAGTTCGGTTTTTGGTATTCTGCTTTCAATCATTCTTTTATCGATTGACCTTCTGGCATCAATATCCATACTGTCTACAGGGGGCAAGCAGTTCTTATCCTTAGTTGATGATACCATGGCAAAATCTACAGGATATGTCGAATTGCCGTCAGACCAGGCTATTGACAGATATGTAAAGCCTTTTAGAAAAGTATGTGTACAGTGGTCGTAAACTTTAGCAGATAACTGCACTTTGGAGCTTCTGTTTCTATCTATTACAGAGTCATCAATGCAGAATGTCTTGATTCTATCTGAACCTGTTAACTTGCTTGTACGACTGACAACATTGGCTGCCAGCTGAGTCAGCAGACTTCTCCACGAATAGCTTGGTTCTGACATAAATCTGTACAGGGAGCTCTTGGATGTACCATTACTTCCATTCACAGCTATTCCACTCTTTGCATAATGATTAACACTTTTATCAACCATATTGCTTATGAGCAGTTCCTTAATCATTTCTACACTGCATAGACCTTTGATTTTATAGAATCCGGCTCTATTAAGCATGGTGGTAAAACCAAATAAAGAAAAAATGCTGAGAAAAGCGGAATATCTAGAGAAATTCTTGTTCATTTGGTGTATCATAGCCTCGCGTGTTTTGCTTGGTATTCTAATGTTTTTGGTTACTAATTATTACACCATAGAACACGCTTTAAATCCTTATTTTTCAATGGTTACAACGGTTTTTAATTATCGTTTTTCCACCTCAAAAAAAGACTTCAATATTTTTTCTAAAAAAATCTCCTTTGTTTTTATGACCGCTGGCTGAATAGATGTTCAGTTTTCATCAGAACGGTTAATGCTAAACAATGAAATAATCTTTAATTTCGTTGCCTGTTATATAAAGTTTCAGTGTTTCTGCAGGTTTCCGTGTAGAATAAATCCACGGACCTGCAAAATAAATCACTCTGTCAGATTTGTTTGTCAGGGTAGTAGCATTATTCTTGTTAGTTGCCTGTGTGCCGTCACATTCGTCTGATGATTGAAAACCGTCTATTAGAGCCACAGGTGACTGAGATGTTTTAATGTCGGAGGTTACCCCCTGTGATTTGACTTTATCGTCGGTAAAATTCTGAAGTTCTGCTGCTTCCCTGAGTTTGCTTTCCGTAATTCCGTAGATGTAGCATTTTTTCATGAAGGACAATTTGTCGTCAAATCTTAGGATCATCAAACCTGAATCATCAGTTTCTACTCTGATGTGCTTTAAACGCCTTTTGAGATTAAAAAGCAAACCTAAATATGATCTTATCTTTCCGGTATCTGACAGCAGAACCAGTGGTAGCTCAAACAATTCGCCTTCATCAGAAAGTAAAGACGTCTGGTTCTGCAAGTGCACATAAAGTGGTTTGGCGTATTTCATGGTCTGCTGATATTTCCTGTGATAATCGAAACTTGATTTGAACATTTCAAAAAACAGAATGGCAGTAATTACGGACAGGACGACGAATACCAGCATTAATAACATGCGACGCCCATGTTCACCTGTAAAATCATAAACATACAGTATTGAAGGATTTTCTCTGTTGTAGATAAATTTTATTTCATAGTCCATAAATGCTGAACAGCTGATTTCTTTAATATGTATCTGCTTTGGCATTATCTGCAATGCTTCTTCATCCGAAAGGACCTCGGCAGTGTAGCCACATCTATATGTTCCTCTCTCTAAATTTTGCACATATCGACGATAATCCTCGTAAAGAACTTTCGCTGAACCATGACTGTAGCCAGGTAAGGTAATATTGAAAAATTTATATATGCCGATAGGAAATGCGTTCGTATAGAGACACGATGTAAAAAACAACAGTGTAAGCAGAGTGAAAATAACTAGTATTCTTGTGGTGTAGGGACTTTTGATAAGAAACGAGTCAGAGACATATCCCTGATTATCACTTTCAATTATGGATTTAAGTACTTCCCAGCTGTTGGTTCTGTTTCTCATGTTCTCGGATTCCGAAGTAAGAATGACTGATTTTTAATAATGTAAGGGAGTTCTATAAATTGAAATTTGAGTAAAAAAAGAGGTTTGTTTTGACATCTTCGTAATTGTAATGCTAAAAAAAACAACATAATCAAGGACAACCTGATGAAAGATTATATCAGAAATTTCAATCGAGTGGTTCTGTTTTAAGGAGCTTTTCACCAGGCTTCTCACTTGATTATCGGTGAATAAACATTACTCCATGATACCTTACGTGATATAGTTGTTTGTGATGCGTATGAGGGAGGACCCGTCTTTAGACTTTCTCACAATATTCTTTTGAAGAATTTTCCCTTTTTTTAAAATTTT